>Ga0307405_10001236_pt1 | contig 10633 bp, 9 predicted proteins | sample 322Cmetagenome_2_FD_203311 | JGI IMG/M metagenome (GOLD analysis project Ga0307405, IMG submission 203311) | Maize rhizosphere microbial communities from greenhouse at UC Davis, California, United States - 322HYB-C-1 | ecosystem: Host-associated > Plants > Roots > Rhizosphere > Soil | place... | reverse complement strand
GGTGATCGTTGCCCACCCGCAGCTTCAGGGCCTGCGCCGCTGGGTGTTGGCGACCCGGGACGCACATACCCTTTACGAAAAGTTCGGCTTCCACGAACTCGTCCACCCCGAGCGCTGGATGGAGCGACCCGCTCCGGACGCCTATTAATTTTCTTGCCACCTGAACTGCGGTTTCGCTTATAATGGACATGGCCGAAGCTTTGTCGCCGAGGCACCCGCTCTCCCTTCATCCCGCAGACCCACTTCGAACCGCTTTGATTGTATGACTCATATTGCCAGACGGCCTGTTGCGCTAATCATTCTCGACGGTTGGGGTGTTGCCACGAGCGACGAGGGCGGCGCCATCGCCGCGGCACATACACCGTGCTACGACGAGATCTGTTCCCGTTACCCGGCCGCGGCCCTCTCCGCGTCGGGCGCCGCCGTCGGCTTGCCCGACGGGGAACCGGGTGACGCCGAGGTCGGCCACAGGACCATCGGCGCGGGAAGGATAGTGCAAACCGAGACCGCCAGAATTCAGAAGGCGGTTGCTGCCGGCGGCATTGAAAGCAGTAAAACGCTTCAAGACGCCTTCTTCCGTGCCTCGGTTGTCGGGAGCTCTGTCCACCTGGTCGGGCTGCTAAGCGATGCCGGCAAACACTCGACCCTCGACTCGCTATATTCGATGCTGCGTGCCGCCAAGGCCGCGGGCCATCGCGATGTCTTCGTGCACGGGATCCTGGACGGCCTCGACGTCAGCCCTAGGACGGCGGACGTTTATGTCGAGGCGCTTGAGATAAAGATGGCGGACATTGGCGTCGGGCGGATCGCGTCGCTGTGCGGGCGCTTCTATGCGATGGACACCGGCGAAAACTGGGAACGCACCGCCCGGACCTTCACGATGCTGGTCCACGGTGAAGGCGAGCGCACCCTTGATGCGGTGACGGCCATCAGGGCTTCTTTCCTCCGCGGGATCTCGGATGAGTTCATCGCCCCGATCGTCATCGAACGCGAAGCCAGCGTGCCCGCGGCCACGGTCAAAGGCGGAGACCTGGTCATCTTTTTCAACCACGACCCGGCCCCGATGCGACAGCTCGTCCGGTTCCTTTCACTCCCGGGCCGGAACGCGGCGAAACCGGTTGTCGAAACCGTCTGCATTGTTGAGTATGATCCGTCGTTCGGCCTGCCGGTCGTCTTCGAACCGGTCCACGAGAGTAACGATCTGCCCGGCGTGCTGGAACGGAACGGGGTCTTAACTTCCGGCGTTAGCGAATCCTCGCGGCAGCCGCACTTGTCGGCGCTTCTAAACGGCCGTCCCGGCGAAGCGGCCGGCGGCGAACAAAATATTTTCCTGGACTCGCCGGGGCCGGAACACCTCGAGAGCGTGCCGGAGTCAATGAGCTTCAAGATCGCGGACCGCGTGCTCCGTCAGATGGAGTCGGCGGCGGCGGAACTGTACATCGTCAATTTCCCGGCGCCGGCCGTGGTTGCCGCAGCCGGGAACTTCGACAGCACAGTAGAAGCTGTCCAGCACGTCGACACATGTCTCGGCGGTGTCATCGAAAGGATCGTCGAACTGAACGGCATCGCGGTCGTCACCTCGTCGCACGGCCCATTGTCGACACCGGCCGGCGGCGGCGCCAGCGTCCCTTTCCTTTTCGTTGACCCGCAGACCCCGGATGCCCGGCTGGCCCCAACGGGTACGCTGCAGGATGTCGCACCGACGCTGCTCGGCCTTCTCGGTATCGAAAGCCCTGCCGAAATGACGGGCCGCGATCTTCGCCTGGCCGCCTGATATCCACAGCGGTCCGCGTACGCATTTCACCGCCTCAAAACTTCGTTTCGAAATGACAAGGTCGCCCGCCGCATGCTAATCTTCAAATTCCTCGACGATCGACTTCACTGGAAATCGGAAAGGCGGAGATATGGTTGAAGAATTCGCGTTCGACAATACTGACGAGCGCCTCAAGACAAGGCAGAACGGCACCGGCTGGGTCGAGGTGATAGTGGGCTCGATGTTCTCGGGAAAATCCGAAGAGCTCATCCGCCGCCTCAACCGTGCGCGGATCGCGCGGCAGAAGGTACAGGTTTTCAAACCGAAGATCGACGCCCGCTATTCGGAAGAAGAGATCGCTTCGCACTCCGGCCAAAAACATCTTTCCAGGCCGGTCACGACGTCCGCTGAGCTTCGCGCGCAGATCGACCCGGAAACGCAGGTCGTCGGCATCGACGAAGGCCAGTTCTTCGACCCCGGCTTGGTGGACGTGGTGAACGACCTGGCAAATTCAGGGAAACGGGTCATCATCGCCGGGCTCGACCAGGATTACACCGGCAAGCCGTTCGAACCGATGCCGCAGCTCCTGTGCATCGCGGAGTACATCACCAAGATCCACGCCATCTGCGTGAAATGCGGCTCGACCGCAAATTACACCCAGCGCACGGTAGAATCGGAGGCCCGCGTCGAGGTCGGCGCCAGCGACAAATACGAGGCAAGGTGCCGCAAGTGCTTCATCCCGCATTCGGACGCGCCGACGCCCGTCACAGGCTGAAAATTGGCTGCGAAGGGCTGCCGGAAGGCCGATCGGGCCCTATCGCAGTAATGTGCCTGTGTCCCGCCGCCCGCGGCAAATATTCTTCTTCCATCGGGACGGAAACTGTTCTATAATCCCCACGAACAACTAAACCCGCGATCATTCGGAACTCAACTCTCACCTGTCAGAGGGAACGATGGAGGTGAATATGAACGAAGACGCGAACACCCTGATCCTGCGCGCGTGTTACGAAAAATTTGTTGCTGGGGACATCCCCGGGATGCTTGAGCATTTTTCCGAGGACATAGTTTTCATTGTCCCCGAAGTAGAAAATGCGCCCTACGGTGGAATTTGGCACGGGAAAAAGGCCGTGGCCGAGTTTTTTACGGTCCTCGCGGAGGTGGAAGACATAAACGATTTCGAGGCCCGCGATTATATCGCCGCCGGTGATCGCGTCGTTGTGCTCGGCCGATCCATTTCGACCGTGCGCCCGACAGGCCGTCATTACTCGACCGAGTGGGTGCACATCCACACGCTGAAGGACGGCAAGGTGACGAGCTTTACCCAGTACTTCGACACCGCCGCCGCCCTCAGGGCCTTTCAGAAAGTGACCACCGCATTAAAGTAAGATCACCCACTACCTCGGAACCGTTGATATAACCCTTATCGCAATTCGCCCTGATTGTACCCGCGGCCCTTCTTCGCTATCCTCTTTCTCGTGGATCTCATCAGGAAATTCAAGCGCCGTGTCAGATTCGCCCTCACCGCCGCGCAGCATTCGGTAAATGCCGCCCCGAAGGCCGAATCGCTCGAGCAATTCTTGGCAAAGGCCGGCGAGATGAACGCACCACGCATTCTGGAACTTGGAACAAAACGTTCATACGCGGAACGCTCAACCCGTCATGACGAATGGGTCCCGAACGCCTCCGAATTCATCGGCACCGACCTAGAAATGGACACGGATGTCGACGCGGCGGCGGACGTTCACAAGCTGAGCAGTTTTTTCGGCGAGGAAAGTTTCGACGCGATAATTTCGTGCTCCTCGTTCGAGCATTTCAAATACCCGCAGCTTGCCGCTCACGAGATAATGAGGACGCTGCGTATCGGCGGGCTCCTTTTCATCCAGACACATCACTCATACCCACTCCACGCCGCCCCCTACGACTATTATCGCTTTTCCACGGACGCGCTCGCGGCACTTTTCGGGACGCGCATGGGCTTTGAGGTGATCAAGACCGACTACCAGTTCCCCGTCCGCCTGTTCGCCGACCAGGACAAAGAGCTCAAATTCATGCCCGACTACCTGAACACCCAGCTCTTCGGCATCAAGCGCTCCGCCACCCCGGCCGAGTATACTTACGAACTTGATGCCGAGGTCGACACACCCGTGGAGCCGCATTAAAGAACTTCGTCATACCCCCGCGTCAAGCCGCCTTCAAAACAGCCGCATTTCAGTTAGCGGCACCAAATGTCGCATAATAGAAAGTATCGAAACCCCATTTCTAGTACGCTAATTTTGTTGCGGGCACTTCCGCCGGATTTTAAGATCGACGTAAATGCATACGCCTCAACTATTTGGAGATATTCTCATTATACTACTGGTCTCGGTGCCGGTAGCCTACATATGCCTTCGGCTTAAGCTCCCGCTGCTTGTTGGCCTGATACTTTCGGGAATTGCCATCGGTCCTTACGGCCTTGGCTGGATCCACGAGATCGAGGGCATCGAGATTCTGGCCGAGATCGGCGTGATGCTTCTATTGTTCACGATCGGGCTCGAATTCTCGCTCAGACGACTGCGTGAGATGAAGACGCTTGTCCTTTTCGGCGGCGGGCTTCAGGTTGTGCTGACGATAGGGATCACGGCGATAGTTGCGATCCTGCTTGGCCGCGGGGCAGGTCAGGCGGTCTTTTTCGGGTTCCTGGTGGCGATGTCGAGCACGGCGATAGTTCTGAAAAGCTATGTCGACCGCGTCGAAGTGGACGCCCCACACGGCCGTGCGGCGGTCGGCGTGCTGCTTTTCCAGGACATCAGCATCGTTTTCATGCTGCTTCTCGTCCCGGTGCTCGGCGGGGCCGAGGGAGTTTCGACGGGGCAGATAATCCTTGACCTCGGGGGCTCGCTGCTGGCTTTGGTCGTGCTGGTGCTGGCCTCGTGGTTCTTCCTGCCAAAGTTTCTCAGCCGCATAACCCTGATGCGGAGCACCGAAGCCTTTTTGCTCACGGTCGTTTTGCTCTGCCTCGGTCTCTCGTGGGTCACCTCGCATTTCGGAATGTCGCTCGCCCTCGGCGCATTCATTGCCGGCGTTGTCCTGGCGGACTCCGATTACAGCCACCAGGCGACGGCGGAGATCCTTCCGTTCCGCGACGTCTTTAACAGCCTCTTCTTCGTCTCGATCGGCATGTTGCTCTCGGTGTCGGCGTTGGTCCAGAATTTCGGTGTGGTGGTTGCGGTCGTGATCGGGCTTGTTTTGGTGAAGGCGCTAATCGTCTGGGGCGTGATCCGCGTACTCGGATTCCCGCAGCGGATAGCCACGATGGCGGCGTTGGGCCTCGCGCAGATCGGCGAGTTCTCATTTGTTCTGGCGAAGACCGGCCAGGGCGCGAATCTCCTGCCCGACGCCGACTACCAGATATTCCTGGCCGCCTCGATCATCTCGATGATCGCCACGCCGTTCATGATCGCTTTCGCGCCAAAGGCCGGATATTTCATTCAGAACGTTTTCAAAGACGGGAGTGCGGCCGACGTCGAAGATGCGGAAGAAATTCACATGACCTCCGCCGGCGGGCTGCAGCAGCACGTGATCATCGTCGGCTACGGGCTGAACGGCCGCAACCTTGCCCGAGTTCTGCGGGCGGTGGGTGTCCCGTATGTGATCCTGGAACTTAATGCGGAGGCCGTCCGCCGGGCGAAAGAGAAGGGTGAGAAGATAAATTTCGGCGACGCGACCCGCCGCGAGGTGCTGCACCACGCCGGGATCGAGAAGGCGTGGGCGATGGTGCTCGCCATGTCGGACACGCAGGCGGCGCGGCGAACCGTCGACCAGGCAAGAAAGCTGAACGACAAGCTGCACATAATCGTCCGCACGCGTTACGTCGCCGAGATCACTGAATTGTTCGAGCTGGGTGCGAACGAGGTGATCCCGGAAGAATTCGAGACGAGCATTGAGATATTTTCCCGCGTCCTGCACCGCTACGGGTTCGCGCACAACGTGATCGAGAACCAGATCGGGCGGATTCGCAAGCAGGGATACGAGATGCTGCGTTCCACCGCCCTTCCGCCTATCATCGGCACGCCCGACATCAGCGTCGCGCTCGACGCGGCAAGCACCGAGTCGATCCTGATAGACGACGGCTCCATCGTCGACGGCCTCACCCTGGGCGAGCTCAACCTCCGCGGCAAAAGCGGAGCCACCGTCATCGCCGTCGTCCGCGACGGGCAAACCAAAATAAGCCCCGGCGCCAACTACAAGCTCCACGCGGGCGACACCGTCGTCCTGCTCGGCACCCCGGAAAAGCTCGACCGGGCCAAACAGATCTTCCGCCCCTCCCATGTCGAGTCCGAAGCGGTCATCGGCGGCTTTAATCCATAAAGATCGGCAGGCCCGTCCGCTGTTTTCGACGTGAATCGTCGCCGGCAAAAAAGAGCCCGTCAGAAAGCTCATCGGCTTTTTCTAACGGGCTCTACGTATCAAGCGATTTTCGGCTCACCGCTGCGTCAGCTCGGGCGGCAGTTTTTTGTCCACCGCGGGCCTCTCCTTCAGGTCAGCCAGTTCCCACATCGTCAGGAAAATAGTGCGGGTGACCTTTTCCATCTTCGCGTAGTCGATCTTATCGGCGGTGTCGCTGGGCTGATGGTAATCCTCATGAACGCCGTCGAACCAAAACGCGATCGGGATGCCGTTCTGGGCATAGTGGAAGTGATCGGAGCGGAAGAAGAACCGGTTCGTGTCGGCCGGGTCGTCGTATTTGTAATCGTACGTCAGTTTGAGATAAGCGTCGTTGGCGCCCTTGGTTACCGCGCCGAGCGTCGTGCTCATCATCTCCGAGCCGATAACGTAGATAGCGTTCTCGCCGGTCAGGTCCTTGTTCTTCGGATTGGTGTCGCCGGGCTTTTTGCTGCGGCCGATCATGTCGATGTTGAGCTGGGCGATGACATTTTTAATGTCGACGGTGGGGAACTTGTTGAAATAGTTGGCCCCCCACAGGCCTTTTTCCTCGCCCGCGTGCCAGACCAATAGGATCGATCGCTTCGGACGCGTTTTCGCTTTGCCGAGGGCTTCGGCGATGGCCAGCACGGCGACGGTTCCGCTGCCGTCGTCGTCCGCACCGTTCCAGATCTTGTCTTCGCCCGTTGCATTCGGTCGCGTACCGTCGTGGTCGTAATGGGCGCCGACGGCGACCATTTCAGCCTTCAGCGTCGGATCGCTGCCTTCCCACAGCGCGACGACGTTCTGCGTCCAAAGGGTCTCCTTTTTGCTCGCCGAGCTTGCCGTGCCGGTCTTCGTCAGTACAAATGCGGAAACCGCGGTCTTGTTGCCGGATTCGCCGGCAAATATCTCGCTGCCAACTTGCTGCGAGACAACATAGACGGGAATTGTCGGCGCCGCATTTCCGCCGTTTCTCAGCTTTTCGGGATATAACGAGCCCTGGCCGGCGAACCTTCTCAGGTTCCCCCACATCGCCTGAAGCTGCGGCGGCGCGACCACGATAACGGCAGCTGCTCCTTTGCTTTGAGCGTGGGTAATCGCGTCCGCCCAATCGACGCCTTTTTCGCCTTTCAGGTCGGCCTGTGCCACGCCCTGCGGCCGCGGCGTCATCGTATTTTGATTAAAGCCTTCGCTGGCGATGACGACGATCTTGCCGTTCACATCGACGCCGGAGAAGCTGTCGATATTTTTAGCCTTCACCAGCCAGCCATCCCTGCCGAATACAAGCGGCCCAGTAGCTGTGCCGCTCCCCGCGAGTCGGAAAAAGTCGTCGCCGAGCTTGTACTGCTTGCCGCCGATCTCGAGCTTTGTATTTTCAGGATCAACCGATTCGCGCGTGAGCGCGATCTTCTGGAAGAACGTGCCGTTGTCGCCGGCGGGCTTGAATCCCCATTTATCAAGATTCATTCTCAGGAACTCGGCCGTGATATCCAGCCCCTGCGACGGCGTGTCGCGTCCGCCCATCGCGTCCGAAGCGACAAAGTGCAGGTACGTGCTCAATTGGTCGGCGGTGATCGCCTCGGCCATTACACGCTCTTTCGGGGTGATCCTGACAGCCGTTTGGCCGAACGTCAGCGACGAGAAGAGAAAACTAATAGTTAAAACTGAAGCAAAAAAGGTCTTTTTCATCTATTCTCCGTTATTAAAGGCCGCAGGGATGCCGCGGCACAGGTACTTCGGGTTAGATGCGAGATACCTGTGTCCGGGCAACTTCGCATTTAAGGGTCTCAAAGTATTTTACGCTGAAACGGGCCGTCCGGTTTCGAATTTCAAGAACCGACCACGGCTATTTTGTGCTCATTCGCGATCCTGAGCGTGTCGTCGCGTTCGAAGATCAGCGTCTTTCCGGCCGAGACCGAAAGGCAGGTGGCACCGGCCTCGATCATCTTTTGAATCGTCGGCGGACCGACGACAGGCACGTCGAAACGCATATCCTGATCGGGTTTCGCCACTTTGACGACGGTCAATTTGCCGTTCGCCAGTTTGCCCGCCCGCTCGATAGTCGCGTCGGTGCCTTCCATCGCCTCGACGGCCACGCAAGCCTTCGCCCGCACGACGATCGTCTGCCCGAGGTCAAGGCGGACGATCTCGCCCGCGATGTGCAGGCCGTATTCTACATTTTCGAGCTCGATATCGTTGGGCTTACGTTTCGTTAGCACACCGGCCGGGGCGAGATGATCTTGCAGAAAGAACGTCGAATCTATCAGTTCGATCCCGTCCTTTTCCAGTTCGGCCGCGATGCCGCCGATCAGGGCGACGGTGTTCCGCCGGGGCAGGTTCCAGAGCATCTTCAGCATCCGCACGTCCGGTACCGCACCGGAGAAAAGCTGCACGTGCTTCACCTGCCCGGCCATTATCACCTTCGAGACGCCCGCCTTTTTGAAGAACGAGATCATTTTGCCGAGCTGCCCGATGCCGATCCACTCTCTAATTTCGGCGGCCTGCTCGATGCGTTCATCGGTCTCTTCCTTGATGGCGGCGACGGCCAGCGATTCACCCGCTTTCCGCGCACCTTCCAGCACCAGAAAAGGGAAATCGCCATTGCCGGCGATCAGTCCGTACTTCATAGATTTAGCGGGTTTATTATCAGGAAGAAACCAGTCGTTTGTAAACGTGGTAAAGCGGAAACAGCATCTCGGGCCAGTTAACGGCGGCAACGGCCGTGGCTATCTGTTTCGGTTCGGGCGTCACCATCGGCACCTTTTCGCCGCATTGGAACTTTTCCGGAAAGGCCGCGAAACCGTCTTTCATCGCAGCGGGAACGCCGCGGAGAAAGTCGGTGCCCGAGAAAGCACGTTCGATCAGGTCCCGGTTGGCCGCACGTGTGTAATTGCTGAACCGGTGGCTGACATTTCCGCCGCCGGATGCATTCATGTCGAACATTTTCACCGGTGCCGAGCACGAATAATCGAACGCGGTGGTGTCTATCATCTTTATTTCCGGCGATTTTCGCGTCTTGAAATAGACCCTTCCGCGTTTCTGGTCGTAAACGATGCTCCATTGTGTCGAGTTTTTCTGAGCAACATCGTCGAGGATGCCGAAGGCGTGATCGACCGCGTCCCTTTCGATCTTCGTCGACGCCGCAAACTCCATAGCCTTTGTCGAAGCCCGCGTGAAGCGGTCGAGCGAACTTTCGCTCTTCGCCGGCGGGGCCATTCGCGAGTAATTCAGCGACCGTTCGTAAGTGTCGTTGGCGAGCGCGGGGGCCGGCAGTTTGTCGCCGGTGTTGGCGACAAGTTTCCCGTTCAGGAACTCGATGGTCGCGGCATTGCCCTGTTTGTCGTTGACGAGATAGTGCAAATTGATCCGCGAGGCGATGCGGACCTTTTCCGAATTCGCGATCACCTCGGCCGTCGTCGCCGCGGTGTCGAGATTGAACTGTATCCATTCCAGGACGTCGATCGCGGGCCGCAAATCCGGCGCCGGGTATTTGGTGTCGTCCAGCCACATCAGCTCGATCACCAGCCCCGCCTCGTTCATTCCGCCCGACGGCGATTCCCACCCGTACTGGTTAAACGTCACGCTGCCGTATTTCGACGTCCATTTTGCCGGATTCTTTTCATTCTCCAGCCCCGACCATTTCGAAACGCCCCGCCGGTTCACGAAGACCGCCCCGTCGCCGATCGTCCAGTCGTAGTTCTTCCCAAACAACACCTCTCCCTTGTTCCTCAGGCAAAACGTCGTGCAGGCGAAAGCCTCAGAAGAAATGAGGCTAATGATAAAAACTATAGCGAACAGATAAGATGTGGTACTTGTCATGGTCTGACCTTTGAATGAGTTTATTGCTTAGGATACGGGACGGGGAACATTTGGTTGCATCCGCGTAGGGAAGATCTACCGTTCGGCCCTGCTTGCGATCACCCTTCACCGTTGGAGTTTGTCGAGTACAGCTTCAACGTCTCACCGTTCAGAGAGATCTCGCGGTCGAACCGGAGGCCTATCTTCTCCAGCAGCCTGCCGGAGCTGACGTTGTCAATGGTGGTGATCGCGAGCACGTGTTCGAGCCCGAGCTTTTCGCGGCCGTAACTCATCATTGCCGAGGACGCCTCGTAAGCGTACCCCTGTTTTTCAAATTGAGGTAAAAGAGCAAAGCCGATGTCCGGGGCCGGCAGCGTCTCGCGGCTGACGAAACCGCAAAGCCCGATAGGCTCGGCGGAAGCCTTCAATTCCAACAGGTACAGTCCGAATCCGTTGTCGCGGTAACTTTTCGTGAAACGAGAAGCGATATATTCGCGGGCTTGCTCCAGGGTCCGCACGCCTCGGTCACCGATGTATTGTTTGAACGACGACTGGTTGAGCAGATCGAGTACGAATTCGGCGTCATCGGCGCTAACTTCCCGAAGCAAAAGTCGCTCGGTTTCGAGGATCTTGTTTTCGTCGAGGTCGATCATTTCAAACCGGCGCAAATCTTGATTT
>Ga0307405_10001234_pt1 | contig 10638 bp, 11 predicted proteins | sample 322Cmetagenome_2_FD_203311 | JGI IMG/M metagenome (GOLD analysis project Ga0307405, IMG submission 203311) | Maize rhizosphere microbial communities from greenhouse at UC Davis, California, United States - 322HYB-C-1 | ecosystem: Host-associated > Plants > Roots > Rhizosphere > Soil | place... | reverse complement strand
CCTTGTAAGGAACGGTCAGCGCGTCGATGCCGGCCCTGGTCTTGAACAGCTCGGCGGCAAGGTGCTGCGAGCTGCCGACCGCGATCGTGCCGATCGTCAACCGGCCCGGGTTCTTCTTCGCGTGCGCGACCGCATCGGCGAGCGTGCGCAGTGGCGAGCCGTCGGCAACGAACACGCCGAGGTCGAAGAAGCCGAGCGTCGTGATCGGCGCGAAGTCCTTGACGACATCGAACGGGAGCTTCTTGAACAGTCCGGTGCTGACCGCGTTCGCGTTGCTCATCAACAGCAGCGTGTAGCCGTCGGGCGCCGCCTTCGCGACCGCGGTCGAGGCGACGACGCTGCCGGCGCTCGGCCGGTTGTCGACGACGATCGCGGTGCCGAGGCGGCCGGCCATCGCCTGCGCGACGGTGCGGGCAGTCAGGTCGGCGATGCCGCCGGGCGCGAACGGCACGACCAGCGTGATCGGTCGCTCCGGCCAGGCCGCCCATGCCGCGGTCGAGGCGCTGACACCCAGGCCGCCGATCGTTGCGAGCAGGTGGCGGCGTCTCATCGGACCGGCGCCGCCTCGATCGCCGTCAAGCCGCAGCGAGCTGCTGCTCGAGCCGGTGCAGCGTGCGGTAACACGGCAGCACCTTCGCGACGCTCGAATTCGGCTCGCGACCTTCGCGGATCGCCGCGAAGAACTCGCGATCCTGCAGCTCGATGCCGTTCATCGAGACGTCGACCTTCGAGACGTCGATCTTCTGCTCCTTGCCGTCGAACAGGTCGTCGTAGCGCGCGAGGTAGGTTCCGGTGTCGCCGATGTAGCGGAAGAACGTGCCGAGCGGGCCGTCGTTGTTGAACGACAGGCTCAACGTGCAGATCGCGCCGGTGCTGCTCTTCAGCTGGATGCTCATGTCCATCGCGATGCCGAGGGTCGGGTGGATCGGTCCCTGCACCGCGTTGGCCTGCACGATCTCGCCGCCGGTCTGGTACGCGAACAGGTCGACCGTGTGGGCGGCGTGATGCCAGAGCAGGTGGTCGGTCCAGCTGCGCGCCTGGCCGAGCGCGTTCATGTTCGTGCGGCGGAAGAAATAGGTCTGCACGTCCATCTGCTGGACGTTGAACTCGCCCGCCTCGATGCGCCGGTGCACCCATTGGTGGCTCGGGTTGAAGCGGCGCGTGTGGCCGACCATCGCGACCAGGCCCGTGCGCTGCTGCAGCGCGGCGACCTCTTCCGCGCCCTTCAGCGTGTCGGCGAGCGGGATCTCGACCTGCACGTGCTTGCCGGCCTCTAGACAGGCGATGCTCTGGTCGGCGTGCATCTGCGTCGGCGTGCACAGGATCACCGCATCGACCTCGGCCATCGCCAGGCTTTCCGCGAGGTCGGTGCCGACGTGGCCGATGGCGTACTTCTGCGCGACCTCCTGCGTCTTCTGGAGCTCACGACCGATCAGCGAGACCACCTCGATGCCGTCGATGTTCTTGATGCCGTCGAGGTGCTTGATGCCGAACGCGCCGGCGCCGGCCAGCGCCACCTTGATCGTCTTGCTGCTGCTCATTGCGGGTTCTCCAGGATCAGATGGCCGACCGCGGTGTTGCTCGCCGGCACATGATAGAAGCGATGCGCAACGGTCGGCTTCGGCCCGCCGGCGACATCGGCCATCGCGCCGCGCGCGATCAGCCACATCACGAGCTCGATGCCTTCCGAGCCGGCTTCGCGCACGTAGTCGATGTGCGGCACCGCGGCGAGCCCTGCCGGATCGGCGATCAGGCGATCGAGGAAACGGTTGTCCCACTCGCGGTTGATCAGCCCGGCGCGCGGCCCCTGCAGCTGGTGGCTCATGCCGCCGGTGCCCCAGATCTGCACGTTCAGCGGCTCGTCGTACGACTCGATCGCCTTGCGGATCGCCTTGCCGAGGTTGAAGCAGCGCCGGCCCGACGGCACCGGGTACTGCACGACGTTGACCGCGAAGGGGATCACCGGGCACGGCCAGGCCTCGGGCGAGCCGCACAGCAGGTTCAGCGGCACGGTGAGGCCGTGGTCGACGTCCATCTTGTTGACGATCGTCAGGTCGAAGTCGTCCTGGATCACCGACTGCGCGATGTGCGACGCCAGCTCCGGATGACCGATCACCTCGGGAACGGGTCGCGGGCCCCAGCCCTCGTCGGCCGGCCGGTAGCGGGCCGCGGTGCCGATCGCGAAGGTCGGGATCATGTCGAGGCTGAACGCCGTCGCATGGTCGTTGTAGACCAGGAAGATCACGTCGGGCTTGTGCGTCTGCATCCACTCGCGCGAGAACGCGTAGCCGGAGAAGAGCGGCTGCCAGTAGGCCTCGGTGGTCTTGCCGAGATCGATCGCCGCGCCGATCGCCGGCACGTGCGAGGTGTAGACCGATGCGCTGATGCGGGCCATCACGCGCCCTCCTTCGGAATCGTGCGGCCCTGCGGCTGGCGATGCGCCTGCGCGTCGCCGTCCTCGCCGACCTTGCGGTTGCCCTCGACCGAGCGGCCGCCGGCCAGCATCATGTCGCGGTACTGGGCCTCGCTCATGCCGGTCATGCTGCCGGCCATCTGCTGGAAGCTCTTGCCATCGGTCGCGCCGATCTTCGCGAGGAAATAGATGTTGCCGCCGAGCGCGATGCAGCGGTTCAGGTCGCGCGCCAGCACGGCCTCCTTCTGCGCCTCGGTCATCGGCCATTCGTCGAGGTAGGCGCGCTCGTCTGCCTTGAAACGGGCGCGGTTCTCTGCCTTCATCAGCGACATGCAGAACTGGTTCAGCGCGTAGCCCTTGCGGGATTGCTCGGCGTCGAAGATGGTCGTGCCGGGCACGTCGAGATACGGTTTGTCGAGCGGCATGGGAAGCCTCTATTCCTCGGGCCAGTACAGGCGCATCGGGTTGTCGACCAGGAGCTTTCTCTGCAGCTCCGCGGTCGTCGCGATGTGCGGGATGAAATCGACCAGCAGGCCGTCGTCCGGCATGTGGTCCTTCAGATTCGGGTGCGGCCAGTCGGTGCCCCACAGCACGCGGTCGGGGAAGGTCTCGACGATGCGGCGTGCGAACGGCACGACGTCGCGGTAGGCCGCGGTCTCGCCGTTCAGCGCCGGCGGCCCGCTCACCGACAGGCGCTCCGGGCAGCTGACCTTGCTCCAGACGTTCGGATGCTCGCGCATGAAGCGCACGAACAGCTCGAACTGCGGCCCGTCGACCGGCAGTCCGACGTCGGGCCGCCCCATGTGGTCGACGACGACGGTGGTCGGCAGCGCGGTGAAGAAGTCCCACAGCTCCGGCAGGTCGACCGCCTCGAAATAGATCACGACGTGCCAGCCGAGCTTGGCGATGCGCCCGGCGATCTCCATCAGTTCGTCCTTCGGCGTGAAGTCGACCAGGCGCTTGACGAAGTTGAAGCGCACGCCGCGCACGCCGGCGCCGTGCATCGCGTTCAGCGCCTCGTCGGTGACGTCGCGCCGCACCGTGGCGACGCCGCGCGCCATGCCGCCCGAATGGACCAGCGCATCGACCATCGCGCGGTTGTCGGCGCCGTGGCAGGTCGCCTGCACGACCACGTTGCGGGCGAAGCCGAGCCGGTCGCGCAGCGCGTAGAGCTGCGCCTTCGACGCGTCGCACGGCGTGTACTTGCGCTCCGGCGCGTACGGGAACTCGGCCCCCGGGCCGAACACGTGGCAATGCGCATCGACCGCGCCGGCCGGAACCTGGAACGCCGGCTTCGACGGATTCGGATACCAGTCGAGCCAGCCCGGGGTCTTCGTGAATTCCATGGACGTTGATTCCGTTTCGGTTGCGACCGCGCCGTCGTCAGGCGGGCTTGGCCGTCGCGAGGATGCGGTCGGCCTCGGTCCGCCAGTCGGCGCTGCGCGCGAATTCGGCGGTGCCGCGCGGACCGAACAGCCCCGCATCGGCGAGGTCGGCGATCCAGGCCTGGCGCTCCGCGGTGCCCGACGCCGACCACGGCGTCAGGCCGACTTCCCGCACCGTCTCGGCGACCTCGCGCACCTCCTCGCTGCGGCGCCGGCCGTGCTCGATGACGCGCTGGAAGAAGTAAGCGCCCTGCTGCTCCCAATCGATGCCGGGAAAGGTCTCCTTCAACGACGCCAGCACCGCGTCCTCGACGCCGTAGGCGCGCGCTGCGGTGAAGCTCTCGATCACCATCGCTTCGAGGCCCTTGATCATCACGCTGCGGCACATCTTGGTGGCCGACGCGACCCCGAGGCGTTCGCTCGCGACCTTCGGCGCAAAACCGAGCGCCTCGAGCGCCGGCGCCGCGTCCGTCGCATGCGGCCCGCCGAGCAGCAGCGGCACGCGGATCCGGTACGGCGGGATCGAGGTCATCACCGCGCCTTCGACGTAGCGACCACCGGCCGCCTCGATCAAGCCGGCGGCGCGGATCTTCGCGCCCGGCGACGCCGAGTTGAAATCGAGGAACAACGCGCCGGAGCGGATCGCCGGCGCGCACGCCTCGGCCACCGGGACGGCCTGGCTCGCGGTGACCGCCGAGACGATCAGCTCGGCCTCGCGCGCCAGCGCGGCATGCCCGACGGCGAGCACGACGCCGTGCCGCTCGGCGTGCTCGCGCATCGGCGCGCCGGCGGCGCCGTCGAGCTTCAGGTCATAAGCGCTGACCCGGACGTCGCGCTCGCGCAGGTCTTCGGCCAGGATGCGGCCGACCTCGCCGTAGCCGACGAGGCCGACGTGCGACGGGATGGCACGGGGCGACTGCATGGCTCAGTCGATGTACTTCAGGCCGGCCGCCTCGAGCGGGCCGCGCATCTTGTACATGTCGAGGCCGAGCACGCCGGAGGCGAGCTTCGCGCGCTTCTCGCCTTCGTTCGCTTCGCGCGCGGCCGCGGCATCGGCGACCTTCTGCGCGATCGCGGCCGGCACGATGACGACGCCGTCGTCGTCGCCCAGCACGACATCGCCGGGGTTCACGCTCATGCCGGCGCAGACGACCGGGATGTTGACCGAGCCGAGGGTCGCCTTCACGGTGCCCTTCGAGCTGATCGCGCGGCTCCAGACCGGGAACTGCATGCCGGTCAGGTCCTTGACGTCGCGGACGCCGCCGTCGATCACCAGGCCGACCGCGCCGCGCGCCCGGAAGCTGGTCGCCAGCAGGTCGCCGAAGAAGCCGTCCGTGTTGTCGGCAGTGCAGGCGGCGACGACGACGTCGCCCGGCGTCAGCTGCTCGGCGGCGACATGCATCATCCAGTTGTCGCCGGGCTGCAGCAGCACCGTGACCGCGGTGCCGCAGGCGTGCGCGCCGGGGTAGATCGGTCGCATGTACGGCTTCAGCAGGCCGACCCGCCCCATCGCCTCGTGCACGGTGGCCGAGCCGAAACGCGCAAGTTGCTCCACCGCGCTGCGGTCGGCACGCACGATGGTGCGCTTGACGATGCCCAGTTCGTACATCTCACTTCCCCTTCGCCTTGAGCGCGGCGTCGAGCCGCGGGAACACGCGGCGCGCGTTGCCTTCGTAGACCTTGTGGCGGTCGTCGCCGACGACGATGGTGGAGGCCTCGATGTAGCGCTTCGTGTCGTCGTAGTAGTGGCCGGTTTCCGGATCGATGCCGCGCACCGCGCCGATCATCTCGCTCGCGAACAGGATGTTCTCGACCGGGATCACGGTCGTCAGCAGATCGATGCCGGGCTGGTGGTAGACGCAGGTGTCGAAGAAGATGTTCTTCAGCAGGTGGTCCTTCAGCAGCGGCTTCTTCAGCTCCTGCGCGAGGCCGCGGAAGCGCCCCCAGTGGTATGGCACCGCGCCGCCGCCGTGCGGGATGATGAAGCGCAGGGTCGGGAAGTCCTTGAACAGGTCCGACGTCAGGCACTGCATGAAGGCGGTCGTGTCGGCGTTCAGGTAGTGCGCGCCGGTCGTGTGGAAGCACGGGTTGCAGCTCGTGCTGACGTGCACCATCGCCGGAATGTCGTGCTCGACCATCTTCTCGTAGATCGGGTACCAGTGCCGGTCCGAGAGCGGCGGCGAAGTCCAGTGCCCGCCCGACGGATCGGGGTTCAGGTTGATGCCGACGTTGCCGTATTCGCGCACGCACTTCTCGAGCTCCGGGATGGAGGTCGCCGGATCGACGCCGGGCGACTGCGGCAGCATCGCGACCGGCACGAAGTGGTCGGGGAACAGCGTCGAGACCCGGAAGCACAGCTCGTTGCAGATCGCGGCCCAGGTCGAGCTGACCGCGAAGTCGCCGATGTGATGCGCCATGAAGCTGGCGCGCGGGCTGAACAGGGTCAGGTCGGAGCCGCGCTCCTTCATCAGTCGGAGCTGGTTGGTCTCGATCGACTCGCGCAGCTCGTCGTCGCTGATCCGCAGCTCGCTCGTCTTCGGCATCGACGCCGGGTCGGCAATGCCGGCGATCTGCCGGTTGCGCCAGGTCTCCAGCGCCTTCGGTGCGGTGGTGTAGTGGCCGTGGCAATCGATGATCATCTGCAAGTCTCCGGGTGGTGTTCGGCAGCCATCATGCCGCCTCCATGCCGTGGCGGCGCCGCGCCGCGTCGGCGGCCGGCGAATGGATGTAGGCCAGCAGCTCGCGCGCCGCTTCCGGCTGCGTCGACGCCGCGCCGACCGCGCCGGAAAAGGTCGTGACGATCTGCAGCGGCTCCGGCATCGGCCCGACGACGTCGATGCCGTCGAGGTGCATCAGCTCGCTGAGCTGCTGGAAGCCGAGCGCGACCTCGCCGCGCGCGACGAGGCTGCCGACCGGGACGCCGGGCGGGGCCTGCACCAGGCGCGCGCGGATCTCGTCGTCGATGCCCCAGCGCGTGAAGAGCTGCTGCAACGCGACGCCGCTCGGCCCCGTCGAATAGCCGAGCGTGGGCGCCGCCAGCACGGCCGCCCGCAACGCCGCCTCGCTGCCGATGTCGGGCTTCGGCGCGCCGCGCGGCACCGCGATCGCGACGCCGGAGCGGACCAGCCCGGTCACGCTGTCGGCGACGACATGGCCCGCCGCGGCGAGCTTGGCGATCGCATCGGCCGCGAGCACGACGACGTCGAAAGGCTCGCCGGCCTGCACGCGCTTCGCCGCGTCGACGCCGCCGACCGATTCGATCGCGACCTCGGCGCCGTCGCGCTTCGGCCAGGCGGCGACGGCGTCGGCGAGGAACTGGCGGGTCGCCATCGACGAGATGCCGGTGATACGAGTGCTCATGGTGCGGGTGCCATCACGTCGGGCGATGTCGGTCGGAACTGCGCGCGGTGCATCTCCGTCACGCTGGATCGCAGTGTGGCTGGCTGGGCTGCAGGGCCGGGTTGAATTCGCCTGGTTCGGGGTTCGAAGTTTCTTGTCGGAGCCGGCCATTTTGCCGTTGCCGCTATCCCTGTCGCCCGCAGGAGATCCGCCGCGGCGTTGCCGCGCCGGCGACCTCGGCGTGGAAGCGAGAGAGGCGGTCGACGATCGGCCGCCTCGTCGAGCGATGCCCGCCGGCTCGCGATCAGCGGATCGCGACCGGGTTGATCATCGACTGCACCGCGCCCTGGTACTTGTTCTGGCCGAGCACGAACATGAACTCGTACGCCTTGTCCTTCGCGAGCTCGGCGGTGTTGATGTTTTCGAGGATATAGGTGCCGTTCATCGGGATCAGGATCTGGTGCACACCGAAGATGCCGCCGTCCTTGTCGCCGTCCTTCTCGAACGGCACCACCTCGACCGCCCAGTTGTCGGCGCCGACCGCGACAACGCCCTTCGAGACCAGGTAGCGCGCGCCTTCTCGGCCGAGGCCGGGCTCGACCGAGCCGAAGCGCTTCGGGTCCTTGTCGATCAGGCTGAGCCAGCCGGTGTGGAAGATGACGACGTCGCCCTGCCGGATCTCGACGCCCTGCTTGGCGGCGACCGCGTCGATCTCGGCCTTGTTGAACGCGGTGCCCTCCTTGACGACATCGACGCCCAGGTGGGCGGCCATGTCGAGCAGCACGCCGCGCGCGACCATCGGCGGCACCTTGTCGGCGCCGAGCTTCTTCAGGCCTCCGATCGTCGCGAACTCGCCCCACTTCAGGCCGTTGTAGTAGCGGTCGCCGACGCCGATGTGGCCGAGCCCGTCGAGCTGCGTGCCGATACCGGTCCAGCAGTTCAGGATGTCGTCGTTGTAGGTCGTCTTGGTCGGCCCGAGGCCTTCGGCGGAGCCGGTCTGCCCCGGCTGCACGATGTAGATCGAGCAGGTGCGCGGCGGATACGCCGGCGTCGTCGTGCTGACCGTGATGCCGAGCGAGTAGACCTTGCCGGTCTTGACGAGGCGCGCCGCCTGCAATGCGGTCGCGGGGGTCATGTAGTTGGCCGCGCCGATTTCGTCGTTCGGGCCCCACTTGCTCGGGTACCAGTTGGTCTGCGCCGATGCGCCCAGACCGCAGGCCGCCAAGGCGAGCCCGCCCACCATCCGCTTCAGATGTCTCATGCCTTTTCCTCCTGAGGGTCGTTCATGGTCGGGCCGGTCGCCAGCGGAATCGGGCCCGGGAGGTCAACCGCCATGGTCACTCCGGCGACGAGTGTGGGACAGCACCCCTGTCCTGGCAACCGCGGCAGCGGGCCGGCGTGCGCCGCGAGGCGTGCGCCAGGCAGCGCCGAGCGCATCGCAGCGCCCCCGTGAGCGGGGGGCTATGCAGTCCTCCGGCCCTCACCTATTCTGGGACGGGGCGGCTTCCGCCGCCTCGCGTTCGGCGCGCGTCGCGCCGCCATCCGCCACAACAGCCGCCGGCCACGCAGTCGGCGGCAATCACCAGGAGACCACCCCGATGTGCACCCTTTGCGATGCAGGCCAGCCGCAGGACCATTCCGAGGCGCGCCGCAAGTTCCTGAAGACCACCGCGACGACCGGGCTCGGCCTCGGCGCCGCCGGCCTGTTCACCGGCGCCCACGCCAAGAACGACAACGACGACGACCAGGGTCGCCCCGAAGACAGCGGCAACCACGGCCGGCGCTACCTGATCCGCGGCGGCGCGGTGATGTCGATGGACCCGAAGGTCGGCGACTTCGATCAAGGGGACGTGCTGGTCGAGGGCAAGAAGATCGTGGCCGTCGGCCGCAATCTGCACGCCGGCGGCGCGGCCGTGATCGATGCGCGCGGCCGCGTCGTGATGCCGGGCTTCATCGACACCCACCACCACCAGTTCGAAACTGCGCTGCGCAGCTTCCTCGCCGACGGCGTGCTCATCAACGACGGCTCGGGATCGCCGAGCGCCGCTGCGACCTACTTCGAATTCATCCTGCTGAAGTTCGCGCCCGTCTATCGGCCGCAGGACGTCTACATCAACGAGCTTTTCGGCGGCCTGAGCCAGCTCGACGCCGGCGTGACGACGGTGCACGACGTCTCGCAGATCCACCACTCGCCGCAGCACTCGGACGCCGCGATCCAGGCGCTGTTCGACACCGGCCGGCGGGCCGCATTCGGCTTCTTCGAGAGCGCCGGCGCCGGCATCCTCGGCACGAATCCGGGCAACAAGTACCCGACCGATGCGCCGCGCATCAAGCAGCAGTGGTTCTCGTCGAGCGACCAGCTCGTGCACATGATCATGGGCGGCGAGGTCTACCTCGGCGATCCGAGCACCGACCTGTCGTGGACGATCGGCCGCCAGCTCGGGCTGCAGATCGCCTGCCACATCCTGTCGCCGTTCGGCATCCGTCCGATCTTCGACAAGCTGGCGGCCGGCACCGGCGGCAACGGCAAGATCGGAATCGGCCCGGACAACCTGTTCATCCACATGACCGGGATGGCCGACGCGGCCTGGCAGCGCGTCAAGGAGGTCGGCGCGCATGTCTCGCTCGCGGTGCCGATCGAGATGAACATGCGGCACGGGATGCCGCCGATCCTGAAGATGCAAAGCCTCGGTCTCGAGCCGTCGCTCAGCACCGACGTCGAGTGCACGCTGACCGCCGATTTCTTCACCCAGATGCGCTCGACGATGAACGTGCAGCGCGCGCTGGTGAACCAGATGATCCTCGAGCAGGGCAACTTCTACCCGCCAAGCCAGTGGCCGACACCAGCGCCCACCCTGCCCCCGCTGCTGACCGCTCGCGACGTGCTGCGCTACGCGACCATCAACGGCGCGAAGGGGCTGCGTCTCGACCACAAGACCGGCACGCTGACGCCGGGCAAGGAAGCCGACATCATCATCCTCGACGCGACCGCGGTGAACGTCGCGCCGCTGAACCAGGTGCCGGGTGCCGTGGTCTCGCTGATGGAACGCTCGAACGTCGAGACGGTCATCGTCGCCGGCAAGGTGCGCAAGTGGAAGGGGAAGCTCGTCGACGCGAACCTGAACCAGCTGCGCCGTCAGCTCGAGGACTCGCGCGACTACCTGTTCAGCAAGGCCGCCATTCCGCAGAACCTGTTCCCGAAGTAGCGCTTCGGGTTGCGGCCGAGGAGGGACTTGGCCGTAGTGCTTTGCATCGCTGCGGGTTCGCCTTGGCGAAGCGATGGCATGTCCGGGCGAAGCGGCGGGTTGGCCCGGGCTCCGTTTCAAAATTCCTAGGCACTGCGCCCGGGCCAACCCGCCGCTTCGGTGAGGTGCGGTTCAGGTCGGGTGTCGTGTCGTGCGGATAGCGCTCGGAGCGCAGAATCGGGATCGTCAACAAGAGGGCTGCGGCCCTCTTTGTCATTGGACCGATTTTTCAACGCAAGGCGCGACATGAATCTGC
>Ga0307405_10001233_pt1 | contig 10642 bp, 10 predicted proteins | sample 322Cmetagenome_2_FD_203311 | JGI IMG/M metagenome (GOLD analysis project Ga0307405, IMG submission 203311) | Maize rhizosphere microbial communities from greenhouse at UC Davis, California, United States - 322HYB-C-1 | ecosystem: Host-associated > Plants > Roots > Rhizosphere > Soil | place... | reverse complement strand
AGCGCCCGCAAGGACGGGTCCCACACCGCGCGGGCGATCGCCGCGTTACGTGGGGACCCGTCCTTGCGGGCGCTGCTGACGGGAGATGTACAGCGATGACCTTCGACAACCGGCTCGCTGAGCTGCTCGACGCCGCGACGGCCCCCGTCCCGCCCGGGCGGCTCACGGCACCGCTGCCCGCCATCCGCCGCCGGATACGCCGCCAACGCGCGGTCATCGCCCTCGCGGTCACCGGCGTGGCCATCGCGCTCATCGCGGGCTTCGCGCTCGCCCGGTCGCCGATCGACCGCGCAGCGCCGCCGGGCACTCGCGGTACGACACCTTCCACCACGGTGGACCTGCGCATGCAGGTCGCGTGGGAGTCCGCGCTGCTGGCTCGGGACGGCCGGACTGTCACCATCTACGCCGGCCCACGCGGCGAATGCCAGGAACTGGTCGATGGCACGGCGGTCATCACCCGGCAGGACGGGGGCCAGGTGACGATCGCCGTGCGGGCCTGGATCGTGCCGACGAACGACTGCGGCCTGGTCGTGCCCCTCCAGGTACGGTTGGAGCGTCCGCTGGGCGACCGCGACGTGCGCGACGCCGCTACCGGCGAGGCCCGGCCCACGTACCGCGAGAGCCACCTGCCCGACCTCCGGAACGACGCCCGCTGGAGCCCCTTCTCGGTTGGCTGGACCGCGCCCGACGACGGCTGGCGCGCGGCCTACAACGGCCCGAACGGCTCGATACTCAGCATCGAAGGGGAACCCGGGAGCACCGCGGGTGGCGATCGGTCCAACGCGATCACGCTGGGCTCGCGGCAGGGCACGCTCCTTGACCGGCGATCCACGTGGGCGGTCCGGTGGTCGGTCGGTGACGTGACCTACGAGCTGTCCGTGCAGCCCTCCGAGGGCGAGACGCTGACCCGACAGGAGTTCGTGGCGGAGGTGAGCCGGCTCGCCTGGCCCTAGCCCAGCGGACCTTGACCGGCACGACCCGGATGCCGCCGGTGGGAGGCCGCGCTAGCCGCGCTCGTTGTCCCGTCCCCCGCCGATCATGGCTCGTGGCGAGGTGGCGTCGCTGATGGCGTCGCGCAACGAATGACAGCCGTCGGTCCGCCCGCCCAGCAGGACACCAAGCGCCACAGAGAGGCGGATGCCGGCGGCCTGACGCGTCCGCAGGTCCAGGTTGGAGAGTCGTCCGGGTCGGGTGGGGACCCCGTGGCTCGCGTCGACCTCCTTGACCGTGTCGACCACGGCCAGCACCGGCCGACCAACGGCGAACGCGTGAGCTCGGCCCCGGAGCGTATGCAATCGCGCCGTGATGGCGGCGGGCAGTGCCACCTCGGTGGACCACCGCGGGCGGCCTCTGGTGCTGGGCCCTGTCGTGGATTGCCGTGGCGTGACGACCCGTCCCGCTTACATTTGGCTTTACATAATGATCAGGCCCGCCCACCGATCTTGGTGAACGAGCCATTGACCTGCACTTCCTGTGTCGGGGTGGCGGGATTTGAACCCACGACCTCTTCGTCCCGAATGAGGTCCGGCTCGGCCAGGCACCTGGGCCGATGGCCGTTCGACCTGGTCGTGGCGTTGGCTGCTGTCAGTCGACGGTGGTCCGCATCGTGTCGGTCAGCAAGATCGTCTCCCGGCGTACCCCCGGTTGGACTCGCGGCCGCGGCTCGCGTGGACGCCTGAGGTGGAGTTCGGCTAGCCGTTGGGTTACAGTTATTTTAGATATCGTGGCGCGGAGGGGCAGATGGCAAGGTCGAGCGTTCTCGGCAGCGCGACTCGAGTCGAGCCACGCCCTGATGACCGAGACTCTGCAGCTGCCGTGAGCCGGATCGCGGCCGACGGTACGGAGCTCACGCTGCGGCTGCCTGATGGACGGGAGATCATCCTTCCCGCGTCCCTGGTCAAGGTTCTGTTGGCCTCGGCTGGTCAACTCGCGGCGGGTCATGCGGTGACGGTCCTAGCTTCTGAGGTCCGCCTCAGTCCCGCCGAGGTTGGTGACCTGCTTGGGTTGTCGCGTCCGTTCGTGGTGCGCTTGATCGACACTGGCCAACTACGGGCCGAGCACTTGCCCGACAGTCGACATCGGGTAGTGCGCTTGTCCGATGTCCTCGAATTCCAAGCCCGCCGAGAGCGCCGCCGCGAAGGGCGTCGACGGCTTGTTGAGGCGGTCGAAGACTCGGATCTTCCATACTGACGGACTCACCTTCGTCACGAGGGGCGAAGCAGTGGCACGCGTGTTCGTTGACACCAACGTCCTGTTTCCGTTCTCCGTCATGGATCTGATGCTCGCCCTGACGGAGGATGGCGTGCATGAGGTCCTCTGGACCGATGCGCTGTTGGACGAGTGGGAACGCGTGATCGTGGAGGAACAACGGCGATCCCCGGGGTCGGCAGCGAGGATTACGGCCGCCATTCGAGGCTTCTTTCCCGATAGCCAGGTTCCGGCGAGTGGTTACCTTCATCTCGTTGACGACATGCCCAGTCTTGATCTTGACGATCGCCAACACATCGCAGCAGCTGTTGCCGGTCGTGCTAAATGGATCATCACCTGGAACCGCCGCGACTTTCCTGATGAGCCTCTTGGAGCGCTAGGTCTGCGGGTCACCGACCCCGATGCGTATCTGCAGGAGTTGCTCGCCGAGGTTCCCGGCGAGGTAGTGGCAACTGTCGTTCGCCTCGCCGACGAGAAGCGTCGACCGCCGTTGACTGCCCATGACCTGGCCGAGACCCTGTCGAAGGCTGGCGTGCCGGGCTTCGCCACCAAACTTCGCCACCTCCTTGACGTGTCCGCCGCTGCTGAGGACGGTCCTGGCTAGGTCGCGTTGCCGGCGGCGTGATGGACCGCTCCAGGTTGGGCCGAGAACAGAAATCAGGGCCGGCTCCTGACGCGGAACACCGGCCCTGACATGCGTACTGCCCGCGTCGGGGTGGCGGGATTTGAACCCACGACCTCTTCGTCCCGAACGAAGCGCGCTACCAAGCTGCGCCACACCCCGGCGTGCCGGGCAATATTAGCCCACGCCGCATCCGGGCCCAATCGGGTATCCCAGGATGTCGCGGCCGAGTCGGCGCGACCTCAAGGAGCGGTCAGCGGGGGACGAGGGTGAGCAGGCTTGCCTCGGGCCGGCAGGCGAACCGGACGGGAGCCGTCGGGTGGGTGCCGAGCCCGGCCGAGACGTGCAACCAGGCGTCGTCGCCCCATCGGTGCAGTCCCTTGGCCATGGAGCGGGGCAGACCGCAGTTGGTGACCAGGGCGCCCACGCCGGGGATGCACACCTGGCCGCCGTGTGTGTGGCCGGCGACCAGCACGGGGAACCCGTCGGCGGCCATGGCGTCGAGGACCAGTGGCTCGGGGGTGTGGGTCACGCCCAGGTGGGCGTCCGCCGATGGGTTGGCCGGTCCGGCCACGGAGGCGTAGTCGTCCCGTTCGATGTGGGGGTCGTCGACGCCGACCAGTTCGACCTCCCGGCCGCCGGCCTTGATGATGGTGCGCGCGTTGTTCAGGTCGGCCCAGCCGGCGCTCGTGAGGAGGCCCCGCAACTCTTCGTACGGCAGCTCGGTCCCCCTCACGTACTCCCGGTCGTGGTTGAAGTACCGCAGCGGGTTGCCCCACACCGGTCCGCTGTAGTCGTTGGACCCGAACACGAAGGCTCCGGGGACGTCGAACAGTGGTCCGTAGGCCCGCGCCACGGCCGGCACCGCGTCGGGATGGGCGATGTTGTCACCGGTGACGATGACCAGGTCGGGGTCGAGGCCGGCGAGGTCCGCCACCCACCGCTGTTTGCGGCGCTGGTCCGGCGTCAGGTGCAGGTCGGACAGGTGCAGCACGCGCAGCGGTTCGGTGTCGGGCGGCAGCACGGGCACGTCGAAGCGGCGAAGCGCGAACAGGTTTCGTTCCACCAGGGAGGCGTACGCGAGGGTGGCGGCGCCGACGACGGCCAGGCCGGCCGCGGCGGAGAATACTGAACGCGCTCGCATGGGTCACAGGGTACGGTGCGGGGCGTGAGCGAGCCGAACGAAGGTGCGGGGCAATGACGACCTTGAAAGCGCGGTTGGAAGGCGACCTCCGCGAGGCCATGAAGGCCCGCGATGAACTGGTCACGTCGACCCTGCGCATGGCCATCACCGCGGTACGCAACGCCGAGGTCGCGGGCACGCAGGCCCGGGAGCTGACCGACGACGAGGTCCTCGGCGTCCTCACCAAGGAGGCCAAGAAGCGGCGCGAGGCGGCCGAGGCGTTCAGCGGCGCGGGCCGGGCGGAGTCGGCCCGCAAGGAGGAAGCGGAGGCGGGGATCCTTGCCCGGTACCTGCCCGCGCAGCTCGGCGACGCCGAACTGGCGGAGCTGGTGCGGCAGGCGCTGGGCGGCGGCGGGTTCACGTCGATGGCGCAGATGGGTCCGGCGATGAAGGCGGCCAAGGAGGCCGTGGGCGGCCAGGCCGAGGGTGGCCGGATCGCGGCCGAGGTCCGGCGCCAGCTCGCCGCCACCTGAACCAGCGAGCCGGCGCGAGCGTGCGAGCGGCGTCACACAACAACCTCCCGGAAACTGGCGCCTCAGCCGGGTGCTGAGACAACAACTTCCGGGACGTTGCGGCGATCTTGAAGCGGTTGACGTCGAGGGCGGCTAGATCACGAGGTTGGACGGCGGGCGACCGATGGTGCCCGGGCCCCCGCCTCCGGCGCCGGGGCCGCCACCACCTCCGCCGCCTCCGCCACCCCCACCGGGGCCTCCACCTCCGCCGCCTCCGCCACCGGGCGGCGGGGCCTCACCGTTGCTGAGGATCAGCGTCACGGTGCTGCCCTTGCTGGTGGAGCCCTCGGGATCGGTCTTGGCCACCGTGTTCTTCGGACAGACGGAGGCGATCTTGTTGCGGTCGTCCGTCTCGACCGACACGTCGAAACCGACCGCGGTCAGGATGGAGGTGGCCTGGGCGACCGTCCGGCAGCGCACGTTGGGGATGTTCACGCGCTTGCCGAAGACGAGGTTGTTCGGCGGCTTGAGGAACTGGATCTTCGCCTTGCCCTTCATGGCCTCACGCATCACCCGGATGACCACACTGTTGACCTTGCGGACATCGTTGCTGTCGTGTGGTGTCTGGGCGCGATCGGGATCGGCGAGCGTACCGGCGATGGCGAGCTGTTTCGTGCTGATGACCAGGTTCGCGGTCCAGTTGAAGTCCGAGGTGCCGGTCTTGCCGATCACCGGGTGGCCGACCAGCTGGGCCACCGTGCCGGACACGCCGTCCCGCGCGGTGTAGCCGCCCGTCGTGGACCCCGAGCACTTGCTCAACCCGCCCCGGTCCTGGATCGGGCAGCGGGCCGCGTCGGCGGCCGCCCGGGCCACCTCGGGCTTGACGGCCTGCTTGCACCGTGGCTTGGTGACGTCCGAGAGCTTCTCGCCCTTGTTGCTGTAGATGGTCAGCGCCGGCGTCGGCTCGCAGTACTTGCCGTCGGCGGCCACGGTCGCGTATGCGTTGGCCAGCTCCAGCGGGACGGTGTCGGTGACGCCGATGGTGAACGGCCCGAAGCCCCGGGCCCGGGCCGGGCCGGTCACCGACTGGTCCTCCTTGTTGCGGTACTGGATGCCCAGCCGCCGCGACATCTCGATGACCTTGTCGGCGCCGACCTTCTCCTGCAGCGGCACGAAGTAGGTGTTGACCGACATGCCGAACCCGGACCACATGTTGCGGTTTCCGTTCATGCTCGGCGACGCGTTGCGCGGGCACCAGTGGACCTTGTCTCCGCAGACCGACAGGTCGTTGGCGCCGACGATGTAGGTCGACCGGTACGGCGAGCGAGCCTTGATGTTGAAGTCGAGCGGGAAGCCGTTCTCCAGCCCCGCCAGCATCGTGAAGATCTTGAACGTCGACCCGGCCTTGTAACCGCTGATGTCGCCGCCGCCGCTGATGATCGGGTTGGTGGTGGTCGGGAACGTGCCCTTGATGCCCCGACGGGCCTTGCGGGGGTCGCTCGATTTCTTGTTCTTGCTGTCGTTGAGGCCGTAGTTGCGGTTGGCCGCCATGGCTTTGATCCGTCCGGTGCCCGGCTCGATCGCCGCGACCATCATGCCGTCGCGCGAGCCGGTCTTGAGCTCGTTCTCGATGTTGTCCTTCGTCGATTTCTGGACCTTCGGGTCGAGCGTGGTGACGATGCGGTACCCGCCGGCCTTCAGCTTGTTCTCGCGGTCGGCCTTGTCCTTCCCGAATGCCTTCTGGTCCAGCCACCAGCGGTAGAGGTAGTCGCAGAAGAACCCCCAGCTGGCCACCGTCGTGGCCACGCAGCCGTTGGGCGTGCGCTTGCCGACCACCTTGAGCTCGGCCTTTTGCGCGGCGTCGGCCTCCGCCTGGGTGATGCTGCCCATCTTGACCATCTGGCTGAGCACGTATGCGCGCCGCTCCAACGCCTGGCGGCGCCCCTCCGGATCGACCGGGTCGTACTCGCTCGGCGCCTTGGGCAGGCCGGCCAGCAGCGCGGCCTCGGCCAGCGTGAGGTCCTTGGGCTCCTTGCTGAAGTACACCTGGCTGGCGGCGTAGATCCCGTACGCCCCGTGGCCGAACGCGGCGATGTTGAGGTACCGCTCGAGGATCTCGTCCTTGCTGTACACGCTCTCCAGCGCGATGGCCAGCCGGATCTCCCGCAGCTTGCGGCCGTTGGTCTGTTCGGTGGCCGCGATGACCTCGGACGGGCTGGTGGCCGAGTAGGTCAGCGACTGCCGGACGAGCTGCATGGTCAGGGTCGACGCGCCCTGGCGGGAGTTCGTCTGCTGGTTCGCCACGAACGCCCGCACGATGCCCTGCAGGTCCACGCCGTTGTGGTCGCGGAACCGCTCGTCCTCGGCACCGATGATGGCCTCTTGCATGACCTTGGGGATCTGGTCCAGGGGGATCTGGTGGCGGTTCTCGTCGTAGAACGTCCCCATCAGCGTCTTGTCATCGTTTGCGTAGACATAGGTGATCTGGGGCGGTGTCGGCACGTTCAGCTCGGATGGCAGCTCGCCGAACCCGTCGGCGCCGGCCTTGGCCGCCAATCCGGCCATCGCGATCGCGGGAAACGCGGCGGCCGCGACGACGACACCGGCCAGCACACCGCAGATCAGGAGTGACGCGGCATTCGCGATCAGGCTTCTGTCTCGCTTGCGCATCCAGGTCACCGCCACAGGGTAAAGGACTCCGACGCCTGGTGCGGCCGTGGCGCAGGTTCACCGTGGGTCATCTGGGCACGGTCCAACGCCGCGTGCCGCACGCGTCCGTGCCTAGGAAGACGCCGCTCGACGATCTCGCGTTTCCCCGGGACTCTGTCGGATTTCGGCAGAGGATGCCGCTACCCCGCCGCGTTGGGCGCGCCGGGTCGATCGGCCGGATGAAGCGATATAGTGTGTCCTGTTTTGAGGATTTCCTCCGACAACGTTGCGTAATCGTGCAACTACGGAGCATGATGGTCGGCGGGGCTTTCTGCCGAGCTCCAGCACCGCAGCCGGACGGATCTGATCTTGTATGACGCCAGGGGGGCCGCGTCGACGCCGTGCCGGGTGGTGATGAAAGGGGGACATCAACACATGAGTTTGATCACCGACTGGCCCAGCTTGGCGGCGTGCCGGACCGGCGATCCGGACGCGCTGTTCGTCCAGGGGGCGGAACAGAATGTGGCGAAGCGGATCTGCCGGGGCTGTCCGGTCCGGTATGAGTGCCTCGCCGATGCGCTCGACAACCGGATCGAGTTCGGCGTGTGGGGTGGAATGACAGAGCGGGAGCGCCGGGCGCTGTTGCGACGGCATCCCGCCGTGGAGAGTTGGCGTCGCGTGTTCGAGGCCGCCATGAAGCAGCGGGAGTCCACGAGGGAGCTCGTGGGCGCGTAGAGCGCAATCAGCGGCCGAGCGCGAGGGCAGAGCCGATCGCGCGCAGCCCGTCGATGTCGTGGACGTCGACGGGCTGCGCCGCGATGGTGGCCACCGGTACGCCGGCGTGGGCCGTCGTGAAGCGCCGGGCGACGGACCGCTCCCGCTCGGCCCGGGCCAGCAGCGCCGCGTGGATCAGCAGCACGTCCGCGGCGGCCGGGTTCTCCTCCCGTAGGGCGGCGCCCGCGTCGGACGCCTCGGCCACGCCGATCTCGGCCGCCGCCACCTCGTGTACCCGGTTGAGGATCAGCCCGGCCAGCGGCATGCGCTCGTCCTCCAGGCGGCCGGCGAAGAAGTCCGCCTCCCGGATCGCGTCCGGCTCGGGCGCGGCGACGATCAGGAACGCGGTCTCCGGGGCCTGGAGGACCCGGAACGTCTGCTCGGCCCGCTCGCGGAAGCCGCCGAACATCGAATCGAGCGCGCCGACGAACCCGGACAGATCAGTGATCAACTGAGCGCCCAGGATCTTGTCCATGAGCTTGGAAAACAGCCCGAACGAGGCGGTCACGAGGCTGAAGACGCTGCGCCCTCCGGCCCGCGCCGGCGCCAGCAGCAGCCGCAGCATCCGGCCGTCGAGGAAGCGGCCGAGCCGGGCCGGCGCGTCGAGAAAGTCCAGCGCGGACCGGGACGGCGGCGTGTCGACGATGATCAGGTCCCAGTCGTCACGGGCCCGGAGCTGGCTGAGCTTCTCCATCGCCATGTACTCCTGGGTGCCCGCGAACGTGGAGCTCATGGCCTGATAGAAGGGGTTGACGAAGATCTCCTCGGCTCGGCGCGGGTCGGTGTGCGCGGCCACGATGTCGTCGAAGGTCCGCTTCATGTCCAGCATCATGGCGTGCAGCTCGCCGCCGTTGCGGGTCTTGATTCCCGTCACGGGGCGCGGTGTGTTGTCCAGATCGGACAGGCCCAGGGACTGGGCCAGGCGGCGGGCCGGGTCGATGGTGAGGACGACGGTACGCCGGCCGTGCTCCTCCGCGGCCCGCAGAGCCAGCGCCGCGGCCGTGGTGGTCTTGCCGACGCCGCCGGAGCCGCAGCAAACGACGACCCGGATGCCGGGGTCACCCAGAAGGTCGTCGATGTCGAGGTGCTCGGCGGCCTCGATCTCTTCCAGCACCGCCGCCGTCACCCGCCCAACTCTAATAGCCGGGATCTCCCGGAGCCGATCTCCGAGCGAGCGCCGAGCGAGGCGGAGGTGACCAACGCAACTCAGCCGGCCAGCACGCCGGCCAGGTGGTGGAGGCCGGCCAGGTCGACGCCGCCCGGCAGCTCGGGAAGCTCCACCATAGGCCGGCCCAGCCCGGCCAGCTCCTCCCGCAGCGCCACCTCGACCTCGCGCCGGGACAGATGCCCGCGCGCCTCGGCGAGGAGCCCGGACACGACATCCCGATCGGCGGGCAGCCCGGCCGCCACCAGCCCGCGGCGGACCTCGGCCGCGGTGACCCGGCCGCCGGCCAGGAGCGGCGGCTGGGCGCTGTTGATGATGATCGTGCCCACCGGCAGGTCCAGCCGGCGCAGCTCGGCCACGGTGTCCGCGGTCTCCTGTACCGGCATCTCCTCCAGCAGCGTGACCACGTGCACGGTCGTGACCGGGGATCGCAGGACGGCGGCCACGCCCTCGCTCTGGCTCTTGATCGGCCCCATCTTCGCCAGCCGGGCCGTCTCCGCGGCGACGTTGAGGAACCGCCCGATGCGCCCGGTCGGCGGCGCGTCCAGCACCACCGCGTCGTACACCCGGCGGCCGTCCGAGGTGCGGGTCACGGCCTCCTTGACCTTGCCGGTGAGCAGTACGTCGCGTACGCCGGGCGCGATCGTGGTGGCGAAGTCGATGGCCCCGAACTTCTTCAGCGCGCGCCCGGCCCGACCGAGCTTGTAGAACATGTCGAGGTACTCCAGCAGGGCCTCCTCGACGTCCACCGCGAGGGCGAAGACCTCACCGCCGCCACCGGACGCCGTTCCCGGGTACCCGGTCGCGATCGCCCGCTCGGCGTAGGGCAGCGGGGCCCGGTCGAAGACCTGGGCGATGCCCTGACGCTGCTCGACCTCGACCAGCAGCACCCGGCGGCCCTCGGTGGCCAGGGCCAGCGCGAGCGCGGCGGCCACGGTCGTCTTGCCGGTGCCGCCCTTGCCGGTCACCACGTGTAGACGCTGCGGCCACCGCGAGCGAGAGTGGTCCTTGGTGCGGCCGGCCATTACCCGGTTTCCTTGGCCTCGCACACCCACCAACCGCGGTCGTCGACCAGCAGCAGGCGTACCTTCTTCTCGGTCACCTGCTCGTCGGAGGTGCTCAGGCTCAGCGTCACGTCGGCGCTCGCCTCCCGCCTTCCGGTGCGCTCGACGCCCGGGTACGACCACCGGGTGCTCGCCGACTCGTTCTGGCTGGAGAAGGCGCGCACCTCGAACACGAGGCGGGCGAGCTGCTTGTCGTCGCGGGTGTCGGCGCAGACGAAGTCCGCGGCCCGGTCGGCGTCGCGGTCGACGAACACGGCCTGCAGGAATCCCTCCAGCGCGGCCTCGGGCGTGGAGGTGCCGCGAGGTTCCAGGCTCTGCACCACCAGGAACGAGACCGTGCCGCCGGCCAGGCACAGCATCAGCAGCACCGCGAACACGACGGTCACGACCGCGGCCGACGGCGCCGACCTGGCCCGCGCGGCCCCCGGCGGGAACGGCGGCGGCATCGGTGGAGGTGGTGGCTGGTACCCCTCGGTCACGAGACAAAGTTATCCCGCTAGGGTGCGCCGTATGCAGCCAACTCAG
>Ga0307405_10001231_pt1 | contig 10649 bp, 14 predicted proteins | sample 322Cmetagenome_2_FD_203311 | JGI IMG/M metagenome (GOLD analysis project Ga0307405, IMG submission 203311) | Maize rhizosphere microbial communities from greenhouse at UC Davis, California, United States - 322HYB-C-1 | ecosystem: Host-associated > Plants > Roots > Rhizosphere > Soil | place... | reverse complement strand
AGTAGACGCCGAGGCGGTCCCCCTGCCGGACGACCTGGCGGGTGTCGACGCCGCCGCGCCGCAGCTCGGCTACCGCGGCGTCGCCGAGCGGCCCTTCCGGCAACACCGTGGCCATCGCGGCCGGCACGCCGAAGCCGGCGAGCGACATGACGACGTTCGCCTCGGCACCGCCGAAGGTCGCCTCGAGCACCGGCGTCTGGAACAGCCGCTCGTGCCCGGGCGACTTCAGCCGCAGCAGGATCTCGCCCAGTGCCACGACCCGCGCCCCGCGTGCGGGCGGCGCGCTGCCGCCCACGGCGGCTCCGCTCACGCCGGCCTCACTCACGGCACCCGCCGGCACGCGGCGACGGCGGCGACGGTCTGCGCGACCTCGTCGCGGATACGGTCGAACTGCCGGGCGCGGATCCAATCGGCCGGCGCCATCCACGAGCCGCCGCACGCCGCGACGCGCTCGAACGCCAGGTACTCGGCCAGCGCCGCGCGGGTGATGCCGCCGGTGGGCATGAACGCCACGCCGCCGTACGGCGCGGCGATCGCCTTGAGGAACGGCAGCCCGCCCATCGGCTCCGCCGGGAAGAACTTGAGCGCCCCGAGCCCCGCGTCGAGCGCCGCCTCGATCTCGCTGGGCGTGCAGACACCCGGGAAGACCGGGATCTCGCGCGCGAGGCAGTAATCCACCGTGCGACGGTTGAAGCCCGGCGCGACGACGAACCGCGCGCCGGCGGCGGACGCCTCGGCCGCCTGCATCGGGGTCAGGACCGTGCCCGCGCCGACCAGCAGCTCGGGCTGCGCGGCGGCCATGCGCCGCAGCGCTTCGAGCGCGCCCGGCGTGCGGAGCGTCACCTCGGCGCAGGGCAGCCCGCCGTCGACCAAAGCGGCGGCGAGCGCCTCGGCGTCCGCCGCGTCGTCGATCACGATCACGGGCACGACGCCGAGCCGGCGAAACTGCGCGAGCGTACCGTGCGCGTGCGCGGCGCCCGGCCGCATGTCCTCCAGGGCCGCGTCGCCCGCGGCCGCACTCCGCCCGGGTGACGTCAGGTCGTGCGCGAGATCGCTTCGCATAGTCCGTAGAGGTAGGTCGCGCCGAGGGCGCGGTCGTGGAGGCCGTAGCCGGGACGGCCCGTCTCGCCCCAGATCATGCGCCCGTGGTCGGGGCGCATCGGGCCGGTGAAGTCCGTCTCGGCCAGGGCGCGGAGTGCGGCGTACATGTCCACGCGGCCGTAGCGGCTCGGGTGGTGCGTCTCCTCGAACCGACGGTCACCGGTGACCCGCACATCGCGGCAGTGGGCGAAGCGGCACGCCTCGTGCCGGCTTCCCCGACGCCTCCCGCTCCCTCGACATCCGGGGCCTGCGTATGCTCAGGCGTCGCGAGCTCCTTCAGTCCGACCACCCATCCTCCCGGCCTTCCATGAATACGCACAGGTACGATCCCCGCGCGCTCCTCGCCGTCGTCGCGCTGGTGGCGGCGGCGCAGGCCTGCCACCGGAACCAGCCGGCGGGTGCCGAATCCACGGCGGGCGCCCCCGGAATGGCATCGGCGGACAGCACCCACGAGATCCGATACCAGGGCGACTTCCACGCCCCGCTCGGCGTGCAGCTCTGGAGCTTCCGCGAGCAGGCGAAGGCGGACCCCGTGGCGATGCTGCGGATGGTCCGCCGTATGGGGCTCACCCACGTCGAGACGGCGGGCCTCTACGACATGCCCGCCGCGCAGCTCGCCGACGCCCTCAGGAATGCCGGCCTGCGCGCCACCTCGATGCACGTCCCCTACGAGGACTTCAAGAACCACCCCGACGTCGTGATCGCCAACGCGAAGGCGCTCGGCGTGAAGTGGGTCGGCGTGCCGTGGTACCCGCACGACGAGAAGAACGGCTTCACCGAGGCGGATGCGCGTCGGGCGATCGCGGACTTCAACCAGTTCGGCCGCACGCTGAAGGACGCGGGGCTCTCCTTCTTTTATCACAACCACGGCTACGAGCCCGTCCCCTACGGCGACGGCACGCTGCTCGACCTGATCATCCGCGAGACCGACCCGCAGCTCGTCCACTTCGAGATGGACGTCCTCTGGACCTGGCTGCCCAACGTCGACCCCGTGGCGCTCATCCAGAAATATCCCGGGCGGTTCCGACTGATGCACATCAAGGACATGAAGCCCGGCATTCCACGCGGCTCGCTCTCCGGCGGTATCCCCGATGAGCAGAAGTCCGTCATCGGCCAGGGGCAGGTGGACTGGTCCGCCCTCATGGCCGCCGCCGAGAAAGACGGCTTCGAGCACTACTACATCGAGGACGAGTCCACGGACCCGGTCGGGAACGTGCCGAAGAGCATCTCGTACCTGGAGAAGCTGAAGTACCCGGCAGGGGCATCGAGCTCCGGCGTCGTCAGGCCGTAGACCGGCTCCGTCACGGTCACCCGACGCCGGTGCGCCGCGCTCGCCCGGAGCCATGCCCCAAGGGCGGCTATCACGCGGCCGCATCATCCTTCGCGGCGCCCTACACGCGCTCGGGCTCGTCGATGACCTCGGCGTCTGGATCGGCGAGCAGGTCCCTGGAGCGCGTATCCGCGCCTGCGCCTACCCGCGCACCGACCGTGCGCTCGCCGCTCTCGCCGCCGAGGGCATAAGCGTGCTCGTGAACCTCCACGAGCGCGCGCACCCGGCTTCGCGCCTCGCCGCCCACAGCCTGCGCGAAGTCCACGTCCCCGTCCGCGACTTCACGGCCCCGTCGCCGGCGCAGCTCGAGGCAGCGCTCTCCGCCATCGAGGAGGCACATGCGGCCAACGAGGCTGTCGCCGTTCACTGTGGAGGTGGGCTCGGGCGAACCGGGACTGTACTCGCCTGCCACCTCGTTCGGCGGGGCCGCACGGCGGCGGCCGCGGTCGCCGAGGTGCGCGCCGCGCGGCCCGGCGCCATCGAAACGGCCGAGCAGCTCGCCGCGGTGCGCGCATACGCCGAACGGCTGGAGCAACGCGGGCAGCGCGATCCAGGGGAGAAATTCTAGTGCGGCGCGAGCTCGGCTGGCGTCAGCCCGCCGGACTGCTCGACCGGTTCAGGAATTCGCGAACCGCGTGTGTATCGAAGTGGAACATCCGCGACTCGACCACGCGGCCTTCGACCAGCCGGTGGATCGTGACCGCCGGCTGATCGAACCGTTCCCCCGTCGACGGGTTCCACGCACGCTGACGCCAGATGACGGCAACGCGGTCGCCATCGGCGATGATCTCCGGGGCGAGTCGGCGGTCCTCCTCGCCCTGCAACGGGTCCCACGTGGCGACGTAGCCGGCGGCGTGCCGCCGGACGCCGTCTGCACCGCGGTATTCTCCGCCATGCGGAAGGCTCGGCGCCTCGTGGATCACGGCAGCGCCGTCGTGCGCTAGCCAGACGGCGGCACCGTCGCGCCGCTCCACGGCCGCGTACAGGCGACGCACCGTCTCGGCGTTCCGCTCGGCGTCGTCCGTCCCCGCCACCCGCGCCGCGAGCGCGCCCCAGCCGTCGACGACGGGGAAGCACGGACGCACCTCGCCCACCAGCACGCCGCTCGCGACGGCCGGGTCGGCGGCGAGCGTGCGCTCCGCCTCGGCCCGGTCGCGGACGTTCAGCACGGCGACACCGCCGCCGTCATCGAGAAACGGGCCGGCGAAGACGAGCCGCCCCGCCTCGAAGAGTGCCTGCGCGTAGGCACGGTGCGGTCCCAGCGCCTGCTCGGTGACCGGCACACCGGCGACCCACGCCGGTCCTGGCCGGTAGAGCAGGACGTAATGCACGCCGGGTGCGGAGTCGGCGGTCGGCGGCGGCGTCGCGGACCCGAGCTGTTCCATCATCGTCGAATCTCCTCGGAGGAGGGTGCGCCAGGGCGCGCGGCGCCGTACGTGGGCGACGCCGCGAGCGCCCGGAACGCCATTGCGTCAGGCATCGGCGCGCGGCTCGACGACGACCTCGGTGCGCACGGAGTTCGCGACGTAGCACATCTCGTGTGCCTCGTGGTGCAGCGATGCCTCGGTCGCCGCGTCGAGTGCCGCGGCGGTCCCGCCGCCCGCAGCCGGAGCGTAGGTCACTCGCGGCCGTAGCACGACGCGCGTGATCGCGAGCCGGCCGTGCTCGTTGGGCGCCATCTCGCCCTCCGCCTCGTCGTCGTAGCGCTCGACTACTACGCCGCGCCTGGCCGCGAGGTACAGGAACGACAGCATGTGGCACGAGGAGAGCGCGGCCACGAGCGCCTCCTCCGGGTCCACGCCCGCCGGGTCGGCCATCGGCACACGGACGTGATGCGGCGAGGCGGACGTGGGCAGCTCCAGCCCGCCGTCGAAGCGCCAGTGGTGCGCGCGGCTGTAGCGGAGGTCAGTGAACGGCGCCTCGCGGCGCTCCCACGTCACGGTCGCGGTGTAGTGGGCCATGGCACAGTGCGGAAGCAGGTCGGAGAGCGGGGTCGCGGTCGACGGGTGACGTCATGTACTCACACGTTGGGTGCGCGCCTGCGTCGCCGCATGCACGAAGGCGGCGACGAGTGGCGGAAGCTTGTTGCGGAGCGCCGCCCGCTCGGGCTGAAAGAGCGTGGCCACGAAGAAGGGGTGGTCGCGCAGCTCGAGTGCGCGCACCTCGCCGCCCGCCCCGGTCGCCGTGACCCGGAAGCCCCGCGCCGTGATCGCCTCGCGGACCGCGGGGTTGAGGCCGTAGCGGCAGTGGTACTCCTCGTCGGCGGTCAGCCGTCCGTACGCGGCGGCGAGGTGCGAGCCGGGCGCGAGGTGCACTGTCTCCCCGGCCTCGACGAGCGCGCAGGCGAGTGGCGTGATCACCGCGTCGGCGCCCTCGGGCTCAAGCTCGGCGTGCGACGCGGCGGTCCGGCCGAGCACCGAGCGCGCATACTCGAGCACCGCGTGCTGGAAGCCGCCGCACGTGCCGAGGAAGGGACGCCCGTGTTCGCGCGCGACGCGGATCGCGGCGAGCGCCCCCGCCGTGTGCCGGTACGGACTCGCCGGGACGCACCACACGCCGTCGAACCCGTCGAGCAGCGCCGCCGCCGCTTCGACGTCCGCCGGGACGCGTTCGGTCGGGAGCCACTCGGCGTCGACGGCGTGTCGGAGCGAGGCGCCGGCAAGCGCGAGCGCGACCGGGATGGCGCGGTGCGCGGTCACCGAGGGATCGTGGTCGCCGACAAGCGCGATCCGCGTTGCGGACGATGGTGCGGACGACGCGCTCATCCGAGGCCCTTGCCGAACGCGGCGTTCATCTCCGCGTACGACACGGCGCCCCCGAGGTGGCCGAAGGTGCCTTGCTCGGCGATCTCCCGCGCCGCCGCGAGGAACCCCGTCCACGCGGTGCGGGCGAGCGCGCCGCCGACGCTGATGCGCCGGACGCCGGCCGCAGCCAGCTCCGCGACGGTCGTGAAGTCGGTGCCCACGAGCACGTTCACCGGCTTCGGCGCGACCGCCGCCACCGCCGCGAGGACGGCGCCGAGGTCGCGGAGCCCGGGCGCGAAGAGGCAGTCGGCGCCCGCCTCGGCGAAGGCCCGCAGCCGGCGGAGCGTCTCCTCCAGGTCCGGCCGGCCGACGATGAACCCCTCGGTCCGCGCGGTGAGGAGCACGCCCGGCGCGGCACGGTCGAGCGCCTCGCGCGCCGCGCGCACGCGCTCGACGGCGAGAGCGAAGTCGAAGAGCGGCCGCGCGGGGTCGCCCGTCGCGTCCTCGACCGAGAGCCCCGCGACGCCCGTGCCGGCGGCGAGCGCCACGTGCGCGCCGACGACCTCGGGCTCGACAGCGAACGCGCCCTCGAAGTCGGCGTTGACCGGGACCGTGATAGAGGCGCTCACCGCGCGGAAGTGCGCGAGCGCCTCGTCGAGTGTGACGTGGTTGTCCGGACGCCCGAGCGTCCACGCGAACCCCGAGCTGGTCGTAGCGAGCGCCCGGAAGCCCATGCGCTCGAGGAGACGCGCGCTCCCGACGTCCCATGGGTTCGGGATCACGAAGCAGCCGGCCCGGTGCAGCTCGCGGAAGACCTGCACCGCCTCCGTCGCCTTCGACTCGGTCGTCATTGGCGCTCCGTTCCGTTGGGTGGAATGATCAGGCCGACTCGTACCCCGCGGCCAAGCGTCCGCATTCCTCGAGCGTGCGGCAGCGACAGTCGGCCGCGTGGTCGAGGGCGTCGCGCATTGCGTTGGCGCGGGCGATCAGGGCGTCGATCTCGGCGCGCTTCGCCGCCGCCCGATGCCGCCACCGCGCCGCCGGTGGGACGTCCGGCGCGGCGCGCACGAGCTCCCGCACCTCGGCGAGCGTGTAGCCGGCCTGCTGCGCGAAGCGGACAACGGCGAGACGGTCGAGCACGGCCTCGTCGTACACCCGCCGTCCCCCCTCGCGCCGCGGTGGCGGCAAGACACCCATCCGCTCGTAGTAGCGGACCGCCGAAGTGCGCAGCCCGGCGCGCTGCGCTACCTCGCCAATGCTCAGGCGGGTCGGGGAGTCGCCGCTCCACTGGCCGCGTACGCGGCCGCCGTCGTTACGAGTCACCGCGTCACCTCTTGACTTGAAGCCGACTTCAACGGCTACAGTGCGGAGCCATGCCTCGGCGCGGTCGCTGTCGGACTGGGAGCGGCCCGCCGCGGTCATCCAGATACCTGCAGATACTGCAACGCCGGGCACACCATGACCACCCACGAGGACGTCCTCGAGCCGCGGGACCCTGACGCGCGCTCCACCACCGCTCTACCGAACATGGAAGTCACCGCCCAGGCGCTCGCCTGTAGCCTCCCGGGGGACGAGCTCCAGCAGCGGGCGATGGACAACTCGACCCTCTTCGCCAGCGCCGGCGCGCGGCGCGCGCTGCCAGACGGAGCGGAGCTCGAGTTCACCGGCGATGACGGCACCGCCCACGCCGTCCTGCACTTCGCGCTGGCGGAGCGCCGTTGCTGCAAGGAGTTGACCTTCGAGATCGCGTTCGTGCCCGACCATTCGGCGGTGCGGCTCCGAATACGCGGTACGGGACCTCAGGTCGATGGGATCAGGGCATGGACCGAGACGGCCGCCCAGCATCAGGGATAGCTTCGCGTCCCCGTCACTCCGCACCATCGGGGTGTGCCGGCGGGTTGAAGGGCGAGTAGCTGAGCAGCCGGAAGCGCAGGGGCAGCGCGTGCTCCACCTCGACGACCTCCTCGACGTCGAGCGTGACGCGCCGTTCGGCTCCGGGGACGGCCTCGGCGTGCGTCGAGCGCCAGTCGATTCCGGCCCGCCCGGTGAGCTGGAGCGTCGAACCGCGCTCGAAGTCCACGAACAGGAGCCCGGCCCGGGGGTACGCGGCGATGTTGCCCAGCGTGTTGAACATCGCGTTCCCGACGTAGTCCGGCCACGTTAGGCGCTCCCCCTCGACGCGAACGAAGCCGGGCCGCCCGCCGCGGTGGGAGCAGTCCGCCCCCGCCTCGGGGTGCACCGTGGCGATCATGAACGTGTCGGCGCGGCGGACTAGCTCGCGGTGGCTTTCCGTGAGTGTGCTGCCACGCCGTGCGGGTGTGGCGAGCCGGCCGGCCGCGGCGCCGTCATCTGGCCTCCCGTCCGCCGGCGCGTCGTCCACGTGGCGCGCCTGGATGTACTTCGGACAGTTGGCGTAGACCTGATCGGCGCCGAGGTGGAACGCGCCGTCCTCGCCGATGGTCAGGCGCCCGTTCACGCGGACCCGCCGCCGCGCGGCGAAGTCGACGGCGAGGAATCCCACCAGTATGCCCGCGCCCCGGGCCGCGTCGCCCCGGGGCGCCGCCTCCACCACCTCACCGAATGGGTCTCCTCGCGCGGGTGCGGCGGCGATCCGCACGGCTTGTGCGTCGAGCGCCTGGACGAAGCCCGCCGGACCGGAGAGCGCCGCCGCCCACGGCCGGCCCGCAGCGTCGGCGGCGCCGAGGAAAACGAGTCGCCGCTCACGGAGGAATGCCGCGGCCGCCGGGGGGATCAGCGCGTGAATCCCCCGTCCTATCCGCGCGGCCATGTCGCGGACGCCGGCGCGCTCCTGCACCGCGAGCTCGCCCTCGTGGTAGACGCCCGGCGGGCGGCCTGGGGAGCTCATGCTCCACCCGTGTCAAAAGAACCCGCAGGTGGGCGCGGCGCCCGCCGGGGCGTGCCCGTGGACGCCGGCGGGTGTGAACACCTCGAGCCGGATGCCGTCGGGGTCCTCGAAGTAGACGCCACCCGACGGCCAGCCCTCCGCGTGTTGCACGATTCCGTCGTGGTGGATCTTCGCCCCGATCGCGCGGAGCCGCCGCTCGATCTCCTCCACGCGCTCGACCGAGTCCACTTGGAAGGAGAGGTGGTGGAGGCCGGGGCGCGCCGTGGCGAAGGTGCCCTCGCTCTGCTCCCAGAGGGTGAGCACGATTCGCTCGCCCTGGGTCAGGAACACGAACTGCCGGCCTTCCTCCTCGGATACGAGCATCACGCCGAACCCGAAGACCTCGCGGTAGAACTGTTTCGACCGGCCGAGGTCGCTCACGTTGAGCCCGACGTGGCCAGTCTCCAGACTCGGGATCGGCGTGGCTGCGGTGGCAAGCGTGGTTGGGTTCATCGTGGATCTCCGCGGGTGAGTGGAAGGAAGTGTCGGCGGTTGCATACCGAGCTATATAGTAGTTTGCTAGGTATAACGTCCAGCCGCTACCTTGTCAATGTTCATTTTGGTGGGTAGAATGAAATATGCTGGAACCAACTGAACCGCGCCGGGAGAGCCCGCCGCGCGCCACACTCGCCGAGCGTCCACCCGCCATGTGGATCGGCAATGCCCTGTGGCTCGATTTCGTGAACACCCGGTACGTCGACCGGGACGGACCGGTCGACGTGCTCGCGAGCTTCGGGGCGCTCGCCGACTGGCTCGCGGAAGCGGGCGCGCTGCCGCTCGATGCGGCGCGGGAGGCGGCGGAGCGGTGGGAGGGAACCCCGGAGGGTGACGAAGTGCTCCGCGAGGCGTTCGCGCTCCGGGCCGCACTGCACGGGCTCGCCGAGGCGCTCGCGACCCGGAGCGACGCGCCAGATGATGCCGAGGGCGCCGCGCACCCGGACGCGGTCCGGAACGCAGTGGACGCGATCAACCGCGTATTCCGGACGAGCGTCTGCTACACCGAGCTATCGCCCCCGCCCGAGCCCACACCTCCCGCGGTCGAGCCGCAGGGGATGCGCTCGCTCGATGCGGAGGGCGCCGGCAGCGCCGCCAAGGCCCCTCGGGCGTTCTCCTTCAGGCGGCTCATGCGCCCGACGGACGCCGACCCGCGGCGGCTCCTCGCCCTCATCGCCGACTCGGCGAGCGATATCCTGTGTGGACAGGGGGACCCGGCACTCGTGCGGCGGTGCGGCAACCCGAAGTGCGTTCTCCACTTCTACGACACGACGAAGAACCACAACCGCCGGTTCTGCAGCCCCGCGGCCTGCGGCAACAGGATGAAGGCGGCCGCCCGCTACCGACGCCAGCGCGGTGGCGGCTCCGCGTAAGCGATCAGCGATCAGGGACGGCGGGGCAGGTCTGGTCGCTGATCGCTGATCGCTCGCCTCTCAATGTCCCGTCCCGCCGCCGTGCATCCCGTGCCCCCACACGGCCTCCGGCGTGTCGCCCGCGAACACGTTCGCGTGCACCATCCAGCCGAAGAGCTGCGGCACGAAGCGGCCGCCGGCCTGGTCGCAGGCGGCGCGCGTGGTGATCTCGGGGCGCACGGTGAACCGGCGGCCCCACCGGCCGCCGCCGGCCGGCGCCGGATCGCCCGGCGCGCGGCGCACGACGCAGAAGTTGACGTGCGCGTGCCAGCGGGCGACGCTGAGCGGGACGCGCCGGTCGAGCTCCTCGGGCGTCGCGTCGCGCGCCGCGGTGTACATCGCGCCGACGAGCTCGAGGCGGCCGCCGCGCCCCTGCCGATAGAGCAGCGTGCCCGGCTCGCCGGGCACGAACTCGTCCCGCTCGCGCCAGGCGCGCTGCGGGTTCACGTAGTGGTAGACGGGCTGCTGGCGCACGCGGGGCGCGAACCGCCGGTACCCGTCCGCTTCCGCCGCGGCCACGTCCTTGTACTTCGCCAGCGACTGGCGCAGCTCGGCGGCCACGCCCGCCGCACGCGCCGAGTCGCCCGGCGCCGGCGGGCGCGCGGGACTCAGCGCGAGGTGCCGGCCGCCGAGCAGCGCGCCGACGAGCGCATGGTCGTCGGTGGCGAGCGGCTGCGATTCCACCTCGTTCACCGCGTCGTCGGCGTCGGCGGCGTCCGCTCCATGTTCGTGGCGGTCCGGTGTCTGGCCGCCGGCGCGGCCCGGCGAGCACGCCACGGCGGCGGCGAAGATCACCAAGGGGAGCGCCCCGCTCCGGAGCGCGTCGAGAACGTGCGGCATGTCACTCTCGGGTGAATGAACGAGTCGCCTACGAGTCTCCGACCCTTGGACGGCGGGGGGAGGCGGTCGTTAATACCCCGGCGCGACGCGGCGGGTGCCGAGGGCAGCCTGTCGACGCTGGACGCTACGAGTGGCAGGCTACCCGAGCGTTGAGCGGTGAGCGTGCAGCGTTGAGCGTCGAGCCTCGGGGCAGGCCGTCCGCCGAGCACCGTCACGCGTTGGAAGCCACTCGGACCGCGCGGTCTGAGCGGCCCGGCAGCCCGCAGGAGTCCTGAGGAACACGAAGCACGATCCTCAACGCTCACCGCTCAACGCTGCACGCT
>Ga0307405_10001228_pt1 | contig 10657 bp, 11 predicted proteins | sample 322Cmetagenome_2_FD_203311 | JGI IMG/M metagenome (GOLD analysis project Ga0307405, IMG submission 203311) | Maize rhizosphere microbial communities from greenhouse at UC Davis, California, United States - 322HYB-C-1 | ecosystem: Host-associated > Plants > Roots > Rhizosphere > Soil | place... | reverse complement strand
CATCACGGTGTCATCGATATCCGACACGATGCCGAACTTGGTGTCGGGGCCTATGACAATAATGCTGGCCTTCACGGCCTCGGTTCCCTCAGCCCGCAGGGTCGCTGTGTGCCAGCCGGGGGAGAGCTCAACATTGACCACGGTGTCAATCAGCCCGCCGCGGTCCGCCTTGACGCGCGTGGTCACACCCTCGATGTCGATTTCCACGTCGGTGAACTGCAGGGGCACGCTGGTGAAGGCCCGCCACCCGCGGATGTTCTGGTTGCCGTTCTTGGCGGCGCGCTCGGCGTGGCTGCCCGGCGTCGGCCTGGTGGTCAGTACGACCCGGCCGAGGACCCGCACCCACGATGTGGAGCCGTAGCCCTGATAGGCGACGGTCTGCGGAACAAAGTTCCAGCGCCGGGCCAGCTTGATGCGGACGCTGTTGACAGTGTCCGAGACTTTGTGTGCCGCCCGGAACGCGTGGTTTCCGGACAACGATGATTCCTGCGGCGCCGATTTCATGCCTCCACTCTGCCACAACGGCGCTCGATCAGCCGTCCCCGAGCAGCCACCGCAGGGTATCGGCGTTCCGCACGGCGTTGCCGCCGCCGTCGTTGTTGAAATACACAAACACGTCCTTTCCCTGCCCCTGCCACTCGCGGATGCGGTCAGCCCACCAGCGAAGGTCATCCTCCGAATACGAGCCGCCGTAAAGGTAGTCGTGGTCCGGTCCGTGCAGGCGGACGTACACGAAAGGCGCCGTGGCCCGCAGGATGCAGGGCAGGTTGGCGCCGCTCATGATGCAGTAGGCGGCCCCGTGGCGCTCCAGCAGGGCGTACACCTCCGGGTGGTCCCAGCTGGGGTGGCGGAACTCCACCGCCACGCGCACCCACCACGGCAGGGCGGCGAGGAAGTAGCCAAGACGGGCGTCGTCGCGGCCGAATCCCGGCGGGAGCTGGACCAGCAGGACGGCCCTCTTATCACCCAGCTCATGCCAGCACCTGATGATCCGCTCCACCCAGACTTCGGGGCCGTAGAGCTTCTTCGCGTGGGTCAGGCCGCGCGGGGCTTTGACGGACATCACGAATCCCTCGGGCAGGCGCCGGCGCCAGCTGGCGAAGGATGAGTCCCGCGGCCAGCGGTAGAAGCTTGCGTTCAGCTCAACCGTGCCGAAGCGCGCCACGTAGTAAGCCAGCCGGTCGCGGGCCGGAAGTCCCGGCGGATAAAGCACGTTCTCCCAGTGGTCATAGCTCCAGCCGGAAGTGCCGATGTGGATACCCATAGTGTGCCTGGACGCCAGTCAGCCGTCGGGCTCAGACTTCGCCGGCCCAGTCGGCCGCGTAGGGCGCGAACGCATCTTCCCAGCGCTTGCGCTCGCTGCCAGGCAGCGGGCCGCGTCCGACGGCGGCTGCCGCGGCCTCCAGGTTGCGCACCTTGGAAGTACCCACGATCGCTGTGCTCACCCCCGGGCTGAATGCCGAGAAGCGCAGTGCCGTGCCCTGCCAGTCGTCGGTTACCGGCTCGAGGCCCATCCGGCGGAGCCGGTCCCAGTAGGTTTCGCCGTACACACCCGCCGGACGTTCGACATGGCGCCAGGGGGCGTTGGCAAGCGGCCGCTTGGCCACCACTCCCAGCCCCTGCCGGCCGGCAGCGGGCAGGACGTCACTCCGCGAGCGCTGGTCCGCGATGTTCACGGAGGACTGCAGGGCGCCGAACACGCCGGCGTTCCCGGCCCACGCGAGGGCGTCGTTCTCGCCGCTGTAGCCCGGCACCCGGACCTTTCCGGCGTCCACGCACTGAAGCAGCGCCTCCACCGCATCGCCCTGCCGCAGGACGGTGAGCGGGCAGGAGTGCAGGAACACGACGTCGATCACGTCGGTTCCCAGCTTGCGCAGGGCCTCGTCCACGCCGCCGGTCACCGCGGCGGCGCTCCAGTCCTCCGCGCCGTCGACGTCGTATCCCACCTTCGTGGACAACACGACGGCGTCGCGTTGTCCACCAAGGCCGGGCAGCCAGGTGCCGATCCGTTCCTCGGAGAGTCCGTAGCCCCGGGCTGTGTCGATGAAGGTGACGCCCAGATCCAGTGCCCGGTCCAGGAGGCCGTGCGCCTCCCGCTCGCTGACGTCGTCGTAGCCGATATGGCCAGCACCGAATCCGAGGGCGGATACGGTCAGGGCAGAGTCTCCGAAGTTCCGTTGCAGCATGCCTTGGATAGTAGTCGGCCCGGACGGGTTGTGGCACTCTAAGGTCCATGGCACGCATAGAGGACTACGCCGTGGTAGGCGATCTGCAAACGGCGGCACTCATCAGCACCGAGGGCTCCATCGACTGGCTGTGCCTGCCGCGGTTTGACTCCCCGGCCTGCTTCAACGCGCTGCTGGACACCCCCAGGGCGGGGCGGTGGCTGCTGGCACCGGCCGGTGCCGGGGAGTGCACACGGCGCCATTACCGCAAGCAGACCCTCATCCTGGAAACCGAATGGGAAACCTCCACCGGCAAGGTGAGAGTCATTGACTTCATGCCCCCGCGTGACAGCGCAGCGGACATTGTGCGGATAGTGGTGGGCGTCCGCGGTTCCGTCCGGATGCGCGGCGAACTGGCGCTGCGGTTCGATTACGGCCACATCGTGCCGTGGGTCCGTCACGATGACCACGGCATCCACGCCATCGCCGGACCGGACGCGGCCTACCTGGTCACGGAAGCCCCGCTGCGCGGCGAACGCCTGCGGACCGTCAGCGACTTCACCGTGCGCGCGGGCGAGCGGGTCCCGTTCGTGCTGACCTGGACCCCGAGCCACGTACCCCGCCCCCGGTCCATTGATCCGGAGGCGGTCCTGGTTTCAACGGAGGCGTTTTGGCGCGAATGGTCCGCCAGATGCAAAATCACCGGCCCGTATCGGGACGCCATCCAGCGCTCGCTGATCACGCTGAAGGCGTTGACCTATGCCCCCACGGGAGGCATCGTTGCCGCGGTGACCACGTCCCTGCCGGAACAGCTGGGCGGGCCGCGAAACTGGGACTACCGGTACTGCTGGCTGCGGGATGCCACGCTCACGCTGCAGGCACTGCTGGCCGCCGGCTACACCGAGGAAGCCGCCTCCTGGCGCGATTGGCTCCTGCGGGCGGTGGCCGGGGACCCGGCGGACCTGCAGATCATGTACGGCATCCACGGGGAGCGCCGGCTGCCGGAAATGGAGCTGCCGTGGCTGCAGGGCTACGAAAAATCCGCACCCGTTCGGATCGGAAACGGCGCCGCCGGCCAGCTCCAGCTGGACGTATGGGGTGAAGTGCTGGACTGCCTGGCCCTGACCCGGCATTCCCAGCTGGAGCACAGCGACGAAGCCTGGGATGTCCAGGTTGCCCTGATGGAACACCTCGAAGGTATCTGGCAGCGGCCGGACAACGGGCTGTGGGAGATGCGCGGCCCGCAGCGCCACTTCACGCACTCCAAGGTGATGGCCTGGGTTGCTGCGGACCGGATGGTCGAGGGCGTGCGTGACTTCGGCCTGGTGGGACCGGCTGACCGCTGGGAGGCCCTGCGCGACACGATCCACGCCGAGGTGATGGCCAACGGCTTCGACGCAGACCGAAACACTTTCGTCCAGTCCTACGGGCGGCCGGAGCTGGACGCGAGCCTGCTGCTTATTCCCCGTGTGGGCTTCCTGCCGCCGGATGACCCCCGGGTGGTGGGCACCGTTGAGGCCGTGCAGCGCGAACTGACCCACGACGGGTTCGTGCTCCGCTACCGCCCGGCGGAGGCCGACGACGGACTCCCCGGCGACGAAGGCATCTTTGTGGCCTGCTCCTTCTGGCTGGTGGAAGCGCTCATCGGCGCGGGCCGGCGCAGGGAAGCCCAGGAGCTCTTTGAAAGGTTGCTGACGCTGCGCAACGATGTGGGCCTCCTCAGCGAGGAATGGGGCGTGGACGCGGGCCGGCAGCTGGGAAACACGCCGCAGGCATTCAGCCACTTCGCGCTCGTCATGAGTGCCATGGAACTCCACGAGAACAGTGTGCAGCGCAGCGACGCCCCGGTGCACGGGCACTAGCAGCCCCTGGCGGTCACATTTTGTTCAGCTGGGACCGGGCTCCGCCGCGTGGTTCCATGGTCACGGAACCTATTGGAGCAGGCACGAAGGAGTGTGGACCGGTGAAATTTGCGCGTCTCGGAGATCCAGGCAGGGAACAGCCGGCCGTTCAGCCCGGCGGGCCTGAGTCCAACGGCAAGTGGTATTCCCTCGCCGGCATCGCGGCCGACATTGACGGAACCTTCCTTGAAGGCGGCGGCATCGCCCGGGTCCGCGATGCCCTTGCGGCAGGGAACCTGGCCGAGATCCCCGACGCCGGCGCGCTCCGCGTGGGTGCCCCCCTGGCCCGTCCGGGCGCCGTCGTGGGAATCGGCCTGAACTACGCAGGCCATGCTGCCGAGTCGGGTGCAGCCATCCCTGAGGTTCCGGTGGTGTTCCTGAAGCCAAGCAATACGGTGGCCGGCCCGTTCGACGAGGCTCCCATTCCGCCGTCGTCCGGCAAGTACGACTGGGAAGTTGAGCTGGCCGTGGTGATCGGACGGCGCGCCTCCTACCTGGCGTCGGCGGACGAAGCCGCGGACTGTGTTGCCGGCTATGTGCTGGCCAACGACCTGTCGGAACGGGACTACCAGCTGCCCGGCGCGGCGGGTCAGTGGGTCAAAGGAAAGTCGCTCCCCGCCTCCACGCCGCTGGGTCCGTGGTTCGTCCCGGCCGCCGACCTGGATCCCTCGGCCCTGCGGCTGCGGACCTGGGTGAACGGGGAACTGCGCCAGGACTCGTCCACGGCGGACCTTATTTTCGACGTCCCGGCCGTGGTTCACCACCTGAGCCAGTTCATGGTGCTGGAGGCTGGCGATGTCATCCTGACAGGCACTCCCGAGGGAGTGGCCCTCTCGGGACGCTTCCCCTACCTGCGGGATGGCGACGTGCTGGAGTTGGAGGCTGATGGACTGGGCCGCCAGCGCCAGGTTCTTCGCCGGACGGCGGCTGCCTCATAGCAAGCCGAAACCCCTCGCCAAGGGTTCCGGCTTGTGGCACTCTGGGCCGTATCCAACGGATGGCAGATGCAAGGAGCATGCAATGTTTAAGCCAAAGGACGCCTTTTCCAGCTTCAGCGTTGATGACCTGGAGAAGGCCAGGCAGTTCTACGGCGGGACGCTGGGACTGGACGTATCCGACGGCGGGATGGGGACCCTCCAGGTCCGGCTCCCGTCAGGTTCCCGGGTCATGATCTACCCCAAGGATGACCATGAAGCGGCGACCTTCACGGTGCTCAACTTTGTCGCCGAGGACGTTGAGCGGACCGTGGACGAGCTGAACGGCATGGGTATCCAGACCAAGATCTACGATGACCCCGGGATGCCCACCGATGCCAAGGGGATCATGAAGGACAACGGCATGGCCATCGCCTGGTTCAAGGACCCGGCCGGCAACGTGCTTTCGGTGGTCAGCGCCTGAAAAATCCCCAGGACTTCCGTAAACCGCACAGGTAAGTATACTTACTAATACCTCAGATCGGGGTTGAAGCGGAGGTATAGCAGTGGCTGGACATTTCGAGCTGGTTGATGCGCCCGACGGCGGTTACCGCGTCAAGCTCATCGATGGAAGCGGAAACCTGATGGCCATCTCAGTAACTTTCCCCACGAAGCGTGCCGCGGCCGCCGGCGTGACCAAGGCCAGGGAAATCGCAGGAACCGGGCTGATCAGGGACCTCAGTGAAAGCCAGGATTCGGAGCCCCTGAAGCAGCCACCCGTGCGGCAGCACGTCAAGGCGCCGAAGAACATTGGCGTTCTGGGGTCCGGGCGGCCCACGGGAGCCACGGGACTCAAGCGTGCCCGCACACATTACTAACCTTCCGGCCTGCCATGTCTCTTAACGGGCCGGGCGGCCGGAAGCGCGGCGTCCTCTTCGACGTCGACGGGACCCTGATTGATTCCTGCTACCTGCATACCCTCGCGTGGTGGCAGGCGTTCCGGGAGGCGGGGCTGGACGTCCCGATGGCGGCCATCCACCGTTCCGTGGGCATGGGCGGCACGGAGCTACTGGACCACCTGTTGCCGGCAGGCCGCGACAAATCGGGCGATGCCGCCATCAAGTCCTCCCACGGTGCGGTCTTTGCCACTTTCTGGCCCGCACTCCGTCCGCTCGACGGAGCCAGGGACCTGCTGGCCCAGTGCTATGAGAGCGGCTTTGCCGTAGCGCTGGCGTCGTCTGCCCGGAAGCAGGACCTTGACGTGCTGCGTTCAACGTTGCGGGCGGATGCCTTTATCCATGCCGCCACCAGTGCCCACGATGCCAAGGCGGGGAAACCAGCGCCGGACATCTTGCAGGCGGCCCTGGATGCTGTCGGGCTGCGGCCGGAAGACGTCGTCTACGTAGGCGATGCTGTCTGGGATGTCTACGCGGCCGGCGGTCTCGGCATTCCCACCATCGGGCTCACATGCGGCGGCACCTCTGCCGCTGAACTGCTGGCGGCCGGCGCCGTGGAAACCTACGGAAGCCCCAGGGAGCTCCTGGCGAACCTGCGGGACAGTGCGATCGGCAAGCTCGCCGGGAGCTCCTAGCGACTGGGGGAAACCTCAGGCGTCCGCGATGGCGCCCTTGTTCCAGGAGACCGCGACGCTGACAGATCCGTCGTCGTCCCGTTCAACTTCGGTGATGACGTCGGTGGGCCCGGCTCCCATTTCCATCAGTCTGGCGCGGTACGACGTGACCAGTTCTTCAAGGCTGGATTCCGTCCACTCTCCGGGACGCATGCGTGTTGAGATTTCTACCGGCTCTGGTTGATACAGCGTCATGTCGTTGCCTTTCCTCGATGCTCGGATGGTTCAACGCTATGATCCCCGGCGCCGGCGCGCAAGAGATTTACTCAGTGTGCTTAGTTTTTATTCGGGTAGGTAGTAAGCTTACTGATCTTCACCTATGCAACCTGACTGAAAGGCGCACCATGAAGGCACTAACGTGGCAAGGCAAACGCTCCGTCAGCGTGGAGAACGTCCCCGATCCCACCATCCAGGAGCCTACCGACGCGATCATCCGCGTCACCTCGACGGCAATCTGCGGATCGGACCTGCACCTCTACGAGGTCCTCGGCCCCTACATGCACAAAGGGGATGTGCTGGGCCATGAGCCCATGGGCATCGTGGAGGAAGTGGGAAGTTCGGTAACCAGCCTCTCCAAGGGTGACCGGGTAGTGATCCCTTTCAACATCTCCTGCGGCCACTGCTTCATGTGCTCCCGGGGACTGCAGTCCCAATGTGAAACCACCCAGGTCAGGGAAAAGGGCTCCGGGGCGTCGCTGTTCGGGTTCTCTGAGCTGTACGGGTCCATTCCCGGCGGCCAGGCGGAATACCTCCGGGTTCCGCACGCCGACTATGGCCCCGTCAAGGTGGGAACGGAGCTGCCGGACGAACGCTACCTGTTCCTCTCGGACATCCTGCCCACTGCCTGGCAGGGCGTGAAATACGCGGATACCCCGGAAGGCGGCACCTTGGCAGTGTTCGGTCTGGGACCAGTGGGTCAGTTCGCCACGCGCATCGGAAAGCACCTTGGCCTGCGTGTGATCGGGATTGATCCCGTGCCCGAACGCCGGGCGATGGCCGAACGCCACGGCGTCGAAACGATGGATTACAGCAAGACTGCCGCGGACCAGATCCGCGAAACCACCAGCGGCCGCGGAGCGGACTCGGTGATTGACGCCGTCGGCATGGAGGCCCACGGTTCGCCGGTCGCGGCCTTTGCGCACCAGGCGTTGGGACTCCTGCCGGACAAACTGGCGCAAAAAGCCATGGAAACCGCCGGCGTGGACCGGCTGGCCGCCCTCCACACGTCCCTCGATGCCGTCCGCCGCGGGGGCACGGTTTCCCTCAGCGGCGTCTACGGCGGCCAGGCGAGCCCGATGCCGCTGCTGTCGATGTTCGACAAGCAGATCCAGCTCCGGATGGGCCAGTGCAACGTCCGGAACTGGACCGACGCGCTCCTGCCCCTGGTGGAGGATGAAGCGGATCCCCTGGGCGTCATGGACCTGGTGACGCACCGGGTTGGGCTGGATGAAGCCCCCGCGATGTACGAGAAATTCCAGAAGAAAGAGGACGGCTGCATCAAGGTGGTGCTGCAGCCCTAGCCGCCGGGCTGGTGGCGGGAAAATTTCTTCCAGGCTTTCCAGAACTCGGCTTCGGCGCTTGCGGCAAGGGCTTCCTCCCTGGCGTGGAGGCGGCCGTACGTGAAGCCGCTCGCGTCACTGCTTCCGCCGCTGCTGCTGGCGGACCGGCCGGTGCCCGCGGTCCGGCCGCCCAGGTCCGCCAGCAGCGTCCTTGCCACCACGCTGTCCTGGTGGAGGCCGAGGATCTGTTGCAGTTCGTGGGCCCGTTTGGCCGTCTTTGCAGCTTTCTTTCCCGCCACGGGCTCGGCTGCCTCCGCGGCATAGCGCAGGCGCTTGGCTGCCTTCCGGACTTCATGCAGCCCTGCATCACGGGCCGGGCTGCCGTGCCTGGGGCCGTCCGTGGGCCCCTCCAGGTCAGCGACCGCGCGCCGCACCCTTGCGGCGTCCTTGGCCACCAGCTTCCGCATGGTTTTGCGGGGCGGGCGGGCGGCCCGTTCGGTCAGCGGTGCCACCGTCACGAGCTCCTGGAGATGAGAGAGGAGTCGGGCATAGCGGTCCGAGTCGAGGGCCTCCAGCGCGGCCTTGCGGCCGTCGGCGGAGGCGGCCTCCAGTTCCCTGTCGATGGCCAGCCCGGCGGGACCAAAGACCAGCGCGTCAGGTTCCTCGGCCAGGAGGTCCCGGAGCCGCTGGTGGATCACCTCGGGGTCCCGGGCCGAGCCCAGGGCTCCGGAGAGCCATTTCAGCTCTTCCCGCACTTCCGGCACGCTTGCTCCGGCGGGGGCGGCGGCGTCGTCGAAGAGGTTCTTCCCCGTGGCAAGCACCGAACGCAGGCGGCGGGCGGACATCCGCATCTGGTGGACCGAGTCCGGCTCATCCTGCCGGACCAGGGGTTCCTGCTGCTTCAGCCCGGCGATCTGCTGTGCCAGGTAATTGGTCAGGAGTTCGCCGGCTGTGGTGGGCATGCTTTACTTTACGTCGCCCGTGCGGTGGCCAGAAGGGCACCGCGCCGCATGGGTGGCGGCGGTCCTAGCAGCTTGCGTTGAGGGCTTCCTCGACGACGTCGGTGAGGTCGTCCACGATGCCGTTGCCGGTGGCGCTGAAGGGCTGCGGCGGATAGGCGAGGGCAAACGATGCCTGCCGGACTCCGTCGGCGCTGGACATTGAAATGGTGCCGTACCCGGCGTTCTGGCCGGCATGGCCGTAGTAGAAGTTGTTGGTACAGGTATCGTTCCAGCGCCGGATGCCCAGACCGTCCTGCGCGTAGGGCGGATCCTGCATTTCCGTGACCAAGGCCCGGGGGATCAGCCGGCCCTGAAGGAGTGCCGCGAAGAAAACGTTCAGATCGCCGACGGTGGACACCAGCCCGCCGGCAGGGTCTCCTGCATGAAACGCAGGGTAGCTGACGTCCAGGCGTTCACCGAAGCTGGTGACGTAGCCGTGGACCAGCGAGGGCGGGGCCGGACCGGGCTCGGTCATCGAGGTGCCTTCGAGGCCGAGCGGCTCAATGATGTCAGACCGCAGCACCTCGCCGATCGGACGGCCGCGGAGCCGTTCAACGATCATGCCCAGCACGATGTAGTTCGAATTGGAGTACTCAAAACCCTGTGCCAGCCTGCGCTCCCACCGCTGGGTCGCTGCCAGGGCAAGGCGTTGGCGGTGGCTCCGGCCCGTGGACAGCAGATCGCGCAGGCTGCCCTGCTGAAGGAGCGGGACGATGTAGTCCGGCATCCCCGACCTGTGCTGCAGCAGCTGCCGGACCGTGACCGGCCCGGGCGGGTGCATGATGCCCTCGAAGTCCGGCAGATGCTTGCTGACGGGGTCCACGAGTCCCAGTTTGCCTTCGGCGGCGAGTTTGAGCACAGATACTGCCACGAAGGATTCGGTCACGCCGGCTATGTGGACCTGATCGTCGGTCTCCACCGGCTCCCGGTCATCCAGGCTCCTGACGCCGGAGGCGCGCGCCCATTCTTCACCCCGCACTTTGGCCTGGATCAGGACGGCGGGGGCGCCGTCGTCGAGCATTACGTTGCCGAACTCCTCCAGCGCTTCCGCCAGCCGGGCGATCGACGAAGGCTCCTCCGGCGGCTCCGGGGCCGCAGTGCAGCCGCCCAGTGCGGCGACCAGTACGGCTGCGGTTGCCGCGGCTGCCGTCCGGAACGGCAATGTGCGAACCATGGCCACGAAACTCATGTTCCTCAGCGCCTGCGGACCAGTCAATAGGCCCCGCGTCCGCGCCGAAATCGCCGGAAACGCGCGAATCGCCGGGAGCCTGCGGCGAACCGGCAGGCTCCCGGCGATCTCGGCTCGCTCGGTGCGGGGGGACTAGCTGGGACTAGGTCAGGCGGATCTGGCGGTTCATGTCCTTGTACAGCAAGTAACGGAACTGGCCCGGGCCGCCGGCGTAGCAGGCCTGCGGGCAGAAGGCGCGCAGCCACATGAAGTCGCCGGCCTCCACCTCAACCCAGTCGTTGTTGAGCAGGTACATGGCCTTGCCCTCGAGGACGTACAGGCCGTGCTCCATGACGTGGGTCTCCGGGAACGGGATGAC
>Ga0307405_10001223_pt1 | contig 10676 bp, 13 predicted proteins | sample 322Cmetagenome_2_FD_203311 | JGI IMG/M metagenome (GOLD analysis project Ga0307405, IMG submission 203311) | Maize rhizosphere microbial communities from greenhouse at UC Davis, California, United States - 322HYB-C-1 | ecosystem: Host-associated > Plants > Roots > Rhizosphere > Soil | place... | reverse complement strand
AGCCGCAGCCGCCACCGCCCACGCGAGCGCCTTCTTCGTGATCAGGCCGTAGAGCCGCTCGCGCTGGAGCGCGGTGGTCGTCTTGGAGTCGCAGAGCCCGGGGATGTACTTGTCTGGGTCGAGCACGACCGCCGCCGCGACGACGGGTCCCGCGAGACAGCCGCGCCCCACTTCGTCGACACCGGCGATGCGATAGAAGCCGTACCGTCGAAGCGTGTTCTCGACGGTTCGCATCGCGCGAACTTTCACCATCGAACCAGAACCTCGAACCCGAACCTGGAACGTGGAACCTGGAACCTGGAACCTGGAACTACTGAGCTCGCTTCGTTTCCTTCATGCGCGCCGCCTTCCCCTTCAGGCCGCGGAGGAAGTACAGCTTCGCGCGACGAACGCGCGCCGAGCGGACGACGTCGACCTTGGCGATCGTCGGCGAGTGCAGCGGGAAGATGCGCTCGACGCCCTGGCCGAACGACACCTTGCGGACGGTGAACGACGCGCGCGCGCCGCCGCGGTGCAGGCCGATCACGATGCCTTCGAAGATCTGGATGCGCTCCTTGTCGCCTTCGCGGACCTTCACGTGCACGCGAACGGTGTCACCGGACTTCATGCTCGGCCGATCGGTCAGCTGTGACTTCTCGACCAGTTCAATCGCGCTCATTGCCGTCTCCCTTCAGTTCCGTTAGCATCTCGCGCTCTTCCTCGTCGAGCGAGGCCGAGGCGAGCAGGTCTGGGCGGCGCGCCAGCGTGCGGCGGAGCGCCTCGCGCTTCCGCCACCTGCGGACCTCCGCATGGTGCCCCGAGAGCAGCACCTCGGGCACCGTCCGGCCCGCAAACTCCGCGGGCCGCGTGTAATGGGGGAAGTCGAGCAACCCCCGTGAAAACGAATCGCCTTCGACCGAGTCCGCGTCCCCGACGACGCCGGGAACGAGCCGGCTCACGGCGTCGACGACGACCAGGGCGGCCAGCTCGCCGCCGCTCAGCACGTAATCGCCGATCGAGAGCTCCTCGGTCGCGACCAGCTCGCGGACGCGCTCGTCAATCCCTTCGTAGCGGCCGCACAACAGCACGATGTGTGCGAGCCCGCCAAGTCGAACCGCCTCCACCTGCGTGAACAGGCGCCCCTGCGGCGACAGCAGCACCACGGCACCCGGCGTCCCGCGATCGCGCCGAATCGCATCCACCGCCTTCGCGAGCGGCTCGGGCTTCATCACCATCCCCGGCCCGCCGCCGTACGGCATGTCGTCGACGCTGCGATGCCGGTCGGTGGTGTGCTCGCGCAGGTCGTGAGTCCTGACGTCCAGCAACCCGCGATCGATCCCGCGGCTGATCACGCCGTCCGCGAGGCCGGCTTCGACCATCCGCGGGAAGATCGTCACGATGTCGAACTTCATCTTCAGTAAGCAGTATGCAGAAGGCGGTATGCAGAAAGCCGCGCGATTCTGCCTACTGCATTCTGCCTACTGCCTACTGCCTTCGTTCAGCTCCAGCAGCCCCTCGGGCGGTGCGATCCGGATCCGCCTCGCCGCCACGTCGATGTCGACGCAGATTTCAGCGGCCAGTGGCACCAGGATCTCGCCGCGGCGCCCGCCGATGACCAGCCGGCTCCCGCCGGTGCCACCTTCTACGCGCTCGACTTCCCCGACGGCCGCACCATCTGTCGTCTCCACCACGCACCCGACCAGCTGGTGATGATAGAACTGGCCGGGCTCGAGCGGCTGCAGCGCCTCTTCGGGAACGCGCAGTTCCTGACCCGCAAGCCGCTCCACGTCCTCGATCCGGGCGAAACCGTTGAAGGCGATCACGGGCCGGCCGCTCTGCACGCGAAACGAGCTGACGGTCAGCGCCTCTTCACCCGATGCCCCTCGCGTCCACACCGTGGCGCCGACCCGGAAGCGCTCGTTGACGAAATCGGTTTCCGGGTTGACGACCACCTGACCGCGAATGCCGTGAGGCCGCGCGATGCGTCCGACGAGCACCATGTCCTCGAAACGCGGCGTCAACTCCCAATTCCCAACAGCCCGACTTCCAAGGAGTCAGTACGCGAACGTCAGTCGCGGATATCCAGCTGCGCGCGTTTCCCGTGGCGTTCGGCGGTGACCGCCACCAGGGTGCGCAATGCTGCGGCCGTGCGCCCCTGCCGTCCGATGATCTTGCCCATGTCGCCCGGCGCGGTGTTCAGCTCGAGCACCGTCATGCCGCGACGCTCCTGCTCGGTCACGCGGACGTCGTCGGGATGATCGACGAGCGCGCGCGCGACGACCTCCACGACGGCGCGCAAAGGGCTCGACATTACTGCGCCGGCGCTTCCGCCGCGGCGGCCGGCGTCTCGACGACGGCCAGGTCGCGCGTCAGGTGCTTCGCGAGCAGCGTGCGCACCGAGTCCGACGGCTGCGCGCCCTTGCTGATCCAGTGCTGGATCCGCTCCTTGTTGATCTCCACCTTCGCCGGCTTCGACCGCGGATGGTAGGTGCCAAGGTTCTCCACGAAGTCGCTGTCGACCTTCGACCGTGCCTCGCCCACCACCAGCCGGAAGTACGGCTTCTTCTTCGAACCCACGCGCCGCATGCGAATCACGAGCACTGCATCACCTCGTCTTGATCAGCCCCCACGGGCCCTTCTTCTTTTTCTTCTTCATCCCCGGAGCACTGAACCCGCCGCCGTGCCCCGCGTTGCGCATCGCCTGCTGGGCAATGGCGCCCGGCGGCATCTTCATGTTCTTCAGGTTGATCCCGCCGCCCGCCATCATGCCGAGCACCTTGCGCATCTCGTTGAACTGCTTCACGAGGCGGTTCACCTCTTCGACCGAGGTGCCGCTCCCCTTGGCGATGCGCTTGCGCCGGCTGCCGTTCAGGATCGTGTGATCCCGCCGCTCGGCGGCCGTCATCGACGAGATGATTGCCTCGACGCGTCCGAGCTGCTTCTCGTCGGGCTTCGCGTCGGCGAGCTGCTTCAGATTCCCCAGCCCGGGGATCATCCCGAGAATGCTCTCGAGCGGTCCCATCCGCTTGATCGTCTTCAGCTGCTTGCGGAAGTCGTCGAGCGTGAACGCGTTCCGCCGCAGCTTCTCTTCGAGCTCCTCGGCTTCGTCCTGGTCGACCGCCTGCTCCGCCTTCTCGATGAGCGTGAGCACGTCGCCCATGCCGAGCATGCGCGAGACGATGCGGTCGGGATGAAAGAGCTCGAGATCTTCGAGCCGCTCGCCGGCGCCGACGAACGCAATCGGCACCCCGACGACCGACACCACCGACAACGCCGCGCCGCCGCGCGCATCGCCATCGAGCTTCGTGAGCACGACGCCGGTGACGCCGACGCGGCGGTTGAACTCGCCGGCGCTCTTGATCGCGTCCTGCCCGGTCATCGCGTCGGCGACGTACAGCAGGTCGGACGGATTGGTGGCGTCCTTGATCGCCTGCAGCTCCTCCATCAACTCGTCGTCGATGTGGAGCCGGCCCGCGGTGTCGACGATGATCGTGTCGAAGCCGGTGGCTTTCGCCTCGGCGACCGCCCCCTTCGCGCGCGCCACGGGATCCATCGTGTCCGGCGCGAACACGCGGATATCCGCCTGCTCGCCGAGCACCGAGAGCTGCTGGATCGCGGCGGGGCGGCGCACGTCGGTCGACACCATCAGCGGGTGCCGTCCCTGCCGCATCAGCCACTTCGCGAGCTTGCCGGACGTCGTCGTCTTGCCCGAGCCCTGAAGGCCGAGCAGGAGGATGACGCGCGGCGTCGGCGCGTTCTTCGTCAGGCCGCCTTCGGCGTCGCCGAAGAGCGCCAGCAACTCGTCGCGGACGATCTTCGTGACCTGCTGGCCCGGGGTCAGGCTCTTCAGGACCTCCTGGTCCGTCGCCTTGTCCCGCACGCGGTCGATGAACGCCTTGACGACCTTGAAGTTGACGTCCGCCTCGAGGAGCGCGAGCCGGATCTCCCTGAGCGCGGTCTCCACGTGCTCGGGCGTCAGCCGCACTTCACCGCGAAGCGACTGGAAGACGTCCTGGAGGCGCGAGCTGAGCGAATCGAACATTGTCTACCGGAACGGCTTCACGCCGTTCCTCCGGACCAGGTCCTAGAAGGGCGCTAAGCCCAACGGACGCAAACGCTTATCTTAGCAGCAGCTGGTGGATTTGGCGAGTCAGACCGACGACAGCGTGTGTCCGAGCTTGTCCTTCTTGGTCTTCAGGTACTTGCGGGTGGAGTCGCTGGCCGGGATTTCGAGCGGGACCGTATCGGAGACGGCAAGACCGTACCCCTGTAAACCCACGAATTTCCGTGGATTGTTCGTGAGGAGCCGCATCGTCTTGATGCCCAGGTCGGTGAGGATCTGGGCGCCGATGCCGTAATCGCGCTGGTCGGCCTTGAACCCGAGGCGCTCGTTGGCTTCAACCGTGTCGAAGCCCTGGTCCTGGAGCTCGTAGGCCCTGATCTTGTTCGCGAGCCCGATCCCCCGGCCTTCCTGGTTCAGGTACAGCAGGACGCCCCGGCCCTCTTCGGCGATCCGCGCCATGGCGGTCTCGAGCTGCGGTCCGCAGTCGCAGCGTGCCGAGTGGAACACGTCGCCGGTCAGGCACTTCGAGTGCACGCGGACGAGGACGTCCTTGCCGTCGCCGATGTCGCCGCGCACGAGCGCGACATGCGTCTCGTTATCGAGCTGGTTCTCGTACGCGAAGATCTTGAAGGCGCCGTGCTCGGTCGGGAGGTCCGCCGTCGCGACGCGCTTCACGAGCCGCTCGGTGCGCATCCGGTACTGGATCAGGTCTGCGATGGTGATCATCAGCAGGCCGTGCTTGCGCGCGAACTTCGTGAGCTCCGGCACGCGGGCCATCGTGCCGTCCTCGTTCATGATTTCGCAGATCACGCCGGCCGGGTAGAGCCCCGCGATGCGGGCGAGGTCGACCGCCGCTTCGGTCTGGCCGGCGCGCACCATCACGCCGCCGTCCCGCGCGCGCAAGGGAAACATGTGTCCCGGTCGCGCGAGGTCGGCCGGCGTCGTCTTCGGATCGATCGCCGCCTTTACGGTGTTCGCACGATCGGCCGCCGAGATCCCGGTGCTCGTGTTGTGCTTGGCCTCGATGGTGACGCAGAACGCGGTATTGAAGGTGGTGGTGTTCTGCTGCACCATCAGCGGGATCTCGAGCTGGTCCAGCCGCTCGCCGGTCATCGGCATGCAGATCAGGCCGCGCCCCAGCCGAGCCATGAAGTTGATGGCTTCCGGAGTGATCTTCTCCGCGGCAATCGTCAGGTCCCCCTCGTTCTCCCGATCCTCATCGTCGACGACGATGATCATCCGGCCGTTGCGGATGGCTTCGACGGCATCCTCAATCGGGGCGAAGGGGGAACCCTTGCGCGAGCCTTTGGCTATCCGCAGCTTGCTCATATCGCTAACGTGTTTTGATGCTCGCACGCCGCTGATCGATCCCGGCGAGTTCGAGCGAGCGGGCCACATACTTGCCGATCATGTCGCATTCGACGTTCACCCGGTCGTGCGCCTTGAGCGCCCGCAGGTTCGTGTGCTCCCAGGTGAACGGGATGATCATCACGTCGAACCGCGAGTCGCCAAGGCCGGCGACAGTGAGGCTGATGCCGTCGACCGCCACGGACCCCTTGCGAATCAGGTATGGCGCGAGCGACGGGGCGAACGAAATCGTGAGCCAGTGCGACTCGACCTCGTTGCGAATCTCCTCGATCGTCCCGGTTCCGTCGACGTGGCCCTGCACGAAATGGCCGCCGACGCGCGAATCCGCGCGCATGGCGCGCTCCAGGTTCACCGGCTGTCCGCGATGCAGCGTCCCGAGCGTGGTAATGCGCGCGGTCTCCGGGCCGATGTCGGCGTGGACCTCGCCCTTTTCCGCGACCGTGACCGTGAGGCAGACGCCGTTCACGCAGACGCTCTCGCCTGGTGCGACGTGGCTGGCGAGCGCCGTGCGTACGCGAAGCCGCATCCCTGCGGTCGTCCCCTTGCACTCGACGACCTCGCCGACCGCCTCAATCAGGCCTGTGAACATACCCCTCGATAATGACGTCCGGTCCGCGCGCTTCGACGCGGCGATCGACGAGCGTGGCGGGCGAGAAATGCCGCCCATCGAGGAACGGCACGCCTCCGGACCCGATCACGCGCGGCGCGATCAAGAGCTGCACGCAGTCGGCGACGCCCTCATCCCATGCAGCGGCGTGCACCGCCGCGCCGCCTTCGATGACAATGCTCTGGATGTCGCGCGCAACCAGCGTGCGCAGCATCGGCGCCAGGCCGGCTTCGCTGGCCGCGACGATTGTCGCGCCCGCCCCTTCGAGTGCGCGCGCGCGATCCCGGTTCACGTCCAGCGAGTCGGGGGACGTGAGTATTATGACCGGTCCACTGGCGAGGGTCGAGAAAAGCCGTGCCGCCGGCGGCGTTCGCAGGCGGCGGTCGAAGACCACGCGCGCAAGCGGCCGCTCACGGTAAATCTCACGAACGGTCAGCAGCGGATCGTCGACGAGGACAGTTCCCGACCCGACGGCGATCGCATCCACCCGGCAGCGGCCGTACTGCACATAGCGGTTGGCTGGCCCGGACGTGAGCGCCGTCCGCTCCCCCGGGCGCGCGGCAAGGCGGCCATCGAGGCTCGTCGCCGCCTTGAGCACGACGAACGGCCGGCCCAGGCGCTTTACCGTGAAGAAGGGCGCGTTCAACCGCTCGGCGGCCTCGCGTCCCATCCCCGTGACGACCTCGACGTCATGCGCCCGCAGGAAGGCAAACCCGCGGCCGCTGACGCGCGGATCCGGATCCTCCACGGCGGCGACCACGCGCCGGATCCCGGCGGCGAGGATGCGTTCGGTGCACGGACCGGTACGGCCGGTGTGCGAGCACGGTTCCAGCGTGCAGTACAGGGTCGCGCCGCGCGCACGGGTGCCGGCGGCAAGGAGCGCGTGCACTTCGGCGTGTGGCTCGCCGGCGCGCTCGTGCGCACCTTGTCCCACCACAATGCCCTCGTCAGTAACGACGCAGGCGCCGACGACGGGATTCGGCGTCGTGCGTCCGACGCCCCGCTCGGCCAGCGCGAGCGCCCGGCGCATCCATACAGAATCAACTTCCAACTGCCAACCTTCAACTCCCAAGCTACCGATGTCCCGCATGGTTGCGTTGGAAGTTGGATGTTGGGCGTCGGGAGTTCACCACTTTTCCTGGAACAACGCGTCGACGTAGTCCTGCGGCGAGAACGGAATGAGGTCGTCGATCCCCTCGCCTACGCCGACGTAGCGGATGGGAAGCTTCAGGTCGTTGGCAATGGCGACGGCGACACCGCCTTTCGCTGTGCCATCGAGCTTGGTGAGCACGATGCCGTTGACCCCGGCGACGTTCATGAACTCGCGCGCCTGGGCGAGACCGTTCTGCCCGACCGTCGCGTCGAGCACGAGAAGCACGTCGTGCGGCGCGCCCTCGGCCGCCCGGCCGGCGACACGCTTGATCTTGTCGAGCTCGTTCATCAGGTTCACGCGGTTGTGCAGGCGTCCGGCGGTGTCGACGAGAATCGGGTCGCGGCCGCGCGCCCTGCCGCTCTGAATCGCATCGAAGACCACCGCTGCCGGATCGGACCCGTCTTTCGCGCGCACGATGTCGACGCCGGCGCGCGTGGCCCAGATCTCGAGCTGCTCCACGGCCGCGGCACGGAAGGTGTCGGCCGCGCAGATGAGCGGCGTCTTGCCGGTGGACTTGAGCAAGTTCGCCAGCTTGCCGATCGTCGTCGTCTTGCCGGTTCCGTTCACCCCGACGATGAGCGTGACGTGTGGTGTGTGACCATTGGTGGCGACAGGCGATGCGACGTCGTCGAAGATCTTGCGGATCTCCTGCTTCACCAGGTCGCGCAGACTCTCGCCGCGCCGCGCACGATCGCGGACGGCGGCGATGATCCGCTCGGTGGCCGAGAGCCCGACGTCGGCGGAGATGAGCAGCTCCTCGAGTGCCTCGATCGTGTCGACGTCCACCGGGCGCGTGCGCTGCTCCGGCGTGTCGGCGGTCTGGACGATCTCCTCGAAGCGGCTGACGATCTGCTGCTTCGTGCGTGAGAGCCCGTCACGAAGCTTGTCGAAAAAACCCATGGCGATAACTTACCAATCACTGATCACTGAATCGCGAATCGCGAATTCGCGATCAGGTTCTATTATCCGGCTTCGGCGCGCTGCGGGCGCAGCATGAGGTCGAAGAGCGCCGCCCGCGCCTCTTTGCGGCCGTTGATCACCTCGGCGACCTGGGCCGCGATCGGCAGTTCAACGCCGTGGCGCGCGCCGAGCGCGAGCGCGGCGTCAGTCGTTTTGATGCCCTCCGCGACCATCTTCATCCCGGCCAGCACGTCCGCAAGGGACCGCCCGCGCGCGAGCTCGATGCCGACGTGACGGTTGCGGCTGAGCGAACCGGTGCAGGTCAGGACGAGATCGCCCAGGCCGGTCAGACCGGAGAGCGTCTCGCGTCGCGCCCCCGCGGCGCACGCCAGTCGGGTGATCTCGGCCAGGCCGCGGGTGATGAGGCCGGCGAGCGCGTTGTGGCCGAGCCCGAGTCCCTCGGCGACGCCCGCCGCAATCGCGATCACATTCTTCAGCGCTCCGCCAATTTCGACGCCGACCACATCGTCGCTCCCGTACAGCCGGAAGTACGGCGCGCGGAAGTCGGCCTGCACGCGATCGACGGCCGTCGCACGACGTGACGCCACTGACACGGCCGTCGGCAGCTCGCGCGCAAGCTCCGCGGCGAAGCTGGGGCCGGAGAGCACCGCCACTTCGCACTCGCCGCCGAGCTCCTGCTCGATGATCTCGGAGACGCGAAACAGCGTGTCCTGCTCGAGCCCCTTCGTCGCGCTGACGACGATCGCGCCACGCGCGAGGGCAGGCGCCGCGCGGCGGATGACGTCCCGTGTGCCATGCGACGGCACGGCGGCCACGACGAGCGCCGCGTCGCGCACCGCGTCGGCGAGATCCGCGGTCGCGTGGACCGCCTGTGGAAATCGCACGTCGGGCAGGTACACCGCGTTCGCACGGCGTGCGTTCATGTCGGCGACGAGCGCGGCGTCTCGCCCCCAGAGGCGGACGTCGTGGCCGACACGCGCGAGGTGCACCGCGAGGGCGGTTCCCCAGCTGCCCGATCCGAGCACGCAGACGCGATGGCCGTTCACAGCCGCTGCCCCACGCGCCGTTCGGTGCCGGCGAGGAGCCGGGACAGGTTGCCACGATGGCGATGCACGATGATGAGCGCTGCGAGAATGGCACCGGCCGAAATCGTCGCCGGCGCATCGCTTGCGGCGGTTGCGACGGCAAGCGTCACGGCGCCGGCAAGCGATCCGACGGAGATGTACTTCGACGCCCACACCGCCGCAACGAACACGACGCTCGCCGTCGCGAGCGCCTGCGGGGCGAGCAGACCGAAGACGCCCGCGGCCGTTGCCACGCCCTTGCCACCCTTGAACCCGAGCCAGACCGGATAGATGTGGCCGATGACGGCGGCCAGCCCGGCGGCGACAGGCGTTGCCGGACCGACCGTCACGCGCGAGGCGACGAGCACGGCCAGCGTGCCCTTCATCGCGTCGAGGCACATGGCGAGCACCGCCGGTCCCACGCCGGTGGCGCGCAGCACGTTGGTCGCGCCGACATTGCCGCTGCCCACGCGCCGCAGATCGATCCCGCGCCGCCGCGTCAGAAGGTACGCGAACGGGATCGAGCCCACGAGGTAACCAAACGCGACGGTCAGGAGTTCTTCCACGGCTTTGGTCTTTGGTCTCGGTCCCTAGGCGCTATTCTTTGGGAGTTGGCGGTTGGCAGTTGGAATTTGACGTTGGCCCCTTGAGCCTGCTCTTCGACAGCGCCGTGTACGTGGGCCCCTTCGGCGACAGGTGGCTCTGGAACAGTGTAATCGCGTCGACGGCCGTTTCTCCCAGGCTGGCGTCGACTCGCTCGAACAGCGTCGCCGCCTTGAGACCGGCCGGCTCGCGGACGCGCGCGAGCGTCAGATGCGGGCTGTAAGGGCGGGCCTCGCGCGCGATCCCGAGCGCGGCGAGTCGATCGCTGACGTGCTTCTCAGCCGCAACCAATGCTTCGGCGCCCGCTGCGACGCCGACCCACAACACGCGCGGCGCACCGCGCGGGGGAAACGCTCCCAGTCCTCCCCATTCGACCGTGAATGGCGCCATCGGGATCTCGTCGCGCAGCGCGTGGACGATGCGCTCGCCTGTGCCCGCGTCGACCTCACCGATGAAGCGCAGCGTCAGGTGGATGCGCGCGGCGGCAACCCAGGTCACTTTCGCGCGAGGAGCGCTCGACTCGGCGCGCCGGCGGAGTTCGGCGAGCAGCGTTGCCGCGCGAGCCTGCATCGTCTCTCCGATTTCGACTGCCGTGAACAGTCTCATGAGGCGAAACTCGCCGTAGGTCGTAGGTCGCAGGTCCTGAGCTACGATTTACGTGCGGTTGAGCAGCATCATCCTCCGCACCATGTCGAGCGCGGCCTGTGACGCCTGGAACTTGATCTGCTCGCGCTCGCCAAGAAAGCGCGCCGTGCGGACACGGCTGTCCCCCGGGGTGACCGCCGCCACGCATACCATGCCCACCGGCTTCTCCGGTGTCCCGCCGCCGGGCCCGGCGATACCGGTCACACCGACGCCGACGTCCACCCGGGCGCTGGCGCGAACGTTGGCGGCCATCGCCGTCGCCACCTGTTCGCT
>Ga0307405_10001217_pt1 | contig 10693 bp, 7 predicted proteins | sample 322Cmetagenome_2_FD_203311 | JGI IMG/M metagenome (GOLD analysis project Ga0307405, IMG submission 203311) | Maize rhizosphere microbial communities from greenhouse at UC Davis, California, United States - 322HYB-C-1 | ecosystem: Host-associated > Plants > Roots > Rhizosphere > Soil | place... | reverse complement strand
CGGTGTTCGGAGCGGCGATCGAAGGGCTGCAGCGGAACCGCGAGCAGCTGTGGCGCGAGTTCCGGATCGCGATGCCCTCGTCTGCCAACCTGCCGCGCTTCGATCAGCGCGCCGACGTCGCGCAGCTGGGCGCGACGGTGCTTGCGGTCGCGCTCGGTCGCTCGCTGCGCGCGGACGAATACCCGCGCGCCGTCAACGAAGTGGTGATCGCGGCAACGCTCGCGGCACGCCCCGGCGAAACCGGCACATCGACGTCAGCGCTGCGGATGTGGCTGCAGCAGGCGCTGTACCTCCATCCGCGCGCCACGTTCAACTCCGCCGTCGACGCGGAGCGCGGGTACGTCGAAGTGCTCGGCCCGGCCGCGGCGCGACGTGGCGGCGCCGCCGCGTTCCAGCACTCGGTGCGCCGCATCTTCGGCGACACGACGGCCGCCGCGGAAGCCGCCGGCGTCGCGGCGAGCTGGTCGCGCGCCGGCATCGTGCATCCGGTGAACGCGCCCGCTGCAGCGCGTCCCGCGGTTCATGCTGCAGAGGTCCCGACCGAGGACGAAGAGACGCGTCCGCTCGGCAACATCTTCCGAACGGTCTTTCCGAACCTGCGCACGAACTGATAGCATCCTCCCCGGCACGCCGCCGCTGAGGCGGCGCGGCAAGGAGGTCGCTCTCATGAAAGCAATGTGGCAGTGTGCACTGCTGGTCAGCCTGGCGGCGCCGGCGTTGGCCCAGGGGCAGGCCTCGCCTGCGCCTGATGCGCTGACGGCCGCGCTCAAGCGGCAGTTCGACGGCGTCTCGCGCAACATGAAGGAAGCCGCCGAGAAGATGCCGGAGGAGAAGTACTCCTTCCAGCCGAACAAGGACGTGCGCACGTTCGGCCAGTTCGTCGGCCACATCATCAACGCGCAGTACCGCAGCTGCTCGCTCGTGAAGGGCGAGACCAATCCCAACAAGCAGGACTTCGAGAAGGAAGTCTCCCAGAAGGCGGCGCTCGTGAAGGGCATCACCGCCGCCAACGACTACTGCGCCGCCGCGTTCACCAGTGCCAACGACAAGTGGATGCTCGAAACGGTGACGCAGCAGATGGGCGGCAACGCCATGCAGGTGCCGCGCGCCGCGATTCTCGCCGGCACGACCAGCCACAGCAACGAGTCCTACGGGAGCATGGCGGTGTACATGCGCCTGAACGGCCTCGTGCCGCCGTCAACCGAGCGCGCGCAGGCGCCGCGCCGTCCGTCGCCATAGCGCGTGCGACCGTTTGCCGCTGTCATCACTGTCGTAATCGCGCTGGCCGCTGCCGGGTGCGCGGGTGAGCCCGCGCCACGGGACGTGGAAACGCCGCAGCGCTCCGACATCGTCCTCACGCCCGACACGGAGCTGATTCGCGGCGTCGTTCCGCGCAACGCGACGCTCGACGCCTTCCTGCGGTCGCACGGCCTCGCCGTCGACGCCGTCGGCCGCATCGTCGCCGCCGTGCGTGAGACGTTCGACCCGCGCCGGTTCCGCGCGACGCAGCCGTTCGTGCTCGAGCGCACGCTCGACGGCGACCTGCGGAAGTTCGAGTACGAGATCGACGCCGACAACCTGCTGCGCGTGACGCACGCCGCCGAGCACGAGGTGGCGGCGGCGATCGAGGAGATCCCGAAGGAGCGCCACGAGGTCGCGGCGGCAGGCGTGATCAGCGAGGAGACTCCGTCGCTCTTCGAGGCGATGGAGGGCGCGGGCGAGCGGCCGGAATTGTCGATTGCGCTCGCGGAGATCTTCTCCGGCGAGATCGACTTCAACACCGAGCTGCAGCCGGGCGACGCGTTCGGGCTCGCGTTCGAGAAGTTCACCCGCGAGGAATGCGGCACCTGCCCCGAGCCCGGTCGAGGAACGACCTACGGCGACATCGCCGCGGCGGAATTTCGCAACGACGGGCGCGTCGTGCGCGCGATCCGGTTCACGCCGCCCGGCGGCAAGCCCGGGTACTACGACGAGCACGGGCGATCGCTCCGCCGCTTCTTCCTCAAGTCGCCGCTCAAATTCGAGCCGCGCATCACGTCCGGCTTCTCGCGCCGCCGATTCCATCCCGTGCTGCACACCTATCGTGCGCATCTCGGGATCGATTACGGCGCGCCGACCGGCGCACCGGTGGTTGCCGTGGCCGCCGGCACCGTGGTCTCCGCATCGTTCGATCGCGCGAACGGCAGGATGGTGCGGTTGAAGCACCCGAGCGGCTATGAGACGTATTACCTGCACCTGTCCGCCTTCGGGTCGGGCATCCGTGCAGGCGCGCGGGTCTCGCAGGGTCAGGTGATCGGCAGGGTCGGATCAACCGGGCTGGCGAGCGGGCCGCACCTCGATTACCGGCTGCGGAAGAACGGGGTGTTCGTGAATCCGATCGCGGAGCATCGCCGCATGCCGCCGGGAGAACCCATCCCCGCGAGGGCGATGGCGGAGTTCGAGAGCATCAGGAACCAGGCACTGGCAAGACTGGCCGACGCGCTGAAACCTCGACAGCTCGCAGCTCCTTAGGAACAGGGACCAGGGACCAGAAATCAGAGCTCGAATATAGCAATTGACATATAGCAGTCGATCTATTTAGATCAACTGCTATATGTCTCCGGCGCCCACCGGCTGGCTTCTTCTCGTCCACCAGATTCCACCGAAGCCGGCCTATTTCCGCGCGAAAGTCCTCCGCCGCCTTACCCAGCTCGGCGCTATCCCTCTCAAGAAATCGGCCTACCTGCTGCCCGCGGGCGACACAGCCCTCGAGGATTTCCATTGGCTGCGCCGCGAAATTGTCGAGCAGGGAGGGGACGCGTGGATTCTTCAGGGCTCGCTTATCGCCGGGCTGACTGACGACCAGGCACGGGAGTCGTTCCGGCGGGCGCGGGCGGCTGATTTCGCGGAACTGACCGGTGAAGCGCGCGCGCTGCTCGATCGCGCGCGCGTCGCCGATGCGGACCATGAGGCGGTGACTGCCGACTGGCGCCGGCTCGATCGCCGGGTGAAGGCGGCGGTGCGACTGGACTTCTTCGACGCGCCGGGGCGCGAGGAACTGGAGGTTTTGATGGACACCATCGATCGCACGCTGCATCCGGCGCCGGCGAGCGCGGCCTCGGCCGCGACGGCCCTTCGCGGCCGGACGTGGATGACACGGGTCGGCGTCAAGGTCGATCGCATCGCGTCGGCGTGGCTGATTCGCCGCTTCATCGATCCCGCGGCGACCTTCGTGTTCACGGAACCTGGAAACGAACCTGGAACACGGAACGTGGAACATCCAGCGGACGTGGTGCGCTTCGACATGTACGAAGGCGAGTTCACGCACGACGGCGATCTCTGCACGTTCGAAGTGCTGCTCCGCGCGTCGGCGCACGCCGGCGACTCCGCCCTGCAGGCGCTCGGGCAGATCGTGCACGACCTCGACCTGAAGGATGAGCGCTACCAGCGTCCTGAAACGCTCGGCGTTGCCGCGATGATCCAGGGAATTACCGCACGTCACGCCGATGACAACCGCCGGCTTGTGGAAGGCGCGACGTTGCTCGACGCGCTCTACGCCAGCCTGCAGGAAGGATCCAGCCATGGCGACTGATCGTCGTGAGTTCGTCCGCGCGTGCGCGCTTGCCGGCGCCGGCGCGTCACCTATCCTGCTCGGCGCGATGGCGCAGGTGTATGTCGACCGCAACGACCACCGCGACGCCGCCAGCCACTGGCGCGACGGCTTTCCCGCGCTGAAGGCTGCCGGCGGCTCGCTCGCCTATCTCGATAACGCCGCTACAACGCAGCGCCCGCAGGCGGTGCTCGATGCCATCGTCAATTTCTACGTGGCGGACAACGCCAACCCGGCGAAAGTGCACGCGCGGGCGCGGCGCGCCGCCGAGAGCCTGGCCGATGCGCGCCGGGCGATTGCGACGTTCATCAACGCCCCCGACCCGCTGGAAGTGATCTTCACGCGGGGGACGACCGAAGCCATCAACCTCGCCGCCGCCTCGTGGGGAAGCTCACAGCTGAAGGCGGGCGACGAGATCGTGATGCCGATCGCCGAGCACTCCTCCAACCTGCTGCCGTGGCTTGCTGCCGCCCGTCGCGTCGGCGCCCGTGTCGTCGTCATCGATGTCGACGACGAAGGCAACATCCGGCTCGACGAGCTGCGCCGAAAGATGTCGTCCCGCACGCGCCTGCTCGCGTTCAGCCACGTGTCGAACGTGCTCGGCATGGTCAATCCGGTGAAGGAGATCACGGCGATCGCGCGCGAGGCCGGCGCGACGGTGTTCATCGACGGGGCACAGGGCGCGCCGCATGTTGCGGTGGACGTGCGCGACATTGGTTGCGACTTCTACGCCTTCTCGGGTCACAAGATGTGCGGCCCCATGGGCTCGGGTGTGCTGTGGGGCAGGCGCGAGCTGCTCGACGCGATGCCGCCGTTTCACGTCGGCAGCAACATGGCCCACGAGGTGGACTTCGAGCGCGCCACGTTCGAGCACGGCGCGCTGAAGTTCCAGGCCGGTACGCCGGACGTCGCGCAGCCGGTCGGCCTGGCTGCCGCCGCGCGGATGCTGACGACGTCGCGAGCAGCCGTCCAGACGCACGATGCGGCGCTCGTGGAGCATGGGCTGCGGGCGTTGCGGTCTGTTCGAGGATTGCGTCTGATCGGCTCTGCCTCAACGACCAACCGTGTGCCGGTGTTCTCGTTCACGATCGAGGGCCGCACAGCCGGAGAAGTCGCCGCCGCACTCGACGCCCGCGGGATCGCAGTACGGGCAGGAGACCTCGCCGCACTCCCGCTTCTGAAACGATTCGGCACAACAGAAGCGGTTCGTGCGTCGGCTTATCTGTACAACACTGTCGATGAACTGGACCGGCTCGCCAAGGGGTTGGGAGAACTGTGAGAAGACGGGGCCCGGCTCAGAACGACAACTTCACCGCCAGCTGCATGATCCGCGGGTCGGTCTGCGTCAGCGTCTGGCCGAACTGCGGGTTCTGGCGGAGCTGGGTCGGCGCACCGGCCTGGTTGAAGACGTTGTACAGGGTCTGCTGGACCGAGTTGTAGTTGGCGCGGTTCAGCAGGTTGAACGCTTCCCAGATCAGCGTGAGCCGCGTCGTCCCGCTGAATGCGATGTCGCGCGCGATGCGCGGATCGAGCGAGATCGCGGCCGGGAGGCGGAACTGGTTGCGCGTCGTGCCCGGCGCGAGATCGTTGAACCGGTTGTTGTCGCGATTGATGTCGGTGCTCGCGTAGGCGCTGTACGGCTGCCCCGTCTGCGCCGTGTAGATGGCGCTGATCGTCCAGTCCTGCAGCAGCGACTTGGCGAAGCCGTCGAACCGATCGGCGAAGCCGTCGGTGGAGTAGATCACGCTGCCGACGAAGCGGTGGCGCTGGTCGTTGTTGCCCGGCGCCTTGTCCGCGTCGAAGTCGGCCGGATTCGACGCGAACTTGCGGTCGTCGGATCCTTCGGGCACGACCGCCGTGGCGTCGGGCACCGTGTCCTCCACCTTGCCGAGGGTGTAGGCGAGACGGAACTGGTAGTTCTGCGCGAAGCGGCGGTTCAGTTCGACCGTGATGCCGTTATAGCGCGACTCGGCGGTGCTCGCGAACGAGATGATGCGCGTGAAGTTCGTGAACGGCCCCGGCGCGAACACGTAATGACCGATCGTGCCGGTGGCGTTGCCGTTGACGTCGGCGAGCGTGTAGGTAATCGGTGTCGCGGCGCCGATGTTGATGTCGGTGGAGCGCGGCAGGTCGTCGCCCTTGACGAAGAGGTAGTTCACCGAGAGCGACGTGTTCGGCATCCACTCCCATTCGAAGCCGGTGCTCGCCTGCTGCACGCGCGCGTTCTGGTAGTCGGGATCGAAGGTGAAGATCGTCGGCCGCGGCAGCGTCACGCCTGACGGGATCGCGGTGAAGCGGTCCGGATAGGCTGGCACCGGCTCGCCGCGATCGCCGCGGAACGTGATCGTCTGCACGTTGATGCCGTTGTTGGAATGCGCGGTGCCCACCATGATCGACGGCGTGCGGCCGTAAAAGAGGCCGTAGCCGGCGCGCACGACATACCGGCCGCCGACGGGTGCCCATGCCAGGCCGAGGCGCGGCCCCCAGTTGTTGGTGTCGGTGTTGAGCGAGCTCGTGTCGATGCCCGCCGCCGCCAGCTGCGGATCGGGGTTGCGCACCGGCGGCTGCGCGAACTTCTGCACGTCGTAGCGCAGGCCGGCATTGACCGTGAGCGCCTGGTTCACGCGCCACTCGTCCTGCGCGAAGAACGAGTACTCGTCGATGTCGGGATGGGTCTCAGGCCCGGTCGTCCCCGCACCGGCGAACGCCTGCGTGAACGTATCGTTGGCGCCCGTCGGTGTCCCGCGCTCGAACTGCGCGAGCGTGTTGAACACGTAGACGCCCGAGAAGTTGCCGGGGAATAAGTTGAGGATGTCGTCGAACTGCAGATCGGCGCCGGTCTTCAGCTTGTGCGCGCCGCGCACCCAGGTCAGCGAGTCGGCGAACTGCAGCCGGTCCACCGTCGTCTCGCGCGGGCTGAAGAAATTGCGCCCGATCGTCAGCACCGTCGTCCCACCCTGGCGGATGGTGGCCTGCGGCGCATCGCTGTTCGCCTCGCCCGGCTCACGGTCGCGCGCGTACTGGAAGCGGACCTCGTTGAACAGGCTCGACCCGATCACGCTCGCCAGCGTGGTGTTGAAGGTGCGCGTGAAGACCTTCGACGCACCGGTGGTCTGGAACGAGGTCTGCGCACCGCCGTTCTCGAAGCCGCCGCCGGTGAAGTTCTGGTGGTTGTAGCGCAAGGTCAGGCGCTCGGACCCGGTGAGCTGGTGGTCGGTCTTCACGAGGAAGACGTCCTGGTTCTGCGTGCGTTCCCACGACTCGGCCAGCGGCCGCAGCGTGGCGATCGCCGCCTGCGTCGCCGCATCGTTGGGCGTCGACGCCGGGAGGTTGAGGAACACGGCGTTCGGCTGCGTGTTCCGCTGCCCGTCGTAATTAGCAAAGAAGAAGTGCTTGTCCTCGAGGATCGGCCCGCCGGCAACGGCGCCGAACTGGTTGTAGTGATACGGCGACTTCGGCCGGCCGAGGCGCTCGTTGATTGCGGTGTTCGCGTTGAGCGCCTTGTCGCGATAGAACTCGAAGACCGAGCCGGTAAAGTTGTTCGTGCCCGACTTGGTGACCACATTGATCACCGCGCCGCCCGCGCGCCCGTACTCCGCCGAGTAGGCGTTGGTGTTCACCTGGAACTCCTGCACCGCTTCCTGGCTGAACTGGTATGGCGCGCGTCCCGATCCCGTCCGACCGAGCGACTGGCCGAAGAACGTGTTGTTGTTGTCGGCGCCGTCGACGACCAGGCTGTTGAGCGTGCCGCGCTGGCCGGCGAAGCTGATGTCGCCCGTGCGCACGTCACGCGTTACGCCGGGGGTGAGCAGCACGAAGTCGATGAAGTTGCGGCCGTTCGCCGGCAGGTTCTGTACGGCGGTCTCGTTCACCACCGAGCTCACCTGCGAGCGCGTCGTCTCGACGACCGGCGACGTGCCGCCAACGGTAATCGTTTCCGCGACCGCGGCCACGCCAAGCTCGAGGCGCAACGTGATCGTCTGCCCCACCTGCACCCGCACATCGGGCTGGCGCCGAGATGCGAAGCCCTGGAGCGTCGCCGTGACCTCATAGGGACCGACGGGCAGCCCGGGCGCGGCGAAGAACCCGTTGCTGTCCGACACCACTTCGCGCGTTGCGGCGGTGGCAGTGTTGACGATGGACACGGTGACGCCCGGCAGCACGGCTCCGGACTGATCGACGATGGTGCCCTGGACTTCGCCGGTAGCGCTCTGCGCCGAGGCAACGAGGGCAGACGAGGACACGAGAAGCGCGACGAGTGCGCACAGGCGTGCTACGGACATGAACCCTCCGGGGTGCAGCAGAGAAGTATAATTCACGTTCTCTATGGCGCTTCTCGCTCCGTTTCGTGCGCTGCGTCCCACCGCCGAAGCCGCCCCTCACGTTGCCGCCGTTCCCTACGATGTCGTGAACGTCGACGAGGCCGCCGCGCTCGCTGCCGCCAGCCCGCTCAGCTTCCTGCGCGTGTCGCGCGCCGAGATCGACCTGCCGCGTGACACCAATCCTTATGCTGACGCGGTGTATGCCAAGGCGGTCGAAAACTTCCACGCGCTCAAGCGCAACGCGCCGCTCGTGATGGAGGAGTCGCCGAGCGTCTACGTCTACCGCCTGCGCATGGGCGCGCACGAGCAGACGGGCGTGGCGGCGTGCTACTCGCTCGACGAATACGATCGCGACGTGATCAAGAAACACGAGCGCACCCGCCGCGACAAGGAAGACGATCGCACGCGGCACATCCTCGAGCTGCGCGCGCAGACCGGCCCCGTGTTTCTCATTTACAAGAGCACGTCGCGCGTGGACGCGGTCGTGCACCGCACGATCACGACCAAGCCGCCGCTCTTCGACTTCACGGCCGCCGACGACGTGCAGCACACGATCTGGCGCGTGGAGATCCGTGACGAGCACGACCTCATCACCGCGTTCGAGGCCGTTCCAGCGCTCTACATTGCCGACGGCCATCATCGCGCGGCGAGCGCCGCCCGCGCGCGCCAGCAACTGCGCGGCGCCAGCAACACGCCGGGCGAGTGGGACACGTTTCTGGCCGTGGCGTTTCCCGACAACCAGATGCAGATCCTTCCCTACAACCGTGTCGTGAAGGATCTCGGCTCGTTGACACCCGACACGCTGCTGTCGGCGCTCGGCGAGCGATTCACGCTCGCCGAGGGCGGCGCGACGCCGCGGCACCGCGGCGAAGTGGCGATGTACCTGGGCGGCAGATGGCACACGATTGTGCTTGGTGACGCTGCCGACCGGGCCGCACCCGCCGATCGTCTCGACGTGCAGCGCCTGCAGGACACGATCCTCACGCCGCTCCTGGGCATCGGCGACGTGCGCTCGGACAAGCGGATCGACTTCGTCGGCGGCGCGCGCGGCACCGGCGAGCTGGAGAAGATGGTCAACACCGGGAAGGCAGCCGTGGCGTTCTCGTTGTTCCCGGTGAGCGTTCATGATCTGATGTCCATCGCCGACGCCGGCAGCATCATGCCGCCGAAGTCCACGTGGTTCGAGCCAAAGCTGCGCGACGGCCTGCTCTCGCACGTCATATGAAAGTTCTCGTCGCGGATAAATTCGAACAGAGCGGCATCGACGGCCTGCGCGCCGCCGGCTGCGAGGTGGTCTACCAGCCCGACGTCGTGGACCAGGCGCTTGCCGACGCGATCCACCGCAGCGCCGCCGACGTGCTCGTCGTCCGCTCGACGAAGGTCAACGAGGCGATGCTCGACGCCGGCAATCTCTCGCTCATTGTTCGCGCCGGCGCCGGCGTGAACACCATCGACGTGGCCGCGGCGTCGAAGCGCGGCATCTACGTCTCGAACTGTCCCGGCAAGAACTCGATTGCCGTCGCGGAGCTCGCGTTCGGCCTGATCCTTGCCCTCGATCGGCGCATTCCCGACAACGTCGCCGAACTGCGCGCCGGCAAGTGGAACAAGAAGGAGTACTCGAAGGCGAAGGGGCTGTTCGGCCGCACGCTCGGCCTCATCGGCCTCGGCAGCATCGGCCAGGAGATGGCGCGACGCGCGCAGGCGTTCGGCATGCACGTGGTCGTGTGGAGCCGGCGCTTCACCGAGAAGGGCGCCGCGGCCATGTCCGAGCTGCCCGACCTCGAGATCACCGTCCTCAACTCGCCGGAAGAGGTCGCCGAGCGCGCCGACATCGTGAGCGTGCACGTGGCGCTCACGAAGGACACACGCAACCTGGTGAACGCGGCGCTGCTCGAGCGGATGAACGACGGAGCGTTCTTCGTGAACACCGCCCGCGCCGAGGTGGTCGACTACGCAGCGCTGGGCGACGCGGTGAGGACGAAGGGAATCCGCGTGGCCCTCGACGTGTACGCGGCGGAGCCTGCCGCGGCGACGGCCGACTTTGCCGATCCCATCGTCGGCCTGCCGAACGTCTACGGGACGCACCACATCGGCGCCTCGACCGACCAGGCGCAGGAGGCGATTGCGTCGGAGGCGGTGCGCATCATCCGCACCTACGCCGAGACCGGCAAGGTGCCGAACGTGGTCAACCTGTCGTCGAAGACGCCGGCGACGCACATGCTGATCGTGCGCCATCGCGACCGTCCCGGCGTGCTCGCGCACGTCTTCGAGCACCTGCGCGGCGGGAACCTCAACGTGCAGGAAACCGAGAACATCATCTTCGAAGGCGCCGAGGCGGCCATCGCCCGCATCAACCTCGATGGCGAGCCGCCGCCCGCGCTGCTGTCAGCAATCGAGTCGGGAAACGACGACATCCTGCATCTGCATCTCGTACGAATTTAGGGTCGAGGAGGCGTTATGCCAACCACCACGCGCATCTTCAACTTCGCCGCCGGCCCCGCCGTGCTGCCGGTCGCGGTCCTCGAGGAAGCGCAGCGCGATTTGCTTGCGCTGCCCGGCGTCGGCATGTCGGTGATGGAGATCAGCCATCGCTCGAAGACGTTCGAGGACATCCTCCACCGGGCCATCGACGACATTCGCGCCCTCGGCAACGTGCCGCCGAACTACAAGGTGCTGCTGCTCCAGGGCGGCGCCAGCCTGCAGTTCTCCATGGTGCCGATGAACCTGCTCGGCGCCGGCCAGACCGCCGATTACATCGTCACGGGCGGCTGGGCGCAGAAGG
>Ga0307405_10001216_pt1 | contig 10693 bp, 8 predicted proteins | sample 322Cmetagenome_2_FD_203311 | JGI IMG/M metagenome (GOLD analysis project Ga0307405, IMG submission 203311) | Maize rhizosphere microbial communities from greenhouse at UC Davis, California, United States - 322HYB-C-1 | ecosystem: Host-associated > Plants > Roots > Rhizosphere > Soil | place... | reverse complement strand
GGTGGTGCTTCTCCACCCAGTCGAGGCTGCGACCCCACGCACAAGAGCCCTCGGGCGCCGCGAGCACCGGCCACAGCTGCGCGTCGAGGCCGGAGCCTTCGGTGGAGACGGTCGCGCCGTCCTCCTTGGTGCCGATGTGGAAACGCTGCTCCGACGGGTTCCACATGCGGCCCACGAAATCGAGCGCGGTGCGCGCCTGCCGTTGCTCCGCCGCGTCGGGCTGGCCCTCGGCGCGCACGGCCCGCGCCGCCCACGCCGCTGCCATCGCGATGTCCAGGTTGTGCTCGGTCGACTTCCAGGTCTGCGCGCGCTGCGCGTTGTCCCAGCCGTGGCGCCCGCCGTTGTAGCCGTCGGGGCCATTCTTTGCGCGCGTGTTCTGCTCGGTCCAGGCCAGCAGCCGGCGCGCGGTCGCCAGGTAGGCCGGTGTCGGCTCGGCCTGGTGCAGGTTCAGCAACAGCAGCGCGGCCCAGGCCACGTTGCCGGTGGCGGTGCTGACCTGGTACGCATCGGCGATCCACTGTTTGCGCCCGGCGTCCCAGCGGCCGGGCAGCGCGGGCTTTTCTTCGGTGACCGGCCCGGCGCGGTAAGCGTTGCGCACGCGGCCGTCGGGCATGGTCTGGTCGTGGGCCACGGCGCGCACCACGGCATCGCCGATGCGGCGTGCGGCGGCGCGGTCGCCGCAGGCCAGCAGCGCGATGCCGGCCAGCGCGTTGTCGTAGGTGAAGGCGGCGCCCGCCAGCGCGGGCTCGAACGGCGGTTCGCCGGGCGCACCCGTGGTGCGGTAGCTCGTCAGGAACAGCGGCCCCGATGTCGCGCCGCCCTGGTCCTGCGTGACGGCGCGCCGCAGCCCGTCGCAGCTGTCGCGCGCAAGGGCCTGCTGCGTGGCGCGGGGCGAAGGCGCAGCAACAGCCGCAGCAACGCCGACAAGCGCGATCGATGCAGCGGCGCAGCGCGCCCCCCGGACGAGTGAAACAGGAATCGGCATGGCGTCGTTCTCAGCTGCTGTGCGCTCAGGCCTTGGCGAGGCTGGCCGACACCACCTTGCCCGGCACGCACAAGGTCTGGCGGCTGCCGTCCGCGGACGGCGGCGGCTCGGCCGCCTCGATGCGCGCCACGGCATAGATCGAGCCCTGCTCGGCAAACGGGAAGGGCACGCTGTACGTGCTCTGCAGCGCATCGGAGGCCACGGGCAGCAGCTGCTCGACGCGCGCCGGCACCGCGACGTTCTCCGCCACCTTCACGTCGAGCATCGAGCCGACGCTCAGGCGCTTGGCCAGCCGCGCGGGAAACACGGCGATGACGCCGATGCGGCTGCAATCGGTCACGCGCACCAATGACGAACCCGCCGTCACGTACGCGCCTTCGGGCGCCAGCACCGTGTGCACCATGCCGGGCTGGGTCGCCTTGACTTCGTAGGCGGCGAGCTTGTCGACGCGGCGCCGCTCTTCTTCCTCGAGCTGCGAGATCTCCTTGAGCTGCTTGTAGATCGCGGTGCCGTCCTGGCGGGCGCGGTCGGTGCTGTTGCGCAGCGCTTCGCGCCGGCTCGCAAGCGTCTGGAACAGGCTGTTGCCCCCGGTGCCCACGAAGGCGCCCTGCCCCGCGCTCGCCACGGTCTGCGCCTGTCCCGCGAAGGCCTGCTCGGCCACTGCCGCGGCGGCACGCGCGGTGCTCAACTGGGCTTCGGCCGCGTTCATCACCTGTTCGCTGATGGCGCCTTCCTTCAGCAGCGCTTCGTTGGTGCGCACCTTGTTCTCCTGCTCGGCGACCATGCTGTGCGCCACGTCGCGCTGGCGCTGCGCGATTTCCCACGCGTCCCAGGTCTGCGCCAGCGAGGCCTGGCGCGTCACCTGCGCCTGCTGGCCGATGGAGCGCATCTCCTGGCTGTCGGACTTGTACTGGTTGCCCAGCTGCGCCAGCTGGCTCTGCAGGCCGAGCCGCTGCGTGGTCAGCGTGGTGAGGATCTCCTGGCTGACGGTCGGGTTGCGCACCGTGGCCACCAGCGTGCCGGGCGCCACCGCGTTGCCCGAGCGCACGGCCATCTGCGTCACCACGCCGTTGATCGGCGACGTGACGATGCCGACCGGCGCCTGCAGCACAGCCCGCGTGGCCTGCGAGGACATCAGCGGCTCGACCAGCGTGGCGACCATCAGCCACAGCACAAAGGCCAGCAGCACATAGCCCGCCACCTTGGGAACGACGGCGCCTCGCTGGCGCCGGCGCCGGCCACGCCCGGCCCGCGCATGCGGCCTGGCGGGCTGTCGGCCCGGTTTCGACAGAGAAGGAATGGGAACGGATCTGAGCACTGGCATAGCCACCTCTTGAAAACGTCGATGGCCTGCCATGTCCGGCATGCCCTCAGATGGTTGAAAAAACTTGGCGCACTCCTCCCCCCGTCGCAGTTCCGCGTCTTCAATTTGTCGTGCTGCGGTGCAATAAAGTTAAGCCCAAAGCGCGGTCCGAGCTGCTTCCGGGAGAAACAAGATGTGCAAACTTCACATCTACTTTTTGACCCCGGACCGGGCGAAGTCCTACATTGGTTTCGATGCGCTGGGGGGTTGACACGGGCCGGGCGTGCCGGCAGGCCGGAATGCCGCGCGATCGCGTTTCTCTCGGAAGCGCACGGGTGCCGCCGGGACGCCAACTGATGAAGCGATCGGTCCGGCGCGCCCTGCCAAAAACGCAACATGCGCGCCGCGATCAACAGGCCGTAACGATATTGCCGCGAATGGTCACAGCCGCCGCCCCACCCTGTGGCGGGCACGCATCAGCGCGTGCCATGCCCGCGACAGCAGCGTGGGCTCACCGCGGCGGCGCCGTTCCCTGCCGTTGCCGCACGGCCCACTCCTGGATGAAATACTCCGCGCGAAACTTGAGTCGCTCCAGCGCGGCTTCGCGGCTGGGCTGCTGCGAAATGACGAGCACGCACCGTTGGGCGGCACCCTCGCGCAGTTCTGCCTTGCCCGCGTAGGCGCCCTCGGCGGTCTGCTGCAGTTCGAGCCAGCAACTCCAGCCTTCAGGCAGACCCAGGTTGGCGAGGGCGGCTGTCATGGCACTTGCAGCGTAGTTCGCCGACGGGCATTACTCAAATGGGGGCATTGACCCTGCCGGCCATGGGTCGGGCCTGTTGTCGCCTGCGTCATTCAATCCAGCGTCGCAAGGTAGGCCGCGATGTCGCGCGCGTCCGCTTCGCTCACGCCCATCTCGGGCATGGCGGTGAGCGGATCGACCGTGTGCGTCTGGCGCAGCCATCGCTCCATGTGCTCGGGCGTGTTGGCGAGCTTGCCGGCGATCATGTCGCGCCGCGCGACGCCGGCCAGCGACGGCCCCACGTGCGGCGACGAGCCCGTGACGCCGGGGATGACGTGGCACGCATTGCAGGCGTACTGCGACAGCGCGCGCTGCCCGCGCTTGACGCTGTCGTGGAGGCCGTCGCCCGCCCGCGGCCCCGGTGCACATGTCGGGCCGGGTGAGGCACCGGGCGACACGGTGACCTCGCCCGCCTGCGCTTGCTGCGCGTACTGCTGCGGCGTCATGTCGGGCAGGTGCTGCAGGAACGCCACCAGCGCCCACAGGTCGTCGTCGGACAGCCGGTACTCCCAGGCCGGCATGCCGCTCATGCGGATGCCGTTCTTCGTGACCCAGTAGAGCTCGCGCGCATGCCAGCGCTGGCGCGCATCCACCAGCGGGCCGGGCAGCGGCTGCATGCTCTTGCCGATGTCGCCCTGGGCCACGCCCGGCGCGCCGTGGCACTGCACGCACTTGGCGCGGTAGCAGGCGGCGCCGCGCGTGACCCGTTGCGCATCGTCCAGCGGCGGCGGGCGGATGTCGCGGGCGCGCAGCCGAACCGACTGGCGCATCGCCGTCTCGAGCAGCGTGTGCACGGGCTGGTAGTGCGGCGTGTTCGCGGCCACGTCGTACAGGCCGCCGAGCACCACGCACGCAGCGCCCACCAGCGCCGCCGCACCCAGCGCCGCGACGGTGAGGAGAAACGTCTTGGTCGTCCCCATTTGGCGGCATTGTCCGACGTGCACCCGCGCCGCCGTGTCGGCGCAGGCCGCGTCCGCGCTCGCAGAATCCGCCCATGGCCGCCCCCGCCGCCGATCGTTGCGCAGTTCACGCCTTGCCTTTCTGCCGCACGGCCGTCGGGCTTCTGGTGCTTGCCGCACTGGCCGCACTGGTCGGTGGCTGCGAGGTCGGCGAACGCCCCCTGCCCTACGGCGACGCACCCTCGGCACAGCGCCTCGCGGGCCAGCGCTTGCTCGCGCAGTACCAATGCGGCGGCTGCCATGCCATTCCCGGCGTCGCGGCGATACGCCAGCAGACGACCGGCCCCGAGCTCACGGCTTTCGGGCGACGCAGCTACATCGCAGGCCACGTGCCCAACCGGCCCGACACGCTCGCGCGCTGGATCGCCGACCCGGCCGCGCTCGTGCCCGGCACGCCGATGCCCGCGATGGGCGTCTCCCCCACCGACGCGCGCGACATGGCGGCCTACCTGCTGGCGCTCGAATGAACAGCGCCACGCCCCAATCGGCGCTGCATTCCGCCGGCCCGGTCGCCGACACGCTGCTCGGCGTCACCGGCCTGCTGAGCGCGGGCGCGGCGCTGATCCTGCTCGGCGTGATGGCGCTGCTGGTGGTGGCGGTGCGTCGCCGCGAAGGCACGCTGAACGTGCGGCTGTGGCTGCTCGGCGGCGGCGTGGTGTTTCCGGTCGTGGTGCTCACGGCGCTGTTCGCGTACAGCGAATGGCACCGCCCGCCGTGGCAGCCCGTGCCGCCGAAGGACGCGCTCATCGTCGGCGTCACCGGCCACATGTGGTGGTGGGAGGTGCGCTACCGCGACCCGGCCACCGGCACAGAGGTGGTCACCGCGAACGAGATCCGCATCCCCGTCGGCCGCCCCGTGTACTTCGGCCTCGGCAGCGCCGACGTGATCCACAGCTTCTGGATTCCCGCGCTGGGCGGCAAGATGGACATGCTGCCGGGCCGCGTGCAGCACCTGCGGCTGCAGGCCGACCGGCCCGGCGCGTGGCGCGGCCAGTGCGCCGAATACTGCGGCGAGCAGCATGCACGCATGGCGCTGCACGTGGTGGCGCAGACACCCGCCGACTTCGATGCCTGGCTCGCCGCGCAAGCGCGCCCTGCGGTGCAGGCCGAGGCCCTGTCGCCCGCACTCGCACGCGGGCGCGAGGCCTTCCTGGCGAACCGCTGCAACGCCTGCCACACGGTGCGCGGCGTGAGCGAAACCAGCCGCCTCGGCCCCGACCTCACCCATGTCGGCAGCCGCCTCTACCTGGGCGCGGGCACCGTGGCCAACGATGCCGAGGGCCGCGCCGCCTGGGTCGCCCACACGCAGGCGCTGAAGCCCGGCGCGCGCATGCCGTCGTCGCACGGGCGCCTCGACGACGCCACGCTGCGGTCCATCGCCGACTGGCTCGGCCACCTCGAATGAACACGACCACCGACCGTCCCGACCCGGACCTGGACCGCGAAGCGCTCGAGCGCGCATGGCGGGCGCCGCGCGGCTGGCGGCTGCTCTCGGCCGTCAACAACACGCACATCGGCGGCTTCTACATCGCCACGGCCATGCTGTTCTTCGTGCTCGCCGGCGTGCTCGCGCTGGTGATGCGTACGCAGCTGGCCGTGCCCGACAACACCCTCGTCGACGCGCGCACCTACAACCAGCTCTTCACGATGCACGGCACGGTGATGATGTTTTTGTTCGCGGTGCCGATCGTCGAGGCGGTGGCGGTGTACCTGCTGCCCGGAATGCTCGGCGCGCGCGACCTGCCGTTTCCGCGCCTGTCGGCCTATGCGTTCTGGACCTACGCCATCGGCGGCATCGTCTTCTTCTGCACCATCTTCTTCGGCGAGGCGCCCGACGGCGGCTGGTTCATGTACCCGCCGCTCACGGGCAAGGAGTTCTCGCCCGGGCGCGGCGCCGACTGGTGGCTGCTCGGCATCGGCTTCATCGAGATCTCGGCCATCGCGGGCGCCATCGAACTCATCATCGGCGTGCTCTTCACGCGCGCGCCGGGCATGACGCTCATGCGCATGCCGGTCTTTGCGTGGGCCATGCTGGTGAGCGCGCTGATGATCGTTTTCGCCTTTCCCGCGGTGATCGCGGCCACGATGCTGCTGGAGGTGGAGCGCGCCTTCGGCTGGCCCTTCTTCATGCCCGCGCGCGGCGGCGACCCGCTGCTGTGGCAGCACCTGTTCTGGTTCTTCGGCCACCCCGAGGTCTACATCATCTTCCTGCCCGCGGCGGGCATGGTGTCGATGATGGTCGCCACCTGCGCGCGCACGCCGCTCGTGGGCTACCGCGCCGTGGTGATGGCGCTGATCGGCGTGGGCGTGGTGAGCTTCCTGCTGTGGGCGCACCACATGTTCACGGCCGGGCTGGGCAGCGTGCCGATGCTGCTGGTGTCGGCGGCCAGCTTCGTGGTCGCGATCCCCAGCGGGCTGCAGGTGTTCGCGTGGATCGCCACCTTCTGGCGCGGCCGCGTCACGCTCGACACGCCGACGCTCTTCCTGCTCGGCTTCCACTTCATCTTCGTGCTGGGCGGGCTCACAGGCGTGATGGTCGCCGTGCTGCCCTTCGACTGGCAGGCGCACGACAGCTACTTCATCGTGGCCCACCTGCACTACGTGCTGATCGGCGGCATGGTGTTTCCGCTGTTCGCGGGCTTCTACCACTGGGCGCCGGTGTTCAACGGGCACCGGCTGTCCGAGCGCACCGGGCGCTGGGTCTTCGGCCTGATGTTCGGCGGCTTCAACCTGGCGTTCTTTCCGATGCACATCGCCGGCCTGCTCGGCATGCCGCGCCGCGTGGCCACCTATGCGGGCGACCTGGGCTGGAACGGGCTGAACCTGGCATCGACCGTCGGCGCCTTCGTGCTCGCGCTCGGCGTGCTGCTGTTCCTCGTCGATGCGCTGCGCACGCTGCGCCGCCCCGAGCACGACCATGGCAACCCCTGGGGCGGCGGCACGCTCGAGTGGCTGCCGCTGCGCGACTACGGCGTGCGCAGCATTCCCGAGGTGGACTCCCGCTACCCGCTGTGGACGCAGCCCGCGTTGCCGAAGGAGATCGAGGACGGCCGCCACTGGCTGCCGGGCACCGTCTTCGGCGGGCGCGAGACGCTGGTGACCACGCTGCGTACCGCGCGGCCCATTCAACTGCTGCGCCTGCCCACCGACGGCTGGCTGCCGCTCGTTGCCGCGGCCGGCACGGCGGGCTTCTTCCTGCTGCTCACGGTGTCGCAGACCGTGGCCGCCTCCGCGTGCGGCGTGCTGGCGATCGCCGCCATGCTCTGGTGGCTGTGGGAGGCCGACCAGGCCCCGCCCGCGCTGACCGTCGACGTCGGGCATGGCAAGACCCTGCCGGTCGTCGCCACCGGTCGTGCGTCGCATTCCTGGTGGGCCACCGTCGTGCTCGTGGCCGTGGACATGACGATCTTCATCTCGCTGCTGTTCGCCCACCTGCACCTGGCGATGGCCGCCGAGGTCTGCCCGCCACCGGGCGCCGCGTTGCCCGCGCTGCAATGGCCGTTGCTCTCGGCGTTGCTGTGGCTGGCCGGATCGGGCGGCATCGCGGGGGCCGGCCGCCTGCTCGACGACCCGCGGCCGCAGCGCCAGCGTGCATTGCGGTGGCTCACGGCGCTGGCGCTGGGCTGCGCGTTCGCTGCCTTGGCGATCGATCTCGCCAGCCACAGCCGCGCGGGCCTCGACCCGACCGACCAGGCCTGGAGCGCGACCGTCGGCATGCTGCTGGGCTACCAGGCCTTCCATGGGGCCGTGCTGCTGTTTGCAGGCGGCTTCGTGCTGGCGCGCTCGTGGCGCGGCAAGCTGCAGCCCGCGGCCCGTGCCAGCCTCGACAACACGCGGCTGCTGTGGCACTGCGCGACGGCGCAGGGCGTGCTCGGTGCGCTCGTCGTGCAGGCGGCGCCGCGGCTTCTGGGGTGAGTGAGCAAGGCCCGTCAGGCCAGGGCCGGCGCGCGCTTGCGGCGTTCGCGCGCGGCGGGCTCGAACAGGTCGGAGGCCACGGCCAGGTCCTTCAGCCAGGCCGCCCATGCGGCTTCGCGCTGCGCCGGGTCGCCGCGCAGCAGCGCCGACGGGTGCAGCGTGATCAGCACGCGCAGCCCGTCCTCGCGCGCGAGCCACTGCCCGCGTTCGCGCGTGACCGCCACATGGCGCCCGAGCAGCGAACGCGCCGCCACCCCGCCGAGCGCGAGCAGCGCACCGGGCCGCACGAGGCCGATCTCGCCTTCGAGCCATTGCAGGCACGCATCGGCTTCGCGCTGCGCCGGCGTCTTGTGGATGCGGCGCTTGCCGCGCAGTTCGTACTTGAAGTGCTTGACCGCGTTGGTCACATAGAGCTTGTCGCGCGACCAGCCCAGTTCGGCCACCGCGCGATCGAAGAGCCGCCCCGCCGGGCCCACGAACGGCCGGCCCTGCAGGTCTTCCTTGTCGCCCGGTTGTTCGCCGACCACCATGAGGCGCGCACGCACCGGCCCTTCGCCGAACACCGACTGCGTGGCGCGCGCGCCGAGCGGGCAGTCGCGGCAGGCGTTCGTCGCCTCGCCCATGGCGTGCAGCGCCACGGTGGGGGATTTCGTGCTGCGGGCGTCAAGAGGCATCGGTGCTCCCGGATGAACAAAGGCAGGCTTCAGCCTGCGTCTTTCCCTCTCGCGATGGTGGTCGCTTCGTCACCGGTGCCGGTCGGAAGGTGCGGTGCGCGCGCGTCAGCCGTCTCCTGCACGCGCTTCATCCCTTTTCCGGTGAGCGGCGTGCGCGTTTGGCAGAAAGGTCCGGCTTTCACCTGCCGATTGCCCGCGCAGCCGTTCGCCTTTCCTCGCCCATGGAGCACCTCCGATGAAGAAGACCGTCAGCGACTTTGTGATCCAGCGCCTGCACGACTGGGGCGTGCGCCGCGTGTACGGCTACCCCGGCGACGGCATCAACGGGCTCATCGGCGCGCTCGACCGCTTCGAGGGCCCGCTCGAGTTCGTGCAGGTGCGCCACGAGGAGCTGGCCGCCTTCATGGCCGCGGGCGATGCCAAGTTCTCGGGCGAAGTGGGCGTGTGCCTGGCCACCTCCGGCCCCGGCGCGATCCACCTGCTCAATGGCCTGTACGACGCCAAGCTCGACCACCAGCCCGTGGTGGCGCTCGTGGGCCAGCAACAGCGCAGCGCGCTCGGCGGCGACTACCAGCAGGAGGTCGACCTCGTGTCGCTGTTCAAGGACGTGGCGCATGAGTTCGTGCAGATGGCCACCAGCGCCACGCAGGCGCGCCACCTGATCGACCGCGCGATGCGCATCGCGCGCGACCGCCGCGCCGTCACCTGCGTGATCTTTCCCAACGACGTGCAGGACCTGCCCGCCGTGCCCGCCCCGCCGCGCGAGCACGGCACGGTGCACACCGGCATCGGCGCCACCGCCACGGCGCAGGTGCCGCCCGACGCGGCGCTCGCGCAGGCCGCCGACATCCTCAATGCCGGCGAGCGCGTCGCCATCCTGGCCGGCGCGGGCGCGCTGCATGCGACCGACGAACTCATCCATGTGGCCGAACGCCTCGGGGCCGGCGTGGCCAAGGCCTTGCTGGGCAAGGCCTGCGTGCCCGACGACCAGCCCTATGTGACGGGCGCGATCGGCATCCTCGGCACGCGCGCAAGTTCGCGTCTCATGGAAGGCTGCGACACGCTGCTGATCGTCGGCTCGTCATTCCCGTATGCCGAGTTCCTGCCGCCCGAAGGCCAGGCACGCTGCGTGCAGATCGACACCGACCCGCGCGCGCTCGGCCTGCGCTATCCGGCCGAACTGGGGCTGGTCGGCGACAGCCGCGCCACGTTGGCGGCGCTGCTGCCGAAGCTGGAGCCCAAGCCGCACGGCGCATGGCGGCGCCGCATCGAGGACGACGTGGCGCAGTGGTGGCGCGTGCTCGAGGCCCGCGCACACGTCGAGGCCTCGCCGATCAACCCGCAGCGCGTGTTCTGGGAGCTGTCGCCGCGCCTGCCCGAGCTGGCGGTGCTGACCTGCGACAGCGGCACCAGCGCGCACTGGTACGCGCGCGACGTCAAGCTGCGCCGCGGCATGAAGGCCAGCCTCTCGGGCGGGCTGGCATCGATGGGGCCCGCCATTCCCTATGCGATTGCCGCCAAGTTCGTGCACCCCGACCGGCCGGTGGTCGCCATGGTCGGCGACGGCGCGATGCAGATGAACGGGCTCAACGGCCTCATCACCATCGCGCGGCTGTGGCGCGACTGGGCCGACCGGCGGCTGGTGGTGATGGTGCTCAACAACCGCGACCTGAACCTCGTCACGTGGGAGCAGCGCGTGCTCGGCGGCGACCCGAAGTTCGAGGACTCGCAGTCGCTGCCCGACTTTCCCTATGCGCGCTTCGCCGAAATGCTGGGCCTGGGTGCGGTGCGGGTCGACACGCCCGAGGCGATCGGCCCCGCGTGGGACGCCGCCTTCGCGGCCGACCGGCCCATGCTGCTGGAGATGGTCACCGACGCCGCGGTGCCGCCGCTGCCGCCCGACGTGTCGATGGCGCAGGCGCGCGCGTACGTGTCGGCGCTGTGGCAAGGCGACCCCGAGGCGCTGCGAACGCTCAAGGCCGTCGTGAAGGAGTACTGGGCCAGCCTGCGGACCTGACAGGCACCGAGGCTGGCCCGTGGGGTGGCGCCAGCTGGCTC
>Ga0307405_10001215_pt1 | contig 10695 bp, 8 predicted proteins | sample 322Cmetagenome_2_FD_203311 | JGI IMG/M metagenome (GOLD analysis project Ga0307405, IMG submission 203311) | Maize rhizosphere microbial communities from greenhouse at UC Davis, California, United States - 322HYB-C-1 | ecosystem: Host-associated > Plants > Roots > Rhizosphere > Soil | place... | reverse complement strand
GCGCTGCTCGGTATCGAGGCACAACTCGATGAAGTGGTTACCCGTCCCCAGCGTCCCCAAATGGGTAAGCTGGTTGGTATTCTTGAAACGCGGATACTTCTCCGTGATGCGATCGAACCGCTCAACGAGAGTCGCCCAGGCCGACACGATCTCGGCTGGCGGATCGCCCCACGAGCCATGATCGCGCTGTCCACGGCCTACCGAACGGCCATGCGGCACCGCCCGCTCGATCGCCGAACGAATGCCTTCCAGATTGTCCGGAAGATCGCTCGCCATCAGCGATGTGCGCGCTGCCATCATGCCGCAGCCAATGTCTACACCCACGGCGGCCGGGATCACAGCGCCCTTGGTTGGGATCACTGAACCAACGGTCGCGCCGATGCCGACATGCACATCGGGCATGGCCGCCACATGCTTGAAGACGAAGGGCATCTGCGCCGCCTTGCGGAGCTGCTCGTGCGCCTTCTCGTCGACCGGCACGCCGCGCGTCCACAGTTTGATCGGCTTGCCGCCCTCGACGTGCTGAATATCGTAAGTCCTGCTCTCGGTCATCGCGACCTCCCTTGTATCTTCATGGTGCCGGCGACGAGATCTGGCGAGGCATTTCCCTGAGCTATCCGGTTGCCCGGAGGCGGAGTCGGACCGCCAACCTCCTGCCCGTGAGCAGGCGCTCTGACCATGTAGTCCCGCCGGCATTCGCCAGCTGTAAATCGGTGCCATGGCGACGAGTGGTCGACGGACGATCCCTGTTCTGCCCTTAAACTACGGACCGATTGGGCGGTCCGGCGGGATTCGAACCCGCATCTGGGGCGTGATAGGCCATGTAGTCCGTCAGGCATTCGCCATGGTTTGCATTTCGGGTCACGGCGACGAGAAGTGAGAAAGACCGTCCCGAGGGACTGGCGCTCTACCCAGCTGAGCTACTGCATCGTTGCCGATGCAGACGGGACTTGAACCCGCGGCAACCACATTACCAATGTAGTCCTTCTCGGCATTCGCCGTGCTATTCAAAGCGGATCGTGGCGACGAGGGGCGGCAAGACGCAGCCCTTAAGCTACGTGTCGGCGGCGGGGTTCGAACCCGCATCTCCCGGTCCGCATTGCTGCTTCCCGGGCGCTTTACTCGTCGGGCCTCCTCTGGTGACATGTAGTCCTGCCAGCATTCGCCACGACCCTATTCTTTCAGACCTCCACTTGTTCGACGATGCTCACCCAGTCACGCGTCTCGCCGGAGACGAAGCGCGCCAGGCACTCGAACACCGCATCGGAAAAGCCTCCGACATTCAAGATTTCCGGCCGCCCGGTTGTCTGCGTCGTGCCGTAAGGCGCGATGTCGATGCAGACGAGCTTGGCCTGCGGATTACGCTTCACCAGTTTCGTCCACTCCTGCATCGTTGCCGTCGAGCCGTTCCGCGTCGCATCGACCCAAGACTCGTTGTCCGAGACGATAACGATCAGATCGACCGCCGCTTTCTCCTTGTTAAGGAGCGCGAGGGGCGCCGAGACGTTCGTCCCGCCACCGCCGACCGCCGCCAGCTTCGCGGCATTCGCCGCAATCCGATCGGTAGCCGTCAGTGCGACGGGCACGACCGTCTGCTCGAACGGGATGATCCGCGCCTGACGGTTGGACCGCAACATCGCTGCCGCAACCAGGGCCGCAACATCGATGCAGCGAACCTTCGACGAGGCGCCCTTGCGGTAGCCCGTCGCCGGCATGCTCATCGAACCGGACACATCGGGGCAGACGACCACGCGGCCCGGCACTTTCGGCACGCGTGCAAGCGACTGCTCCAGCGCTTCCTCCAGCGCCGCCTGCACCTTGAGCGGTACGCCATCGCCGACCTGACCCAGCGCCACTATCAACTGATAGGGCATGGGCCGCACGGCGCGCAGCGCATTGCGGTCGGCCAGCCTGGCCGCAACCTTGTCTGTAACCCCGTCCACCCCGAACGCACCATTGCGCGCCAACGTATTGAGGTTCATCCGCAGCGCCTGCCAACCCATACGGCCGGCAAGCACCGCCCATTGCCCCGCGACAAGCGGATAAGCGGTCAGCCACTCGAACGGCACTTCCGGCAAGGGCAGCGCCCGATCCTGCTTCCAGGCTTCGAATGCAGCGATCTCGACGGGCAGCGCGGCAACGTCATAGGGACGGCCGATCAGCCAACCATAAAAGGCCTTACGCGTCGCATCCGCCGGACGCGGGTGGACCATCTTGACGATGTCCGCCAAACTCGGTGTATTGCCGGTGGCGGCCTGCATCAGGTCGCGCATCGACGCCTGCTCCAGCCACTGCTGGACCATCCGCTTCGGCCGCGAACCGAGCGACGTCCGCCCGACCTGACCAGAACGCATGATCTGCACGAAGCTGCGCAGCATGCGTCCATTGTCGATCACGCGTCCGAAGACACGCACAGACAGATCCGGCTCGGCTAACGTCAACCAGGCGGTGAGCAACGCGGGCATATCCTTCATCACGCCGGACGTGCGGGCATAGACCGCCGCCTTGGCGACGAACAGCGGATCGACGGCCCGCGCCGCTTCCAGAACGTCAGCGAGTTGCATCTCGGCCGTGCCATAGAAGCTGTCCGACAGCGTCCCGGTCGCTGCGATCTGTGCAAGCTTCGCCTCCGGCCCATAGGCATAGGCCGGAGCGCCTTCGCGGTTGACGGCGTCCGCACGCGGCAGAAGCTTCGCGACGGCGGAAGCAAAGAGACCCTTGTTGGCCATGTGCATCTTCCTTCTTCTCCCGGCTCCGGGGCGACCGGCCCATTCCAGTCGCCCCATTTCCCCGGTCCGCTGGTCCAGACGGTCGAAATCTCACCGTGCCGGACGAGCTTTACACAGCAGGAGGTGTGCCAAACGGCTGATGGTTCCAGAATAAAATCATATAAGTTATTGATATTGAATAGAAGAAAATGGATTCAGGCAAATGTCCGCCGATTCCCATATGAGGAATCATGAGATATTCCTATCGTCAGAGATATGATTTTATCCTATAGGATCAGAATGAAACCAACCGTCGTTATCGGATTCCTCGGCTCCACGCTGGACGCCAGCAAGTTCGGGCCTTCCCGTTGGAATAAGTGGCGCCCATCGGTCGGGCTTACCATGCATGAGGATCTGCGCGTCGACCGCTTCATCCTGCTCCATGGCCGCCCGCATCAGCGGCTTGCCGAATATGTGACGGAGGATATCGCTTCGGTCTCGCCGGAAACGACCGTCGAATGCCGCCTGCTCGACTTCGAGGATCCCTGGGATTTCGAGGAGGTCTATGGTAAGCTGCTCGACTTCGCGCTGGCCGAACCGTTCGATCCGGAGGCGGAAGACTATCTGATCCACATCACGACCGGCACCCATGTCGCACAGATCTGCCTGTTCCTGCTGACCGAAGCCCATTATCTGCCCGGCCGCCTTCTCCAGACCCAACCGACTCGCGGCGCGCCATCCAGCGCGCCGGGGACGTGGACGACGATCGATCTTGATCTCTCGCGCTATGACAGCATCGCCACCCGTTTCGCGGTTGCGAGCGCGGAAAGCACATCGTTCCTCAAATCCGGCATCGAAACCCGGAATATCGCCTTCAACCGGATGATCGATGAGATCGAGCAGGTGGCCATTCGTTCCCGCGCACCGGTACTGCTGATGGGCCCGACGGGAGCGGGCAAGAGCCAGCTCGCGCGGCGCATCTATGAACTCAAGCGCCTGCGTCATCAGGTGAAGGGTGCCTTTGTCGAAGTGAACTGCGCGACGCTGAAAGGCGATGGTGCGATGTCGGCCCTTTTCGGCCATCGCAAGGGCGCCTTCACCGGGGCGATCGCCGACCGACCCGGTCTGCTGCGGACGGCGGACGGCGGCACGCTCTTCCTCGACGAGATCGGCGAACTTGGCCTTGACGAACAGGCCATGATCCTGCGCGCCATAGAGGATAAGCGCTTCCTGCCGGTGGGTGCGGACAAGGAAGCGGCCAGCGATTTCCAGCTTATCGCCGGTACGAACCGCGACCTCGCCCGCTGCGTGCGGGATGGCACGTTCCGCGACGACCTCTATGCCCGGCTCAATCTCTGGACCTTTGCCTTGCCTGGGCTGGCGGAGCGGCGGGAGGATATCGCGCCAAACCTCGATTATGAACTGGAGCGCTTCGCCGAAAGGGAAGGAAGCCGGGTTACATTCAACAAGGAGGCAAGAGATCAGTATCTCGCCTTCGCCACCGGCACTACGGCATTATGGCTAGGCAATTTCCGCGACCTCGCCGCTAGCATCACGCGCATGGCCACGCTCAGTCCCAAGGGCCGGATCGATCTGGAATGCGTGAGGACGGAGATTGCGCGGCTTACACAAGCCTGGTCCATATCCGGAGCGGTTGACGATGGCCTCGCGCAAATCCTCCCGGCGCGGGAGCTCGAGGGAATCGACCCGTTCGACAGGGTCCAACTCGCCTATGTCGCGCAGGTCTGCCGGGAGAGCCGCAGCCTGTCGGAAGCGGGACGAACGCTGTTTTCCGCCTCACTTGCCCGCCGTGCATCGTCCAATGATGCGGATCGTTTGCGTAAATATCTCGCGCGGTTCGGTCTGAGCTGGGCGCAGGTGAGCGCGTCTTGAGCCGTGCCGATTTCGCTTGTTCCTGTTTCCACAGCTTTTAATATGGTGGCTTAGCGGGGTAAGGCACTATGGGAATATTGGACTTTCTGTCGAAGCAGTTCGTCGATGTCATCGACTGGGTCGAGGAACCCGGCCAGCTTGGCTGGCGCGTGCCGCTCGCTGACCGGGAAATCCAGAACGGCGCCCAGTTGACGGTGCGGGAAGGACAGATCGCCGCCTTCTTCAACGAAGGCCGTATCGCTGACATGTTCGGGCCGGGCCTCTACACGCTCGACACTTCGACCCTGCCCCTGCTGACGGCCCTGATGAACTGGGACAAGGGGTTCAAATCGCCCTTCAAGTCCGACGTCTATTTCTTCTCCGAAAAGGAACAGATCGGCAATTATATACTTTACTTAGCGAGTATGAGATGCCAGATCAGACAGGAAAGGCCGGTGCTCTAACTTACGAACGCGTCGGCGAGTTTTTCGATGGCGGCCGATATCTTCCCAGTCATCTCGACAAGGGTAGCGGCGACTGGCTGTGTCTCAAAGGGCTGACCCTCGCCGAAGACTATTTCGAAGGTCGGTTGAGTATCGCGTTCATACTCGCCGGAACGAATGTTGCTGCGATTTGCTCGCCTTTCGGATCTCGTTCCTTCGAATTTTTGGACGAGCCGCACCCCCGCGCTGAGAACGAAATTGATGTTGGCTCGACCCTCAACGGCGGAATGCATCTTTGCCATTTCGAAAGACGACAAACGGGCGGTAGCGCCCATGGGGATGATGAGTTTATGCTTGTCCGCAATATCCAGGGCGTGCAAGCTGCTGAGCCACTTATTCCCGCCGTAATAAGGTTCAAGCGCCTCGATTTCAGCGACGACCTTTTTGCCGGCGAGCTCTGTTTCTCTATTCTTCATGGTGGACACAAGAGTGTCCTTCCTTTTGGCGAAGGGGAATTGGACGCTATCCGGCTTAACGGCCCTGTCTCCGATCATCCCAAACATGAGGATATCGAGGGCGCTTCGAAGATTATGGACGGCATCTCCAATTGTCAGGGGGATACTGTCTGGCAGGGGCACTACCTGTTCGATGAAGTGGGTAATCTGGTCGGCGTCCGGCTCGCCAAGGGTCATTTGGCGATACGGGCGCTGGCTCAGATAGGTGTCAATTTGCCCACTAAGGTCATTGATGTGGTGCTTTGCCCTCGCGATCTTTAGAAGGGCGGGTCTTGTAAGATCACCTTTGGAGACTGGCATGTCCGACCCCAACAAGAATGGCGACACCTACTCCGAAGCGGAGACGGCGGCCCGTCGGGAGGCGGCGTTAAAGCGTATGCTCGCCACCCCTCACAGGCCGCACCAGCCTATCGGGAAGCGCAAGAGAGTCGAGTCTCAGTCGGAGTAGCGCTTTTGTCGCGTCCCGATCTGGCGAGGGATTTTCGCCAGCTTAGGCGGCGAGCTTGTCAATCCGCCGATAGGTAAGGCGACGGCCTTCACCGCCCTTGAGAATGAGCGCAGCACGCTCACCGTCCGTCATCGAGCGGGTGTTGTAGCGAAGGTCGAACTCCGCGCAGTAGCGGCCTAGGTGGGCCTCGCTCATGTGGTGGTAGGTGCCGATCACGCCGCGCTTGAAGATCGAGAAGAAGTTCTCGGCGGTGTTGCTGTGCTTGAAGCCGCCAGTCGTCACATACTCGCGGGCACTATGGTTCACGACGCTGTGGCCGTTAAACTCGCGACCCATGCGCAGATAGACCGGGCTCTCGTCGGTCATCAGGTGCGAGGCGCGATCCACGTTCGTGACGATGATCGGGCGAAGCGTCTTGGCGTTGACGTTGGCGACGTGGAAGCTGCGGGCCTTACCGTCGCGCTCGACCAACGCGACAACCGCTTTCTTGGGCGCAGGAGCGCGGGTAGCGCGGTTCTTGGCCTTGCCGCCCACATAGGTTTCATCGGCCTCCACGACCTTCTCAGGGCCACCCAGCGGGCCGTCGCCGTTCGCGCCTTCCATGGCCTCGCGGATACGATGGCAGAGGAACCAAGCGGTCTTGTAGGTGACGCCCAACATGCGCTCCATCTGCTTGGCGCTCATGCCCTTCTTGGACGCGGCCATCAGATGGGTCGCCAGCAGCCACTTGTGGAGCGGAACGTGACTGCGCTCCATCACCGTGCCGGTGCGGACGGTGAACTTGTCGCGGCAATCGTTGCAGAGGAACATCCCAGCCTGGGTCTTGCCGCCCATGCGGTGAACGTTAGCCGAGCCACAGTGCGGGCAGACCGGCGCACCAGCCCAACGCGACGCCTCGATATGGGCGGCGGCCTTGGCTTCGTCGTGGAAGATCGGATCGGTGATGTTGACGTTCATGGCTACGGTTCCCTGCGTTGAGAACCGTATAGCGCGGACAGCTAGCTAAGTAAAGTATATAGTTGCCGGCGTTTACCTCAGTGAGACTTCAAGTCGCAGCAAGCATTGCACGCGCAGCCCGGACAAATGCGTCGGCATCGCCCTGCGCCGAAGGCAATGCCATACGCATCGTGACAAATCCGTGGATCATGCCGTCCGCCTCGATATGGTGGACATTTGCGCCTGCAGCACGAGCCCGGCGGACATAATCCAGGCCCTGGTCGCGCAGCGGATCTAGGCTTGCGGTCTGTACCAGCAGCGGCACCTGTGCAGGAATCTCTCCAAGCAGGCAGTTATGGCGCGGATCGTCGCCAGGGCGGCCATAATGCCCATCGAACCAATCCATCGTTTCTCGCGCAAGCAGAAAATCGCCGCCATACCGTTCACCCGACGGCCAGTCGGTTCCACCGCCGCAAAAGGGATAGATCGCCCATTGCGCGCTCATCGGGACGGCGGCTGGCCGGGCAGCCAGGCTTTGCGCCGTGACGATCGCCAGATTGCCGCCCGCGCTGTCGCCACAGGTGATGAGCGACGAGACGGTGCGGTCGATTTCCGCCGGACTGCTCGCGGCCCATCGGGCGACCGTCTCCGCATCGTCGGGGGCAGCCGGAAAGGGATGTTCCGGCGCGCGGCGATAATCGGTGGCAAGCAAAGGCAGGTCGATGGCGTCGGCCAGCCATGAACAGAACGAATCATGGGTTTCAATATCTCCGACCACGAAGCCGCCGCCGTGGAAGAAGAGGATGAGAGGCCCTGCATCACGGGTCGCGCGCCGGTCGTAGAGCCGCATTCCTATGCTGCCGGCACTGCCGGTCATCACCAGATCGCGTTTTACGGCGAGCGGCACGGCGGGCAGGTCACTCATTGCGCTGATCTCCCGCATCATGGCACGGGCGGCTTCTACCGACAGCGCTTCCATCGGTGGCGCGCCGCTGTTGTGCAGTGCATTCAAAAAGACGGCGACGTCGGTGCGTATCGATACAGGCGTCATCGGATTTCCTATTGCTCGTCCATCAGCAGCACAGGCTTGATGACCGCGCCGATTTCGGAATCATGGACCGCCTGCTCTATCGCGGAAAAGGGGTAGGTCCGCACCAGTTCCGCCAGTGGCAAGCGGCCTGCGCGATAGTGATCGATCAGGACGGGAATGAAGCGCTGGGGATCGATTCCACCTTCGACCACGCCGACGATGCGGCGGCCAAGGCTCATCACGGCGGACGGGTCCAGCGTGAATCGGCCACCCGGGGGATAGGCCCCTACCAGCGCCATGACTCCGCGCGGGGCAAGCTGGTCGAGTGCAGGGGACAGCAGGGCCGGAACGCCGGTGGTGTCGACGACGTAATCGAAGGGGCCTTCCAGGCGCTCGACCGCCATGGCCGTCTCGGTCGCGCCTATGCGTTCTCCGCTTTCCAGGCGATGCGCATGCCGGTCTACCAGCGCGATCCGACTGGCTCCGGCTATATTTGCTCCCATCACCGCCGCCAATCCGACCGCTCCCGCGCCGAGGATGGCGATGCTCTGCCCGGCCGCCAGGCGAAGCGTTTCGAGCACCGTGCCCGCGCCCGTCTGGATACCGCAGCCAAGCGGCGCCAGCAGTTCGAGCGGCAGATCGGAGTCGATCTTCACCACGTTGCGCTTATGGGCCAGGGTGTGGGTGGCGAAGGCCGACTGACCGAAAATGTTGCTGCCGATGATGTCTTCGCCGCGTTGGATACCGCCTTCGCCCGGCGCGACCACGCCCAGAAAGTTTCGGGTAAAGAATTCGCCGCAATAGCCCGGCTGGTGGTCGTGGCAGGCCGGGCAGGCTCCGCAACTGTCGAAGCTCATCAACACATGGTCACCGGGAACCAGCCCGCTTATATCCGGCCCCACCGCCTCGATCACGCCTGCGCCTTCGTGGCCCAGAATGCAGGGGAAAGGCACTGGAAGCTTCCCATCCCGCATCACCATGTCAGTGTGGCACACGCCGCAGGCCTTGACCCGCACCCGCACCTGGTCCGCACCCGGCGCCTCGATGAGGACTTTGGCGAACTTAAAGCGGCCGCCTGGTTCGTCTACAAGGGCCGCATCGATCGTGAGTGCGTCCGCCATCAGAAGTTGAAACCGAAACGGGCATACCATTCGCGCGGACGGTTGTAGGTCCCAAAGAATAACCCAGCCGCCACATTCGCTCCGCCCGAAGTCAGATAGCGATCCTTCGTAAGATTGGTGCCGCCCACGGTCAGGTTCCAGCGGCCATCCGGTTCCTTGTACATCACGCTGGCGTTGACCATGTCGACCGCCGGCCGCTGCAGCAGGAAGCTGCGTTGCGCATCGTTCCATGCGCTGCTGGAGTGGCTCCAGTCGGCAAGGAAGACCATCGAGCCGCCATTCGCCAGCTTCGTCTCGTAACGCGGGCTGATGTTCGTCTTCCAGTTCGGCGTCTTGGGTAGCGGCGCGCCGACAAGCGTGCCTGCCTGGAAAGGGGTAACGCCGCCGACTGCTGCCGTGGCGGGCGACACAAAGGTGTAGTAGGCATCGATATAGCCGACCGAGCCGTTGATCGTCAGGCCGCGAAAGGGCGCGGCGACCATCTCCAGTTCGAAGCCCTTGATGCGGGCGTTGCCGGCGTTCGCGATGGTGGGGGAGGTGCCGACCTGAATATTGAGCTGGATGCCGTTATATTCGGTGGTGAAGGCCGCGGCATTAAGTTGCAACCGCCTGTCGAGCAGGGTCGATTTGATGCCCGCCTCCCAGGTCGTCGCTTTCTCCTCGTTGAAGTCGGGTGCGACATTGCCCTGCGGGTTGGTGAGGCGCGTGGTCCAGCCGCCGGTCTTGTAGCCCTTGGACCAGTTCGCATAGAGCATGATGTCCTTTGACGGATGCACCTGGACACCCAGTTTCGGCGAGAAGTTGGTGAACTTCTTCCGGTTGACGCCGGGCGCGTAGACGCGAACCGGATTGCTCGGGTCGGGATAACCCAACGCCGGCTGGCAGGGCGCGGGCGCCAGCGGGAACGCCCCGCCCGGCGCGATATTGCCATTGGCGTCAGCACAACCGAACAACTTGTAGTTGAACCCGTTCAGTTCCTGCTGCCCGCCCTCGAACTGCTTTTTCTCTTCTGTGTAGCGGGCGCCGGCGGTGACGCCGATCAGATCGATCGGGCGATAGTCGATCTGGCCGAAAAAGGCGAAATTCTCGGTCTCGAGATCGTTGGGGCCATCGACCTGAATCTGCCCCTCCGCGAAGGTGACATAGTCATGCAGATCACCCTTTTCCTTGAAATAATAGGCGCCCAGCACATAGTTCAGCTTCTTGTCGAATGCATTGCCCAGCAGCTGGAACTCCTGACTGAACTGCCACTGGTTCATGGAAAAGCTGAGCTGGAGGAAATTGAGCGGCGAGCCGTCCGCGTCCATCCCGCTCTTCCAGTGCAGCGCGCGATAGGCCGTGAGCGATTTCAGCGCGACATTGTCGGTCAGGTCGAAGTCGATCGTTCCGCCCACGCCCCAGCTTTCAAGGTCGGAAAAGCTGTTTCCCGTCGCATAGCTGGTGTCGGTATGTGCGGTCAGATAGCGGCTGTCCCACGGCAGGCGATCGTTGCTCGGGTTGCCGTCGACATTGACCCCGGCATAGCTTGCAAGCCGCAACTGCGGGTTGAACTGGGTGCCGGCTACGCCGCACAGCGCCTGCGCGTTGCGCGCGGCGATCTGCGCCGATGTCGCGCCGATGCA
>Ga0307405_10001213_pt1 | contig 10697 bp, 12 predicted proteins | sample 322Cmetagenome_2_FD_203311 | JGI IMG/M metagenome (GOLD analysis project Ga0307405, IMG submission 203311) | Maize rhizosphere microbial communities from greenhouse at UC Davis, California, United States - 322HYB-C-1 | ecosystem: Host-associated > Plants > Roots > Rhizosphere > Soil | place... | reverse complement strand
ACAACAAATGGCTACTTCAACTATAGCCCGGCCTCGCACGCCGGCATCCCCCGACACCGCCTGCGGGCCCACCCCGTCGGACCTCCTCGAAAACAAACTCGCGCAATTGAATTCGCTGCTGTGGTGCTGCCATGGCGACGGCAATCGATGGTTCGAAGATGCAGGGCCGGAGCATCTGGACAACGTGCTGTGGATCGCGGCGGAGTTGGCGCGGGATGCGATGGGGTTGTTTCAGGCGTGTGAGGTGGGCAAAGCACGCGGAGTTGCTTGACGCACCTCGGCGTCTGCCGCCGCAGCGCATGAGCGCAGATTGGCACGCATGTGACGGCGTGCCGCTGCGCTTGGTGGCGCGCTCGCGCCTTGGCAATGAGCGTTCTGGGCGCGAACTCCTCTCACGGCGGCAAGAACGTCAATGGCAGCGCGTGCTACAACCAGCGCCGTCCCCATCGACCTGCCAACAGCTGAAGAGATGAAGCCCTACCTTTCTTGCCTGATTGTTGTTTTCGCTCTCGCCGGATGTGCCGCCAGCGGGCCTGTTGAACTCTCCACGGAAGGTCTTGGCAGCCATCAGGTCGCCACACTCAACCCCGTTCCGCCACCGGTTTCCGTGCTGATCCACATCGATCGACAAAGGCCGGGCAACTGCTTCACCAACTGCTCCTTCTATCGCCCAGTTCGCGTCAAGGCGGGCAAGCACATGATCCAGATGGAAGTGTTCGCGCCAGGGCTTCCCAGTGACAAAGACAAGCCGACAGTTCCGGCAGAGCGAGTGGCCGAAGCGAAGCAATTGACCAGTCCTCGGGGTGGCATCTTGGTGAGCAGCTTCACTCTGGACGAACAAGAATTCGCCTTCGACGCCGGAAAGAACTACCAGCTCGGATATGGGTACATCGACAAGGACGGTGCGCCTTACATCTGGTGGACCGCAACAGAATCGCGACCTCGGTAGGATGCCAACCGTCGGGCTGCGCGCGGGCGCGAGAACGCCATCGTGAAGGCGAACGAACGGCCCTTCGTTGATGCCCCACTCAATGAGATTTCCTTCGGAACATCGAACGCTGATTGTCCTGAGCGGACTGCCAGGCACAGGCAAGACCATCATCGCGCGCGAACTCGTGGCGCGTGTTCCTTCCGTCTGCCTGCGTATCGACGCCATCGAGCACGCGCTGAAAACTGCGAATGGAAGCGCTGAAGACGTGGGCCCAGCGGGCTACATCGTGGCCTACGAGTTGGCCAAATCCAACCTCGCACTAGGCATGTTCGTGATCGCCGATTGCGTCAACCCGCTGTCGGTCACGCGTGAAGCGTGGCGGGCCGTGGCGGCGGAGACGTCGTCGCATCTGGTGGAGGTTGAAGTCGTGTGCTCTGACGCTGCAGAACATCGCCGACGCGTGGAGAGCCGGGAGGCTGACATTGCGGGCTTTGCGTTGCCGAGCTGGGAGGCTGTGCTTCGGCATGACTACGAGGCGTGGGGGACGGAGCGCTTGGTCATTGATTCGGCGCTTGTGAGTGCGGGTGAGGCGGCGGACTTGATCTGGCGGCACGTGCGTGAGCGGTAGATCGATGCGCGCCCGTCTCATCGATGCCTTCCTGGGCGCTATCGTGCTCGGCCCATGGGCGGCGATGTTTGCCTATCTGGGCCTCGCCCCCCTGGCAGCCTACTGGCTGGACGGCACCAAACATCGCACAGGGCCCGGACGCGGCGCCTCCTATTGGTGGAGCTTCTCGGACGCCGTGGCCGCTCAGCACCCGGTTTTCACGTGGATGCTGGAACTCAAAAGCCATGTCGTCTTGTGGAGCTGCCTGGCTGGCATGGTGATCGGACCGGTGGTTGCGTGGATCATGAGCAGCCGCTTGAACCGCATGCGTCGCGGCATCCGCTTCTAAATTCGAACAGCGAGCTTCGATGAACCCAACACTGCGCGCAGCCCTCGACTCGGATGTCGAGTTTGCGTTTGATGCCAAGCGACTGGCGCTCGGCCCCTACGTTGCAGCGCGATGGGGATGGGATGACGATTTCCAGCGGAACCTGCATCGGAGCCGATGGCAAGAACGCCCGTGGTCAATCATTCTCAAGGGTGCAGTGCCGGTTGGCACGATCGCCACATGGGAGGTCGATGATCACCGCCGGATTGGCGAGTTCTACGTCTTGCCGGCCTTTCAGCGCGCCGGTATTGGTTCAGCGGTGCTTCGTCACGTGCTGGAGCAAGCGGACCGAGACAACCAAGCGGTGCGACTGGAGCATCTGAAGTGGAATCCGGTCGGCGAGCTTTACGGGCGCCATGGGTTTATCCACGAGAGCGCCAACGACACGCATTGTTTTTTGGTTCGTTGGCCGGTCGCTCCGTCTCGATGAGTCCGGTCGACGGTTGCGCTCGGCCCCATCGGATCGACGGACCGACTTCCGTCATCGGCCACATTGCCCTCGTTTAAGCTCAACCGACAAAACTCTCTCTGAGGTTTCGCCATGCTCCAAATGCGCCCCGGGTGTGAATGCTGCAACCGCGACTTGCCGCCGGATTCAGCCGATGCCCGCATCTGTTCTTTCGAGTGCACGTTCTGCAGTGAGTGCGCAAGCGGACGCCTCGCAGGTACATGCCCGAACTGTGGCGGAGAGTTGCTCCGACGTCCATCGCGGCCGGCGTCCAAACTTGAGAAGTTTCCGGGCTCGACGACGCGGGTGTTCAAGCCTGAAGGTTGCGCGGCGGCATCGTGAAGCCCGGTCGTCAACCCTGTCCCGTCGGTGGCGCTCCAGGGTTGCAGCGAACGGCGATGCCAACTATGGTGCAGCGTTCGTCCGCAGTCCCGATGGACTCAAGATCCAGGCGGTGACCGGCTCCGCAAAAGCTCTCTCACGGAGGTGCTCATGCCGACCCTTCCCTATGCAATTGTCGAAGCCCCTTCCACGTTGGGCTTGGCGACGGCCGGCGTGGAGCGCTTGCCCGATCAACTCCTTGCGCTCGGGCTTGCGCAGCGCATCCATGCACGCCGCGCCGGGCGGCTGGCGGTGCCACCGAAGAACCCCACGCCCGATTCCGAGACTGGCACCCTGAATGCCAGGGCCATTGCAGCGTGGTCGCCCAGGCTCGCCGACGCGGTGGAGGCGGTGCTGGACGCGGGCGAATTTCCGATCGTTCTGGGCGGTGATTGCACGATCGTTCTGGGCTCGATGCTCGCGCTTCGACGGCGCGGCCGCTACGGCCTGCTCTTCATCGACGGCAACGCCGATTTCTTCCAACCCAAGGCGGAACCCCATGGCGAGGGCGCCTCGATGGACCTTGCCTTCGTCACCGGCCACGGCCCGTCGCTCCTGACCGACATCGAAGGTCGCGGTCCCCTGGTCCGCCCCGAAGACGCTGTCGCGTTCGCGTATCGCGATCACAAGGACCAGGAGGAATACGGAAGCCAGCCGCTTCCCAAAGCGCTCAAGGCGATTGACCTTCCCGCCGTGCGCGCGATGAGCATCGAGGCCGCCGCGCGCGAAGCGGTCGAACACTTGACGCGAGAGGAGTTGGATGGCTTCTTCATCCATCTCGATGCCGACTGCCTCGACGACGCCATCATGCCGGCCGTCGATTTCCGCGTACCGGGCGGGTTGTCGTGGAGCGAACTAGGGGCCGCGCTTCGGGTGGCTCTGGCGAGCGGCAAGGCCGTCGGCCTCGAAATCACCATCTACAACCCACGCCTTGATGAAAACGGCAGTGCCGGGCGCGGCCTGGCCGACGTACTGGCCGCAGCGCTCGGAACGGCTGCGGCTTGAACACGCCGAGCAACGCCAGCTTCCCGGTGCAGCAGGGATAGGCAAGAATCCGGCAGGACCGGTCGCGTCGAATGCCCCACAGCCAATGGCCTTCAGGCTTTGCACGAACCGCACTCTCAACCTACGAAAGAGCCGCTCATGACAGAAACCGCCAAGGTAAAAGGACCCGCCTCGTACTTCCCCTCCATCGAGAAGAACTACGGCCAGCCGATTTCGCATTGGATGGACATTCTTCAGGCTGCGGGCCCGCTGAAGCACATGGAGCTTGTGAGCCAGCTCAAGACCCAGCACAAGATGGGTCACGGGCATGCGAATGCCTTGGTTGCGGCGTTTCTTGCGAAGAAATAGCACTGGCCCTGCCGCTCGCCCATGACACGCCAGAAGCAGCAGCTCGAACAGCACCTGGAGGATCGTGATCTCGTCTCGATCTACCGGACGGGTATCGACGATTCGCAAATCCAAGGCTTCGTGTTGGCGGTCTCGTCAGAACTGGTCCTGATTCAGTACGTCTATGACTTCCGACTGGACGGATTGATGGCACTCAGAACCGAGGACATCACGCAGGTGGAATTGACGGCCACCAACAGCCTTCAGAAGCAGCTGCTCTTCGACGAAGGCTTGGGGGAGCAGATTCCGTTTGGATTCGAGTTCGACGTGCGCAGTTGGCGCGCATTGATTGCACAGCTGACCTTGCGTCACGCGCTGATGATCGTGGAATGCGAGGCCGGCGAGCTCAACGAGTTCTTGATCGGGCGGGTCGTTCAGATCGAAGGCGATTCGCTGCAAATCGAGCATTTCACGGGGGCCGGCAACTGGGCAGCCACGCCCACCGTGGTGAGCTACAGAGACATCACCTGCTGCCAGGTCGGCAACAACTACGCGAATGTCTATCAGCGCCACTTCGAGCGCCTTGCGGGCGCCCTTCACTGAACAGCACCACCTCTTGTTGCGGCCACAGCATCCGCCTAGCATGCGCTTCACCCCACCCAGGAGAGCCCATGCAGCTTCACACCGCCCGCATCTTCGTCAAGGACCTCGCCTTCGCCGCTCATTTCTATGAAGACACTCTCGGCCTGCCCCTGAAAGCCGACGGACGCGATCAAGGCTTTTGCGTGTTCGACGCAGGGCCCATCAGCCTGGTCGTCGAACGTGTCGAAGACGATGCCCCAGCAGAAGACCAGGCCCTGGTAGGCCGCTTCACAGGCCTGTCTTTCGACGTCGAAGACATCCAGTCGAAGTACACCGAACTCTCGTCGCTCGGCGTCGCCTTCAGCGGCCTCCCCGAGCCGCAGTCATGGGGCGGCATCCTCGCCACATTGCGCGACCCCGCCGGCAACGAGCTTCAACTGGTGCAGCAGCCCCGCACGTAGCCATAGGTGCACAGTCGGCATACAATGAGAATAGTTCTTATTTGGATGGCCTGGCCACCGCACTACGTTCGCCATGGCCGCCGATCCCGCTCTGCACCCGCACATCCACACGCTCTATAGCGAGCACCACGGGTGGTTGCAGGGCTGGCTGCGCAGGAAGCTCGGCAATGCCTTCGATGCGGCGGACCTGGCGCAGGACACCTTCCTGCGCATCCTCACCGCGCCAGACCACACGCCCGAGAAGCAGTGCGACTGGCAATTGCGCGAGCCGCGCGCCTACCTGACGGTGGTCGCCAAGCGGCTGCTGGCCAACTTGTACCGCCGGCGTTCGCTGGAGCAGGCCTACCTCGATGCGTTGAGCGCGTTGCCCGAGCCGCTGGCGCCCTCGCCCGAGCAGCAGGCGATCATTCTCGAAACCCTGCAAGAAATTGACGCGATGCTCGACGGCCTGGCGCCGCCGGTGCGCCAAGCCTTCCTGATGGCGCAGCTCGAAGGGCTGGGCTATGCCGACATCGCTACGAAGCTGGGCGTGAGCGAGCGCACGGTCAAGCGCTACATGGCCGAGGCCATGGCCCGCTGCATCCTGCTGGTCGCGTGACGGTGCAACGCACGGCAGTCGTGGTCGACAAGGCCGTCGCCCTGCAGGCGGCGCAATGGTTTTTTCTGCTGCAGTCGGGCGAGGCCACGGCGGCCGATCGCACGCGATGGACGCGCTGGCGCGCGGCCGACCCCGCGCACGAAGCGGCCTGGCAGCGCGCCGAGCAGGTGAGCGGCAAGTTCGGCAGGCTGCCGGGCGCGTTGTCGATGCCGGTGCTGGGCCGCACGGTGCGAAGCGACCGCCGCGCAGCTGTCAAGGCGCTGGCCGTGCTGCTGACCGCGGCGCCCGCCGGCTGGCTGGCGTGGCGTGCATCGCCGGCACGCGAATGGCTGGCCGACCACCGCACCGTCACCGGCGAACGCCGCGAACTGCGCTTGGCCGACGGCACGCGCCTCCAGCTCAACACCGCGACCGCCATCGACGTGGCCTACGGCGCGACGCAGCGCCTGGTGCGGCTGCATGCGGGCGAAATACTCATCGAGACGGCGCCCGATGCGGTGCCCTCCTCCGACCCCGGCTATCGCCCCTTCATCGTCGAGACCGCGCAGGGGCGGCTGCGTGCGCTGGGCACGCGCTTCGTGGTCCGGCAGCATGCAGACGATCGCAGCCACCTGACGGTGCTCGACGGTGCGGTCGAGGTTCGTCCCGACGGTGCGCGCAGCCTGACGGCGGTGGTGCGTGCCGGCGAGCAGGCCATGTTTTCCGCGAAGGCCGTCGGCGAGATCACGGCGGCAGCGCCCGATGCCGACGACTGGTCGCGCGGTGTCTTGCGCGCCAGGAACATGCGGCTGCACGACTTTCTCGCCGAGCTGGGCCGCTACCGGCCCGGCGTGCTGCGCTGCGATCCGGCCGTGGCCGACCTGCGGGTGTCGGGCGTGTTCCAGCTGCGCGACACCGGCCCGGTGCTCGACAGCCTGCCGCAGGCCTTGCCGGTCGACGTGCTCTTTCGTACGCGCTACTGGGTCACGGTGGTCGCGTCGGGCGGTTGAGGCATCGGGTGCTGCCGGCGCTGGCGGTTTCGGCCGCTGCGATTTTTTCTGTCGCGGCCTGTCCCCTTTTCTTTCCTCGCGTGTGAAGCCTTGAGGAACAGCAACTTCACACCCTTGCAGGAGAGAGAGAAATCCATGGCCCGTCGCCGACCGTCCCCCCTTGATTCCGACGCCGTCTCGTTGCGTGCGCTGTCGCTCGCCGTGCATGGCGCGCTGTTCGCCATGGCATGCGCCGCCGCCGGGACGGTCGCCGCGCAGACGCCGGGCGCGTCCAACGCATCCGCCACGCAGGCCGAAGCACGCAAGGCTTACAACATCGCGCCGGGCCCGCTCGACGAGGCGCTGTCGAGCTTCGCAGCCTCTGCGGGCGTGAGCATCACGATTCCACCGGCCCTCGCGCAGGGCAAGCGGTCGCCCGGCCTGCAGGGCCAGCACGCCGTGGGCGAAGGCTTCGCGCGGCTGCTGGCGGGCTCGGGCCTCGAGGCGGCGGGTGGCGCGGGCGGCTCGTATGCGCTGCGTCGCTCGAGCATCGGCGGCCCGTCGGACACTGGTGCCGACGGCAGCACCACGCTCGCACCGGTCACCGTCACGGCCGAGGCCGAGCGCAGCGCCACCACCGAAGGCACGCGCTCGTACACGGCGCGCGCGCTGACCCTCGGCAAGGGCGAGCAGGCGCTCAAGGACATTCCGCAATCGGTCAGCGTGATCACGCGCCAGCGCATGGACGACCAGGGCCTGGTCGACCTGCGCGACGCGGTCAACAACGTCACGGGCGTGGTGGGCGTCAAGGGCGTGGGGCCGGGCATGATCCTCACGTCGCGCGGTTTCCAGATCGACGCCTGGCAATACGACGGCGTGCCCGTGCCGCGCAACATGTATTCGCTCGGCAACTGGGCCACCGAAGACACCGTGTTCTACGACCGCGTGGAAGTGCTGCGCGGCGCCTCGGGCCTGCTGCAGGGCACGGGCAGCCCGGGCGGCGCGATCAACCTCGTGCGCAAGCGCGGCCAGCCCGAGAAGACGCTCACGCTCACAGGCAAGGCGGGCTCGTGGGACCACTACGGCGCGCAGCTCGACGCTGGCGGGCCGCTCAATGCAGAAGGCACGCTGCGCGGCCGCGTGGTGGTCGACGAGAACCGCAGCCACTCGTTCACCGACCACGTGTGGAGCAAGACGCGCTCGCTCTACGGCGCCATCGACTACGACATTTCTCCCGACACCACCGTCGGTTTCGGCGTGAGCCACTCGCATGGCAAGGGGCGTCCGATGCTGCGCGGTTTTCCGCGCTACCCGGACGGTGTCGACATCGGCCTGCCGCGCTCCGTGTTCACCGGCGCCTTGTGGAACCACAGCGACGTCGAGCAGGCCGCGGTGTATGTCGACGCCGAGCACCGCTTCAACGACAAATGGAAGCTGAAGTTCTCCGCGCTCGGCATGAACGAGAAGAACGGCTCGCGGCACCAGCGCATGCACGGCGACGTGGCGGCCGACGGCAGCGGCCTGGACTTCGCCGACTGGGACACGCTCTTCGATTCGCGCAAGCAGGGCTTCGACGTCTACCTGCGCGGGCGCTTCGACGCACTGTCGATGGAACACGACGTGACCCTCGGTGCCAACTACTCGAAGTTCGTGTCGACCGACCGGTTTGCGCGCCGGTTCAGCGGCGGCGGCAACATCTTCGCCATCGACCACAACCGCCCGGCGCAGAACTACGACACCATCCTGGCCGCCGGCGGCACGAAGAGCCACACGCACTACGACGTGCGGCAAAAGGGCATCTACGGCAGCTGGCGGGCCAAGCTCGCCGAGCCGCTCACGGCCATCGTCGGTGCGCGCCTGAGCTGGTACGACTACCTCTACGCGAGCCAGTCCGCGGGCTTCACGAGCACCGTCAGCACGTCGGCCGAAGTGACGCCGTATGTCGGCCTCGTGTTCGCGCTCAACAAGCAATGGTCGGCCTACGCGAGCTACTCCGACGTGTTCGAGCCGCAGACCGAACGCACCGTGTCGGGCGAAGGGCTCAAGCCGATCATCGGCAGCAACTACGAAGTGGGCCTGAAGGGCGAGCTGATAGACGGCCGCCTGAACACCTCGCTGGCCGTGTTCCGCTACAACCACACCAGCCGCGCCGTGACCGACCGCGACGGCGGCTTTGCCTGCGACGGCTGGTACTGCTCCAAATCGTCGGGCAAGGTGCGCAGCCAGGGCTTCGAAGCCGAGGTCAGCGGCGAGGTCGCACCGCGCCTTCAGCTCACGGCGGGCTACACCTACAACACCACCAGGTTCCTCGAAGACCCCGACAACAAGGGCCAGGTCTTCAGCCAGTGGACGCCCAAGCACATGCTGCGCGTGTGGAGCAACTACCAGCTGCCCGGCGACTGGAGCCGGCTCAGCGTGGGCGGCGGCTTCAGCATCCAGAGCCACACGCTGGGCTACGACCGCACGTACAAGGTGCCCGGCTTCGCCGTGTGGAGCGCGCGCCTAGCCTACCAGCTGACGCCGGAGGTGGCACTGGCCGTCAACATCAACAACATCTTCGACAAGCGCTACTACATCCCGGCCTACAACGAGACCAACGGCAACAACAACTACGGCGATCCGCGCAATGTGCTGTTCACGGTGAAGTACACGCCAAAGTTGTGAGGGTGGGAAAGGGGCATGCGGTCGGCGTGGCCCCTCTTTCCCGCACTGCCAAAGCGTGGAAAATCTTCTCGTCATGAACAACAACCCGATGCGACTGCGTGCACAGAGCGCGCGGCGGTTTCATGCAATGCAACCAACTCACGCCGACTTCTTCATCGACAAAGGCTATGTGCGGCTGGAAGGCTTCCATCCGCAGAAACGGATCGCGGGCCTGCGGCAGAAATTGCTCGATGAGTTCAAGCGCCTGAATGCATTGCCGGGCAGCAAGAGTCTGTCTAACTCGCTGCAAAAACTCCCTACCTTCCAGCAGATCGGCAAGCTGTCCGCGCTCGCCAAGGTGCCCGGCGTGCATGAAGCGCTGGTGACGCCGGAGCTGATCGACTGCGTCACCCAACTGGGCGGTCGCGCCCCGACTGCCATCCAGGACACGCAGCTCCTGCTGTCGCCGCCCCATCAAGGCACCTCGACGTTCAACGGTTTGAACTGGCATGTCGACGTGACGGCGAAACCTCAAGACCCGCTGCCGGGCATCCAGGCCTTCTTCCTGATCGACGATGTGGCGCCCGGCGGCGGTGCGACCCTGGCATTGGCCGGATCGCATCGCGTCGGAACGCCGGGGTGGCCTTCGGCTTCGGCGCTGCGGCAAGTCCTGAAGACGACCGATGACCTGGAGCGAAGTCTTCACCCACTGGGCATCGGCGTCATCGAGATGTCCGGGCGCGCAGGCGACGTCTTTCTGATGGACCTGCGCCTCTTGCACACGCCCTCGGTCAACGCGACGAAGAACGTGCGGATGATGGCGACGACACGTTGCTTCATGAACACCTGAAGAGTCCTTGGACCGCCCTGAATGGAATCGCCCTCGACGGCCTCGCGTTGACGAAATTCGATCCGTTCCCCACCGCAGCAGGAACGCGATGCTTCTGTTTCGGCGCACATTGTCGAGAACGCCCGAGCAAATGACAGGCCGATTCCCAGAGAGCGGGAATCGAGGCTTCGGGTTGAAATGCACAGACAAGATACTGCTCATCGGCTCAGCATTCGCGAATCAGTGACAGTTTTTTAATCCAACGACACCATCGATGGATCTGTCGCCGTGACGGTTTGAGCCCTTTAAACCAAGGGAGAAAGCCGATGAGAGTTCAGCCGGAATTGAGCGAAGGAAGCTTGCTTCCTGTCAGGCGACGAGAGGCCATAGAAGAAAATTTCTCGGACGTTGAAGTCCTCACCTTCACCAGGTTGCAGGCTGAGATGCTGGAAAACTCAGCAACGGAGATTGCGAAGAACGGGGGCCCACAAGCGGCGGGCACGCAATCCATGGCGCGGGCATCTGCCAC
>Ga0307405_10001210_pt1 | contig 10704 bp, 8 predicted proteins | sample 322Cmetagenome_2_FD_203311 | JGI IMG/M metagenome (GOLD analysis project Ga0307405, IMG submission 203311) | Maize rhizosphere microbial communities from greenhouse at UC Davis, California, United States - 322HYB-C-1 | ecosystem: Host-associated > Plants > Roots > Rhizosphere > Soil | place... | reverse complement strand
GACGGATGTTGAAGCCCATGATGGGAATGATCGCCAGCAGCAGGACGACGGCGACCGCGCTGGCCCGGCCGAAGTGGCTGAAGGTGAACATCTCCTTGACCATCAGGTTCGCGATGACCTCGGTGTTGTAGTTGCCGTTGGTCAGCGTGTAGACGATGTCGAACGTCTTCAGCGAGGTGATGATCATCGTGGTCGAAACCACGGCCAGCGTGGGGCCGAGCAGCGGGAGGATGATCTTCCGGAACACCTGCCACTCGTTGGCGCCGTCGACGCGGGCCGCCTCCAGCAGCTCGGGGTCGATGCCCTTGAGCGCGGCCGAGATGATCACCATCGCGAACCCGGTCCACATCCACACCATGATCGCGATCAGGGCGAACGTGCTCAGCCGCCAACCGGGCGACTGCAGCCAGGCGACCGGGCCGATGCCGACCAACCCGAGCAGCCCGTTGAGCGTGCCGGTCTGGGTCGTGCCGGGTGCCTTGAAGTCGTACATGAACTTCCAGATGACGCCGGCCGCGACCATGCTGATCGCCAGCGGCAGGAAGATGATGCTCTTGGCCAGTGCCTCGTACCGGACCCGGTCGACGAGGATGGCGATGACCAGACCCATCCCGACCGTGAAGCCGGTGAAGAACACCAGCCACAGCACGTTGTTGACCAGGGCGCCGATGCCCTCCTCGTTGGTGAAGAACCACTTGTAGTTGTCGAAGCCGACGAACCGCGGCCGCAGCTCGCTGCGGCTCTGGAAGCTGCGGATGATGGTCTGAACCGTCGGGTAGACCAGGAAGAACCCCAGCAGGGCGAGCGCCGGGACGATCCACAGCCACGGCCGCACGCGCTTCTGCCAGCGGTCCCCGAGCGGCGTGATGAACCGTTCCGTGAGCCAGATGTAGAGGATCAGGACGGCCGGGACGCCGACCACCACCTCGAGCGCGGTGAGCAGGTCTGAGTCCACTCGTACCTCCGGGGGCAGTAGAGGCAGTGGGGGAGCGGACGGGCCGCTCCCCCACGACTCTCATCTAGGTGGTGTAGGCATCCTTCTGTGTCTTGTCCAAATCGGACAGAACCTGATCGACGTTCTTGCTGCCGTTGGTCAGCGCGACCATCGCCTTCCAGAACGCGTCGTTCATCGCCGTCGGCATGAGGTCCGAGGCGTCGAAGACGAATATCTTGGCCCCGGCCAGCACCTCGGCCGACCGCTTGCTGACATCGTCGGGGTAGCTCGTGGCGTTCTTGTTCGCCGACAGCGCTCCGCCGATCTTGACCCAGACGTCCTGGGCCTCCTTGGTCACGAGGTACTTCATCAGGGACTTGGCCGCCGGCGTGTCATGGAACATGCCGAACAGGTCGCCCGCGCCGACGACCGCGCCCGCGTACTGCGGGTTGATGTCGGGGAACGGGAAGAAGTTGTAGTCGGTTCCGGCCTTCTTCGACTTGAACCCGCCCAGCCCCGTGATGAAGCTCGCCTGGTGCAGGAACTCGCACTTCGGCGGGCTGTCGAACAGCGGATTGCCGGCGTCGGCGAAGTTCGTGGCCACCGCGGTCCGGCCGCCGCCGAAGGTCTGACCGACGACGTCGTTGGCGTAGATCTGGAACGCGTTCTTGATGGCCGGGTCGCTCCACTTGGTCTTGCCCTGGTACCAGGAGGTATAGGCCTCCGGGCCAGCGGTGCGCAGGACGAGGTCCTCGATCCAGTCGGTGCCGGGCCACCCGGACGCCGCGCCGGATTCGATGCCCAGGCACCAGATCCCCTGGGCCTGGCCCTTGTTCGCCGCCGCCTGCGTCTTCAGCTCGTCCCACGTCTTCGGCGGGCCGGCCCCGTAGTCGTGGGCCTTCGGGCTGTACCAGATCAGGCCCTTGATGGCGGCCTTGATGAAGACCCCGTACACCTGGCCGTCCGTGGTGCCCAGGTCGACGAGGGCCTTGGCGGTCTCGCCCTTGTAGGTGTTGATGTCGAGCACCTCGTCCAGCGGCATCAGCTTGCCGGCCGCCGCGTACTCGGCCATCTGGCCCGGCCCGGGCAGACCGGCCACTTCCGGCAGCACGCCGGAGGCGACGCCGGTGGTCAGGACGGTGTTGATGTCGCGGGTACCGGTGTACTTCACCGTGGCGCCCGTCTGCGTCTCCCAGGGCTTGACCATCTCCAGGAAGGCCTTCTGCTCGTCGCCACCCCAGGTTCCGATGACCGTCACGGTCTTGCCGCTGAGATTGGTGTCGTCGCCCGCGTCACCGCCACCACCGCTGTTGCAGGCGGCGGCCGCGAGAACCAGGACCGCCAGCGGAGCCAACCGCCGCAGCCTCGAGACATTCATGCGTACTCCCTCTCACTCACCCGGCACCGTCACCGACACGGCCCGACGCCGCGCGCCGGAACACAGGGTGCCGTTGTCGCGGGCGGGGTAACGCATCCTCCGATCGCCAGCGCACCGCGCTCGCTGGGCAGGCGCATCCGCGTCGGGTCCTCGGCGACCGGTGCTGGCGGAATCGATGCCACTCGGTGGCGTCGAGATCCCGAATACATTTGATTCAATCCGAACCCCGGTACCCCTGCAACTGATCGTGTGAGTTAGCAAGTGGCCGATACCGGTTTGAGACCTTACAAACGGAATTGACAAGTCCACGGTGGAGCGACCGATATGCTCAGCTGGCGGGCCGATCCTCGTACCCACGCAGGAACAGCAGGGCCAGGGCCACCACGACGCCGGGCACCACGGTGAAGCCCAGCAGCACACCCAGCTCGGCCGTCGCGGTCTGCGGCGCCGCCGTGCCGCTGGTGCTCGGCACGTACCCGAAGATCTCCAGCGTCTGCCCGAAGAGGTACGGCCCGACCGCCAGCCCCAGGGTCTCGCCGGCGGTCCACACGCCGGTGAAGACGCCCGCCTGCCGCCGTCCGGTGCGGGCCGTCTCGTTGGCGATGCAGTCGGGCAGCATGGCCAGGCCGAACACCTGCTGGCCCGCGTACCCGCACCCGATCACCGCGACCATGCCGTACACCCCGGCCGGCGGCAGCCACGGTGCCAGCACGAGGGCGAACGTGCCCACGGTCAGGACCAGCGAGGCGGCCACGTACCCGCGCAGCTTGCCCAGGCGGGCGCCCACCAGGTTCCAGACCGGCATGACGAGGATCGCCGGCCCGACCACGCCGACGAACAGCAGCGTCGTCGCGCCGCGATCATGCATGACATGGTCGGCGAAGTAGCGGACGCCGGCGAGCATCGCGCCGACGCCGGCCGCCTGGGCCACGAAACAGGAGACCAGCACCCGGAACGGTCGGTTGGCCGCGGCGATCCGCAGCTGCGCGCGCAGCGACGCCTCGGTGGCCACGACCACCCCGGCCGGTGCGTCCCGGGTGAACACGACGACGGCCACCGCGCCGCCGATCATGATCATCGCTACCAGCAGGCCCATCGCCCGGTGACCCGGGATGCCTCCACCGAACACGTCCACGGCGACCGGCGCGAGCGCGCCGGAGGCGAGGATCGTCAGCGCCAGGAACGCCACGCGCCAGGTCATCATCCGGGTGCGTTCGCCGTACGGGTCGTCCAGCACGGCGGCCTCGGTCATCTCCGCGGGCATCGCCACGTACGGCACCTGGAAGAACGCGAAGGCCGTCGCCGCCACGAGGAACCACAGGCAGACCCAGACGGCACCGTCGCGCTCGCGAAAGATCCCGACAAACATCGCTGCGAAGGCGATCGCGAGGGCAAAACCGGCTCCGAGCAGGTACGGTCGACGTGCGCCCCATCTGGTGCGGGTCCGGTCCGACAGCCGACCCGCCACCGGGTTGACCAGCACGTCCCACGCCTTCGGCAGCAGGACAAGCAGGCCCGCCAGGCCGGCCGCGATACCCAGCGTGTCGGTCAGATACGGGAGCAACAACAGCCCCGGAACCGTGCCGAAGGCACCGGTCACCAGCGAACCGGACGCGTAACCCGCACGTAGGCGCCGGGACAAGTGGCCAGTCACCGGCCCGGCGGAACCGGCAACACTCGCCATGGTCGCGGATCGTAACCGGCGCTCCACGGCCGTACAGACGCGGTCTACGCTGCACGTACTAACGCCCCTGGCGTTTCGCTCGCTCGCCGGGCGGCCGGCCAAGGGGGCGCCGCCGCGGTCCTACCGGGCCCCGGCCGGGCTGGCGGGGACCAGCCGTACGTTTCGAAGACAGTTCAGGGTTCGAAGATGAGCCAAACTTGGAACAGGGTAGGTGAGACGGCGTGACGGCAGGAGTCGCCGCAGGGCATCCCGCCACCGCGGAGGTGGGGCTGCGGACGCTGGCAGCGGGGGGGTCGGCCGCCGACGCCGCCGTGTCCGCGATGCTCGCGTGCTGCGTCGCCGAGAGCATCCTCACCGGCATCGGTGGCGGAGGCTTCGCGACGTACTACGACGCGGCCACCTCGACCGTGACCTGTCTGGACTTCTTCTGCTCGGTGCCCGGCCTGGACGACGACGTCCGGCCCGACCCGATGGTGCCGATCGAGGTGACGTTCGGCGAGATACCCATGAGCTACATGATCGGCGGGGCCTCGGTGGCCGTCCCCGGCGTCCCGGCCGGCGCGGCCGAGGTCCATCGGCGCTGGGGCCGACTGCCCTGGCACCGCGTGGTGGAGCCGGCCATCACACTCGCCGCCAGCGGCGTCGTCCTCCCCGCCGCCCAGGCCCGCACGCTCGTGTCCGTCGCGCCCGCGTTGGTTCCCGGCGACGGTGCCCACATCTACTCCCCCGGCGGCAAGCTGCTGCAGGGTGGCGACCGGCTCTACCACCCCGGCCTGGACACCGCCCTGTCGGTGCTGGCCGAGCAGGGCCCGTCCGCTTTCTACACGGGCACGATCGGGCAGGCCACGGTCAAGGCGGTACGGGAGGCGGGCGGCTGCCTCGGCCCGGACGACCTGGCCGCCTATCGGGTCTGCGACGTGCCCGTCGCCCAGGCCAGGCTCGGCCGCTACACGGTCTCCGCCCGCAGCGATCTGAACCGCACCATCGCCACCATCGCCGACCTGCCCTCCCGGTTGCCGTCGATGCGACGCGGCCGGCGCGCGGTGGCCGTCGCGCAGGCCCTCATCTCGCAGGGCCGGGGCCGGCTCGGCGACACCTCCAACATCTCCGCGGTGGACGCCGACGGCAACGCGTGCGTCATCACGCTGACCCTCGGCATCGGTTCCGGAGTCTGGGTACCCGACAACGGCGTCCACCTCAACTCGATGCTGGGCGAGGGCGAGCTCATCACACCCGACCTGGCCCCCGGCCGGCGCATGTCGTCGAACATGTGCCCGCTCGTCGTCTCCGACCGCAAGGGCGCCCTGGTGCTGGCGGCCGGATCGGCGGGCGCCTCGCGCATCCGGTCGGCGCTGATCGGCACGCTCATCGGTGTGCTCGTCGACCGGCGCAGCACGGCCGAGGCCATCGCCGCTCCCCGCTTCCACGCGGTTCACGAGGGTCCACCGGAGGTACCTCCGGTCGTCCACGCCGAACCCGGCTACCCCGAGGACGAACTGTCCGCGATGTCCGACGGCGGCTTCGTGATCAACCGATGGGACCACTTCAGCCACTACTTCGGCGGGGTCAGCGCCGTCGGCGATGCCGGCGCCGCCGGTGACCCCCGTCGCGGTGGAGTCGGCCTGCTCTCCCCCCGCCGCTGACCCGCCTCGCTCTAGTTGCCCTGTTAGCGCCGATCATGGACTTAGGTCCATGATCGGCGCTAGATGATGTCCATAACCTCATGATCGCGGGGCTGGACCGGCGGCTTGGACCGACGGTTCAGGGCGACGGCCACCAGGAGTGGGCGGACATCGGTACCCGCTGACCGCGGAAGGCCACGCCCTCGGCCTCGAGGCGTCGACGCGCCTCGACCTCGTGACCGGGAGGCAGCCGCCCGCCGCCGCTGACCACCCGGTACCAGGGGACCGCCCCGCCGTACCGCGCCATGATCGTCCCGACCCGTCGAGCCGACCCGCGTCCGAAGTCGTCGTAGAGGTACTCGGCGATGGCGCCGTACGACATCACCCGACCGGGTGGGATGCGCTCGACCAGAGCCAGCACCGCCTCGACGTACTCGCCCGGGTCGTATGCGGCCCCGTCGCCATCGTGGGAAGGCACGGCGGCAGCGTACGTCACAATGGCAGGCGTGCCTTCCAGCGGTGAACGTGCGCAGATCGTCGCGGCGGCCCGGCGGGTCGTGGTCAAGGTCGGCTCGTCGTCGCTGGCCACGGCGCGGGCCGGTCTGGACCGCGCCCGGCTCGACGCGTTCACCGATACGCTGGCCGGCCACGCGACGGGCGGACGCGAGATCGTCGTGGTCTCCTCGGGCGCCATCGCGGCCGGCCTCGTGCCGCTGGGGCTGACCGTCCGGCCGCGCGACCTGGCCACCCAACAGGCGGCGGCCAGCGTCGGCCAGGGCCTGCTCATGCGGGCGTACAGCGAATCCTTCGGCCGGCACGGGCGTACCGTCGGGCAGATCCTGCTGACCGTCGACGACGTGACGCGACGGGCGCACTACCGCAACGCCTACCGGACGCTGCGCCGCCTGCTCGACCTCGGCACGATCCCGATCGTCAACGAGAACGACACCGTGGCCACCGAGGAGATCCGCTTCGGGGACAACGATCGCATCGCGGCGCTCGTCGCGGCCCTCATCCACGCCGACCTGCTCGTGCTGCTGTCCGATGTGGACGCTCTCTACACCGCCCCGCCGACCCGCCCCGACGCCCAGCGCATCGACGAGGTACGGGGGCCGGAGGATCTCGACGGCGTGGCGGTCGGACGCACCCGCGGTGGCGTGGGCACCGGCGGCATGGTGACCAAGGTCGAGGCGGCCCGCATCGCCACCGGCGCCGGGATCCCGGTGATCCTCACGTCGGCCGGACTCGCGGCGGCCGCACTGGCGGGTGATCCGGTGGGGACGCTGTTTCACCGGGTACGGGAGCGGCTGTCGTCGCGGCTGTTCTGGCTCGCCCACGCGACCTCGGGACGGGGCCGGCTGCACCTTGACGAGGGCGCGGTGCGCGCCGTCGTCGCGCGGCGGGCCTCCCTGCTGCCGGCCGGGATCACCGGTGTCGACGGCCAGTTCACCGCGGGCGACCCGGTCGACCTCCTCGATCCGCAGGGCCGGGCCGTGGCCCGCGGGCTGGTCAACTACGACGCCGCCGAGCTGCCCTCCCTGCTCGGGCGGTCCACCGGCGATCTGGCCGCGGAGCTGGGCCCCGCGTACGAGAAGGAGGTCGTCCACCGCGACGACCTCGTCCTCCTCTGAACCCCGCACCCCCAACCGCGTTGATCATGAACCTAGGTTCATGATCAACGCATCCCGGCGCCCGAAACCTCATGATCAACGCGGACGGCGGGTGATCAACACGGACGGCGGTTGACCGGCGAGGGCGGTCAGCGGATGGCGCGGAGGGCGTTCAGGGTGACCTGCACGTCGAAGGCGGGCGAGTCGTCGCTGGGCCAGCCACCGTCGGGCCGTTGGGTCGCGGAGAGCCGCTGGCGGGCGGCGACCACGAGGGGGTCGTCGACGGCGACGCCGACGCGGCGCAGGGCCGCGGTCATCGAGGCGGTGTCGCCGGCCGACATCGTGGGCACCCGCTGGCCGAGCAGGCCGAAGACGCGGGCCGCCTCGTAGAAGTACTCGGTGCGGTGCAGCACGGCGCCGGCCAGCCAGCCCGAGACCAGGAAGCCGGGCCAGGCGCCGTTGTCCTCGAGCGAGTCGCGCAGCGACGCCGCGGCGCGCGTGAGCGGCACCTCGTACTTCTCGGGCGACACGACGCCCAGCCAGAAGGACGCGCTCGCCGTCAGGTAGAAGCGGGCCTCGGGGTCGCCGGGCTTGGCCCACGGCGGGGCGACGTCGGCCAGGGCGGCGTCCTCCTCCCAGAACCCGTCCAGCCGCTGCCGGGCGGCCAGCCAGTCGAGCGCGCGCGTGGCGGCCGGGCGGTGCAGGCCGTCGAGGTCGTCCAGTTCCCCGAGGTGGAAGCAGGTGGCGTCGATCGACGCGATGTTCCCGCCGCCCTGCGCCGGCCACCCCCCGGTCCCGGTCTGGCCGGCCTCGACGTGATGGATGATCTCCTCGGATGGCGTCGCGCCCGTGCGGAGGAAGGACAGGCGAGCCCGGTCCACCGCATCCCCCCGGGCGACGACGTACCCGATCGCCGCATCGATGTCGACCATGCCGAAAGGCTACCGGCCGGCCGGCGCCGGGACGGACGGTACCCGAAATAGACCAAGATCCTCAGTAGGCGGGCAGGGAGGGGTCGATCTGGCGCACCCAGGCCGACACTCCACCGTGGACATGCACGGCGTCGCGGAACCCGGCCGCCTTCAGAGCGGCGAGGGCCTCGGCGCTGCGTACCCCGGTCTTGCAGTACAGAACGATCTGGCGGTCCTGCGGCATCTCGGCCAGCGCGTTGCCGGAGAGGATCTCCCCCTTCGGCACGAGAATCGACCCCGGGATGCGCACGATCTCGTACTCGGCCGGCTCCCGCACGTCCACCAGATGGATGGCCTTGTCGGCCCTGATCCAGTCGTTGAGCTCCTGCACCGAGATGGTCGACCCGACGGCGGCGGCCGAGGCCTCCTCCGACACGGTGCCGCAGAAGTCGTCGTAGTCGATGAGCTCGGTGATGGTCGGGTTCTCCCCGCAGACCGCGCACTCCGGGTCCTTGCGTACCTTGATCTTCCGGTAGGTCATCTCCAGCGCGTCGTAGACGATGAGGCCGCCGACGAGGGGCTCGCCCACGCCGGTGAGCACCTTGATGGCCTCGGTGACCTGGATCGATCCGACCGACGCGCAGAGCACGCCGAGCACGCCACCCTCGGCGCAGGACGGCACCATGCCGGGCGGGGGCGGCTCGGGGTACAGGCACCGGTAGCACGGGCCGTGCTCGGCCCAGAAGACCGCGGCCTGTCCGTCGAAGCGATAGATCGAACCCCAGACGTACGGCTTGCCGAGCAGCACGCAGGCGTCGTTGACCATGTACCGGGTGGCGAAGTTGTCCGTACCGTCGACGATCAGGTCGTACTGGCCGAAGATGTCGAAGACGTTCTCATTGGACAGCGCCTCGTTGTGCACGACGACGCGCACGAGTGGGTTGATCTCACGGATCGAGTCGGCCGCCGACTCCGCCTTGGATCGGCCGATGTCGCTCTGCCCGTGGATCACCTGGCGTTGCAGGTTGGACTCGTCGACCGTGTCGAAGTCGACCACGCCGAGGGTGCCGACGCCGGCGGCGGCCAGGTACATCAGGGCCGGCGAGCCGAGCCCGCCCGCGCCGACGCAGAGCACCCGGGCGTTCTTGAGGCGCTTCTGCCCGGTGACTGCGACGTCGGGAATGATGAGGTGCCGCGAATAGCGGCGAACCTCGTCGACGGTGAGTTCGGTGGCGGGTTCGACGAGCGGCGGCAGCGACACGGGATCCTCCACGGAAGGCCGGGCAACAACCCATTGTCGCTCGCCGCTGCGCCGCCGGCCCGTGAGGTGGGACACGGCGGACCTCAGGCCCCGGGAACCTCGCCCAGCGGGCCCGCGTAGCGCCGACCCTCGAGGTACGGCCAGGCGTTGGCCACGCAGCCCAGCAGACCGAGCGTCTGCTGCTGCATGACCGGTGCCGGCTGGCCGGGTCCCGGGCAGAGCTCGTGGCCGTAGCCCAGTGCGTGCCCGACCTCATGGTTGATCGCGTACTGCCGATACGTCGGCAGCGGTGCGCCGTACCCCTCGACACCCGTCAGGTATCGAGCCAGGTTGATGACCACCTGGCCACCCACGCGGCAGGACGTGTACGGCTGGCCGGCCCGCCGGATGTCCACGCCGCCGGCCCGGCAGATCCGGTTCGCCGTCCCCGGCGTGGCGAGGTAGATCGTGAAGTCGGACCTTCCGGGCACCCGCCGCAGCTGGACGTCCCGCCCGCCGATCCAGCTGCGCGGGTCCCCCAGGGTCGCCTCGACCAGCATGGTGAACTCGGCCAGCGACACGGGAGCGCCGTTCTCGACGGCCAGGCGGTAGCGGCGCAGGGGGCCGGCCGAGCCGAGGACCGGGCCGTTGCCGCGGGCGACCACGAACGTCCCGGGACCGTTGACCGGGTACGGCTGGGGGGCGTTGACGGCGTACGAGGGCGGGGCATACGCGGACGATGCCGGCCCGGGCGGGGCCGCGGTCGGGGGACCGGCGACCGGCGGCGGTGGCACCGCGGCCGGTTGGGTGGCCCGGCGGACCACGACGGATGCGCCGCCCGCGATCGCGAGCACCAGCGCGATGGTCAGCCCGGCACCCGTCGAGCGACGCCGCGCCCTCGAATTCACAGCAGCGACATACCCTCCGTCGACCGGTCCACACGCGACGGTGTGCGGACGCCGGCCACCTCGTCGAGCATGCCGGCCACGGCCCGGGCCACCATGACCGGGCGTTCCATCTGGGCCACGTGCCCGACCCGGTCGAGCACCAGCAGGCGGCTGTCCGGGATGACCTTCGCGACGGCCGGCGCGACGCGCACGTCGACGAGGCGGTCCTGGCGACCCGTGATGACCAGGGTGGGAGCCATGATCCGCTGGGCCAGGCGCCACTGCGAGTTGGCCCCGGGCAGGTACGCGCGAAAGAAACTCACGACGAGGCCGCGCAGGGTCCGCAGGTACGCGTCGACGTACCACGGCGCCTCGTACCGGCGCCGGACCTCATCGACGGCCTCGGCCAGCCGCTGCGGCGCCAACAGCTCCGGCTCG
>Ga0307405_10001209_pt1 | contig 10720 bp, 9 predicted proteins | sample 322Cmetagenome_2_FD_203311 | JGI IMG/M metagenome (GOLD analysis project Ga0307405, IMG submission 203311) | Maize rhizosphere microbial communities from greenhouse at UC Davis, California, United States - 322HYB-C-1 | ecosystem: Host-associated > Plants > Roots > Rhizosphere > Soil | place... | reverse complement strand
TCGAGATCCGCGACGAGCGCTGTCATGCCGCCACCGACCTGCGCTGCTGCTTGCGCGCCAGCAGCTCCGCATAGAGGTCTTCTGTCGCCGATACCATGCGATCGACCGAGAACCGCTCGGCGATGCGTGCCCGCGCGGCGCGACCCAGACGGGCCGCCAGTTCGCGATCGTCGAGCAGCCGCGAGACCGCGCCGGCGATCGCTCCGGCGTGGCCGGGCGTCACGAGCAGTCCGGTGGCGCCGTCGGTCAGTGCCTCCGGGGTCCCGCCGACGCAGGTCGCGACGACCGGCGCCGCCGCCGCCATGGATTCGAGCACCACGTTGGAGAGTGCTTCGTTGAGCGATGGCATCACCGCGACGTCGGCGGCGCCGAGCACCGCGGGAATGTCCGAGCGGCGGCCGGTAAACGTCACCCGATCCGCTACGCCGAGCTGCTGCGACAACTGCTCGAGGCACACCAGATAGGACGGATCCGGCGGGCTCGTTTCGCCAACGATGAGAAACCGCACGTCCGGATAACGCGGCTTCAGCGCCGCGGCGGCTTCGAGGAACACCTCGATGCCCTTGAGGCGCGCGAGGCGGGAGACGACCACCACCAGCCGGGCCGCGGCGGGAAGACCCAGTTCGTGCCGGATGCGCTCGCCCGCCGGCTGACCGGCGAAGCGCGTCATGTCCACGCCGTTGCGGATAACCGTAATGTTCGAGGGGTCGTAGCCCTCTTCCTGAACCAGCCAGTCGCGCACCGCATCGGCGTTGACCAGGATGCGATCGGCGAACTGGCAGGCATAGCGCTGCACGCGCTTCTGCATCGGCGTCAGGTACGGCGACCGATCGCGGATCGATGCGATGACGACCGGCGCCATGAATCGCGCCGGCGGCACCGCGAAGACGTTTCCATAGAAGTTGTAGGCGTGGACGATGTCGATCCGGCTGCGGGCAATCTGCCGGGCCAGCCGCGCCTGCTGCGCCAGCGCATGCACGCTGCGGAAGGTGGCGACCTGGTATTCCTGCAGCGGAATGCCCAGTTGTCCGAGTTCGTCCACGAACGGTCCCCAGCGCCGCAGGCAGGCAAAGGCGACGTCGAACCGCGACCGGTCGAGCAGCCGGCCGAGTGCCATGAACTGGTTCTCGGTGCCGCCGCACATCAGCGTCGGCACGACCTTGAGCAGCCGCGTTCGAGTCATGACAGCGTCACGGAAGCGAGGCGGTGCCGCGGTACCCGCACCGGTTCGTCAACGATTGCGGCGGCGCGCCGGGTGTGCTTGAGCGCGACGGCGAGGCCGCCGATGGTGAAGAAGTAGAACTGATAGGCGATCGGATGGAACATCGCTGCGACGAAGAAGGTGACCAGCGACACCTGGATGCCCGCGGCCAGCGGACCGATCGATTTCAGGGCCTGCTGCTGGCGGGCCAGCCGTTCGAGCCGGCGCGCCGTCCGGAAGCACATGATGTGGAGCCAGGCGAAGAGCAGCAGGCCAGGAAGTCCGAGATCAACGGCGTACTGCAGATACGCGTTATGGACGGACCTGTAGGTGTCGCGCCCCCGGTATCTGTTCAAGGCCAGCATGTCGTTACCAATCCCCGCGCCCACGATCGGGTTCTGCGCCACGATGCCGGCGGAGACGACCACGTCCTGCCACCGGCCCTGTGCCGAGCCGGTCTGGTCGGCTTCGATATCGGTGATCGTGCTCAGGCGGTCGAAGTAGCTGTCCGGCACCAGCACTGGAACGACGAGCGCGACCGCCACCAGCAGCGCGCCCGCACCGTTCGAATGGCGCCGCGCCAGCACCGCCACCAGCATCACGCCGGTCGCCGCGAGCGTCAGGAATCCGGCGCGGGAAAACGTCACGATGACGCCGGCGATGCTGATGAGCATCGCGACAGCCGCCACGCCGCGAGCGGCGAGATTCCTGGTGCTGATCATCAGTGCCGCGGCGATTGGGATGATCAGGTTGAGCATCAGCGCCAGATCGTTGGGATTGGCCGCCAGTCCGGATCCGCCCATGTAGCCGTAGATGCGCTTCAATCCGGGCACGCCGGTCGAGAGGACCTCGCCGGACAGGTAGTTACTGACGCCGGTCCCGGCCAGCGGAATCGCACAGAGCACCAGCGTCCACGCCACGGCCTTGATCCGCCGCTCGGTCGTCGCCAGCGTGGCAACCAGCCAGAAGAACACCACAGCCTTGATGTACTGGCTCGTCAGCACCTCCACGCTGCCGCCCGCCCAATAGGAGACCGGCACGGTGATCGTGGCCCATGCGACGAGCAGCAACGCGATGCCGATTTCGGCGTTGAAGGGCGGTGCTGAATCGCGGCGCACCAGCCGATCCGTCAGGTGGGCGCCGATCGCAATGGCGGCGGCGACGAAAGCGATGCGCAGCTGTCCGAGCACCGGAAACCACGCCTGCGGCGACAGCAGGAGAATCGCCGTGAAGGCGACTAGTGCGCGGAACGCGACCGTGTTCGCCGTGCTGCTGTGGAGTCCGGCTTTCGCCGGATTGATCGCGCCGGCTGCGTAGAGTCCGGCTTCAGCCGGATTGACCGGGCCTGCGGTTCTCCGGCTGAAGCCGGACTCCTCGTGGTGGATCGGCTGCGGCCGCCACCAGGCAGCCGGGTGAGCCGTCGGTGAAGTGTTCACTGGCGTCCTGTGGTGGGGCGAGGCGTGCCTTGCTCGGCCAGCACCGGCACGAGGTCCTTGGCGCGGACACGCTGCGCCGCGGGCCACGACAGATCGCGTCCCATTGGCGCCGGATGGCGAACCTGCGCCGCGCCCTGACCGAACAGCACGATGCCGATCGTGGCGAGCATGATCCGCAGGTCGAGCCACGGCGACCGGTTCTTGATGTAGTACAGGTCGTACCGCATCTTTTCGGTTTCTTCCTCGAGGTTGTTCGCGTATCCGTATCGGACCTGCGCCCAGCCGGTGACGCCCGGCCGGACCGTCGAACGCAGCCCGTAGTACGCGATGTGCTCCATGAACGTCGCGTGATTGGACACGGGATGCGGACGCGGGCCGATCAGGTTCATCTCGCCGCGGACCACGTTGACCAGCTGCGGCAGCTCGTCGAGACGGAAGCGGCGAAGGTACCGGCCAACCCGCGTGATGCGGTGGATGTTGTCCATGACCCACTCCGACGGCGCTTCCATCGTCGGATGCATCGTGCGGAACTTCAGCAGGCCGAAGGGGCGTCCGTGGCGCCCGGCGCGCTGCTGCACGAACAACACCGGCCCGGAGGAATCGATTTTTACCAGGAGAGCGATCAACGCGAGCAACGGGGCGCCGACCACCAGTCCGATCACCGCGCCGAGGACGCTGACGAGCCGGGCCACCATCTCCGCGGCTCCGTGATTGCGGAACCCCTTCGACAGGATCAGCGTGCTCGGCCGCAGCGCCTCGATGGCCATTTTCCCGGTGATCCGCTCATAAAGTTCGATGGCGTCCTCGACGTCGATGCCGCTCACGCGCGATTCGAGCAGCGCCTGCAGCGGGAGGCGATCGCGCCGGTTCTCGATGGCCACCACAATCCGCGACGGACGCACGCGCGCGACGATTTGATCGAGCTCGTCGCAGGTGCCGAGCCACCGATCGGCGAGCGGCGAGTACTGATCCGGCTGCTGGGTGTCGACCACCCCCAGGACCGTAAAGTGCAGCGAGTCGAGCGCCTCGATTTCCTCGATGAGTCGCTCCGCTATCGGGCCGGCGCCGAGAATCAGAAGGCTGGACTGCATTCCAATGTTCCCAAGGGTTCGATGGGCTCCTTATGCCTGGCTCACCGCGCCGGAGGTGTCCGGAAAGTACTCGCGGTAGTACGCGTCGTAGTACCCGAACAGCGGCCGGTCATCGCGGTTGAACACGATGCCCATGACCTTTGCCGGGTCAACGAGGTTGAGCGCTTCGCCAAGCAGCTTGCGCGGCGTCTGGTTGGCGGCGACGACGACCAGCATCTGGTCGACGATGCGCGACAGCACTGCCGAGTCGAAGACCGGCAGGAGCGGCGGCGTGTCCACGATGACGACGTCGAAGTCCTGCCGGGCACGCTGAACCAGGCCGTCGAACCGCGGCGAGCGCAGGAGACGGTGAATGGCGGAGCCCGGCGTGCCGGACGTCACCGCCCACAGCGGGAGCGACTGCACCCGCTGTGCGACCGCGGCGAGCTCCAGCGTGTCGCCCGACAGCACGTCGGTCAATCCGGGCGAGGTCTCCAATCCGAGCGTCGCCGCAATCGAAGGTCGGCGCAGGTCGGCGTCGATCAGCAGCACGCGTCCGTCCGATTCGCGCGCCAGCGCGCCGGCGAGGTTCACGGCCGTCAGCGTTTTGCCTTCGCCCGCCGCCGGGCTGGTGATCGCCAGCACCTGCGACCCTCGCGATTTGGTCAGCCGCTCGATCGTCAGCCGCAGCCCCTGATACTGCTCGGCGGCGAACGAGCCGGGGCTGGTGAAGCTGACCAGCCGGGAATTGAGTGAATGTGTCAGCGAGCTTTTCACGATGTAACCCCTTAACCCGCGCGCTGGAGCAATCGCACCAGCGTGTCGTTTCCGTGAGCGACATAGGCGGAGAGCGTGGCGACCAGCACGACCGCCGCGACTGCCGACGCCGTGCCGAGCGTGGCGCGCGCCCAGCCGCGGCGCGGCGCGGCACCGATTTGCGGAATCGTCGCGAGCACCGGCACACCGGTGAACTCGCGCACTTCGTCAACGTTGTGGAACGACGTGTCGAACTGTTCGGCGAGGACCACGACGCCCGCCATGGCGGCCAGCGCCAGCAGCAGTCCCATCAGCACCAGCCGCAGCCGGTTCGGCGCCGACGGACCTTCGGGTGGAACCGCCGAATCGAGAATGCGGAAGTTCTCGCCCTGGTGTCCTGCTTCCACTGACTCGGCCAGCCGCGCCTCGTCGAACCTGCGGGCCAGCACGTCGTAGTTCTCCTTGGCGGACGCGTAGTCGCGCTGCATCTGCAGATAGCCCTCCTGAACGCCGGGCGTCGAATCGAACCGCTGCTGCAGGACGGCGATCCGCTGTTCAAGGATTCTTTCTTCGGCCTTCAGCCGCGCGAGCTCCTCGTCGAAATCCTTGATGCTGCGCCGGCTGCGGGGCAGCGCCGCGAGATCCGGCGGTGCTGCGGAGACCGCCTGCTTTTGTGCGTCTGGCTGCTGCCTCGCCTTGTGAGCCGCCAAATCGCGCTGACGCAGTTCCCTGACGTCTTTTTCTGCGGTGGCGATGCGCGCGTTCGCGCCGGCGATCTCGGGGTGAATCGCCGTAAATCCTTTGCGCTCCGCTTCCGCCAGGTCTTTGCGCGCCTGTGCCAGCCGTTCATTCGCTTCCAGCAGCTCCTTGGACATCGGAAAATCCTGGCCGTCATTGGCAATCACGCCCTTGGCGACCGCGGCCAGCGCCGATGCGTCCTCGAGCCCCTCGAGCAGCTTGTCTCGCGCATCCTGATTCCGCCGCTGGTCGACGCGGTTGTCGCGGAGTTCATCGGCGAGTGACGAATACGCGGCCATGGCGACGCCGGCCGCCTGCGGGAGCTGTGCCTGGTTCCGCAAGGTGAACTCGCGCAGCCGCGCATCCTGAATGTCGACGTGCTGCTTTGCCGCCTTGACCTGCTCTTCGAGCAGCTGCACCGCCCGCCGCGCCTCGCCGGCGCGAATCGCCGAGTTGTGCTCGACGAAGAACTGCGCGATCGCATTGGTCACGTCGGCGACGTTGCGCTGATCGGTGCCGGTGTAGGTCAGCGTGAAGGCGACAGTCTTGGTCCGGCCGGAGACCTGCTCCGGTCCGTTTGCGTTCCAGTCAATGTCCTCGCGCGCCTGGTTCAGCACGTCCTCGAAGCCGGCCTTGCGGCGCAGCGCGGGATACAGATCGAACCGCTTGATCAGGGTGGTCAGCCGCTCGCGGCTGAGCACTTCCTGCCGAATCTGGTAGAGCCGGCTCTCCAGCTCGTTGCTGACGTTCGTGCGGATGACGCCGTCGGGCAGCGGCCGCTCGATCGTCACGACCGCGCTCGCCTTGTACAGGTCGGGCAGGTAGACGGCGAAGGCAATGGCGGCGGCAATCACGGTGGTGAAGGCAACCGCCGCGATGAGCGCACGCCGGCGAAGGATGGCGATTGTCCGGACGGCGATGGATTCGTCGGACGCGGGGGACATGAACTCGCGGGGCATGGACTCCTCAGTTGACGACGATGACGTCGCCGGGCTGGACGACGAAGTTCGCGCCGTTTTTGCCGTTGATGGCGTCGTTGTACTTGAAGTCGATCGCGCCGTTCTGGCCACGGCGGATCACCTTGATGTTGCCCTTGTCGGCAAACTCGTTCAGTCCCTGGGCCTTGGCAATCATGTCGAGCACGGTGACGTCGGATGTCTTCAACTCGAAATAGCCGGCCATCCGCACGTTGCCCGACACCGATACCTTCGGACTGTGAATCTCGCGAACGACGACCGAGACCTCGGGAGCCGGATCGATGAACTGCGACAGGCGTTGTGTCACTTCAATCCGGACCTGACTCGCGGTCAGTCCGGCGACGGTGATGTCGTTGACGAGCGGGTGTGAGATCTTGCCGTCGGGCCGGACCGGGATACGCTCGCGACTGAGCTCCTCGTTCTTCCACACGTGGATGTCGAGGATGTCTTCGGGGCCAATCTTGTAGTCGCGCGGATCGACGCGTGCCGTTTCGATCGCGCGCGCGGCGGCGGCCGGCGCCGCTGCCGGCGGGGCCGGCGCTGCCGCCGGCGTTTGTGCGGACGGTGTCGTACCGGTGGTGCCGACCGCTTCGCGCGGTGCCGGCGTCTGCTGCGCGGACGCGGCCGACGCAAGGACAAGTACTGCTGAAAACGTTGACAGGACCCGCGCGATCATCGAATAACCCCTTTCACTCGCGCCGCCTCATCCGGCGGCAGAATCGAACGGAAGAGCCGCGGCGCGACGGTAAAACTCACGCGAAACACGTGCCGCAATACGTCGTCGTCCAGGCGGCGGCGGATATCGCCCTGTTGGTAGTCCACACCATACGAAGCGGAGACGCTGTACATCCCGCGGGAAGTCCACGAGGCAACCAGGGTGCTGCGATACACACGCGCTTCGCGGAAATCGAGGGTGTCGATGTCGGTCGCGCCGAGGTGGGTGCCGAACTCCCATCGGCTACGGAAGGGCCAGGTGAGGCGCAGCGATCCGCTGTCGACGGCGACCGGTCCTTCGATGCCGAGGATGATCGTTTCGCCGTGCCAGTAGTCGGCCCTGACGTCGAAACGGTTCGTGTCGCGCCTGAGCGATGCGGACACTTCCGGTTTGACGCCGCTCTGATACGAGCTCACGCGCGGTCCGGCATAGAGCGACAGATGGGTGTGCGGTGCCATCTCGCGCGTCCAGCCGGCGAGCACGGAGTGCGACGTCGATTCTCCGAGCGGGTCGATGAAATACCTGGCGAGATAGGTGCCGACGACCGCCGATCGCGACGTGAATTCACGCGACAGCGCGACGCGCCCCTGGTGCAGGGTGCCGCTCGGCGTGTCGAGCTCGTTCTCACGCGTGAAGTCGTAACCCGCGGTGATCACCGACCGCGGATTGAGGCGGCGCACCACCGTCGGCGACAGCTGCCAGCGCTGCGCCGTCCGCCGTGCGCCGAGGATTCCGGTATCGAGCTCGATTTCACCGGGTGTTTCCGAACGGTCGTAGCGCCCGACGAGGCCAACCGTCGTCAGCGGTGAACTGCGGAACTCGGTGTCGAGGTACGCGTGCCGCCGCGCATCGACGGTGTTGAGCGTCGAAAAGTTCGAGCGCAGCATGTCCTGCGAATACAGGGTGAGGAACCTGAGTCTCGGCGACTCGTAGTTGCCTTCGACCGTCGGGCGCACCTGCAGCATCTTGCCGGCGGCGCCTTCCTCTACGGCGAAGAGGTTGTCGTCGTACACACCGGCAATCGACAGCGAGGGCACGAACGTGAAGCGCGTCTGGGCCGACACCGAGGGCGACAGTCCGGTGAGGACGGCGAGCGTGGCGAGAATGGTCGAACGCATGGTTCCTGTTTCACTCCTAATCGTTCGAATCGTTCGATGGGCTTCGCCCCCGTGACTCACTGCGCATCCTCAGCGCGTGTGCCGTCAATGCCGGCGACGCCGCCGTATCACCTGTCGATACGGCTCACTTACGTCGCGCCTGAAGTGCAATAACCGTTCACACCAGCCGCTGGCATGAGGTATGTGCGCCTGCCACAGGGCTCCTGGAATGAGGGGAAATGAACGCAAACGACCGCACGTGCGAGGTTGGTACGCTTGCGCGAGGCGGGGTGTGACAGGTAGTTCCGAAAAGTACCGATGGAATGCCGATCCAACTAGCTCAAGGATGACCGCCCCGCCAGCTGATGACCGGGTGCGAGACGGCCTGCCGCTGCAGCGACTGTGCGTCTACCGCGTCGGTCGGGTAGCACGCGGCTCCCACGGATAACCGCAGCGGTGCAGGAAAGTCGTAGTGATTCATCCGATCCATCAGGCGGTCGATCACGCGCGTCGAGTTCTCGTAGTCGGCGTCGAGCAGCACCAGCGAGAGCAGTCCCTGGTTCGTGACGCCCAGCACGTCAGTGTCGCGAACCTCGTTGCGGATGATCTGGGCCACCTCGCCGACGGTTCCCCGGTCGGCGGCGACCGTCATGCCGTCGAATTCACGACTGGTCTCCACCGTGACCAGCGTCAGGTAGTTCTGCGAACGGACGGCACGCCGCAATTCGCCGTCGAGCACGAATTCGAACGCGTGCGGCTTGAGCAGCCGCGATTGCTCGTCGAAGAGCGAGTCGCTCATGGCAGGCGTCAGGAGGCCGTGTCCAGGCCGTTCTCCTTGATCTTGTACAGGAGCGCCTTGTAGCTGATGCCGAGGTGTTCCGCGGCCTCCTTCCGATTCCAGCGGGTCCGCGTCAGCATGCGCAGAATCAGTTCGCGCTCCGCCTCGCGCGCGGCCGAGCGCGCGATGTCCTTCAGTGAGACGCTGACGGCGCCTGCTGCCGCGGCAGCGGGCTCGCCCGAACTGACGTGAGCTGGCGTCGGCGGCAGCACCGGAGCCGCCGCAACGGACGGCGGTGACAGCGGGCGCGGGGGCACCGCCACGACCGGCTGCAGCAGCTCACGCGAAATCCCCGCTTCGGTGCCGAGCACCACCAGTCGCTTGATCAGGTTTTCCAGCTGGCGCACGTTTCCCGGCCAGTCGTAATTCAGAAACTGATTCGACAGCTCGCCGCTGATCGACGTCAGCGGCTTGTTGTACTGGACCGAGTACTTGTTCAGGAAATGCTGCGTCAGGATCGGAATCTCCTCGCGCCGGTCGCGCAGCGGAGGCAGGTTGATGGTGACGACGTTGAGGCGGAAATAGAGGTCCTCACGGAACTGTCCCGATGCCACGGCGGTCTCGAGATCCCGATTGGTGGCCGCGATCAGCCGCACGTCCACCTGGACGTCCGCTTTCCCTCCGAGCCGCGAGAACCCGCCGTCCTGCAGCACCTGCAGCAGCTTGGCCTGCAGCGGATAGCTGATGTCGCCGATCTCGTCGAGGAACATCGTGCCGTGATTGGCGAACTCGAACTTGCCCGGCTTCTGCTGGATCGCGCCGGTGAAGGCCCCCTTCTCGAACCCGAACAGCTCGGATTCGAGCAGCTCGGTCGGCAGCGCCGCGCAGTTCACCTTCACGAACGCCTTGTCCTTGCGCAGCGATCGTTCGTGCAGCGCATGGGCGACCAGCTCCTTGCCGGTGCCGCTTTCTCCGCGGATCAGCACGGTGACGTCGGTGTCCGAGACGCGCTCGATCAGATCGCGGACTTCTGTCATCGCGTCGCTGTTGCCAAAGAGCGTCGAATACTTGGACTGCTGGCTGAGGCGCGCCCGCAGCGATGCCACCTCCTGGCTCAGTTGACGCTGCCGGATGGCCGACGCGATGAGCACCTCGAGCTCGTGATCCTCGAACGGCTTGCACACGAAGTCACTCGCGCCCAGCTTCATCGCCTGGACGACCGTCTGCGTGCCACCCTGTCCCGACATCACGATGACCGGGATCTCGTGATCGATTTTCTTCAGGGCCGCGAGCGCCGCGAGGCCGTCCATGCCGGGCATGATGACGTCGAGCAGTACCGCCGACGGACGCTCCGCGTGGAAGCGCCGGACGGCCTCGTTGCTGCTGCTGATCGTCAGCGCCCCGTATCCGCGGGAGACCAGGAAATCCTGGAGGAACCCGCACATCGCCAGGTCGTCGTCAACGACCATCACCTGATGCTTCTGGGTCATGGCGCTCCCATTCCCGGTGCTCGACCGTGCCGCATGGGCGTCCGGACGAGCAATCGGGGTACCAGCGCCGGAAAATGTTTGGAACTGGAGGGAAATCGCTCCGGCGGCGAGAGCCGCCGCGGCCCTGAAAATGGAAAACGGCGTCCGCGACGGAACGCCGTTTCTCTTTTTGGGCGGTTGACGCGTCTCGGCTATGGCCGCTCGATGCCTGTCTCCTTGATCTTGTTGAGCAGGGTCTTGTAGCTCACGCCAAGCAGGACCGCAGCCTTGCGGCGGTTCCAGTGGACCTGCTTCAGCGTGTCGGAGATGACCGCTCGCTCCGCCGCCAGGGCTGCTTCGCGCGCCACCTCGGCCAGACGTCGTCCGTCCTGCCCGCCCGCTTCGCTGGCGTCGCCCTCATCGTCATCGTCCGGAGCGGCCGCCGCCGCTGCCGGGGGAGGTGGTGCGGGAGCCGGCGCATGA
>Ga0307405_10001204_pt1 | contig 10727 bp, 8 predicted proteins | sample 322Cmetagenome_2_FD_203311 | JGI IMG/M metagenome (GOLD analysis project Ga0307405, IMG submission 203311) | Maize rhizosphere microbial communities from greenhouse at UC Davis, California, United States - 322HYB-C-1 | ecosystem: Host-associated > Plants > Roots > Rhizosphere > Soil | place... | reverse complement strand
CAATCACCTGTCATAAGGAAAAGATCGGACCGGCCCTTGGCATTGAAGGTGCCGCTTATGACTCATATGAGGCCGTGGCCCGGTAATCGTTGCATTGAGACGGGCGACGGTGGGTTTCGCTGGCCGTATTTCGGGGGCGCATCGTTCAGGTCTGTGATCATCGAGCCTGGCCCCACCGCCCCTCATTTCGCCGACGGACTGGATCGCACGACACCGATGGCCTGCTATGAATCCACTCCGGCTGGCAACCTACTGCGCAGACATCGACACGCAGGCCTGGATGCTTCAGTCGTCGTTGAACAGCGCATCCGGGGTCCTTTCACCGGGCGGACCGGGTCTTTGCAGGGTTGCGCAATTCGAGCCGTAGTCCTGGCCGTCGAGTCGAGCCCCGACGAAGGCGAAGGCATCTTCCAGCGAACCGTGCAGCACCCCGTCATGCCCGAGGCCTTCATAGGTGCGCCAAGTGACTGAGTTGCCGGCGGCGCACAAGGCCGCCGCGACCGCATATTGCCGCTCTGGCGTGATGGTTTGATCCGCCTGGCCGGTGGCAATGAACAGCGCAAAGGCAATCGAGGCCTGTGGCATGTCGGTGGTCGGGATGCGCGCAGCGTTCAACGCCTGCGGAGTGATCGTCAATAGTTCAGCGAACGACCCCACCTGCAACGCCTTGGATTCGAGCGCGATCTCACGGGTGCAGCCCTGCCGGGCGACGTCCAGCAATTGCAGGCCCTTGGCGGTCAGGATGTCCTCAATCCGCGGGCCGTCTTCGCGCAGGCCGCCGGACGCCAGCGCCAGGAACACCGTATTGGACTGGCGTGGCGGCAGCCTGACGGGGCCTTGCGCAAACGTGCTGTTCGGCGCCGTCACCAGCGCGCCCAGGATAGGCAGTTCGGGGGCGTAGGTCGTGGCAAGGATTGCCGCGCCCAGCGCCGCCCCGCCTCCCTGGGACTGGCCTGCGAGGAACATGCGATTGGCAATCAGACCTGGACTGATGGCACGAGCAGCACGAATCGAGTCGAGGACCGAACGCCCCTCGGCCTGCCAGTACGTATAAGGATGCGGCCCCGGACCGCCCAAGCCTTGGTAGTCAGTCATGACCACCGCGAACCCACGCGCCAGCCAACGATTGATATACGCCGCGTCACGGTCGCGCAGCCCCGTCCAGGAAGGCGCGCACGCATCGGCGATCCCCAGCGTGCCGTGGGCCCAGGCGAGCAGCGGCCAGCCCTCGGCGGGGGGATTGCCAGCCGGCAGGTATAACGCGCCACTGACCGGGACGAGGCCGGAGCGCCAGCGTTCGTCCATTGAGCTGTAGAGCAGACGCAATGCCTGCCCGGCGGCTGGCATCTGCGCCTGCACTGGCATGTGCTCGCTTCGCAGCAGCGCACCGGGGCGCTCGGGCATTGCTTCAGGCCAGCGATAAAACGTCGACAGTTGCATATCCCCGGCAGCGGGCCCGACGGGCAGCTTACCGTCGGCCATACCAATGGATGTAGCGACGCAGGCCCATGCAAAAGCCGCGATTCGGAAAAAAATCATGGGAGGCTCACCTGGTTGGAAAGCGCCTTGCGCAACGCGCGGCCCTGCGCAGCCAGCACGTTGCGCGCGATGGGCGCCACTTCGTTGAAGCGGATGAAACCGTGAGTCATGTTCGCCAGGACTTGCAGGTTCGTCACCACACCTGCGTCCTTCAAGCGCTGCGCCAACGCTCGGTTCTCATCCAGCAGCGGATCCAGCTCGCCAACGATGATTCGCGTCGGTGGCAGGCCCGCCAGCTCGGCCGTTATCGGCTGTACACGCCAGTCATCCTCGTCATTGGCCAGATAGCTGGCCCAGTAGCGGCTCATGGCTTCGACCGACAGGTTCTGCCCTGCGTACCCGCCAAACCGCTGCCACGAGTCGGAACTCATGTCACGGGAGTAGCTGCCGTAGAACAGCAACAATTGCCGCAATGCATCGATCCCCGCGTCACGCAGCGCAATGGCCGCTCCAAAGGCGAGATTGGCACCCGCCGAATCGCCGCCCAGGGCATAACCGCGCACCGGGCATTCGGTGATCGCTCCCAGCTTGATGACGCGGCTGATGATCGCCACCACCTCGTTGAACGCCACGGGAAAGCGATATTCCGGCGACAACGCATAGTCGATGGAGAGCACCGCCATTCCACTGTCCCGAACCAGTTGGCGCAGCGGCGCGTCCCAACCGGCCAGCGAACCATGGCGAAATCCGCCGCCGTGGCAGTAGAACATCAAGCAAGGCGTCTCATTGCCCTCCGGCCAATAGAGCTTGCAGGAGACCGTGCGGCCGTCGACGGAAAAGCCCAGCGTGCGCTCGTAGCTCAGTGGAACGCTGCGTTGCGCGGCCCAGGCGTTGATCCGCTCCAACTGCCCCCGGACGCCTTGTACGTCGCCCTGGACGATCGGCAGCAAGCCCTGTTCGCGCAGCGACGTTGCCACGGCCAGCAAGTCAGGATGAACCGGCGGACGGGAATCCGCCGGCAGGTTTTCGTGATCGCTCATGGCTTTTCATCCGCGCCGACAGGCCGACGGCCGTCCGCAATCACGCAATGGCTCGGCGGGCTGCGTCCTTCCAGCACCGCCACGACACACTCGGCGGCAATCAGATTGGTGCGATTCAGGCCTTCGACCGTAGAGGCCCCGACATGAGGCGTCACGACGACGTTCGGCAGCTGGATCAGTTGTTCGGTCACCGGTGATAGCGCGCGATCCGACTCACTCTCAAAGACATCGAGCCCCGCCCCGGCCAACCGGTTTTCCCGCAGCGCACGGAGCAGATCCGCATCGCGCACCAAACCGCCCCTCGCGGTGTTGATCAGCACCGCCGAACGCTTCATCAGCTTCAGCGCGTGCGCGTCGATCAGTCCCTGGGTTTGGGTGTTGAGGGGCGCGTGAAGTGTGACGAAGTCACTTTCCTTGAGCAGCGTTTCCAGGTCGACGAAGCCAGCCTGGGGAGTAACGTCGAGCAGGGCTTTTTGCGGATCAGGCGAATAAATCAGCGGCTGGACTTCAAATCCGGACAAGCGCTGCAGAACGCCCCGACCGATCCTCCCCAGCCCGACGATACCCACCGTCTTGCGGTACAGATCGCCGCCCAGGGGGATCGACCAGTCACCTGCGGACAACCCCGATTGGCAGCGCTTGAGTTGGCGGCACACGGCGAGCATCAAGGCCACGGTATGGTCGGCGACGCTTGCGTCATTGCCACCGATCGCGATGGTTGCGACCTTCCCCGCCGCTTCCACCGCCGCCGTATCGACCCGTTCGTAACCCACACCGCGACGGGCGATGACCTGCAAGCGCGGGAGCGAGCCCAACAGGCTGGACGTGATATTCGCGTGCCCGACAATCCAGCCGTCGGCGTCCTTCAAGATGTCGATCAGTTGCGGTTCACTCAGGTCGCCATCCGCCTGTCCTGGCGCCAGGTTCGCGACGATGACCTCACAGCCGTGACGCTTCAGGAAGTCAGTCGCCGTGGCGTCGAAGAATCGTTGGGTAACCACTATTTTATGGCGAAGTGTAGACATCACGGCTCTCTCGGTAGAACGGTTGAATATTCAAAATGCGTAGTCCAGGTACACCCGCGCTTCCGATCCGCTGACGACGTTATCCGGTTGAGCGGAGACCAGTGCGACGAAGTCCTGGTCAATTCGGTAATCGATGTAGATCAGGCCGACGGAAAGTCCGGCATATTCTTTTTCGTCAAAACGGTAATAAAGACGGTATTCATTTTGCCGCTCCGTCACGTCGGTGCGCCGGCCGCTGAATGGATCAGTCGCGTCAAATTCGCCTTGCTTATAAATAGTCATGACTTTGAAACCATCCAGCGAAGCGCCCAATAAAGAGTGTCCGCTCAAGTCATATTCGGCGCCTATTTGCCAGGTTCGCTCACCGTCGTTATTGAAATCATTGCCGGAGCGTGTCCAGGCATCCATCCTGCCATCGACATTGTCGCCATGATCAAAATAGGCATAGCCCAGTTGCCCATTACTCAACTTGGCATGAGTCTCGGAAAAAGAAAGGCCCAGGCGAACTTTATCGAGCAGTAAACCCAGGTTGATATTCAACCAGGTCGCGTCGTCATCATAAGCCGCCTCACCTGCTTCCCAATCACGTTCCCAGATTCGCCCGGCTTTTTGAAACTCATAATATTGAGTGTCCAATACCACACCGGCTTTATCGCCGATTGGCGCTTTGAGTGTCAGCCCATAGCGGGTGTTCTCATTGAAGTCCCGCGCCACCCCATGGGCGTAACCCAGCTCGACGGCCTTCAAATCGTAATTGATGCCGTAGGTGTACAGATCCTTGATTTCCTCGCCCGTCTGGCTCAGCAAATGTTCGAATTCTTCCCTGTCCCGAGGCGAGGTGCGGTTGATATAGGCGGTTTCAAAGCCCAACGTGCCGGGGAGCGGACCGATCCCCATCTCGGTGAAGTTCAAGTGGGCGCGGCCTCCCTGGTAGGAGCCGGGAACGATCCGGGTGTCGAGCGTGACCAGCGTCCCCGCATCGAAGCGGCCCCGGCCTACTTGAGAGTCGGCATTCCAGCCGGCGCCTTCATGACGCAGCTTGAAATAACTCTGTCCGACCTTGGCGAAACCACCATTGGAGCCATCGGTGTCATCAAAAAGGTCCCGGCCATTGTCTTTTGAATCGATCATCGCCACGCCGTATAGCGAAGCATCGAACCCGACAACGCCGGCCCAATAACTGGAGTTGTAATCCAGGATCGCACCGACGCCTGTGCCACCCAGTTCGGCACCGTCCGGAAAACCGCCAAAACGGTCTTCGATCAGTTCATTGGATATACGCGTATTGATATAGACCGAACGAAGATAAGCATTCAACTTTCCTTCATGCTGGAACCTGTCAGGGTTACTGATGGTTGCCGAGAGACAAACTTCAGACACGAACAATGTTGACAGGAACGTCATAGCGACGGCGTTAATCGATTTCATCGACCACCTCATCTATTATTTTTATTTTGACGTGAGCAGACGCGAACTGGCGTCCTTGAAACTTCGGCGCAGTGAACTAGTTGATCAGATAATTGCCCGCGTCATAGCGGCCGTTATAATCAGGACAAGGCTGCTGCCTATGGCCCAGAGCAGGCAATAGCGTTGCATATCGCCCATGTCACGCTTGATGATTCCACTGATGAGATAAACCGCCGCAACCAATGGGCTTAATGCATGGACCGGTTGCCCCAGCACCGACGCACGAGCGATGTGCATCGGGTCAACGCCGTATTCGGCAGCCGCCGCCCCCAGCACCGGCAAGATACCGAAGAAGAACGCGTCATTGGACAGCAGGAAATTAAGCGGCAAGGCCACCAGTGCAGTAATGATGCTGAAGTATTGGCCTCCGCCGTCTGGAATCAACTGGACGATTTTCCCTGACATGGCATCGACCATCCCGGTGCCGGACAAGATCCCGGTAAACGCTCCTGAGGCGAATATAAGCGCGATCACCATCAGCACACTTTCCGAGTGCGCCGCGACTCTCGCCTTCTGCTCCGCCAGCCGCGGATAGTTGATCAGCAGCGCCAGGGAAAACCCCACCATCATCAGCATCGGCAAGGGCGCCAGTCCTGTGGCCATGGCGTACATGAGCCCGGCGGTCAACGCCAAGTTGACCCAGAACAGCTTCGGCCGATGGGTTTCGCAATGCACGGTCGGTAAAGCGACCTCCTCCGGTGCGGCGTCCCGGGTGCCGGGCGTCCATCCCAAGCGGCGCCGCTCCTTGCGGCCTATCCAGAACGCCACGGCAAACGCATAGACAAGGCCCACGAACATCGCCGGCACCAGGCCCAGGAACATTTGCGCCACATCAAGGTGCAGGGCACTGGCGGCCCGGGCGATCGGCCCTCCCCAAGGAATCAGGTTGACCACGGTGTTCGTCAGCAAAAGCATCAATGCCAGAATCAGCGGGTTCATTCCCAGGCGCAGGTAAAGCGGCAGGAATGCGGTCGTGACGATCAGGACAGTCGTTGCACCATCGCCGTCGAACGAGATGACAGTGGCCAGCAGTGCCGTGCCCAACACGACTTTGAGGGGATCATTGCCTACATGGCGCAGGATTTTCCTGACGGCGGGCTCGAAAAGCCCGGCGTCGAACATGATCGCGAAATACAGGATTGCAAACATCAACATCAACGCGGTGGGCGCAACTTGCTTGACGCCGTTCATCACCATCGCGCCCAGTTCCGGTCCCGCCCCACTGGCCAGCCCGAAGGCAACCGGAATGAGGATGAGTGCCGTCACAGCAGAAAGTCGTTTGCTTATGATCAAGGCCATAAACGTGACGACCATTGCGAAACCTAACCAAGCCATGCGTTTCACCTTTTCGTTTTTATTGTTATCGATGCCATCGAGAATCAATGTGAACATCTCTTGCGCAGCCGAAATCTACATAGGGGGTGAAACGCTGTAAATCTTGATTTTTTTCGTCAACATCCCTGCTAAATCGGGCTCATCAGCCGTTTGTCTTTACTCAAGGGCAGACTGAAATCCAGCCACCGATACACGTTGACGACATGACCGTGAATCTAATAAACATGTACGCCTTTCAATCAACCCAAGTGGGCCCGTCATGTCAGAACAAGAAGGCCTTTACCTCTCGGCAGACGAGGCGGCCGCCCTGCTTCGGATCAGCCTGCCAACGCTGTACGCCTACGTCAGCCGAAAGAATATTCGTTCCATCAAAATCGCCGGGACGCCCAAGCGTCGCTATTGGGCCGAGGATATCCAGCGACTGGTAAAGATCCCGGTGGCAGAAAAACCCGTGGCGAAGCGCTCGCCGCCGTCGGACAGTGCAATTACGCTGATCACCGATGATGGGCTGTTTTATCGCGGCCATGACGTCGTCGAGCTCGCGGATCGTGCAACCGTCGAAGAGGTGGCCGAATTGATCTGGCAGGTACCCTCGGCGTTCGGCGGGTCGCTGCCTCGTGCCCCGAAGGACGCCGCCAAGCTGTTGAAGATCTATGAGCACATGTCCGCCCAGGAAAAAGCCATCGCGCTTTTTCCCTTGGTTCAGCGAGAGAACCCCAAGGCGTTCGACCTTTCCCCCGACAGTTACGCACGTACGGGCGCAGACGTCGTGAGATGGTTTGCCGCGTTGGTCGTAGGGGCGACCGAACCGAGCACACAACCCTTGCACGAGTTCATCACCCAGTCATGCGGGGCCCCGCCGGCCCATGCCGATCTGATTCGCCGCCTGCTGATCCTCAGTATCGACCATGAGCTGGACCACACCACCCACAGCGTGCGCGTCGCCGCCACCACCGGCGCCACTGCGTACTATGCGGTCATCGCCGCGCTCGCCGCCGCACGGGGCCACAAGGTCGCCTATGGCAGGAATGAAGCCGCCAGCCGGATGATCGAAGAGATTTGTACCGCCGCAGACCCTACGCGGCCGATCTTGCAGCGCTACAACCAGGACGGACACATCGTCGGGTTCGGCCCCAATGTCCATTCGATCAACGACCCACGGGCCAGCAATCTCTTGGCGGCGCTGACCGCTGCCTTCGATGGCGACAGCGAGTTCATCAAGCTGCAAAAGGCCTTCTCAGTGGCTTCGGAACTCGTTGCGTACCCACCGGAATTCATTCTGATGGTGAGCTTCATCGGCAGGAAACTGGGCTTGCACGGGCAGGAAATTTCATTGGGAGGTGTAGGACGCTCTATCGGCTGGATCGCCCACGCCAGCGAGCAGTACAACCAACACCACGAGGGCCGGCCTCGCGCTCGCTACACCGGGACGTTGCCAACGGCGAGCCATACCGGCCGCCGCTGACTCCGCCCGGCGCTCCTTTGGCGCGATGCCATTGGAGCGCAGGTATTGTCAGGAAACAGCCATCGCGGTGAACAACGACTCGAACCCGGCTTGATGTTCGAGCCCCGCGACGAACCCAATCACTGCCGCCTGTGCCGCTGCATCGATGTGCGGCATCGCCATGCGCCTGAACTTGCGTTCGAAGTCGCTATCGGTCATGGGCGTTTCCACCGAACCGGGCCCAGTGATCATCTCACTCACCACTTGCTCGCCGGAGACCAGCGTCACCCGGACACGGTTGGCAAGGTGCCGTGGGAACAGCGCCGTCAGCGACGGATCCTCGACGACACTGGTTTTCTCCATCAAGGCAATCGCCGCGGGGTCGGCGACCTTCTCAGCGGCGTATGAGCCAACCGTGATGTCTCCGTCCAGCAATGCCCGCGCGACGTTGTACGGCAGGCTATGGTCAGCCGTTTCGCGAGTTTTCGGCAGCCATTTCTCAGGGGTATCGGCGAGAACCCGACGGTTGAACTCGGACGTTTCGATTGAAATGGCGGCAATGTCGTTCACCCCGTCAATCCGCTTGCGGATATCAAGCGCAGCCCAAACGGCCGTGTGCAGCTCGCCATTGGTGGGAAACGTCTTGGTCAGTGAGCGCCGTATCGCGAAGTCGCCGTTGTCGGGCGTACCGAAGCGACCGATATCCAGGTCGAATGGCCCGCTGACCTGCTTGAAGAAGCCCATCTCGCCTTCGAAGATCGGCGACGGCCCGGTCATGCCATGACGCGCCACCTGAGCGGCGAAAATCGCATTGCGAGCGGCGTTGGCCGCGGAACAGCCCTTCCAGTCGGACAACGATCCACTGCGCACTTGCCGCATAGCCATGTGCCCGCTCAAGGCAATGTTGATCGCTTGCTCGGTCTGCGCCACGTCCAGCTTCATCAGGTTGGACGCCGCTGCGGCCATCGCGACGTTGATGTAATTGACGTGGTCCCAGCCACGCTTGTTCAGGCTTGCTGCGTCCTGCAAGCGCATCTGGATCTCATAAGCCAGGACGATCGCCGAGACCAGCTCGGCCCCGGTGGCGTTCTCGGCTTGCGCCACTGCCAGGCAGGCCGGGATGTTGTCACTCGGATGACCTGGCTCCAAGGCCATGTAGCCATCGTTGTAGTCCAGGAAACGAACCATCAGCCCGTTGGCGAAGGCTGCGATTTGCGCCGTCGTCTTGAGGTTCGTGCCGAATACACTGGATGATTGCGCCTTGTTCGCGGCGGCGTAACACAGGGCTGCCTTGACCGGGCCCGCCCCGTAGGCGCCCAGTACGCAGGCCAGGCTGTCGATGAAACGCTGGCGAACCAGCTTGATGATGTCTTCGGGCAAACGTTGGTTGCGCAATTCATGGGCATATTGCGCAAGGCGCCTCGCAACGGTCGAGTCCGTCATGGTTACCTCGGATTGAACAGATAGGTCGGCCCTCGTCCGTGAGGCGCACAATCAAGATGCACGCTGGCGCGCGGCCTCAGTCGACGATCACGTCAAGCAATCGAACGTATTGCTGGCCGGCGTGCATGTCGCGCTCGACCATTCCGCCCTGGGGCGTCGTCCGGGGATAGGAGATCTTGACCATTTCCAGATCCGGCACCGCAATGCGCTTGACCCGTTCCGGATCGGTTCCGTAGAGCGCTGCGAATTGCGCTGGGGAAAGTGCTGCGCAATCGCAATAACGCTCGAAATTCTCGCGCCCGTTGAAAAAGATATCGAACGTAATCCAGAACGGCCCCGCTTGCTTGGATCGAACGTGCCGGCAAACATCACGCAACTGGGTCATTGTGCAAACTCCTTTACAGCCATTGTTTTGTCCGACAGATCAATCCACTTCAAACGGACCAACTCGAAGGGATCGTCAAGTTGCACGACATGATTCAACTTGAACTCGAATATCTGTCCGCGCGGTATATCCGCCGGTGTAAAGGCGAAACCATAGGAAGGCAACTCTTTGCCCATGACGCTGGGGTAATGGAAAAAGTATGGGTTACATGCCTGGGCAATGGTATTGGCCATTTCCTGAGTGGCGGCAGTTGCGACAAACAACATGCCTATTTCCGGTGGCGGTAATGTTCCGGCGGCGGGTTTGACACCGGTCACGCCATTCCAACCATACATGCGCAGGGAAATATGAAACTCGCCCAATTCTTCGGATGGAATGGACTGGCGCGTTCTCTTATAAAGCGCATCCAGCAAACGATCATGGAAACCATCGACATCCTTGAGCACGTCGGGGTCCTGAATGCCCACCAACATGATCGTTTGATAGAGACCGGCTGCGGCGCCTTCCAACTTCATGGTGTACGGCATCGGCTCCCACTGCGAGCCTTCTACCCGAACGGCGCGTCCGTTCAAATCGGTGTAGCGCGCCTGGGCCACATTCAAGATTCCACCCGGCTCCAACAACCGGAACGGGTCGCTGTTTTCGTACAGCATATGGGCCGAGACGCTATGGGGCGTGCACTGGTTGTCCAGGCTCAACGGCTCGACTTCGAAGCCGTTCGCGTCGACACTCAGCAGGATCCCCGACCCGAGCGTCGGGTTCACGGCGCACTGAACGCCGCATTCACCAGTCTTGCCAGCGTGCCAGGAAGGCCCCCACGGGGCGCCTTTCCAGATGGGATAGCAGCCGATGACGGCGGTGTCGGTCGAGCGGCCAGCCAAGATGATATTGGCCCCCGCGTCCAGCGCAGCGAGGAACGGCTCCACCCCAAGCGCAGCGACAATGTGCTCGCACGCGTCTATTGTTGCGTCGTCCAACTCGTCATGGGGCGGCAGCGGTTTGATACGACCTTCGGCGTTCAGCTTTTTAATGGTCTGCTTGTCCTGCTCGCAATAAATGAGCGCAATCTTTGGCGACACGCCCAACTCTCCGGCAATTTCCAAGGCAAT
>Ga0307405_10001203_pt1 | contig 10728 bp, 8 predicted proteins | sample 322Cmetagenome_2_FD_203311 | JGI IMG/M metagenome (GOLD analysis project Ga0307405, IMG submission 203311) | Maize rhizosphere microbial communities from greenhouse at UC Davis, California, United States - 322HYB-C-1 | ecosystem: Host-associated > Plants > Roots > Rhizosphere > Soil | place... | reverse complement strand
GCCCGCAGCGCCAGCTTACCGGCGAACGCGCCAGCGGCACGGTCAAGTTCTTCAACGCCATGAAGGGCTTCGGCTTCATCCAGCGCGACGACGGCCAGCCCGACGCGTTCGTTCATATCAGCGCCGTCGAGCGCGCCGGCATGAGCGCCCTGAACGAAGGCGACCGCCTCGACTTCGAACTGGAAGTCGACCGCCGCGGCAAATATGCGGCCGTCAACCTTCAGACGAAGGCCGACTAAAAACAGCCCGCCCGCTTTCGCGGAGAGGATAAAAGGGGTCGCCTGCCCGGCGGCCCCTTTTTTGTTTGTGTCTTAAACATAAATGCGGGGCAGCTTTGCGCCACTTCTTGCCGTTCAGGCGATCCTTTGCTGCACTATGAAGCGGACATTCGGCGCCCGGCCGGTCATGCCATCACCTTGCTGCGCGTGCTCGCAACTATGTTCTCGGCTGCGGGTGTGCTGGCTTCGAAAAGAAGCGGCCGGTCGGCTCGCAAGCAGAGCCGGAGGCGCGTTGTGTATAAACCGCGCCTGTCGGGTCACACGTGGCCGCTCGATCCACGAATTGATCTGCCCGATGGTTACGTTGACGGTCCGTACGTTTGATCGACTTTTTCGTCGCATCAAGGTAGGCTGTAGCGTTCATGGATGGTTATGCTGCCGCTACTTCGGATGTCGACGCTAGATGCGTGTCGCCAAGGAAATCTTGACGGAGCTGGGCAGTCCCTGGGCAAGCAGGCTGGAGCCGGTTGACGCCCAGTAGCGCTTGCCCGTGATGTTCTCTCCGTAGACCCGCAGGGTGGTGCGGCTGCCCAGAAGATCGAAGTCGTAGCTAGCGCCGAGGTCAAACGTCTCATAGCCGGATACCCAGGCCTGATTTAGCGCATTGACCGCTCTGCGCCCGACGTGGAACACACCCCCGGAGACGCGCAGCCCCTCCACCATGGGCAGGCGATACTCCAGGAAAAGCGATCCTGAGAATTTTGAGATATTCTCGATCTTCTTGCCTACGACTGTGGCATTGCCGGACTTCTGCTCGGCATCGAGAAGGATGGCGCTGGCGGCGATCGAAAGATTAGGCAGCAACTCGCCGGTCGCGCTGATCTCACCGCCTTCATAAACCGCTTCCGCATCCTGCACGAAGAAATTTGCGCTGTTAAGATAGGCTGAGGGACGCTTGATATGGAAATAGGCGGCTGTGAGGAGGAAGCCGTCTAAGGGTTCGATCTTGAAACCGGCCTCTTTCTGCTTGCTGATTGCGGCAGGCAGGATTTCGCCGGCGTTGTTGGCGATCTGCTGCGCGATCGGACCCGGCTCGAGACCCTCGATATAATTGGCGTAGAGGCTTGCCCAGGCCACTGGCTTCACCAGCACACCGTAGGATAATGTATCAGGCGTAATCTTATAGCTGCTGGTGCGGCTGAGATCCCTATAATTCGATTTGCGATAACCGATAGTTGCCTGCAGCCACTCACCCACCGACGCGCGATCGAAAATGTACAGCCCCAGATCCTCCACACGCGATGGGTTCGCAATTATACGCGGCGGAGTCGGCCGCTGCGGGATCAGGACAGGATTGAAGAGATTCTGAGCAAAGCTGTATCGGACTGCAGTCGGCACATTGCTGTCGCGAGTGTAATAGGAGACGCCGACAAGTAGATTATGGTCTACCGGGCCGGTTCGGAAACTGCCCGAGATGTCACCCCTGTAAATGACGTTCTTATAGTCGTTCCCGTGCGTCATCGCCACAGTCAATGTGCCGTTGCCTGTCTCAAGATCATAGCCGCCAAAGGATGAATATCTGCGGTCACGCGTCATGTAGGATTGGCCGATAGCCGCGGATACTCGCCAGCCCGGCGCGAAGTCGTAATTGACACGCGCCAGCAGATTGCTTTCCCGGCCTTCGCCCTGCATCCATTCCCCGCCCAAATTCTTCGATGAAGCTTGCAGCGGAGGAATGGTGATGACTCCATTGACCGCTGCAGGAAGGCTGAACTCCGCCGGTTCTGTGATGCTTTTGTAGATATATTCCGCATCCAGCAGGATCTGGAAACTGTCCGCAGCTTGCCAGTCGAGCGCGCCGGTCACGAAGCTACGTTCGCCACTGGTGCGCTTGACCCCTGTTTCCAGCAGCGCTGTCCCTGCGTTCACACGCAGCCCCATCGTCGCGAACTTGCGGCTAACGTCAAAGCTTGCCCCCAAAGAGCCATTACTGTCTCCCTGTACATCGACACGGGTTAGTGGAGCTTCGCTGGGACGCTCCGTCACCAGATTGACAATCCCGGATGGGGTGGCGAAGCCGTAATAAAGCCCGGCCGCCCCTTTTAAAACTTCGATGCGGTCCTTGCTTTCTATCGGTTGTTCGATGAGGTTCAGGATTGGGAGGACGCCATTCCAGCGGAAGTTGGTGAAGTTGCTGACGGTGATGCCGCGGACCGCCAGATTGCTGTAGATGCTGGAGTTGATCTGCGATTGTGTCACCCCGGCCGTGTTGCGGACTGCGTCGATGATCGATCTTGCCTGCTGAGCTTCCAGCAGTTCCTTCGTCATGATCGCGACCGTTAAAGGGGTGTCCGTCACACGGGAGTCGCGGAAGGTTCCGGCCTGGACGAAATCAGCGCCGAAACTTTCAGGCCGGTCGGCGGTGACCACGATCTCGGCAGCGCCTCGCTGGGCGTCAGCCTCTCCGGCCACCCCGACGGACGGATGGCAGGCCGCCAACGCTAGCAACGATGCAGCAGGGTAGCGCAGCGCCGGAGTCATGCTTCCAAGTCGTATCACCTTGATCCCTCTCAAAACTTTACCGCCGCTCCGAGCCGCCATGTACGGGGGGCGCCCGGCCAAACTTCGAACTGGCTGAATGCGTGGGAGTAGTAGCGCTTGTCGGTTAGGTTCTCGACACTGGCGCTGAGTTCGACCTGCTCGGTCACCGGGTAGGCGATCCGTGCATCCGCGCGCCAGTAGCTGGGCAGTTCAAAGCTATCTTGGAGGTCTCCAGCCCGGTCGCCTGTGTAAGTGGCCGATCCAGCGACGCTCAAACCTGCGAGCAACCCTGCCTGGACGCTATAGCTGCTGAGCAGCACAAGACTATGCCGGGGAATGTTGCGTATCCGCTTGCCGATAAGTGCGGCATCGGTGTCGTCTGTCGTCTTTGCCTTCGTGAACGCATAGCCGGCGAAGAGCGAGAGCCCGTCGATCGGCTGGGCAGTGGCAGACAGCTCGAAGCCTTTCGCTACCTGCTCACCGATGCCGATCAACGCCGAGGGATCGTCTCGATCCGAAACCGCCACGTCAGCGCGCTTCAGGTGGAACAGCGCGGCGTTGAGTTCGAGCCTGCCGTCGAGCAGGAGGGATCTTGCCCCCAGTTCATATTGCGTGCCTGTCTCCGGTTCCAGCGGGGAACCATCGGCAGTGACGCCCTCAACGGGAAGAAACGATGTCGTGCGGTTGGCGAAGAAGGAGAGATTGGCAGTCGGGGTATAAAGGATGCCAAGCTGGCTGGTCCACGCCGTCTGTGTCTGGCGGCTGGTGCTCGCCGCGTCGCCGCCGCGCGCGCTCACCGTGCGCTGTCGGTAGCGGGACCAGCGCACCCCTGCGACCAACTTCAATTGCTCGGTAACGGTGATGCGATCCTGTGCAAACAAGCCGGCTGTACGGGTACGCTCGTCGGTTTCGCTGCTAAGGCTCACAACCGGAACCGTGTCCGGGCGAGCCGCCAAATTGTAGACCGGGTTGTAGACATCAAGGCTGGGCGCTAATTCGACAGCGCTGAGATTATAGCGGTCGAACCAGCGATAATCTGCGCCTACGACCAAATCATGGCTGATGGGACCGGTGGTCAGGTCGAACGCGAGATCGGTGTGCGCGGTCCAGCTATCCCCCTTGGAACTCGAACTGAGCACGGCGCGCGTCAGCGTCTGATACTGCTCATCCCAGCCGAGCAGCCCGAACACGCCCTCTTCGTCGGTCTTTTCGTCTGTCCAGGACAGCGTCGTGCGCCAGCGAACCCGATCACTGAAGCGATGCTCTACACGAGCGGTGATTTCGCTATTCTCGCGGATGGAGGGCGCGAAGCTGGGGTCAGTTAGGCCAAGCGAGCGAGGTAGCCGCCCGTTAGGATTGGGCAACACCGTGCCTTCGGCGGGTAAACCGTTCAGGAAGCCGCGCAGTTTGTTGCGCGTGTAGAGACCCTCGATCGTCACGGTCGTCGCCTCGCCCACGTCGAAGGCAAGGGTCGGCGCGACGAAGATGTGCTGCCGATGCCAGTAGTCGATGAAGCTGTCGGCATCGTCATAGGCGCCGGTCACGCGGAAGCGCACGTCCCCATTGGCAGTCAACGGGCCAGTGAAGTCGATCGTACCCCGCCAATCATCGTAGCGGCCATAGTTCAGCGCAGCTTTTCCAGCCCACGCACGTTCAGGCTGTTTGGTGACGATGTTGACGACGGCGCCCGGCTGAAGCTGGCCGTAGAGGACGGATGCCGGCCCCTTCAGGACCTCGATGCGCTCTACAGCGATGCTGTCGCGGGCCTGACGAAGCGGGTTGGCCGTGATTCCGTTGACCGTCTGATTGCTCGGGAAGCCGCGGATCAAATAAGTGTCGCCAAAAGCGTCAAGTGGAGAGCCGTCGCGGGACGTCCCGGGCACAAAGCGGAGGGCGTCGCCAACGGTTTCGCTGCTGCTTGTCTCGATCAGGCTCTCGTCCAGCACGGTGACTGACTGCGGAATGCTAAGCACCGTGTCGTCAACGCGGCCGTAGACCAGGATCTCGACGGACGCCGCATCAGAGGTGGAACGGTCGTTGACAGCAGCTTCCTGTGCCATCGCAGGGCTTGCTCCCAGCATTGCAGCCGCCAAAGCCCAACACGAAACCTGTCTAATCAACTTCTTCCCCCTTGTGTTTTTCTCAAGCAGCCGCGCGCGATTGAGAGAATTAACAATGATTGTCAATAGCACTGGATCGACGTGATGTGGGCAGGCATTTCCCGGCGCTTATCGAGCGCACGGTAGGAGGCTTCAGCTACGCCGACCACCTTCCAGGAGCCGTTATTGGAGTGGCCCCCTTCCGGAAGCTGGCCGGAAGAGGCTTGCTCTCTCAGGCTTTCGTCCAAGGGAACGAAGCGTAGGTCCATGCTGCCGTTGTAGCCTGCGCCGGCATAGACAGTGAAGGATCCTTCACTTGTGTGCAGTGATCCGCATCGGCGCATCGGAGGTTCAGGCGGGTTCAAAGTGGGATAGGCGATCAGCGGCGCCACCAAGGTCAGAAGGGTCGATGGCCATTTTAACAGGCCGAGTGCTGACGGTGCTGCCATCAAAGAGCCTTCACCGCAGCGCTGGTGCGCTTGGTAAAGATCACCAATTTCTGTCGTGGAGATCAGCTTCGCCGACTCCCGAAACAAGACATTAATCGTGATACAGATCGAAGGCGAAAGCGAAGGATGAACAACTTTAACCGTGCCGTGCCACTTCATCCTCGAGGAGGCATCACAGCCGCGGTCGGTATCAATCTCTCTCTTGCGCGCCGCGGCTGAACCATATTGCTAGCGACCAGCCAATCACACCGCAGCCGCCGAGCCAGATGAGGAAAGCCGCTGCATCGCCCGTCAGAGCGCATATAAGGCCAGGAAGACAGATTGCGGCAGTCAGCACCTGCCGTTGCCGTTTAGTCTGGCCCGCTTCCCGCATTCCGGCCGCGCGGTTGCGTTTGGGATCGCCAAGGCATAAGGCGTGAAGGATCAGCGCGGATATTGCGGTCGCAACCAAGACCAACAGCATAGTCATTCGGCCGGCACCGGACGGGCTGGGAACGGCAATCGCCTTGCAGGCAAAGCCGCCGCCCGCCAAACCATCCAAATTCCCGCGAGAAGGAAAGCCAAGTCGAGTGCGGCGATGATCGGCTGACCTGCCTCGATTGCGCGGCCCCAGCCGGGCCCTCCGGAAATCCAGCGGAGTGGGACCAAGCCAGCCAGGACCAATCCGGTGGCAAATTGCAGGGCCCGGCCCAGCGCGGCTACCGACGGTGCGGTCGTGCCGCCCAATATGGCCACGCCGGACGCGATCAGGAAGGCGGCAGGAGTCCAATAGGTCGCCGATCCCAGCGGCATTGCGATGAGGAAGGCGGCGGCCGAGCACACCAGAGCGAAGGGGAGGCCGAAACCCACGACCATGACGGTGCGATCAAGCCATTCCAGCGATCGCATATCCTCCCGTCGCCGCGCGAGCCAAAGCCGCAGCCCCGTAAATGTGACATAGCACATGGCGAACCCCAGCGCGAACCAGACCGCCTTGGACAGCATGCCTGCGAAATTACCAAAATGCATGGGCGCCATGATTGCGGCGAGCGTGCCGCCTGCCGACGGCTGCGTGCCGATCGACGGCTTGGTGTGGAGGAACTTCGCTTGTGCCCCGTCATACAGCAGGGTCACAGGCTCGATGTCACCTGCCTTGGGAGGATGGAAGCTCGTGACCTTGGCGTCCGCGCGGCCGAAATTTTCGATGGTGATGAAGGTCGGAACCTCGCCGGTGCGGCGAATGGCATCGGCAGCGATCCGGTCCATATTGCCCATCGTGGCGGGACGGGGGTCTGGCCGGCCCGGATTGCCGAAGACGGCGTCGTTGAGCGCCTGAACATCACCGCCAAAGGCCGCCATGGCGACGATGGGAACGCCGATCGTGCCGAAAAAGGAGAAGAAGCTACCCGTGAAGGCCAGGATGAAGGCGAAGGGCAGGCTCCACGTCCCGGCCACGCTGTGCCGGTCGCGATCCACCAACACCGGGCTGGCGGATCGGCGCAGAGTGAAGATGTCCTTGAAGAGATGGCGATGGATCAGCAGCCCGGAAATCGCGGCCACCAGCATCACCAATCCGACTATGCCTGTCAGCAGCAAGCCCCAAGGGTTGGGAACATGCAGGCGGACATGAGTATCGACCAGAAAGCTGCTCAGTGCATCGTCGTTGCGCGGCCCGAACACCTCCTCGCCGGTCCCGTGCAACGCCTTGGCAACATCGCCTTTTCTGTCGAGTTGATAATAGATGCCGCGACTGACCAAAGTGCCGTCCGGATCGGTTTCATGCCGATGGAAAAAGGCGCCGAGATTATGGTCGCCGATCTCGAAAAGATCGACGCCTTCATGATATTTGGCGGGCGTTTGCGCAGCCAGGCGGCGGATGCTGCCGTCCATCGGCCGTTCGAAGGCCGACCTGGTTTCGACATGGCCAGCCGACCAGATTCCGATCTCCTCTGCGAAAACCGCCGCCATGCCGGTGAAGATCACCGCATAGAGCAGCAACCCCAGCACGATACCCGACCAGCCGTGGACGGCGACCATCAGCTTCGTCTCATCCTTTTTAAGGTGGATCATGAGCGATGCTCCTCGAAGGCTGAGCGCTGGACCAGAAGCTTGTGCGCGACCAGACCTGCGTGAAAAAGGAAAAGAGTGGCAGCGATAGCGGCGACCCGCGAAAGCCTGCGATCAAGGCAGGCATGGAAGAACAGCGCAGCCCAGATCAGCGGCACAAGAACCAGCGGCAGCACCAGATTGTCGACACCGGCCGCCCCGCCCGGAAGCCACAGCGGCATTCCGGCCATGACGACGAGCGCCACCAGCACCGCCCCCGGCCCGGCCAATAAGATGCGCGTCCATTTCCGCCAGCTTTGCGACACTGAATTCTCCGGCGCCCGATCCAACTGGGCCGGAAAGACCGTTAGCAATGACCCCTGAAGCAGGCAAGAAGAATGCTATTGAGAGTCTCTCTCAATATCGCTATGGGCGCCCGATCAGGGACAAGGGATGAAGTGATGAGAAAATTTACCGTCGTCGGTGTTGCCGCCCTTCTGTCGGTCCAGCCGGCTCTGGCAAATGATGAGGGCGCTGCGCTCGCAGACAAGGCCGGTGAGTCCGGCGATCAGATCATCGTCACTGCCAATGCCGGTACGAAGACCGAAACGCCGCTGGTCGAAATGCCGCAGCCGATCACCGTGATCACTTCGGAGCAATATATCTCCCAGGGTGCGATCAGCATCAGCGACACGGTCAAATATGCCGCCGGTGTGCTCGCCAGCCCCTATGGGCGCGATACGCGCGTCGACGGTTTCAGCGTGCGCGGTATCGATGCGCTCCAGTTCCGCGACGGCATGCGCGACATCTTCAGCTATTATGCCAGCATCACGGCGGACCCCTACAACTTCTCCCGCGTGGAGATCGTGCGCGGCCCCGCGTCGGTGCTGTTCGGCCAGGGCTCGATCGGCGGCCTCGTCAACCTTGTTTCCAAGACTCCTGAGTTCAAGACGGGTGGCGAGTTGAACCTCGTCTATGGCAGCTATGACCGCAAGGAAGTCATGGGCGACGTCAACCTCGCGCTGGCCGACAATCTGGCGATCCGCGCCGTTGGCCGGGTGCGCGACGCCGACACCTATGTCGACCATGTTCCGGACGACCGCGTGCTGTTTGCGCCCTCGATCCGCTGGCAGCCGACGCCTGACACGGATGTCGTCCTGACCGGCCTCTATCAGGAGGACGACACCGGCTCGACCGCGCAGTTCCTGCCGATCGTCGGCAATTTCCGTCCGAATCCCGCCAATCCCTCCGAGCGGCTCGATCCCTACACCTTCGTCGGCAAGCCCGGCTGGGATCGCTACGCCGGCCGTTTGCTCCAGGGCGGCGGTTCCATCACCCACAGATTCTCGGACAATATCCGTCTCAGCGTCAAGGCCCGCTATATCGACAGCGATCTTGAATATAAGACCCACTATGCGGATAGCTACACCTACCCGAGCGATCCCTTTTCGGTGTACGGTACCGACGGCCGCACCATCGGTCTTTATGCCGATGCCAGCGACGCGCGGATGAACGTCTTCTCGACCGACAACAACCTCCAGTTCAACTTCAACACCGGCACCGATATCGAGCACAAGCTGCTCGTCGGCCTGGACTATAGCTGGAACAAGGTCGGCAAGCGCGGTATCTTCGGCTTCGAAACCGTCGATCTTTACAACATCGATTATGACGCGCTGGAGACCTACGAGCCGGCCGGGCCCTATGCCTACAATTCTCAGAAGCAGCTAGGCGTCTACGTTCAGGATCAAATCCGGTTCTTCGATCGTGTCTCGGTGGTGCTGGGCGCCCGTCGTGACCATGTCACCAACTCCACCGGGCAGAAGGACAACGCGACCACTTTCCGCGCTGGCATCATCGGGGAAATCGGCGCGGGCTTTTCGCCCTTCTTCAGCTACACGGAAAGCTTCCTGCCGATCGCGGGAACCCTTACCGGTCCCGGCGGCGTCATAGGCGATCCCTTCGAGCCTCAGACCGGCACGCAGTATGAAGCGGGCGTAAAGTGGCAGCCGACCCCTGCGACGCTTGTCACGGTTACGGCTTTCCACATCAAGGAACAGAACCGCGTCCTCTATTTGCCGAACAACGTCACGACCCAGTCCGGCGAACTGACCACCAAGGGCATCGAGGTCGAGGCGAGCCATCGCCTGCCCGGCGATTTCGAATTGCTGGTCAATTACGGCTATAACCAGCTGAAGTCCGAGGTGAACAGCAGCCTGGAATATATGCCGCGCCACATCGCGTCGATCTGGTCGACCAAGACCTTCGGCATGACGGACGGCGCGCAGCTGCGTCTTGGCGCGGGCGTCGTCTATAGCGGCAAGAGCAAGTCGACCGGCGCCCTTGACCCCTATGGCCTCAATCCCGCCATCCCGGCCGGAACCCTCTATACGGTGGTCACCCCGTCCCGCACCACCGTCGACGCCCTGGCGGAGATCAACTGGCAGAGCTGGCGTTTCGCACTCAATGCGACGAACCTGCTCAATAATAAATTCTACGCATCCTGCCTTGCGCGCGGTGACTGCTTCATGGGTGCGCCGCGCAATGTCATGGGGACCGTGAGCTATCGCTTCTGATTGATTGAATTTGGCCGGGCGCAAGACCCGGCCAAATGGGCGCAGCTTGGTAGATATTCTCTGCGTCCAGCCTTCCGCCGTTTTCGATGCCCGAGAACACGCGCACCTCATCCCGAAGCATGCCCCCAGCCAATCGCGAATGGCCCCTGCGCGGGCGTGGATATGGCAGGGACGATGCCTTGGGCTGCTGTGCCTCGCTGCGCCGGTGCCGCAGATGTTCGTGCCGGGCAGCGGGCTGTTCGTGTGGATCGGCACCGGTGACATGGTGGGTGCGTCGGTTGATACGACCCTCATGGCGACCGGCCTTCTGGCGATGGGCGTGACGACCCGAATGAAGGTGCGGTTGAGCGTGGCGACAGCATGAACCTCCTGCTCGCGCTCATCGGGATGCTGTGCCTGTGCCTGTCGATGACGCGGCACCAGCGCGATGTGCTGGCCGCCCGTTGTCGCCGAGGCTTTCGAGCGGCTTGCGGGGCGTGGGTTGTGCCATGCTCCTTCTATCCCTTGGTGTCGCGTTGCCGGAAGGGGCGCTCGTCATCCTGCGATGGATCGGCGAGTTGAGCCTTTGCCGCGCTGGTGGCGTGGCAACGTGCGTCCTTGTTTCGGCGCGGCGAAGGCAGGCGGGACCCAAGTAACTCCGTCGCGTATAAGACGGCGGCTTACGCCGCTTTCCGCCGTTGAGCGGTCCGTCAGCAAACGGCCACTTCAAACCCGCCGAAACGGAAACGGCGCCACCGTCCGCTCATAGCCATGCAAATCCAACGCCCGCGTCACCGGGGGCAGGGCGCGATCCGGACACCCCCGCCGCTCGCACAAATGGCAG
>Ga0307405_10001201_pt1 | contig 10730 bp, 6 predicted proteins | sample 322Cmetagenome_2_FD_203311 | JGI IMG/M metagenome (GOLD analysis project Ga0307405, IMG submission 203311) | Maize rhizosphere microbial communities from greenhouse at UC Davis, California, United States - 322HYB-C-1 | ecosystem: Host-associated > Plants > Roots > Rhizosphere > Soil | place... | reverse complement strand
CGGGTCGAGCCCGTCGGGGCCGGCGATCACCTCGAGCAGCAGCGCGTTGTCGGCGACCGTCGTCGTCATCGGGCCGAGGTGGTCGATCGTCGCCTCGATCGGCATCGCGCCCGTGTACGGCACCAGGCCGTGGGTGCCCTTCATGCCGTAGCAGCCGGAGTACGACCCCGGCATCCGGATCGAGCCGCCCTGGTCGCCGCCGATCGCCATCTCGACCTCGCCGGCGCCGACCAGCGCGGCGCAGCCGCTCGACGATCCGCCCGCCGAGTAGCCGATCTTGTACGGGTTGTGCACCGGCCCGGCGGCCGACGTGTGGCTGCCGCCGGAGAGGCAGAAGTACTCGCAGTGCGCCTTGCCGACGATCGTGCCGCCGGCGTCGAGAATGCGCGTCGCGACCGTCGCGTCGACGTCGGGCACGTAGCCCTCGAGCGTCGAGGCGCCGTTCATCATCGGCACGCCGGCCAGGCAGATGTTGTCCTTCAGCACGACGCGCTTGCCGGCGAGCGGGCCGTACGGTGCGCCCTTCACCTCCGACTTCACGTACCACGCGCCGAGCGGGTTTTCGGACGGCGGCGGCCGCGTCCCCGGCGTGCGCGGGTAGCGCACCTCGGGCAGGTAGTCGGGCAGCTGGTCGACGCGGTCGTAGGCCTGCATCGTGCCTTCGAGGACGTCGAGGTACTCGCCGATCTCGCGGTCCGACATGCTCATGTGCAGCTTGCCGACGATGTGCTTCATCTGTTCGAGCGTGGGGCGCTTCACCATCGTCATGGATTCACCTCGGGAATTGGAAGCGGCCGCAGCCGGCTGGTTCGGGTGCTGCGGCGTGGCCGGGCGGATGGCCGGGCTCGGGATCGGGTCGCGCAGGGTGGCCGACGGTATGACCGGGCGGGGTGGTGGCGGGGCCGACGGCTGTCCGTAAGTCGCGACGGGTACCGGCCCGCCGCGTGCGGATGTTGCGGGCGGCCTCGCCGATGCGGTCGGTGCCGAGCCACCGGCCGGACGCTGCGACGCACTCGGCGCGCGCGTTGGCGCGCTCGACAGGGCCGGCACGCCATCGCGTCCCGCCGCCCCCGGCCCGATCACCCGCGTCGTCCGCATCGTCCCCATGCCGAGCAGCTCGGCCAGCCCGCCGGCATGGACGACATGCGCATCGACCTCGCGTTCGATGCGGCCGCGCTCCATCACGACGATGCGGTCGGCCACGTCGAGCACGAGGTCGAGGTTCTGCTCGACGACGACGAGCGACAGCTTGTCGCGCTTGCGCAGGTTCGAGAGGATCTCGCCGATCTCCTGCACGATCGACGGCTGGATGCCCTCCGAGGGCTCGTCGAGCAGCAGCAGCCACGGCACCGGCATCAGCGCGCGGCCGAGCGCGAGGATCTGCTGCTCGCCGCCGGACAGCGCGCCGCCCTTGCGGTCGAGCAGCGCGCGCAGCCGCGGCAGGGTGTCGACGATGCGTTCGATCGCGGCCGCTTCGGTGTCGCCCGAATCGGCGGTCCAGGCGAGGCGCAGGTTCTCGAGCGCGCTCAGCCCGGGCAGGATGCCGCGCCCCTGCGGCACGTAGCCGATGCCGAGCCGGCTGCGGTCGTGCGCCTTCATCCGCGTGACGTCGATGCCGTCGATCGAGACGCGGCCCGCAGTCGCCGGCACCAGCCCGATCAGCGCCTTCAGGAACGTCGTCTTGCCGACGCCGTTGTGGCCGACGATGCCGACCGCCTCGCCCGCGTGCAACGCGAACGTGATGCCGTGCAGCACCGGTACGTGACCGTATGCGGCGCGCAGCCCGGCGACGTCGAGCACGACGTCGGCCGCGCCATCGGGCTTCGCGCCGTTCGCGTCATCGGTGTCGGAATTGGCATCGGCGTGGCCGTCGGCGTCGCCGCGCCACTCGTTCGCGGCACTCATTTGGCGCGGCTCCCGATGTAGACCTCGCGCACCTTCGCGTCGGCCAGCACCTCGTCGACCGGCCCTTCGCGCAGGATCGCGCCCTGGTGCAGCACGGTGACCTGGCCGCCGAGCATCCGCACGAACTGCATGTCGTGGTCGACGACGACGATCGTCGCCTTCTGGTTCACCTCGTGGATGATGCGCACCAGCTGGTCGGCCTCGGCGCCGGTGATGCCGGCTGCCGGCTCGTCGAGCAGCAGCAGCCACGGCCGCTGCGCCAGCACGAGACCGATCTCGACGAGCTGACGCTGGCCGTGCGCGAGCTCCCCGACCAGGCGGCGCGCGATCCGCTGCAGCGAGACCTGCTGCATCACCTCCTCGACTGCCGCTTCGGCCGACGCGCGGTTCGGATGGACGCGGCGCGCCGACAGGAACAGGTTCTCCTCGACATTCAGGCCGTTCATCACCGACGGTACCTGGGTCTTGATGCCGACGCCGAGGCGGACGATCTCGTAGGCGCGCCAGCCGCTGACGTCCTGCCCGCGGATGAAGACGCGGCCATGGCTCGGGTCGAGGCGGATCTGCCCGGTCAGGCATTTGAAGAACGTGCTCTTGCCGGCGCCGTTCGGGCCGATCAGGCAGCGCAGCTCGCGGTCGCGCAGCGAGAAGTTGACGCTGTTGACCGCCTGCACGCCGCCGAAGCGCATCGACAGGTCGCGCGTGTCGAGCACGGTTTCGCTCATCGGTGCGCTTGCCCGGACGAGAAGATCGGCCCCGCCGTGACGTCAACGGGGGGCATCGCAGCGATCACGATCCAAGCGCTCAGCGTGCTCATGCATCACCCCGCTGGCTGCGCCGACGCCGCGTGCTGCTCGCCTGGCGGCGGCTGACGCGGGCGACGTCGCGGCGCTCGCGCCAGCGCGTCAGCGCCGGCAGCAGACCGCTCGGCAGCAGCAGCACGACCAGCACGAGGATCGCGCCGAGCACGAGCGAGTTGTCGATCAGCGTCTGCTGGCCGAGCAGCAGCTTCAGGTAGCCGAGCACGATCGCGCCGGCGATCGGCCCGGCCAGGGTGCCGAGCCCGCCGACGATGGTCCAGATGATCACTTCGGCCGATTGGCCGAGGCTGAACACGCCCGGCGTCACGATCTCGGCCCAGTTCGCGAACAGGCAGCCGGCGAGGCCCGCCATCGCCGCGCTGATCGTGAAGATCGCTGTCTTGTAGAGCGGCGCGCTGTAGCCGAGCAGCTCGACGCGCGCCTCGTTCTCGCGGATGCCGATCAGCACCTGGCCGAAGTACGAGCCGAGGATCCAGCGGCACAGCAGGTAGCAGCCCATCAGCGCGACCGCGACGACGTAGTAGAACGGCGTCCCGTAGACGGTGACGCTGGCGTCGCCGGGCACGTTGAGGATCGGGAAGGCGGGGATGCCGTTGAAGCCGCCGAGCCGCGCGCTGCCGATGCGGTACGCGTCGCCGGCGGTCGCGCTCATGAACTTGAACAGGATCAGCGTGACGACGAGCGTGATCACGCCCATGTAGACGTCGCTGATGCGGCCGTAGAACATCATCGCGCCGATCACCGCGGCGACCGCCGCCGGCAGCACGATCGCGAGCAGCAGCGGGCCGGTGCTTTCGCCGACGTTCATCGACGCGATCGCGTAGGTGTACGCGCCGAGCCCGAAGTAGGCGGCGTGGCCGAAGCTCAGGATGCCGGCGAAGCCCCACAGCAGGCCGAGCGACAGCGCGAACAGCGCCCAGATCAGCAGCAGGGTCGGCGTGTTGGTGCCGGTCACCGCGGGCAGCAGCAGGAGGATCAGCGATCCGACAATGAACCAGCCCCAGCGGATGCGGCCGATCCCGAACGTGGGATGCCCGGTCATGTCGAATTCCTGAAGAAGCGCCCGGTGATGCCCTGCGGCATCAGGCGCAGCAGGATGATCGCGAGCGCGAGCATCGCGATCTCGCCGATCACCGGCGTCGATCCGAACGAGACGATCTGGTTGACGGTGCCGAAGATGATCGAGCTGCCGAGCGTGCCGGAGATGATCGCCGCGCCGCCGGTGATGACGGTGATGAACGACTTCGCGATGTAGAGCGAGCCCGACGACGGCAAGAGGCCGGTCAGCGGCGCCATCACGCCGCCGGCGAGGCCGGAGAGCGCAGCGCCGGCGGTGAAGGTCCACATGTAGATGCGCTGCGGGTTGTAGCCGAGTGACGAGGCGATCTCGGCGTTCTGCATCGCACCGCGTGCGACCAGGCCGACGCGCGTGTAGCGCAGCACCAGCCAGAGCAGCAGCATCACGAGGATGCCGATCGCGATGATGAACAGGTTGTAGCCGCCCATCTGGTACGCGCCGACCTGGTACGACTGGATTGGCGCCGTCACGCTGACCGCGGTGTTGCCGAAGATCAGCGTGACGAGCCCGACCATCAGCAGGCTCAGCCCCCAGGTCGCCAGCATCGTGTCGATCATCCGGCCGTAGAGGTGGCGGATCACGAGCCGCTCGACGATCAGCCCGATGATCCCGACGACGAGCGGCGAGATCACGAGCATCGAGAACCAGATGTCGAGCCCCGCCCGGTTGCAGAAGATCGTCGTGTATCCGCCGATCATCACGAACTCGCCGTGCGCGAGATTGATGACCCGCATCATCCCGAACACCACCGCGAGCCCGGCGCTGGTCAGCGCGAGGAACGCGATCATGTAGAGGATCTCGAGGAAGACGACGGCGGCGTAGTCCACTGCTGTCCCTTTTCAGACCACGCCGGAACGAGAGCTGCGGTCGGGTGTTCCGGCGACGCCGCACGGAAGCGGCGCCTGGTGCCCGCCCGTGCTTCTGCGCGCGCTCACCAGGCTGGTGTGCGCAGTCACCCGATCCGTGTCTCTCAAGACAAGACGCTTCTGCAACGAACTCGATGGAGGAACGCGCCTAGATCGTCACCTCGAACTGCTTGTTCTCGTTCGGGTTCTTCTCGAGGTTGCACGATGCCGCGGTGTCGCTCGGCGGGCGCTGCTTGAACGACTGCTTGATCGTCAGCTTCTGGCCCTTGACCTCCATCACCTTGATGTCGAGCGCAGCGTGGTGGGTCTTCGGGTCCATCGTCACGAGACCGCCGGGCCCTTCGACGCTGACGCCCGATTCGAGGGCCTTGATCAGCTTGTCGCGCTCCATCGAGCCGGCCTTCTTGACCGCTTCCGCCCACAGCTTGATGCCCTGGTACTGCGAGACCGCGATCTCGTGGACGATCTTCGTGTCGCCGAAGCGCTTGGCCCAGCGCGCGAGGAAGTCCTTGTTCGCCGGCGACGGGTCTTCCTGGCTGTAGTTGCCGGCGATCAGGATGCCGTCGCCTTCGGCGGCCGACAGCGCGAGGTGCTCGTTGCCGACGCCGAACGTCGTCGAGAAGAGCGGGATCTTCTTGTTCATGCCCGACGCCGCCCACTGGCGGAAGAACGACAGGTGGGCGCCGCCGACGAGCGCGGCGCAGACCGAGTCGGGCTTCTCCTGTTGGATCTTCGCGATCGTCGAGCCGAAGTCGGCGACGTCGAGCGGGAAGAAGTCGGTCTTCGCGACGCTGCCGCCGCGCTGCTTCACGTAATGCGCGACCCACTTCGCGGTGATCTGGCCGTAGTTGTAGTCGGCCGCGAGCACGTAGACCTTCTTGCCCCACTGCTTTTGCGCGATCTCGACGATCGGCTCGACCGCCTGCGCCGGCGTCGTGCCGGTCACGAAGCAGTTGCGGTCGCAGACGCCGCCTTCGTACAGCACGTTGTAGAAGTAGAGGACGTTGGCGCGCTTGAAGGTCTGCCGGATCGCCTCGCGCGAGGCCGACGTGATGCCGCCGTGCACGACGTCGACCTTGTCGTCGCGCGCCAGTTGCTGCGCGTACTTCGTGTAGAGCGCGATGTCCGATTGCGAGTCGTACTGGACGACCTGGATCTTGCGGCCGAGCAGGCCGCCAGCGGCATTGATCTCCTCAGCGGCGAGCGTCGTTGCCATCACCATCGGCTTGCCGTAGGCGTCGAGGTTGCCGGAGTTGTCGAGCACCGAGCCGAGCTTGATCGGCGCGCCTTGCGCGAGCGCGTGGCCGAACGGGAGGGCGCTGCCGGCAGCGACGCTGGAGGCGGAGGCGAGGAAGTGACGACGCGAAAAGGACATGGTCTTCTCCTGGTGTTGGCGGGGCCGTTGAATGCGTGACGACGACGGCGGCTGACGCCGCGTCAGCCTTTCGGCAACGCCTTGTTGCCGGAGGGGGCCGGACCGCCCGAAGCGGCGTCCGTGCTGTTCGATGACGAAGGGCCGACCGCCGCGGACAGGTCCACGCCGATCGACTCGCCGATGCTCTTCAGGGCCGGCAGCTGCAGCGCCATGCCCATGATGCTGTCCATCACCTGCGTGACCGGCGCGCGCGCCGCGCCGCCGTCGCCGCCGGTCGGCATGCCCGGGGTCGACGAGCCGCCGAAGCCGGTGACCTGGTGGATGCGGATGCTGTCGATCTTCTCGGCGGGCTTCATCATCTGGCCGATGATCTCGGGCATGCGGTCGAGCCGGTACTGCTCGAGCTGCATCCGCATCAGCTCGCCGCTGCGCGAGTTCTCGGCCGCGATCAGCGCACGCGTGCCTTCCGATTCGGCGGTCAGCCGGATGCGCTGCGCCTCGGCGCGGGTCGTCGTCGCCGACGCTTCGGCCTTCGCGGTCATCAGCAGCACCGCGGTCTCGCTCTGCGCCTTCGAAGTCTCGACCTCGCCGCGCTCCTGCTCGCGCTTCAGCGCGATCTCGCGCGAACGGTCGGCGACCGCGCGCTCGCGCTCGGTCTGCAACTGCTCCTGCGCGAGCACGATCTCGGTCCGCGCGAGCTCGGCCTGAGCCTGCGCCTTCGCTTCCTCGGCGTGCTTCAACGCCAGCGCGATCGAGCTGTCGACCTTGCGCACTTCCGAATTGAGCTGGGCCTCGATCTCGAGGCGGCGCAGCTCGCGCTGCTTGTTGATCTCGGCGAGCCGGGTCGACTGCTCGCGCTCGATGCGCGCCTGCTCCGACGCCACCGTCGACTGCTCGCGGGCGCGCGCGGTGTCGGCGTCGCTGGCCGCCTTCAGCTTCTCGATCTCGAGGCGCTGCGCGATCTGCGCTTCTTCCTCCTGGCGCGACAACGTCAGCCGCTGCTTGATCGCCTCGAGCTGGGTCTGCCGCACGGAGACGTCGGCATCGGCTTCGATCTCGGCGCGCTTCTTCTTGCTGGTCGCGATGATCTCGGCGAGCTTGCGCAGGCCGACCGCGTTGAACGCGTTGTTGTCGTCGAGCGCGGCGAACGCAGCCTGGTCCATCCGCGTCAGCGAGACCGATTCGAGCTGCAGGCCGCTGTGCGCGAGGTTGTCGCGCACCGACTCGCGGATCGTCTTGACGAACTCGCCGCGCCGGTCGTGCAACGAATCCATCGTCAGGCCGGCGGCGGTGGCCTGGATCGCGTCGATGAAGCGGCCTTCGAGGAGGTTCCTCACGCCGTCCGGGCTCAGCGACTTCGAGCCGATCGCCTGTGCGGCGGTGGCGACGCCGTCGATCGTCGGCTGCACGCGCAGGTAGAACTCGAGCTCGACGTCGACCCGCATCCGGTCTTCGGTGATCAGCGATTTCGGGCCGGCGCGCACGACCTCGATGCGCATCGTCCGCATGTTGATCTCGTCGACCTTGTGCAGGAACGGCAGCGCGAGGCAGCCGCCCGACAGCACGATCTTCTGCCCGCCGAAGCCGGTGCGGATGATCGCGACGTCGCGCGATGTCTTGCGGTAGAAGCGGCTCAGAAAAGCGACCGCGACCGCGATCGCGACGATCAGGACGATCAGGCCGAACAGCCAGGCCAGCAAGGTCATGGGTTCTCCTCCTCCTCGTGAGTGCCCGGACCATCGGGCACCGCGGCGGTCGCTGCATCGGTTGCAGTCTTCATGCCAGGTCGACGGTCACCGGTCGGCGGCACCCGTCGCCCGAAAAGGGTACCCCAGCCTCTGCTGAACGGCACTCATGTTTACCCTTCGCAACGGGCTCGGGTGCATCGGCGCTACAGGCGCGGGTGGCGGCGGTGCCAGCCGGTGACGCGCTGGAACGCACGCGCGACGCGCACGATCGATGCCTCGCCGAGGTGCCTGCCGATGAACTGTGCGCCGATCGGGAGCCCTTTCGCGGTGAAGCGCGCCGGCAGCGTGACGCTCGGATGCCCCGACATCGAGAACGGCGCGGTGTAGCGGATCAGCGCGGCGAGCTCGGCCGGCACGCTGCCGAGCGTCGTCATGCGCGCGACCGTCGGCGCCGCGATGGGCTGCGCCGGGATCAGCATCGCATCGACCGGAGCGAGCGCGGCGCGCACGCGTCCGGTGAAGTCGCGCCGGCGCAGCCAGATGCGCTGCAGCGCGACGCCTTGCAGCGCGTTTCCGGCATCGAGCAGGCCGGCCAGACCCGGGCCGTAGGCGTCGCGGCGGGACGGGAACGTCGCCGCATGGGCGACGGCGGTCTCGACCGCGCAGGCCGGCCCCCAGTCGGCGAGCATCGCGCTGACGTCCGGGAAGCGCAGAGCGACGATCTCGGCGCCGAGGTCGCGCACCGTGGACAGCGCTTCCTCGACGGCAAGCCGCGTGTCGACGTCGATCGCGTCGAGCGCATAGCGTTCGTCGAAGCCGATCCGCACGCCGCGCAGGTCGCCGTCGGCTGCGGCGAGGTAGTCGGGCACCGGGTCGAGGCGCGCGGTCGGGTCGTTCGGATCGGCGCCGGCGATCGCGCCGAGCATGATCGCGGCGTCGGTCGCGCTCCGGCACATCGGCCCGATGTGGTCGAGCGACGCGGCGAGCTCGAAGCTGCCGTGCCGCGAAACGCGCCCCCACGTCGGCTTGATCCCGGTGTTGCCGTTCGCCGCCGACGGAAAGCGGATCGAGCCGCCGGTGTCGGTGCCGAGCGAGCCGAAACACAGGCCGGCCGCGGTCGCGACGCCCGAGCCGCTCGACGACGCGCCCGACCAGTGGTCGCGGTGGAAAGGGTTCAGCGGCGCCGGGATGTCCGGGTGGTGGTCGGCGAACGCGCCTTCGGTCAGCTGCAATTTGCCGAGCAGCACCGCGCCGGCTTCACGCAGCTTGCGCACCACCGTGCCGTCGCTCGTCGGCACGAAGTCGCGGTGCAGCGGCATCCCGGCCGCGGTGACGATGCCGGCGGTGTGGCACAGGTCCTTCACCGCGATCGGCACGCCGTGCAGTTGCGAAAGGATCTGGCGCCGCCCGATCATCTGTTCGGCGCGGCGCGCCTGCTCGAGCGCGAGCTCCGGTGTCACGCGGGCATACGACTTCAGCGCCGGGTCGAGCCGCTCGATCCGGCGCAGCATCGTCTCGGTCAGCTCGACCGGCGAGAGCTTGCGGGCGGCGAGCAGGCGCGACAGCTCGTCGATCTCGAGGTAGTGCAGCTCGTCGTGTTCCATCGTCAGCCGCGGGAGGGTTCGGTGTCGACCAGCGCGGCGAGCCGGCTCAGCAGCTCGTCGAGCGGCGCCGGCTTGACGAAGTGCTCGTCGAAGCCGGCATCGAACGCGCGCTGGCGGTCCGGCGCGCGGCCGTAGCCGGTCAGCGCGATCAGGCGCAGGGCGCGCAGGCTCGGCCGCGCCCGCAGCGCACGCGCGAGGTCGTAGCCGTTCATCTTCGGCAGCCCGATGTCGAGCAGTGCGGCGTGCGGCCGGAACGACTCGACGCGCTCGAGCGCGACCTCGGCGCTGCCGGCGCTGATCACCTCGTAGCCTTCCATCCGCAGCAATTCGGCGAGCGCCTCGACGGCATCCGAGTTGTCATCGACGAGCAGCACGCGCGCGGCCCGGCGCGCGGATTCGAGCGTCGTGCGGTCGGCGGCCGGCGCGCCGGCGTCCTCGGTGGCGAGCGGCAGGGTCACCGTGAAGCGGCTGCCGCGTCCGGGGCCGTCGCTCTCGGCGCCGATGCGGCCGTGGTGCAGCACGACGAGGCTCTGCGCGATCGCGAGGCCGAGGCCGAGGCCGCCCTCGGCACGCTGCAGCGCCTGCTCGCCCTGCACGAAGCGCTCGAACACCCGCGCGAGCAGTTGCGGCTGGATGCCGACGCCCTGGTCGGTGACGGTCAGGCGCGCTTCCCCTGCAGCGACGCGCAGGTCGACCGCGATCCGGTCCTCGACGCGCGAGAACTTCGCTGCATTCGTCAGCAGGTTGCTGACGATCTGCGCGAGGCGCAGCGCGTCGCCCTGAACCCATACGGGCTCGGCCGGCAGGCTCACGTCGGGGCGGTGCACGCGCGCCTCGAGCGCCGGCTCGACCAGCTCGAGCGCGCGACCGACGACCGCGCGCAGATCGAGTCGCTCGAGCTTCAGGCGGATCTTGCCGGAGGCGATGCGCGAGACGTCGAGCAGGTCGTCGACCAGCTGCGACAGGTGCGCGACCTGGCGTTCGATGACGAGGCGCTGCGGCGCGGCGGCGTCCGGATCGCGCCGCGCCATCACGCCGAGCGAGGTGACGATCGGCGCCAGCGGGTTGCGCAGCTCGTGGCCGAGCATCGCGAGAAAGTCGTCCTTCGCGCGGTTCGCGATCTCGGCCTCGTGCAGGGCGGCCTGCGCCTCCGCGAACAGCCGCACGTTGTCGAGCGCGAGCGCCGCGCGCTGCGCAAGCTCGGCGAGCAACACGCCGTCCTCGGCGCTGTACCGGCGCCCGGACTCGGCCTGGATCGCGCCCATCGCGCCGATCGTGCGGCCGCGCGCGACCAGCGGCACGACGCAGGTCGCGCGCATGCCGGGCGCCTTCGCGAACGCGAGGAACCCCGGCTCGGCGATGCCCGAGGTCTCGGGCGACTCGAAGTTAGCGA
>Ga0307405_10001199_pt1 | contig 10733 bp, 9 predicted proteins | sample 322Cmetagenome_2_FD_203311 | JGI IMG/M metagenome (GOLD analysis project Ga0307405, IMG submission 203311) | Maize rhizosphere microbial communities from greenhouse at UC Davis, California, United States - 322HYB-C-1 | ecosystem: Host-associated > Plants > Roots > Rhizosphere > Soil | place... | reverse complement strand
GGTGGTCGGCCTGTCGTTTCTCGCCGTGGCGGCCTGGGCGCTCAAGCCCGACCGGCTCGACGAGCAGCCGACGCCGGTCGGTGGCGCGGGTGTGTTCGCGATCACCACGGTCGCGTTCTTCCTGGCCGAGATGGGCGACAAGACGCAGGTCGCCACCGTGATCCTCGCCGCGCAGTTCAGCTCGCTCGCCGCGGTCGTCGTCGGCACCACGCTCGGCATGCTGCTCGCCAACGCGCCGGTCGTGTTCGCTGGCCGGGCGATGTCGCAGCGCATACCGTTTCGCGTCATCCGCGCGATCGCCGCAGCGCTTTTCGCCGTCATCGGCGTGTGGGTGCTCGTCGTCGGCGTGCCGGGCGGGTGACCCGACGGGCGCTTCGGACCCGATCGTCGCAGAGGCCGGCGCGGCGCGCCGGGCCGGTGCAGGCGAGGCTCGCCGTGGCGCGCCGATATAATCGAATGCTTGCGCTTCGAGCGCCCGTGCCCGACGTGCGGGCCCCACTTCTCCCGTGACCAAGCCGTTCAAGCCCGCCGAGATCGAAACCGTTGCGCAACAGGCGTGGCGCGCCGCCGATGCCTATCGGGCGCGCGAGACGCCCGGCGCGAACAAGTACTACTGCGTTTCGATGCTGCCCTATCCGTCGGGCAAGCTGCACATGGGGCACGTGCGCAACTACACGATCAACGACGTCATGTACCGGCATCTGCGGATGCGCGGGTACAACGTGCTGATGCCGATGGGCTGGGACGCGTTCGGTCTGCCGGCCGAGAACGCGGCGATGAAGAGCGGCATGCCGCCGGCGAAGTGGACGCGCGAGAACATCGCCTACATGAAGCAGCAGCTGATCGCGATGGGGTTCGCGATCGACTGGTCGCGCGAGCTCGCCACCTGCGATGCCGCGTACTACAAGTGGAACCAGTGGATGTTCCTGCGCATGCTCGAGAAGGGCATCGCCTATCGCAAGACCCAGGTCGTCAACTGGGACCCGGTCGACCAGACGGTGCTTGCCAACGAGCAGGTGATCGACGGGCGCGGCTGGCGCTCCGGTGCGCCGGTGGAGAAGCGCGAGATTCCCGGGTATTACCTGCGGATCACGGATTATGCCGACGAGCTTCTGAAGTCGCTGGACGACCTGCCCGGCTGGCCCGACCGGGTGAAGACGATGCAGGCCAACTGGATCGGCAAGAGCGAGGGCGTGCGCTTCGCATTCCCGCACGACGTGCGCGGCGACGACGGAAAGCCGATCCAGGACGGCCGCATGTACGTGTTCACGACGCGTGCCGACACCATCATGGGCGTCACGTTCGTCGCCGTCGCGGCCGAGCATCCGCTGGCGCAGCATGCGGCGAAGTCGTACCCCCGGCTCGCGTCGTTCATCGACGAATGCCGCCGCGGCAGCGTCATGGAAGCCGACGTCGCGACGATGGAAAAGAAAGGGATGGCGACGGGCCTCTTCGTCACCCATCCGCTGACCGGCGACCGGCTGGAGGTCTGGGTCGGCAACTACGTGCTGATGGCGTACGGCGAAGGCGCGGTGATGGGCGTCCCGGCGCACGACGAGCGCGATTTCGAGTTCGCGAAGAAGTACGGCCTGCCGATCAAGCAAGTGCTGGAACACACCTTGATAGCGACGCCGGACTTGCGCAAGGATCATCCGCGCGGCGAATACGAGTGGGCTTACTTCGACGACAACCGGTGGAAGCCGTGGTATGCGGCCAAGTCTGCCGATGAAGTGATCGTCGTGAATTCCGGCAAGTACAACGGACTATCACATAGGGAAGCCGTCGACGCGATCGCCGCCGACCTCGCGGCGATGGGCCTGGGCGAGAAGCAGACGACATTCCGCCTGCGCGACTGGGGCATCTCGCGCCAGCGCTACTGGGGCACGCCGATCCCGATCGTGCACTGCGACGCCTGCGGCACGGTGCCGGTTCCCGACGACCAGCTGCCGGTCGTGCTGCCCGAGGACTGCGTCCCAGACGGCAGCGGCAGCCCGCTCGCCAGGCGCGAGGATTTCATCGCGACGGACTGTCCGGCCTGCGGCAAGCCCGCGCGACGCGAGACCGACACGATGGACACGTTCGTCGACTCGTCGTGGTACTTCATGCGCTACGCGTGTCCGGACGCGCCGACGATGGTCGACGAGCGCCAGGACTACTGGATGCCGATGGACCAGTACATCGGCGGCATCACGCATGCGATCCTGCACCTCCTGTACGCGCGGTTCTGGACCAAGGTCATGCGCGACATGGGCATGGTCCGCTACGACGAGCCGTTCACGCGCCTGCTCACGCAGGGCATGGTGCTGAACCACGCGTTCTTCCGCCGCAACGACAAGGGCGGCATCGACTACATCGCGCCGGAGAACGTGGACATCCAGCGCGACGCCGGCGGCGCGATCACCGGCGGTCGCAGCCGCCTCGACGGCCAGCCGGTCGAGTACGACGGCATCGGCACGATGAGCAAGAGCAAGCTCAACGGCGTCGATCCGCAGGACATGATCGATCGCTACGGCGCCGACGCGTCGCGGCTGTTCGTCATGTTCGCGAGCCCGCCCGAGCAGACGATCGAGTGGGCGGACACCGGCGTCGAAGGCGCCCACCGGTTCCTGCGCCGGCTGTGGAACCACGCGCAATCGCGCAGCGGGCTCGTCGCCTCGGCCGCCAGCACGTACGACTGGAGCGCGAGCGGCGATGCGCTGCGCGCGGCGCGGCGTGAGCTGCACGTGACGCTGCGCCAGGCCAATTACGACTACGAGCGCATCCAGTACAACACCGTCGTGTCGGCGGCGATGAAGATGCTGAACACGCTGGAGTCCGCACCCGATTCCGGCGCCGGCGCCGCCGAGCTGCAGCGCGAAGGGCTGTCGCTGCTCCTTCGCGTGCTCTATCCGGTCACGCCGCACGTCGCCTGGACGCTGTGGCGCGACCTGGGATTCGCGCCGCTGCACGGCGATCTCGTGGACGCGCCGTGGCCGATGGTGGACGACGGTGCGCTGCGACAGGACACCGTCGAGCTCGTGCTGCAGGTGAACGGCAAGCTGCGCGGCAAGCTCGTCGTCGCGGCGAACGCCGACCGCGCTGCGATCGAAGCGGCGGCCCGGTCGTCGCCCGAGGTGGCGAAGCATGCCGCCGACGCGGCGGTGAAGAAGGTCGTCGTCGTTCCGGGGAGGCTCGTCAATGTGGTCGTCTGACAGGCTGTCGACGCGGTCGCCGCGCACGCACGGCGCGCTGGCAGACTCCGCAGCCGCGGCGAACCACGCCGCTCGCTTCGGTCGCCTCGCCGCACTCGTCGCCTGCCTGTTGCTTGCGGCCTGCGGCTTCCATCTGCGCGGACAGGCGAGCTACCCGTTCAAGACGATCTACGTCAACGCGCCGGCGTACGGCGCGTTCGCCGCCGAGCTTCGTCGTGCGCTCGCCGGATCGGGTACCGCAACGGTGAGCGACGCGCCGACCGGCGCCGAAGCGATCATCGACGTCAGCGAGGTCGCCGACGACAAGCAGGTGCTGTCGCTCTCGCCCGGTGGCCGCGTGCAGGAATACGCGCTCGCGAAGGCGGTGCGCTTCCGCGTGCACGACGCGCAGGGCCGTGACTGGCTGAAGGAGGACGAGATCGTCGTGCGGCGCAACTACACCTACGACGACACCGAGCGCCTGGCGCGCGAGATCCAGGAAGCGCGCCTCTTGCGCGACATGCAGAGCGACGCGATCGCGCAGATCGTTCGGCGGCTGCAGACGGCCCGGCCGCCGGCGTGAACGTCCGCGCCGAGGACCTCGACGCGCGGCTCGCGCGCGGGCTCGCGCCGCTGTACGTCGTGCACGGCGACGAGCCGCTGCTCGTCCTAGAGGCGGGCGATGCCGTGCGCCGGGCGGCGCGGGCGGCCGGCATCGCCGAGCGCGAGGTGTTCGTCGTCGAGCCGGGATTCCGCTGGGACGCATTCCTCGGCGCGAACGCGAACCTCGGCCTGTTCGGCGATCGCAAGCTGGTCGACCTTCGCATTCCCACCGGCAAGCCCGGAGGCGACGGCGCCAAGGCGCTCGAGCGGCACGCCGCGACGGCGAACCCCGATGTCGTAACGCTGGTCACGCTGCCGCGCCTCGACAAGGCGACGCAGGGGTCGGCGTGGTTCACCGCGCTCACCGAAGCCGGCGTCTGCGTTGCGGTGCAGGCGCCCGAGCGCGAAGCGCTGCCGCGCTGGATCGCCGCCCGGCTCGCGCGGCAGAAGCAGCAGGCGACCGCGGAAACGCTCGCCTTCCTCGCCGACCACAGCGAGGGCAACCTGCTCGCGGCGCGCCAGGAGATCGAGAAGCTCGCGTTGCTGCTGCCTGCCGGCGCGATCGAGCACGAGGCGGTCGTCGCCGCCGTGGCCGACGTCGCGCGCTTCGACGTGTTCGCGGCCTCCGAGGCGTGGCTCGCCGGCGATGCGCCACGCGTCGTGCGGATCCTGTCGGCGCTGGAAGCCGCGGGCGACGGACCGCAGCTCGGCGTGTGGGCGCTCGGCGAGGACCTGCACGCGATCGCCGCCGTGCAGGCGATGTCGCGAGCCGGTACGCCGATCGGCGTCGCGCTGCGCGAGGCGCGCGTGTGGGGCAGGCGCCAGGCCGCGCTCGAACGCGCGGTGCGCCGCGTCGCCGTGGACGACGTCGAACGCATGCTCGCCGCGCTCGCGCGACTGGATGCGCTGTCCAAGGGTTTGGGCGGCGGCAGCGTGTGGGACGACTTCGCCGCGCTCGCGCTGGCGCTCGCCGGCAAGCCCGTGCGAACGCTGCAGAGCGCCTAGCGCGCGTCTCCCGCGACCGCCGCGATCGTCGCGAGCCCGGCGAGCGCGGCCGTGTCCGCGCGCAGCACCCGCGCTCCGAGGTGCACGATCGAGACGCCCCGCTCGCGCGCCTGCGCCACCTCGTCGTCGGTGAACCCGCCTTCCGGGCCGATCAACAGCGCGCGCGGCGGCGATCTCGCGCACATCGCCGCGAGCGACACCGGCGCGCCCGGCGCCGCCAGGGCGACCGCCGCGGTGTCCGGTTGCTGCGCGATGAACTCCCCGACCGCCACGGGCGGCGCCACGCGGGGCACGCGGTTTCTGCCGCACTGCTCGCAGGCGGCGATGACGATCGACTGCCAGTGCTGCTGCCGCCGCGCCTCGCGATCGCCGAGGCGCTGGCTGCGGGCCGCGACCACGGGGACGATCGCGGCGGCCCCGAGCTCGACGCTCCTCCGCACGGCGTGATCCATCGCGTCGCCCGCGAGCACCGCCTGCGCCAGCGTGACGGCGAGCGGCGGCTCCCGCTCGACGGGATCGAAGGCTTCGAGGACGACGCTGACGCTGCGCTTGTCCACCAACGCGAGGCGCGCGCGGTGCTCGCCGCCGCTGCCGTCGAACAGCACGATGCGATCGCCCGCCGACAGCCGCAGCACGCGCGTCGCGTGGTGCGCGACCGATTCCGGCAGCACATACGGCTCCCCCACTCCCGACGGCACGATGCGCGTCGCGACATGGAAGCGGGGCAGCGCGCTCATCGGCCGGCGACGAAATCGAACGACACGGTGTCGTCGAGCGGCTCGAAACCGAGGCGGCGGTAGAGCCCGTTCGACGTCGCGTTGGCGAGATCGCTGACGAGGAAAACGCGCGGACGCTGCGCCAGGAGCTCGGCGCAGAGGGCGCCGACGAGCGCAGCGGCATAACCGTGCCGCCGTGCAGCCGGGACCGTGTAGACCGGCGCGAGGCGCGATGCGGCCGGACCGGCGCGGCTGAATCCGGCGAACGCCTGCGATCCTTCGTGCGTCTGCCAGATGCGGTAGCTCTTCTCCGCCAGCCGTTCGTCGACATAGCGCGCGATCCGCTCGTCGCTCATCGCCACGCGCGCCTCGTCGGAGAAGGCGCGAAGCTGCGCGCGAAGCCATTCGCGATCCCCGGGCCCGGCGACGCGCATCGCGCCCGCCACGCAAGGCGGCGCCCGCAGCTCGGTCATGACGTAGTTGCGCATCCGATGCCGCAAGCGGTGCGTGCGGCCGGTGACGGCGCGCCATCGATCGCAAAACGCGAGGCACGGCGCTTCCTGTCCGCTCACCCCCTCGAGCAGCGGGTGGTCGGCGGCCAGGCGCTCGGCCAGCGCGTGCGCCGCGCCTTCGCTGCAGGCGCCGAGCACCACCGGCCCCTCGTCGCGTTGCAGCGCGAAGCCGCAAGGCGCCGGCGCGTACGCCACGGCCATGAAGCAGCGCTCGGGCGGCATTCTGGCAACGCCGTCGCTCCACGCGCGCACGAACGCGTCGAGCGGAGCGCTCGCGGATGCCAGCGGCAACGCCGCGGCGAGGAAGTCGGCCGGATCGAGGAACGATTCGACGTGCATGACGTGACGGTGGACGAACCGCCGGACGCGAGCGCGATGACTGCGCGGGACTGTTACGATTCTGCCACGTACGCGCCATGTGCCCGGCGCCCCCGTTGCCGCGATGCGCCTGACGTGAACTCGCCCGAGACCGCCGCGCACGAAGCCGCCGTCGCCGAGGAGACGCTCGTCGTGCCGGCGCGCGACGGCTACCCGCTCGGCGCGACGCTGTTTCGCGTCGCGCAACCGCGCGCGGTCGGCGACGTTGCCGTTTTCAACGCGGGAGGGGGCCTTGCGTTCGAGCGCTACCGACATTTCCTGCGCTTCGTCGCCGGCGAAGGCGTGCCGGTGCTCGCCTACGACTATCGCGGCGTCGGCCGCTCGCGCGTGGGGTCGTTGCGCGGCTTCGAAGCCGGCCTCGACGACTGGGCCGAGCTCGACCATGCCGCCGCGATCGACTTCCTCGGTTCCCGCTTTCCGGGCGCGCGGCGCGCGAGCATCTCGCACAGCATCGGCTGCCTCGTCGCCTGCACGGCGCCCAACGCCGCGTCGCTCGATCAGATGGTCTACATCGGGCCGCACACCGGCTATTGGCGCGACTACCGCATGCCGTGGCGCGTGCCGATGGCGATCACCTGGCACGTGCTGATGCCGCTGATCGCGCGCGTCGTCGGGTACTTTCCCGGTCGTGCGCTGCGGCTCGGCGACGACTTCCCGCTGCGTTTCGCCTTGCAGTGGGCCGGGCGACGGCGCTCGGAGTTCGATGTCGACGAGCCACGCGACGGCACGCGCGCACGGGAGCGCCTGCTGCTCGACTGCGCGCGCGCGCTCGACGTTCCGGCGCTCGCGATCTCGATGTTCGACGACGCATTCGTCAGCGAATCGGCGGTGCGCCGGTTCCTGTTCGCGATCCCCGAGGCGCCCGTTGTGCGCGCGGAGATCGAGGCGGATGCGACCGGCGGTGAAGCCGTCGGCCACTTCGGCTTCTTCAGCCGCCGCCGCGCGTCGCTGTGGCCGATCGTCACGCGGTTCCTGCAGACGCATCCCGTGCCCTGATGCTGCGATTCGTCGAGCTCAATCCATCGCAGGTCGTGCGGCCGGTGCTCACTCCCGCACTGCTGCAGCCGCTGGTCGACGCGGCGCACGACGGCGGCGACCTCGTCCCGGTCGTCGAGCGCCTCGTCCGCAAGCTCGGCTTCGACTCGTTCCTGTGTGGCTTGTCGACGTCGCCCCGGCCCGATCGCGAAGCGCAGCTCTACGCGTTCACGACGCTGCCGCGCGACTGGGCGCGGCGTTACGACGAGCGCTCGTACATCGAGGTCGATCCGCGCGTGCAGATGACCTACGACCAGTCGACGATGATGATCTGGAGCGGCGAGGACTTCCGCGGGCGAAGCGCGCGACTCGACGCCTTCCTCGACGACGCCGCGCGCGTCGGGGTTCGCAGCGGCGCGTGCTTCACCACCCACGACGCGCGTGCGCAGGGCGTCATGGTCGCGTTCAACTCCGCCAAGCCGCGCCTCTCGGAGCCGGAACGCGCGCAGGTCGCCGCCCGCGTCGGCGACCTGTACGCGTTCGGAACGTACTTCCACGAGGTCTTCATGCGCGAGGTCGTCGATCGCGGGCAGCCGTCGCGACTGCGCGGCGCGGCGCTCACGCAGCGCGAGGTGGAAGTGCTGAAGCTCGTTTCGCGCGGACTCACCGTCGAGGACATCTCGAGCAAGCTCGACATCAGCGCGCGCACCGTGCGCTTTCACGTCGACGCGGCGCGAACGAAGATGGGCGCAGCGAATCGCGAGGAGGCGGTCGCGCTCGCCGTCAAGGCCGGCCTGTTCGGCGTGCTCGGCTGATACGCCGGCATCGGGCGCCGCACCGGTCGGCACGCACCCTCGCCGCACACACCGAACTCCGTTCGCGCGCGGTATCTCGCCGGCCGTTCGCTAAAGAAACGCCCGCAGCGCGTCGAGGACCTCGTCCGGCTGCTCGGCCATCATCGCGTGGCCGCACGCCAGCGTCACGACACGAGGCCCGTTCAGCGCGCCGATCAGCGCCTCGGCGCTCTTCGCGGGCGCCATGAGGTCGCGGCTGCCGGTCACGACCAGTGCCGGGCAGCGCAGCGCGCGCGCCGCATCGAGTCCGTTGGCATAGGACGCGCACGCGCCGAGATCCACGGCGAGACCGCCGGGTCGAGTCCGTTCCATCAGGCGCAATGCCGTGCCGGTCATCCACATGCCGGGGACGGGATTGCCGCCGAGTTGACCGGCCGCGCTGTGCGACCAGCCGACGATGAGCTCGTAGGCGACGTGGTCGTCGCGGCGTGCCGCATCCATCAGGGCCTCGGACACCGCCATCGGCACGGCCGGACCGAGCAGCGCGATCCGATCGACGCGGGCCGGGGCGCGCGCCGCCGCTTCGAGCACCGCGAGCGAGCCGAGCGAATGGCCGACGAGCGACGCGTGCTCGACGCCTGCCGCGTCGAGCACGCGCACGAGCCATTGCGCGATCGCTTCGACGCTTTCGAGCGGCGCGCCGGTCGAGCGCCCGTGACCGGGCAGGTCGACGGCGAGGACGTTTCGCCCGTGATGCGCGAAATAGCGCGACTGCAGCGACCAGACGCTGTGGTCGTTCGCCGCGCCGTGGACGAACACGATCGACGCGCGCGAAGGGGCGAGCGCGCGCGCGCCGGTGTAGACGTAGACCTCGTCGGTTCCGACGGCGAGGCGCATCACTTGCCGGCCGCGTACAGCGCCCGCGACAGGTCCTCGATCAGGTCGTCCGGATCCTCGAGGCCGATCGACAGGCGGATCGTCCCTTCGCCGATGCCCGCGCGCGCGAGGTCGTCGGCCGACATGCGGAAATGGGTCGTCGACGCCGGATGGATGACCAGCGACTTCGCGTCGCCGACGTTGGCGAGGTGCGAGAACAGCCGCAGCGACTCGATGAAACGGCGACCCTGCTCGCGCGTCGCCCGGAGATCGAAGCTGAAGACCGCCCCGCAGCCGCGCGGCAGCAGGCGCTGCGCGAGCGCATGATCGGGATGCTGCGCGAGCTCGGGGTAGCCGATCGCGCCCACCATCGGCTGCCCGGACAGGAACGCGACGATCCTGCGCGTGTTGTCCACGTGGCGCTGCATGCGCACCGGCAGCGTTTCGATACCCTGGAGGATCTGCCATGCGGTGGCCGGCGCCATGCAGGCGCCGAAGTCGCGGATGCCCTCGCGGCGCGCGCGCAGCAGGAACGCCGCCGTCGTCGACTCCTCGCTGAACACCATGTCGTGGAAGCCGTGGTACGGCTCGGTCAGCGTCGGGAACCTGCCACGCGACTTCGGCGCGTCCCAGTCGAAGGCGCCCGAGTCGACCAGCACGCCGCCGATCACCACCCCGTGTCCCGAAAGGAACTTCGTGGCCGAATGGAACACGAGGTCGGCGCCATGCTCGAACGGGCGCAGCAGCCAGGGCGTCGTGAACGTCGAGTCGACGAGGAGCGGCAGCCCGTGCTCGTGCGCGAGCGTCGCTATGCGCGGAATGTCGAGCACGTCGAGGCCCGGATTGCCGAGCGTCTCGCCGAACAGCAGCCGCGTTTCCGGCCGGATCGCGCCCCGCCACGCGTCGACGTCGCGCGGATCGACGAACGTCGTCGTAATGCCGAAGCGCGGCAGCGTGTAGTCGAGCAGGTTGTGCGAGCCGCCGTACAGCGCGCGGGAGGCAACGATGTGCGCGCCGGCGCCGAGCAGCGTCGCGATCGCGAGATGCAGCGCGGCCTGCCCGCTCGCGGTCGCGATGGCGCCGACGCCGCCTTCGAGCGCGGCGATGCGCTCCTCCAGCACCGCGCAGGTCGGGTTCGAGATGCGCGAATAGACGTGGCCGGCGCGTTCCATGTTGAACAGCGCCGCGGCGTGATCGCTGTCGGGGAAGACGAACGACGCGCTCTGGTAGATCGGCGTGGCGCGCGCCCCGGTCGCCGGGTCCGGACGCGAGCCGGCGTGGAGCGAGAGCGTGTCGAAGCGATGCGTCCTGGGCTTGGTCATGCGGGCGTCCGGTGGGCCGCCACATGGTAGCGGATCGACCGGGACGATCCGGATGGCGGCCGGCCGGAGGAAGCGTACAATCGAACGATCGTTCGATGTCCGTTCCGCGATGAAAACGCCTCCCGACGCCCCGATCGAGCGCCTGCGCGACACGCCCGAGCCCGCAGCGCCGCAACCGCTGCGCCGCGTCGAGCGCGGACGCGGCGCAACCTTCAACCCCGGCAATCGCTATCGCCGCGACGCGCGCGAGGTCGCGGACGACGGCTGGACGCGGGACGACGACCCGCTGCCGCCGCTCGACACCGTCGTGACCGTGCAGCAGTCGCGCACGATCATCGCCTACAACGAGTCGCCCGACATTTCGTTCGACCGCTCGATCAAT
>Ga0307405_10001198_pt1 | contig 10734 bp, 8 predicted proteins | sample 322Cmetagenome_2_FD_203311 | JGI IMG/M metagenome (GOLD analysis project Ga0307405, IMG submission 203311) | Maize rhizosphere microbial communities from greenhouse at UC Davis, California, United States - 322HYB-C-1 | ecosystem: Host-associated > Plants > Roots > Rhizosphere > Soil | place... | reverse complement strand
AGCCAGCCGATGGCCAGCAGAGCGTAACGCAGGATCAGCGGGCGCTTGCCGATGGGGGCGGGCACCCGGTGACTCAGTGGTGGCGAGGCTTGAGGATCGCCGGTTTCTCGTCCGGGGCATTGCACAGTAGGTACAGGGCCGTCAGCGCTTCGGGAATCTGCACGATCATGTCGTCCATCAGGTTCGCGTCGGCGGCGATGTCGGAAAACTCCGGCTGCTCGTCGAACAGGCCGGAACCCACCATGATCGGCAGCAGCATTTCGCTGACTTCTTCCTCGGCGGTTTCGAACCAGGCGGCTTCGCGCAGGAATACGCCTTCCATGAAACCGATGCACCAGCCACGCAGTTCCGAATCGTCCGGGTCATCGCCCAGGTCCAGTTCGCACGGCAGCTCGAATTCCTCATCGGAGGCCAGCTGACGGGCGATGTGGGCCTTGAGGCCGACCAGTGTGGCTTCGATTTCGGCCCGCTGGGCTTCGTTGCTGTAATGCGGTTCTTCGGCGAACAGGGCGTCGATCCATTCACGGTCCGGCACCGCTTCGGAGCAGATCGACAGGGCGGTCAGATAGCCATGAGCGGCCACGTAGTCCAGCGCCTCTTCGTGCAGCTCATCGGCGTCGAGGAAGACTTGCAGGCGGGTCAGTTGCTCAGCGAAGGACATTACGGGCTACCTTGGGGAATAAACAATGCGGGAATTCTAGGCCTTCTTGAGCGGGCAGGCCAGCCGCGTTGTGGATTTGCCTCGTTGTTGACTGAGCTTAATCCAATGTCAGGGTTCCCTGTGGCGAGGGCGGGCCGGCCGTGATCATCACACCTCTGGTCAGCAGCCCCCTGCGTAACGAAGCCCTCGGGTATACTGCCGCGTTTTGTGATGCCCCGCGGTCGGTTGGAAACGCGCCCTTACGATTTGCCGGTGCAGCGTTTTTGATTCTGGACCAGCCTTGCGGGGATGTTTCGGTGATTTTGGAGTTTCTATGCTCGAACAGGCTCAACGCGTTCTCAAGGACATCTTCGGCTACGACAGTTTCCGTGGTCGCCAGGGTGCCATTATTGAGCGCGTGGCCAGCGGTGGCGATGCCCTGGTGCTCATGCCCACCGGCGGCGGCAAGTCGCTGTGCTTCCAGGTACCGGCGCTGCTGCGCAACGGCCTGGCGGTGGTGGTTTCGCCGCTGATCGCCTTGATGGATGACCAGGTCGCCACCCTGGAAGAACTGGGGGTCGCCGCCGCGTCGCTGAATTCCACCTTGAGCGCCGAGCAGCAGCGGGACCTGGCGGCACGCATCAAGCGTGGCGAGGTGAAAATGCTCTACCTGGCGCCGGAGCGCCTTGTACAGCCGCGCATGCTGGCGTTCTTGCAAAGCCTGGAAATCGCCCTGTTCGCCATCGACGAAGCCCACTGCGTGTCCCAATGGGGCCACGACTTCCGTCGCGAATACTTGCAGCTGGGACAGCTGGCCGAGCTGTTCCCCGATGTCCCGCGCATTGCGCTGACCGCCACCGCCGACAAGCGTACCCGCGAAGAAATCGTCGACCGCCTGCATCTGCAGGACGCCGAGCGGTTCCTCTCCAGCTTCGACCGTCCGAATATTTTCTATCGCATCGTGCCCAAGGAGCAGCCGCGCAAGCAATTGCTGGCATTCCTTGCCGAACGGCGTAGCGACGCGGGCATTGTTTATTGCCTGTCGCGCAAGAAGGTCGAGGAAGTGGCCGCGTTCCTCAGCGAACAAGGTTTCCCGGCATTGCCTTATCACGCGGGCCTGCCCAACGACCTGCGGGCCTATCACCAAAAGCGCTTCCTCAACGAAGAAGGCCTGATCATGGTGGCCACCGTGGCGTTCGGCATGGGCATCGACAAGCCCAACGTGCGTTTCGTCGCTCACCTTGACCTGCCCAAGTCCATGGAGGCCTATTACCAGGAAACCGGGCGTGCCGGCCGTGATGGTTTGCCCGCCGACGCCTGGATGGCCTACGGCCTGCAGGACGTGGTGATGCTCAAGCAAATGTTGCAGAACTCCGAGGGCGATGAGCGACACAAGCGCCTGGAGCAGCACAAGCTCGACGCCATGCTTTCGCTGTGCGAAGAAACCCGCTGCCGTCGCCAGACCTTGCTCGCCTATTTCGACGAAGACATGCCCCAGCCGTGCGGCCATTGCGATAATTGCGTCGACGGCGTGGAAACCTGGGACGCCACCGAACCGGCCCGACAGGCGCTTTCGGCGATTTATCGCACGGGCCAGCGCTATGGCGTCGGGCATCTGGTGGACGTGCTGTTGGGCAAGGACAACGAGAAAGTCCGCAGCTTCGGCCACCAGCACCTGTCGGTGTTCGGCGTGGGCAAGGCCCGCAGCGAGAGCGAATGGCGTTCGTTGTTCCGACAGTTGGTGGCGCGCGGCCTGGCGGACATCGACCTGGAAGGCTACGGTGGCCTGCGCCTGAGCGCGACCTGCCGACCCCTGCTCAAGGGCGAAGTCACCCTGCAATTGCGCCGCGACCTCAAGCCGGCGACAGCGGTCAAGAGCAGCAAGAGCCAGGCCAGCCAACTGGTGCGCGGCGAAGAGCGCGATCAATGGGAAGCCTTGCGTGCCCTGCGGCGCAAGCTGGCCGAGGAACACGGTGTTCCACCCTACGTCATCTTCCCCGACTCAACCTTGCTGGAGATGCTCCGCAGCCAACCGACTTCCCTGGCGGAAATGGCCCGGGTCAGTGGCGTCGGCGCGCGCAAGCTCGAGCGTTATGGCGAGGCCTTCCTCCAGGTGCTGGGCGGCGAAGCCGAGACACCGCCAGCGGTGGCCGATGTGCGCCACGAACTCATCACCCTGGCCCGGGCAGGCATGACCCCACTGCAGATTGCCGGCCAATTGCAATGTTCGGAAAAGAACGTCTACGCGATGCTGGCCGAGGCCATTGGTGAACAGCAGCTGTCCTTGGAACAGGCTTTGGATCTGCCGGAAGAGTTGATGGGCGAAGTACAGGATGCGTTTCTCGACGGTGAAGGCGAGTTGCCTCCCGTATCAGAAGTTGCCGCATTGTTTGTCGGACGTGTCCCAGAGGGCGTCCTGTATTGCGTCAGGGCTGCACTGCAATCGGAATTCGAAGTCTGATCAATCCGTTACGTTCCTTTAACGATTCACTACAGTGCGAGCCTTGCCTGAATCCAAAGGCCATGCTTAGCTAACTAATAATTAGTTTTTCTCTATTTCAGATTGATGAGTTTTTTATGCCTTTGACCGATCAACACCGTTTTGGCATGCAACTGGCCCAGATGTCCCGTGGCTGGCGCGCTGAATTGGACCGTCGCCTCGCAGGCCTAGGCCTGTCCCAGGCGCGCTGGCTGGTGCTGCTGCACCTTGCACGTTTCGAACAGGCGCCGACCCAGCGCGAGTTGGCCCAGAGCGTTGCCGTCGAAGGCCCGACCCTGGCCCGCTTGCTCGACAGCCTGGAAACCCAGGGACTGGTGCAGCGCCAGGCTGTGGCCGAAGACCGCCGGGCCAAGAAGATCGTGCTTTGCGCCCCGGCGCTGCCGTTGATCGAACAAATCGAAACGATTGCCACGCAGTTGCGCCGGGAGTTGTTCGAAGGCGTCGACGAAGCGGATATGCGGGTCTGCATGCGGGTCCACGGCACTATCCTGGCCAATCTGGAAAAATCCTGAGGCATATCCCTGGCGCCAGGCTTTTGAGATTCGGCGGTTAGCGAACTATAACCAGTACTAAGCGATCGTATTGGAAGCGTTTGCGCTCAGTCTGGTAGTCGAAAGGGATACCCATGCTTGAAAGTTTGCAGTCCACGTTGCGCAGTTGGATCAACGTGTCGGTCGTCGTGGGCGCCCTGGGTTTTCCCGCCCTGGCGTCGGCGCTGGGGCTGGGAGAGATCACGCTCCATTCAGCTTTGAATCAGCCGTTGCGCGCCGATATCGCTTTGGTTGATGCGGCGGGACTCAGCGAGGGCGACCTGTCTGCAAGCCTTGCGGCGCCGGAGGACTTCAGCCGTGCCGGGGTGGAGCGGGTATTCTTTCTCAATAACCTGCGCTTCACTCCCGTGCTGCGTGGCGGCCGCAGTTTCATTCGGGTGACGTCCAGCAAGCCGGTGGAGGAGCCGTTCCTTAATTTCCTCGTACAGCTCAACCAACCCAACGGGCGACTGTTGCGCGAGTACACCGTGCTGATCGACCCGCCGGGCGCCCCAGGCGTTGTGCCGGTCGCTGATGAACCTTCTGCCGCAGCCCAAGCAACAACATCGGCCATCAAGCCGCCCCCGGCGACACAGGGCAAACGCTACACCGTCGTACAGGGCGACAATCCCTGGGTGATCGCCAAGCGTCTGCATGATGCGGGCAGCAATGCGTCGGTCAATGAACTGATGCAGGGGATCCAGGCGCTGAACCCTGGTAGCGAGCGGCTTTCCATCGGCCAGCGCTTGTTGCTGCCCGATTCGGCTATCTTGCCTCCGGCTGCCCAGCCCCCCGCAGCGGGGCGTTCCGGCGCGTCCGATAACAGCGCCGAACAATTGGCGGCCAGTGTGCTGCTGGGCCAACAGCAACAGCAGACGATCGAACAATTGCAGGCCAAGGTCCAGTCCCAGGACCAGGAAATCGCCGGTCAGCGCCAGCAGATCAGCGAGCTCCAAGCGCAACTGGCCCAGCCCTCGTCACCGACGATCACCTCGGAACTTGCTCCGGAACCCTCCGAACCAGCCGAATCCACCGAACCCGCCGAATCCGTTCCGGCGGTGGACACCGCGCCAGTTACGGAGACCGAAGGCGTTGATTGGCTTTGGGTAGGGGGATTGGCGGGGCTGCTTGGGTTGCTGGCGCTTCTGCTGTTCCTTCGTCACCGGCAACAGCAGGAATCGGCCGGGACCGGGCCATTGGCCGAACATCAGCGTGACTTGAACCTGGACGATGACACCGAAACCTATGCCGAGAGCGCCGACATCGAGCCCCCCGAGGTCGCCGCGTCCTTCAATAACGGCGATGCTCCCATGGGAGACGTGCTCGAGGGCGTGGGGATCTACCTGACCTATGGCCGCTTCACCGAAGCCGCGGGACTGCTGCGCGCGGCATTGCTGGCCGAGCCGGAGCGTACCGACCTGGGCCTGAAGTTGTTGGATGTACTGGGTAAGCAGGGCGACGTCATCGGTTTCCAGGCCCAGGAAAATCATCTATTGGCCCAAGGCGTCGATCACCAGGCCCTGGAGGATATTCGCAAGCGTTACCCGAAAATCACCCTCGTCAACGCGCCGACGGAAACTTCTGCCGAACCCCAGGCTCCCGTGCCCGAACCTGTTGCTGCGCCTCACGATGAATTCGAGTTGAAGCTCGATGAGCTCTCCCTGGAGAACAGCTGGGATTTGGCCGATGAAGAGCCGGCGCCGCCAGAGCCAAAAAACACGCCGCCCACCGCTGCCGACACGCTGACATTATCGGGTTTTGACGAGCCGGACATGCAATGGGGTGCGCCGTTGGAAACGGAGTCGTTGGACGATGATTTCCTCGATGGGTTTGCCGACGAAGAGCAGGCGCTGGAGCTGGAGCCGATGCCCATTGGACCCGAATTCGAATCCCTTTCGCTCGAACCTGTTTCCTTCGAACCGCAACTATCGGAGCATTCGGAAAAACTTGAAGAAGCCCAGAATCGCATCGACGAGGGCGACCTGAAGAGCGCCATTACGCTCCTGGAAGAGCTGCTGCAAGAAGGGGATGAGCCGCTCAAGGAAACCGCCCGGGTTTTGCTGGCCGGGATTCGTTGAGGCGTTTGCAAGGCCGGCGCAAGTCCTGCGTGCGAGCTGGCTCGCGATGACGGTTGTATATTCAAGACCAATGCAAGCAGGCCTACCGCTTTCGCGAGCAGGCTCGCTCCCCCAAGGCAGGGACTGTGTTCATCAGAACGTCTGCCCCAGGTTCAGATACACCGCCTGCTCGTCGTCATCATTGAAGCCATAGCTGAAGTTCAAGGGCCCCAGCGGCGTGTCGAAGCCCAGGAAGACACTGGCGGCGTTGATGTAGCCACTGTCGAACTCGTTGTCGTTGTTCCAGGCCCGGCCTCGCTCCAGCGAGCCGCCAATGTACAGCGGGAAGTCCAATGGCAAGTAGGCGCGAGGCGTGAGCCTGCGGTAATACACCGCACGCATCAGGCTCATGTTCTGGCCGGATATCCCGTCCTCGCGAAAGCCCGACAATTGCCGCGCGCCGCCGAGGACAAAACTGGACGTCACGACCTCGGCAGTGTCTAGGGTGCGACCATAGCGCCCGCCCAGAATGAAGGTGTCCGGGCCGCTGCTCAGGGCCTTGTCCAGCTTGAATTCCCACTGGCGATAACGCTGGTCCGAGCCCAGGCCCGGTTCGTACTGGCGCCAGGACAAACCGATATCTTCGCCTTCGTGGGGGAAATACACGCTGTCCAGGGAGTCGAACGAATACTTGAGCTCGTAGAAGCCCTCGTTGAAGTTTTCGCTGGGCTGGTCGTGGTCGCCGATGCGCACGTCTGCCTTGCCCCAGGCCTGGCCGACACCGAAGCGGATCTCCCCGCTGTTGCCGATCTGCCGGCCCAGGTTCAGGCCGAAGCCGTAGCGTTCGACCCTATACTGCGCCACCGGATCGTTGTCGAGGATCGACTCGACATTGCGCGATTCGAACTGTCCGTAGGGCGCGATGAAGTAGCGTGAGCCGACGTCCAGCGGCTGGTAGAACTCGCTGTACAACTCTTGTTTGTCGCCGATCTGCGCCCGGGTCAGCCATTCGGCACCCAGGCGATTGATGCCGTTGACCCGATAACTGGCGCCAAGATTGAAGGCGCTGTCGCCGCGCATGTCGTCTGACAGGCTCAAGCCCAGGCGAAGGTAATCAGTGCCGGTGCGTCTGCCCCGAGCGTTGATGACCAAGGTGTTGTCCGCGCCTTTGTGCACGACGCGATATTGCACCTGCTCGAAGTAATCCAGGCCGTACAGCGTGCCCATGTCGGTTTGCAGGCGACCCAGGTCCAGTGGTTCGCCGATTTGCTGGCGAATGTAATAGCGGATCACGTCGTCGCCGACCTTCGAGTCGTTTTCCACCCGGATCCCGGTGATGATCGGCGTGCGCTCGCTCGGGGTGCGTGCCGCCAGCAGTTCGGCGTCGGCCGGCTCGGCAGGACGCAAGTGCTCCAGGCGCGCTTCGAGTATGCGTGTGGCGCGGTAGCCGGCATCGATCATTTCCGGAGCCCGGCCGAAATCGGTGGAGCCAAAACTCGCCAGGGCCGGCTGGATCAACACATCGTCTTTGCCTAACGTGGCCAGTTGCTCCTCGGAGTTGCGCCGGGTCATCAGCGTGGTCGACTGATTCAGCACATCCACCACCGTGACCAATTGCTTGCGGGTGCGCAATGGGGTGCCGATGTCCACGACAATAGCCACGTCCACACCCATTTCCCGGGCCACATCCAAAGGGATGTTGTCGGTCATGCCACCGTCCACCAATAGCCGACCGTCCAGTTCAACCGGCGCGAACACGGCCGGAATCGACATGCTGGCGCGGATGACCTTGGGCAGGTGGCCCTTGCGAAACACGACCTTTTCGCCGGTGGCGATATCGGTTGCCACGGCACGGAAGGGAATAGGCAGTTTGTCGAAATCCCGGGTATCGCTGGCGTGGGCCAGCAGGCTTTCCAGGAGCAGGGCCAGGTTCTGTCCCTGGATCACGCCCAGCGGCAGGCCGAGGCTGCCGTCGTCTCGAAAGCTCAGTTTCTGCTTTACCAGGAAATCACGGTCGTCCTGCTTGCGTCGGAAGGGTACGTCCTTGCGCGGCGGGGCATCGGAGAGGGCTTGTTGCCAGTCGATACCCAGGGCAAGTTTTTCCAGTTCGTCGATCTTGTAGCCCGAGGCATACAGGCCGCCGATCACCGCGCCCATGCTAGTGCCCGCGATGGCGTCGATCTTGATGCCTTGCTCCTCCAAGGCCTTGAGCACGCCGATGTGAGCCAGGCCACGAGCCGCGCCGCCGGACAGCACCAGGCCGATCTTCGGGCGCGGTGTTTCGACGGCAGGCTCGTTGGCATGGCCGAACAGGGGCAATAGCAGAAGAAGCAGGCAAGGCAGCAGGCGGCGCATGGTCAATCTCGAAGCAGGCGATCAAAGGCGAGTAGTATAACGACGCCTTTGGAACCAGGAGTTCACCCGCAATGAGCGCACACAAACCGGAAATCGTCATCACCTACTGCACCCAATGCCAGTGGCTGCTGCGGGCCGCCTGGCTGGCCCAGGAACTGCTCAGCACATTCGGCGACGACCTCGCCAAGGTGTCCCTGGTGCCAGGCACCGGTGGGGTTTTCCATATTGGCTGCGATGGCACCCAGATCTGGGAGCGCAAGACGGATGGCGGGTTTCCCGAAGCCAAGGTGCTCAAGCAGCGGGTCCGCGACCAGATCGACCCGGAGCGCGACCTGGGGCACAACGACAGGATTCAATGACCGGGCTCAGTGAGATGGGGCCTGGGCGCCAGCGTTGGATTTCTTCGTGCCGTCCAGCTGGCTCGACACCACGATCGCAACGATGATCAGCACGCCACCGAGCAACATGCGCAACGTCGGGTTTTCATCGAACAGCAGCCAGGCGATGGTGATGCCGTAGACCGGCTCCATGGCGAACACCACGGCTGCGGTGCGGGCCTTGATCACCGCCAGGCTGGCGACGAACAGGCTGTGGGCCAGGCCGGTGCAGAACACCCCGAGCAGGCCGATCCACAACCAGTCGAGCGGACGAACCTCGGCCAATTGCGGCGCAGCCATCGGCAGCAGGCAGAGACCGACCACGACGTTCTGGCAAAGCGCGGCCTGTACCGGCGGCACGTGTCCGGAACCGGCGCGATTGGTCAGCGACAACAGTGAGAACAACAGCCCCGAGGCCACCGCCCAGAGCAGGCCAGTGGTAGCGCCGCTGGCCAGGTCGAAGGTTGGCGTGACCAACACCAGGCCGACGCTCACCAGCACCACCAGCAGGATTTCGTTGGCGCGGATTCGCTCGCGGAATACCAGCCCTTCGAGCAGTACCGTAAAGGCAGGGAAACTGGCGAATCCCAGGGTGGCAATTGCGACACCGGCGACTTTCACCGAAATGAAGAAACTCACCCAGTGCCCGGTCAGCAACAGGCCGCCGAGCAGCAACCGGCGCGTGTCCCGGCCCCGCAGTTTTTCCCAGCGGGTAGGGCTGGCGAATCGGGCAAACGCCGCCAGGGCCAGCACGGCGAACACCGCGCGACCGAATACAATGACCGCCGGCGAGGCCGCGGCGAGTTTGCCGAATACACCGGTCAGGCCGAACATGAGTGCGCCGATGTGCAGGGCGCCGAGGGCGGTACGGGGTGTCATTGCAATCCTTGGTGAACGGTTGGACGTTCGGCTATTAAGCCCGCTGCCAAGCGTTCTTGTCTGTCGCGATCCTAGCGATTTTTAGCGCGAGACTAGCGTGACTGCCTAAGCTTGCCCGGTGAGACGCCGAATTCGCGCTGCACCGCTGCGGCGAAAGCGCTTTGCGAGCTGTAGCCAACCCGATGGGCAATCTCACCGATCGGCAGTTGCGAGTCACGCAACAACCCTACGGCCTTGTGCAGGCGGCGACTGCGGATGTACTCCATCGGTGTCTGCCCGCATTCGGCGACGAAGCGGGCATGCAGGCGAGCGCTGGAAAGCCCGGCGACGCGCGCCAAGTCCGCCACTTGCAGCGGGTAGGCGGCATATTGGTCGATATGAGCATTGAGTGCGGCATAGGGCAGGCGCCGGCCGCCGGCGGTTTCCTGACGCCCGCCGTTGAGGCTGGCGAGCAACAGCACTGCGCCTTGCTGGGCAATCACCGGGTCGTCCACCGGGCTACTCGCCAACCAAGTCACCAACTGGCTTTGCCCCGCGTCCAACGGCAGGCGACTGGTGCTGTCGAGCAACCGGCGGCTGGCGTCGGCATGGTCGCCCAGGCATTGCCCGACCCACTCGTCGCCAGGCACATCGAGCACCAGGCAGCGACTCCCTTGTGGGCTGCCGCACGCGTGATGAGCGCCGGCCGGCACCACGACGAAGCTCTGCTGTACCACCTGGCTGCCACGACCCTCGACTTCAAAGTCCAGCGCGCCAGACAACCCGAACACCAATTGTGCGTGGTCATGGCTGTGGACAATCAGATCGTGGCTGTAGTGGCGTAGCGTGAGGATCGGTCTCATCGCGGTCTCCCGTGGCTGGCGGTCAGTCTACACCGAGGGCGCGACGCTTCGCGCTGTCATGTAATCGACTTATTGCTGTCACGGAGCATTAACCGCTCGGGTGCACTGTGGTGAAAACGATCAGAGGGTTGCCCAATGACCAGCGCCGAGCTCGCCAGACCCAGCCGCAAGCAGCGTGTTCGCACCCTGTGGATTTCCGACGTGCACTTGGGCACCCGGGACTGCCAGGCCGAACACCTGTCGCACTTCCTCAAGGGCTATCACGCCGACAAGGTCTATCTGGTGGGCGATATCATCGACGGCTGGAAACTGCGCAGCGGCATGTATTGGCCCCAGGCCCATACCAACGTCATTCGTCGCCTGTTGACGATGAGCAAGCGCGGCACCGAAGTGATCTACGTCACCGGCAACCATGATGAATTCCTGCGGCGTTATTCGAAGCTGATCCTCGGCAATATCCAACTGGTGGACGAAGCGGTGCACGTCACCGCCGACGGCCGTCACCTGCTGGTGATTCATGGCGATCAGTTCGATGTCATCACCCGTTATCACCG
>Ga0307405_10001196_pt1 | contig 10737 bp, 11 predicted proteins | sample 322Cmetagenome_2_FD_203311 | JGI IMG/M metagenome (GOLD analysis project Ga0307405, IMG submission 203311) | Maize rhizosphere microbial communities from greenhouse at UC Davis, California, United States - 322HYB-C-1 | ecosystem: Host-associated > Plants > Roots > Rhizosphere > Soil | place... | reverse complement strand
CCGCGTCTAAGTTGCCAGCATAGGGGCAGTGTTCCCGTTCGGCCGGATCCGGTTTACTACTTGTGTGGGCCGGTGTAGATTATCGCGAGACCTGATGTTTGCTGACTTGACCGATGAGGAGCTTGTAGGCGTTGCCGTCGGCAGCGATCCGGAAGCCTTCGGGGAGATCGTAAAGCGCTGGGAGCGAAAGATTTTCGCTCTGTGTTTCGGCATGCTCGGCCGCGAGGACGACGCCCGCGACGCGGCCCAGGAGTCGTTTGTGGCGGCCTACCGTAATCTCGGTAATTTCCGCGGCGAGGCAAGGGTTTCGTCCTGGCTGCACCGTATCGCGGTAAACCAATGTTTGACATTGAAACGCCGGCAAAAGACGCGGTCGGAAGATTTTTTGGACGACGAAACTGGCGAGAATGAACGGGTTTTTGTCGCTTCCGGGCATCTTTCGCCGGTAAATATGACGGAACGCGGCCAGCAGGAGGTCATCGTCCGCAAGGCGGTAAATTCGCTGCCGCTGGATCTAAGGCAGGTCATCGTGATGAAGGAATTCGAGGAGATGACATTTCAGGAGATCTCGGAGACCCTGGAACTCCCGCTGAGCACGGTAAAAAGCCGTCTTTACACGGCCTTGAAGCAGCTTAGGATGAAGCTGGAGCGGGTCCCCATCTGAGGCGGTGCGAAATGTTCGGAAAAAATAAAAAGTTGAATTGCGAATTTGGGGCGTCGGCCGTCGAGTATATTTACGGCGAAATGGGCGAACAACCCCTGGCGGTCTTCGAATCACACCTCGCCGGCTGTGATGGATGCATAGCGGAGCTCGCCGAAGTCTCCGAGGCCCGCTTCGAGGTCTACGAATGGCGAAGATCGGCGTTTGAGCCGCTCGCGACACCGATTATCCGGATCCCCTATAACGAACCGGCCGGGGTTCGGGGTGCGATAGATAGAGTGTGGGGTGCGATCTCGGCCTCCCGTATGTGGGCCGCGGGTGGTTTCGCCGCCGCGTGTATAGCTGTGGCGTCGTGGATGGCGCTCTCAGCGGCGGGGCCGTCGGCCGATCCCCCTAGCGTTGCGGCGAACTCCGCCGAAGTCGCCCCTGCCGCATCCAAGATCGAGCCGCCCCGTTACGTCGCTGAAGCGCCGATGCAGCCCGCGCGTTCCGAAATTCGGCGTGTGACGCCTGCGCGGGCGCCATTTATAAAGGCAAGGGCGACGCCGAAATCGCCCCGGACCCAGATAGCGCAGCGCAAAACGCCGTCGCGGAATAATATCGATCGTTCAACAGCCGTTCCCACTTTGAGCGGATACTCGACCGATGTGGATTCCTCCCTGCGGCTGGCTGAGGTTTTCGATGATATCGGTTCGATGGATTAAGTTGAGGACTATTTGATCATGCGATCCAGAACATTCATTTTGATCTCTTCCCTGTTTCTGTTCGCGAATTTCGCGTCGGCCCAGGACGGCCCCCCGGAAATGGGCGGCCCACCCAACGGACGCGGCGGACGGCCGAATTTGATGGCGGAGCTCAATTTATCCGCTGATCAAATTCAGCAATTAAAGGACCTGAATCGAGGTCGGCGACCCCGAATTCAGGATGCTCAGCTCCGGTTGCGCGAGGCCAATCGCGCCCTCGATATGGCGATCTACGCGGACGCGGTCAACGACATCGAAGTGCAGACGCGTCTGCGGGAATTCCAGGCGGCGCAAGCGGAAATGGCGAGGCTGCGGTTCGAGAACGAGCTTGCGGTACGCAAGGTCTTGACGCCCGAGCAGCTGACGAAATTCCGCGAGCTGCGCCGGCGTTTCGAAGAGCAAACGAGAAAATTCCGGCGAAACGGTCAGCCGCGGCCCCGAGGCGGCCGGCGCGGCGACGGGCAAAGACCGCCCGTCGATTTTTAAGACCGACACGGGCTAAGTTCCTGTCGCATAGCGGCTTCGCGTTTCAAAAGCGTGGGCCGCTTTTGTTTGTCGATCCGGGTGGTTCGTTGTAACCTTTTGAGAATCGCGGCGCCAGCGGCCGCCTTCCTCGCCCTGATGGATCTGTTCACACGATTCCTTGCCGAGCTCCAGGAGATCAGCCTTCTCATTTGGGAGGCCTTTGCCGGCTTGTTCAGCCGGCCGAGGTATATCGCCGAAACCACGCGTCAGATGGACCTCATCGGCGTCGGCTCACTGCCGATCGTCTTGCTCACGGGCTTTTTTACCGGCGGCGTTTTGGTTCTCCAGACCTACCCGACGCTCGAATATTACAGCATCCAGAACGAGGCAGGCCGGTCCGTCGCCACCTCGCTGATACGCGAATTGGGGCCGGTCTTGTCGGCCCTGATGGTCTCGGGACGCATCGGTTCCGCGATCTCGGCGGAGCTGGGCTCGATGGTGGTCTCGCAGCAGATCGACGCGATGCGGGCCCTTGGCACCAATCCGTCTAGAAAGCTCGTCGCGCCGCGCGTTTTGGCCTTGATATTTATGCTGCCGCTGCTGACGGTCGCCGCCGACATTTTCGGTCTTTTCGGGGGTGGGATCGTCGCTTCGCTGCTTTACAACCAGGATTATCATGTCTTTATCGACTCGGTCCGGAACGGCATCAAGACCGAAGACATCATCGCCGGGATGATAAAACCTCTTTTTTTCGGCCTGATAATCGGCAGCGTCGCGTGTTACAAGGGCTTGAGCACGACGGGCGGGACCGTCGGCGTCGGCCGGGCAACGACAAACGCGGTCGTCATCTCGTCGATCTGGGTAATTATTTTCGATTTTTTCCTATCGAAAGCGCTCCAGGTCATTCTCGACATCGGGCGAATTTAGACCATATAATTGACCCACCCTATGCTCGATTCGCAAACGGCGGAGAATACGCCACTTATCGACGAAGCGCTTGAGCCCACCGACCTTGAAGACGCCGTTGACGAGCCCGACCGCGTTCAGCCCGCCATCGAGTTTCGCGACGTTCATCTGTCCTTTGACGACCAGAAGATCCTAAATGGCATCTGTTTTTCGGTCCGTCGCGGTGAAACGAAGATCATCCTCGGCCGCAGCGGCGGCGGCAAATCGACCATAATTCGCATGATCTTAGGGCTCCTGAAGCCGGATTCCGGCCAGATCGTTATCGACGGCGAGGACATCACCGATCACGGCGAAGAAGAAATGATGTCGATCCGTCAGAAGATCGGGATGGTCTTTCAGGAAGGCGCGTTATTCGATTCGCTCTCGGTCTTTGAAAATGTCGCGTATCGCCTGATCGAACAGGGCGTGGATCACGAAGAGATCGAGCATGAGGTACGGCGGATGCTGCGTTTCGTCGATCTGGAAGACGCGATCGACAAGATGCCGATCGAGCTTTCGGGAGGTATGCGCCGGCGGGTCGGCATCGCCCGTGCATTGATCGGCGACCCATCGATCGTGCTGTTTGATGAGCCCACGGCGGGTCTCGACCCGCCAACGGCGAGAACGATCTGCGAGCTCGCGATCAAGCTTCGGGACCTGCAGGATGTGTCCTCGATATTCGTTACACACGAAATGAATAATGTCCGTTATCTCTCTTCCGAATACGCTACGGTCGAGCCGGACGGCCGCGTCATATTCGAAAACGAAGGCGAACGGCTTTGCCTGCTCAACACTGAGGTTATAATGTTGCGGCAAGGAAAAGTCGGTTTCAGCGGGTCAGACGAACAGCTCAGAAACGTCAAGGACGAGTACATTCAACGCTTCATTAACGGCAAGTGAACAAATGGTCGACACACGAAAAAAAGTAGGCATCAGTCAACTCCGCGTCGGGATCTTTGTGCTGTTCGGCTTGGCGGTACTGGGATTTTTGATCCTGAATTCGACCAGCGACTTCAATCCATTCGAGAAAAAGCTTCACATTCGGGCCAAGTTCGCGGCGGCCGATGGGCTCCGTGACGGCTCGGCCGTGCAGATCGCCGGCGTACGCATCGGAAAAGTCGAAAATGTGAGGCTTCTACCCCCGGACAGCCCGGAAGAGGAAAAGGTCGAGGCACTCCTGGCGGTCGATAACGAATTGAACGGCCAGCCGATCACCGAGCGAATACGGACGGATTCGACGGCCCAGCTCATTGCCGTTTCGGTGCTGGCCAACGATAAGCTGATCAACATTACCCCGGGAACCGCCAAGGGCTCGCCCGTTTCCGAAGGTTACGTCCTGGAGTCGCGCGAGGCGATCTCGATCAACCAGTTGACCGCCACCGGAAACGATCTACTTAAACAGATAAATAAGCTCGCCGTCCCGGCCAATGAGATCCTGAACAAGGCGAATCAAGGCGAGGGCACGCTTGGGAAGATCGTCAATGACGAATCGCTTTACCGCAATCTTGACGCTACGATCGCGGACACCCGGCTGACCGTCACGAAGCTCCAGACGACATTGGATAAAGTAAATCGCGGGCAGGGGACGGCCGGCAAATTGCTGAGTGATCCCGAGCTTTACAACAGCCTGAATCGGACGGTCGCCCAACTTGAATCCATCTCTACCGACATCAAAGCCGGCCGCGGCACGGCCGGAAAATTTATCACGGACGAGGCTCTGTATAACGAGACCCGCGCGGCGATCATCGATCTGAGGACCTCGGCGGCGAAAATAAACGGCATCGCCGATGATTTTAAATTGATCACGAACGACCTGGTGGGCGGACGCGGAAGCGCGGGCATGTTCCTAAAAGACGACCAGCTTTACCTGCAGGCTCGCGACACGCTCGCCAGATTCAATTCTACCGCCACGAGGCTTGAAGGCATTTTGGGCGACGCTCAAACCGGAAAAGGCACCCTGGGCAAGATCCTGACCGACGAGGCCTTGTACAATAACGTCAGCCAGACCGCGTCGAACTTTAACCAATTTTCGAGCGAGGGGACCAAACTTCTCTACGATTTTCGCCAAAACCCCAAGAAATTTCTCCGTATAAAACTGTCAATTTTCTAGGCGGACCTTGACCAAAGGCACACCGGTTGTGTATATTATGCATCCATGCGTAGTATATGCACTGATGCGTGCATATTACACTGGTTATGCGTTGCACCGATCGCCATCAAGCAATTCTCGAGCTCATCACGGCCCGACCTGTCGGCCGGCAAGACGAACTTGCACGGTTGCTGACCGATCTTGGCTTCAGCGTTACGCAGGCCAGCGTTTCGCGGGACCTGGAAAAACTGAGCGTAGCGAAGGTGAATGGTCGCTACGTGCGGCAGGATCTTGGTGCATTCTCGGGGTCGTTTGGTCCGATCTCGTTTCGGGATGCCGGCGAAAACCTGATCGTCATTAAATGCGGATCCGGTCTCGCTTCAGCCGCTGCGGTTCGGATCGACGCCGCGGCGATCGCAGAAATAGTAGGAACTATCGCGGGCGACGACACCATTTTCGTAGCCGTCGCCGGGGAAAAGGAGAAAACCAGGGCGTTGAAGAGGTTGAAGGACGCACTGAATACGAGCACGGGTCATGAAAACAATTAAGATCGACAAATTTGGATCCGCGACTTCCCGGCTGAGGCTTCCCGCCGCATTAGGGCTCGACCCCGGCCTTTTCCGCCCGGCGCTCGGCGACGTGGTCGTGGTCAAAGCTCTTTCCGAGAGCGTGACCTACGGCAATCTCGAGCTCCCGTCCGGCCGGCTGGCGAAGATCAACCGCGGCGACATACTGGCGGGTGTTTTCGGCAAGCGACGGGCGCTGAAGGGGTTTGTGGGTGATATTCCGTCGAGGGTCGCTCCGGGTGATCGACTCCATTTGTTGAATATGGGTGGTTTGATCGGCGAATGCACCGGTCATCATTCGTCGTATTCGGACGCGATCGAGGTGGAGGTGATTGGTTCGGCGATAAGCTGCGGAGGCGAGCGTTTTAATATATCATCCGACGCACTTGTCCCGGCTGACGTTTTGCTCCCATCAGCACCCGTGATAGTCGTCGCCGGCACATCGATGCATTCCGGCAAGACGGTCGCGGCGTGTGAGATCATCAAACAGGCAAATCAGGCGGGTCTCAGTGTCGTAGGGGCAAAGATGTCGGGGGTCGCGGCGCTCCGCGACACATATAATATGCTCGACCACGGGGCGTCAGACGTGGCAAGCTTTTTGGATTGCGGTCTTCCCTCCACCGTTGATATCGAAGATTTGGCACCGGTTTCCAAGGCGATCCTGAACCACCTCAATGCAGCGAGCCCGGACCTAATTGTGGTGGAGTTGGGCGATGGCGTTCTCGGCGGGTATTCCGTCGACACGATCTTGAAAGACCCGGAAATTCGGGCGGCCGTCACCTCTATTGTGTTTTGCGCCTCTGACTACGTCGGTGTCGTGGGCGGGAGAACTGTGCTGGGTGATCTCGGCCTCGCCATTGACGTCGTTGCCGGTTCCGTGACCGATTCCCAAATGGGCGAGGTTTACGTCCGGGAGCGGCTCGGGTTCCCGGCCGCTAACGCTCACCGCAACGGTTCGCAACTGTTCTTTCTCGCCTACGGTGCAACACCCGGCTCTTCGGCGATCCCGTTCGATGCGGCCGTTTCTCACATAGGTGCGGTAGTATGAAGAAGATCAGAGCGGCCATTTTCGGGGGCTCGGGGTACGGCGGCAGCGAACTTCTGCGCATATTATTGTTTCACCCGAATGCCGAGATCTCATTAGTGACCGCGAACGAGCACGCCGGAAAGCCCGTGGCCGAGGTTCATCGAAATTTGCTCGGACTGACCGATCTTGTTTTTCAACCGCCGCCGTCGGACCTGTCCGCTTTGACCGACGTCGACATCGCTTTTTTCGCGCTCCCGCACGGCCAGGCACTGGAGCTGATCCCCCAATTGCGCGATACCATTAAGGCTATCGACCTTTCGGGCGATTTTCGGATCGAGGATGCGGGGCTTTTCAAGAAATATTACAAACTTGATAGAAACGAACTTCAGAGCAAGTTCGTGTACGGGCTCACCGAAATTAATCGCGAGGCGATCAAAAATGCCGGGTATATTGCGAATCCCGGCTGTTTCGCCACCGCGACTCTGCTAGCGCTGGCACCGATGGTCAACTCCGGACTGCTGAGCGGGAGGATCATCGTGGATGCCAAAACAGGCTCCAGCGGGTCGGGCGCTAAGCCCGCGGCCAACACTCATCATCCGCAGCGTTCAAACTCATTCTACGCTTACAAGCCGTTCGAGCACCAACATGTGCCGGAGATCGAGCAGCAATTAAGATCGGTAGGCGACTTTCAAAGCGATCTCGTTTTCATGACCCACAGCCTGCCGGTCTCGCGAGGAATTTTCGCGTCCTGCTATCTAGAAACGACGACCAACTTGACCAACGAGGACGTCACAAATATCTACGGTAAATTTTACAAAGATTCGTTTTTCGTCCGCCTCGTCGACGGCTCGCCCGACATAAACTGGGTGAAAAACACGAATTTCTGCGATATCGCCGTGCATTCGAACGGGAAGCAGACTGTCGTATTTTCCGCGATCGACAATCTCGTGAAAGGGGCCGCAGGGCAGGCCATTCAGAACATGAATCTGATGTTCGAATCGGATGAGAAAACCGGGCTCATTTTCGCCGGTGGGAACCCTTGAGGATCCTGACGCTGTTTCACCGTCTTATGCGTTTCATGTGTTTCCAGGTGTTTCATTAGACGTTGAGTCAGCCAACCGATGGACTTTTCTGAAATAAGAGACCTCGAAGACCGGTATCAACTGGCGACCTACAAGAAAATGGGTATCGCGGTCGAGCGCGGTCTGGGCTCATGGGTGTGGACGAGCGAGGGTGAAAAATACCTTGATCTTTACGGCGGCCACGCCGTCTGCGCGACCGGGCACGCGCACCCCAAAGTGGTCGCGGCGATAAAAGAACAGGCCGGGAATGTGTTGTTCTATTCGAACCTCGTTTATTCATCGGTGCGCGCGAAAGCCGCCGAGAAGCTCGTCTCCGTCGCCCCGGAACGGCTGTCAAAAGCCTTCTTCTGCAACTCCGGGACAGAAGCGAACGAGAACGCGATGCGGATGGCGCGTATGGCGACCGGGCGGCATAAGGTCGTCAGTTTCAGCGGGAGCTTTCACGGCAGAACGGCGGACGCGATCAGCGCATCGTATCTCGGCAAATACCGCAGCCTTGGCGAGCCGAATGTGCCGGGGCACGTACGGGCCGAATTCGGCGATATCGGTTCCGTCTCGGCGGTTGCGGACAGCGAGACCGCGGCCATTATCATCGAACCGATCCAGTCGATGGCGGGCGTGAAAGAGGCTTCGCCGGAATTCTTTAGGCAGCTCCGCGAGCTCTGCGATGAGCGCAACATCGCTCTCATTTTCGACGAGGTCCAGACCGGGATCGGCCGCACCGCGAACTGGTTCTTTGGCGGCTCGGATCTGGCCGGCGGCGTCGTGCCGGACATCGTCACGCTTGCCAAGGCACTGGGCAGCGGGATTCCGGTGGGCGCGTCTCTTGTGACCTCGGACATTTCCTCCGGAATCAAGGAGAACGATCTCGGTACAACATTCGGCGGCGGCATGATCGCGATGGCCGCCGTCACCGCGACGCTTGATGCGATCGAGGAAGATGGAATGATCGAGAACGCAAAGTCCGTTGAATCGATCCTGCAAAAATATGCGGCGGCCTCCGGCGGCGCGTTTTCGGTCCGTGGAAAAGGTTGCCTTCTCGGGCTTGAATTCGATTCGCCGGTGTCGGCCGTGCATCAACGGCTACTTGAGAAAAAGATCATTGCCGGAACGTCCAGCGACTCGCGCGTTTTGAGGCTGCTTCCGCCGTTAGGCCTGACGGAGGATGAGCTTGTTTCGATGAGTTTTTACGACCAACTCCGGACTAACTGAAAGGTGTGAACTGAAACGTTTCTCAATCGAAACCATTTTCAGTTTTACATTTTCCCGGATGGCCAGCATCGCCGATGAATTTTCTTTCTACACTAGACCTAACGCGTAGCGGGCTCGAAAAACTTGTTGAATCGGCCGTCGCTATTAAAAGCAGGTCCATCTCCGACAAGCCGCTCGCCGGCAAATCGATCGCGCTGGTGTTTTTCAACCCCTCACTTCGCACGCGAGCGTCAATGCAGGTCGGAATTTACGAGTTGGGCGGCAATTCGGTAATGCTTGAGCCGGGAGGAACCTCATGGACGCTGGAACACCGCGAAGGCGTCGTCATGGACGGCGACAAGACCGAGCATCTGAAGGAATTCGTTGGCGTGCTCGAGCGGTATGTTTTCGCGATCGGGGTTCGCTGTTTTGCCGAGCTGAAGGATTGGGAAACGGAGCGGACCGATCCGATACTCCACGCATTCGCGAAGTACGCGACCGTCCCGGTGATCAATCTCGAATCGGCGATGCATCACCCATGTCAGGCGATGGCGGATATGATGACGATCCGGGAAAAGCTCGGCAAAGGCCGAAAAAAGGTACTTTTAACGTGGGCGTGGCACCCGAAGCCGCTGCCAATGGCGGTTCCGAACAGTTTTGCCCTCGCCGCGGCCCAATTCGGTCACGATCTGCGCGTGGCGCATCCCGAAGGTTACCAACTCGATAAAGAATTACTGTCACAGATCGAGATCTGCGCAAAGGAAAACGGCGGTACGGTAGAATTTTCGAATGATGCTAACGAGCCTTTTGACGGCGCGGACGTCGTGTACGCCAAAAGCTGGGGCAGCAAGAAGTTCTACGGCGACGCGGCGGGCGAGCTCGAACATCGTTCGGCGTTTCGAGGGGATTGGATCGTCAACCAGGAAAAAATGGACCGCTCAAACGACGCCGTTTTCATGCACTGCCTTCCCGTCCGCCGTAACGTGATCGTTACGGACGGTGTCATCGATTCCGACCGATCCGTCGTCATCGACGAGGCCGAAAACAGGCTGCACGTTCAGAAGGCGATACTCAGCGAGATCTTCAAATGAATATCGACACCCTCGACCTTTTACGCGAAGCACTTCCCTACATACAGCGATTCAAGGGAAAAACGTTCGTCGTTAAATTGTCGGGAAAAGTTACGGAAGATAAAACGTATCTTGCGTCGCTCGCGGAGGAGCTCGCTTTGCTGCATCAGGTCGGCATTCGTGTCTGTGTGGTGCACGGCGGAGGCAAGCAGTTGACCGAGCTCGCCGACAAGCTTGGCGTCGCACAAACCGTCATCGAAGGCCGCCGGGTCACCGACGACGAAACGCTCGACCTCGCGATGATGATATTTCGTGGAAAGATAAATACCGAGATCCTATCGGCATTACGGCATCGCGGGACTAAGGCGGTGGGACTTTCCGGAATCGACGGCGGCGTCATCAAGGCGGTCAGGCGGCCGCCGAAAGAGATCACCAATCGCGAAACGGGCGAGGCGGAGTTCGTCGATTTCGGCCACGTCGGCGATGTTGTCGACGTCGACGCGCGGCTGATCCACATCCTGTTGGACGGTGACTATTTGCCGGTCATCTCTTCGCTCGGTGCCGACGACGACGGAAATGTCTTTAATATAAACGCCGACACAATAGCAGCGGAAATCGCGGTGCAGCTTGCGGCCGAGAAGTTGATCCTTCTTTCCGATGTCAATGGGATATATCTCGACCCGGAAGACGATTCGACCAAGATTACTCGCCTGAGCGCCAGCGAGGCCGCCGCGATGATCGACTCCGGCCGCGCCACGGGCGGGATGATCCCGAAGCTTCAGAGCTTGATCTCGCTGCTGGAAAGGGGCGTGCGTTCGGCCCATGTTATCGGGGGAAAAACGCGAAACGCGATACTCGCGGAGGTTTTTACGGACGAGGGTACGGGCACGATGGTTGT
>Ga0307405_10001193_pt1 | contig 10741 bp, 14 predicted proteins | sample 322Cmetagenome_2_FD_203311 | JGI IMG/M metagenome (GOLD analysis project Ga0307405, IMG submission 203311) | Maize rhizosphere microbial communities from greenhouse at UC Davis, California, United States - 322HYB-C-1 | ecosystem: Host-associated > Plants > Roots > Rhizosphere > Soil | place... | reverse complement strand
CGGGTAGCTCGCCCTCCGAGCCCGGCACGCAGGGGACGCCCGCCTTCATCATCGCCGCCTTGGCGCTGACCTTGTCGCCCATCAGGCGGATCGTGTCGGGCCGCGGGCCGATGAACACGAATCCCGAGCGCTCGACCTTCTCGGCGAAATCGGCGTTCTCGGACAGGAACCCGTAGCCGGGATGGATGGCCTGCGCATCGGTCACTTCCGCCGCGGCGATGATCGCGGGGATGTTGAGATAGCTCTGCGACGATTGCGCGGGGCCGATGCACACCGATTCGTCGGCGAGCCGGACGTACTTCGCGTCCCGGTCGATCTCCGAATGCACGACGACGGTCTTGATGCCGAGCTCGCGGCACGCGCGCTGCACGCGCAAGGCGATCTCGCCGCGGTTGGCGATCAGGATCTTGTCGAACAGTTTTTCCGCGGGAGGCAAGGGGGCGAGAGAAAAGAGTCAGTCGGGCGGCAGGGCAGCGGCGCGGAGCGCTGGCGACGCACACGGCGCCGAGGCAGGCATCGGGCCGCGCGGGCGCCGTCGGGTCAGGCGAGCACGAACAGCGGCTGCCCGAACTCGACCGGCTGGCCGTTCTCGACCAGGACCGCCTTCACGACACCGGACGCGTCGGCCTCGATCTCGTTCATCAGCTTCATCGCCTCGACGATGCACAGCGTGTCGCCTTCCTTCACGCTGTCGCCCACCTCGACGAACGACTTCGCGCCCGGCGACGCGGCTCGATAGAACGTGCCGACCATCGGGCTCTTGACGACGTGCCCTTCGGGCTCGGTCGCAGCGGCCGGCGCCGCCACCGGGGTCGCCACTGCCGCAGGTGCGGCGGTCGCGTGCTGCGCGGCCGCGGGCGCCTGGAACATCAGCGTCTGCCCGGCCGGGGCGAGCGCCCGGGTGATACGCACGCGCTCCTCCCCCTCCTGGATCTCGAGCTCGGCGATGCCGGACGTCTCGACGAGTTCGATCAGCGTCTTCAGCTTGCGAAGGTCCATCGCGTCACGCTCCGAGGCGGGTGGCTGCCGCGCCCTGCAATCACCTGCTCGCGGCAGTGGCGCTGTAGCGCACACTGCGCGCCGCACGAACGTCGGGACGGCGCGACCGGGCAGTTCACCGGCCGCGTCCGCCAGTCCCGAGGGAGGGCGCGAGTTTGCCGCAGATCGCGGGGAGATGTCCAGAAATGGACGAAAAAGGCCGTCCCACCCGGACGCCGGCAGACCTTCGCAAGCACGCCTGGCTCGATCGGCCCGCGCGGCGCGCCGTGCGCCGGGACCGACGCACCGCGGTGTTGAAGCTACATCTTATTGGCGGGAATTAGCCACAATTGACGGAAGATCAACCGTCGATCGCCACCAGCCGGTCCAGCACTGCCGGCTTGAGCGGACCGAGTTGCGTGTGCACGATACGGCCGGCCCGATCGACGACGACGGTGAACGGCAGCGCCATCACGCTGTTGCCGAGCGTCTTCGACAGCTCCATCGCGCCGTATCCGCCGACGAGCGACGGGTAGTTGAGATCGAGCTCGCGCGCGAACTGCCGCACCTTGCCCGGCTCGTCGATCGCGATGCCGACGAACTGGACGCCGCGGCCGGCGTGCTCGCGCTGCGCCTTGACGAACATCGGCATCTCTTCGCGACACGGCGCGCACCACGTCGCCCAGAAATTGACGACCAGCAGCTTGCCGCGCCATTGCTCGAGCGCCTGGCTGACGCCGTCCACGTCGGGAAGCGCGATCGCAAGCAGCGTCGAGGCATCGCGCGGCGGCGGTGACGGGGCGCGCAGCGACCACGCAAGCGCCGCCCCGAGCGCGAGCGCGACAACGGCCGCGAGCGCGACCAGCGCGCGCCGGGCTGCGGCTGGCCGCGTGGCAGCGTTCACGTCAGTTGAACCAGCGCTTCCTGGCGGGATTCGCTTCGAGCAGCGGACCCGGCTTCCCGTCGCTGGTGGGGAGTGTGAGCTCGATCTTCTGGCGGTTGGGCGGATAGCAGACGCCAGCGTCGGCGCAGCCCTGCGACTCGGCGACGAGCGTGACCGCGCGCCCCGCCATCGGCTGCGACAAGGTCAAGCGGACCACGAGGCGATCGCGGTAGGTTTCGACGCGCCCGAAGAACGGGTCTTCCTTGACCTTGCCCGGCGGCAGGTCGGCGCCGATGAGCGGCGACGCCGGCTCGAGCGAGAAACGCATCTTGTCGCGATACAGGTAATAGCCGTCCGCGATGGCGAAATTCGCCTCGACCGTCTTCGTGTCCAGCGCGCGCGCCGCGAAGCGGAACGCCTCTTCCGGCGGAAGCAGCTTGAGATCGGCGGCCGCCGGGCCGACATGCAGTGCGAGGACCAGGCCGACGAGCGTGCCGACGTACGCGACCGGCGTCCACGCGAGACGCGGCACGCGGCGTACGCTGTCAGCGCGCGCGGCTTTCGGCATCGAGCCACGCGAGGTAGTCGGGCGTTCCATCGGTGATCGGGACAGCGATGATCTCGGGAAGTTCGTAGGGATGGCAGGCGCGCACCGCAGCCGCGACGGCGTCGAACAACTCGGCGCGCGTCTTGATCGTCACCGGCACCTCGTCGGCGGTTTCGGTGGCGCCTTGCCAGTGATACATTGAGGTCACCGGCGCGCCGATCGACACGCACGCAGCGAGCCGGGCGTCCACGAGCGCCTGCGCGACGACGTGCGCCGATTCGCGGTCGGGCAGCGTGGTGAGGACGAGGACAGGCGACAAGGAGCGGTCATGCGGTTTGCGTTGCTGGCGATTCTACTGGCATTCCCGGTGGCCGATCTGTACGCCACGGTCCGCTTCTCGCAGTGGAGCGGTGTGCCCATGTGGGTGTGGCTGACGATCTCGGTGCTGTCCGGGCTCGTGCTGCTGCGCAACGAGCGGCACACGTTCCGCGCGCACGTCGTCGCCGCGTTGCACGGCGAGCAGTCGATGCTCCGCGGCGTCGTGGACAGCGGCCGCCGGGTGCTCGCGGGCATGCTGTTCCTGCTTCCGGGCGTCGTGTCCGACCTCTTCGCGGTGATGCTGCTGATGCTGCCGATCAACCTCGGCCACGGCGATCCGCTCCCCGCGCATGCCGGCCGGGGCAACGTGCGTCGAGCGGACGCCATCGAAGGCGACTACCGCCGTCTCGAGTAGGCCGGGTCGGACTGCCGTCGCGAGGGCCGGCCGCGCGCCGGCCCTTCGCTTTTGCTGCGGCTACTTCATGCGATCGATCAGCGTCGGCTCGCTCTTGGCCGCGTGACGGTAGGCCCATCGCATCAGCGCCAGCCCGGCGAGCATCATCGGCAGCGACAGCCACTGTCCCATCGACAGGCCCAGCGGCAGCGGCTGCAGGAACGCGTCCGGCTGCCGGAAGTACTCGGCGACGAAGCGCAGCACGCCGTAGCCCGCGAGAAACAGTCCCGACGCGGCACCCATCGGGCGGCGACGCGACGTGTAGATCCACAACACGGCGAAGAGGAGCAGGCCTTCGAGGCCGAACTGGTAGAGCTGCGACGGGTGCCTCGGCTGGGCGTCGTACTGGGGAAACACCATCGCCCACGGAACGTCGGTCACGCGGCCGACGAGCTCGCCGTTGATGAAGTTGCCCAGCCGCCCGGCGGCGAGCCCGAGCGGGCACAGCGGCGCGACGAAATCGAGCACGTCGAGCCAGCGCTTGCCGCGACGCCGCGCGAACCACCACAGCGCGACGAGGACGCCGAGGAATCCGCCGTGGAAGCTCATGCCGCCGGCCCACACGGCGAGCACCTCCAGCGGATGCTCGAGGTAGTACAGCGGCTTGTAGAACAGCACGTAGCCCAGGCGTCCGCCGAGGATCACGCCGAACACGCCGTAGAACAGCATGTCGTCGATGTCGCGCGGGTGCCAGCCCGTCAGCAGCTCGCGCTTCGCGCGGTGCTTGCCGAGCAGCACGAACAGCACGAAGCCCACGAGGTACATGAGGCCGTACCAGCGCACGGCGATGGGCCCGAGCTGGAGCGCGACCGGATCGAACTGCGGGTGGACGAGCATCAGCGGGACGGGGAATCGAAGAGAGCGCGCGCGTGCGCGACAAAGGCGGCGAGCGCCGGCGATCGGTCGGCGACGCGCCACGCGAGGCCGACCTCGACGCGCGGCGCGCCGGCCAGCGGCCGATATACCACACCGGTGCGGCGCATCCGCTGCAGCGACGCCGGCACCAGCGCGACGCCCATGCCGGCCGCGACCAGGCTCACGATCGTCGGCATCTGCACCGCCTCCTGCTCGATGCGAGGCGCGAATCCCGCCCGCTGGCAGAAGCCGAGCACGATGTCGTGCAGGGCCGGCGCGGCACGGCGCGGGAACATGACGAACGCCTCGCGCGACAGCGCGCCGATCGCAATTTTCGCCGGCCAACGCCGCGCCGCAGGCAGTGCCGCGATCAGCGGCTCGGAGATGAGCCGCGCGTAGCCGAGGGCGCGATGGGCGACCGGCGGAAGCAGGATCCCGGCATCGAGCGTCGCATCCAGCAGCGATCCCAGCTGCACGTCGCTCGTCGCCTCGTGGAGGACGAGCTTGACGCCGGGCCGGGCACGGCGGAACGCGGGCAGCGCCGCGGGCAGCACGTTGTACGCCGACGCGCTGATGAAGCCCAGGTTCAGCACGCCGACGTCGCCGCGCGCGAGCTCCGACGCCGAGCTCGCAAGCGCCGCGGCATCGCGGAGCAGCCGGCGCGCCTCCGGCAGCAGCGCGGCGCCCGCCGGCGTCAGTCGAACGCCGCGCGTGCCGCGCTCGAACAGCGGCGTGCCGAGCTCGCGCTCGAAGGCGCCGATCTGCCGCGACAGCGGCGGCTGCGAGATCGACAGGCGTGCGGCGGCGCGGCCGAAATGCAGCGCCTCGGCGACGGCGACGAAGTAGCGGAGGTGGCGGAGCTCCATCGATACCTTTCAGGCATCGGTCGATCCGTTGCATTGTATTGGACGGTATCGCGAGCGCCGCGCTAGAGTTCCGCCATCCCGCATAGCGTGAGCAGCAAGGAGGAGCCGTGGCGCACAACCGTCGATCCCGCCTGATCACCCAGGGCATCGCCCGGTCGCCCAACCGCGCGATGCTTCGTGCCGTCGGCTTCGACGACGGCGATTTCGACAAGCCGATCGTCGGCGTGGCGAACGGACACTCGACGATGAACCCGTGCAACGCCGGCATCCAGCCGCTCGTCGACAGCGCGATGGCCGCGCTCCGCGATGCCGGCGCGATGCCGCAGGTGTTCGGCGTGCCGACGGTCACCGACGGCATCGGCATGGGCACCGAAGGGATGAAATACTCGCTCGTCTCGCGCGAGGTCATCGCCGATGCGATCGAGACGAGCGTCAACGGGCAGTGCATGGATGGCGCGCTCGTCGTCGGCGGCTGCGACAAGAACATGCCCGGCGGCATGATGGCGATGGCGCGCATGAACGTGCCGTCGATCTACGTCTACGCCGGCACGATCAAGCCCGGCGAGTGGAAGGGCGAGAAGCTCACGATCGTGTCGCCGTTCGAAGCCGTCGGGGCCTTCGCCGCGGGGAAGATGCGCAAGGAGGACTACGACGGCATCGAGCGCAACGCCTGCCCCAGCGTCGGCGCGTGCGGCGGCATGTACACGGCGAACACGATGTCGTCGTCGTTCGAGGCGCTCGGCATGAGCCTCCTCGGCAGCTCGCAGATGGCCTCGCCCGATCGCGAGAAGGCGGACTCCGCCGCGGAGTCGGCGCGGGTGCTCGTGCGCGCGATCGCGAGCGACCTGAAGCCGCGCGACATCATCACGCGGCGCGCGATCGAGAACGCGATCTCGCTCGTCATGGCGACCGGCGGATCGACCAATGCCGTGCTGCACTATCTCGCGATCGCCCACGCGGCCGAGGTCGCCTGGACGATCGACGACTTCGAGACGATCCGCAGGCGGGTGCCGGTGCTGTGCGACCTCAAGCCGTCGGGACGGTTCGTCGCAACCGACTTCCATCGCGCCGGCGGCGTGCCGCAGGTGCTGCGCATGCTGCTCGAGCGCGGGCTGCTGCACGGCGACTGCATGACGATCACCGGTCGCAGCATCGGCGACGAGCTCGCCGGGATCCCGCCCGAGCCGCGCGCGGACCAGGAGGTCATCCGGCCGTGGTCCGCGCCGATGTATGCGCACGGCCACCTCGCGATCCTCAAAGGCAACCTCGCGCCCGAGGGTTGCGTGGCGAAGATCACCGGTCTCAAGAACCCGTCGATCACCGGACCCGCGCGCGTGTTCGATTCGGAGCCGCAATGCATGGAGGCGATCATGGCCAACCGCATTCGCGCCGGCGACGTCGTCGTGATCCGCTACGAGGGACCGAAGGGGGGCCCCGGCATGCAGGAGATGCTCGCGCCGACGTCGGCGCTGATCGGCCAGGGCTTGGGCGAATCGGTCGGACTGATCACCGACGGACGTTTCTCCGGCGGGACGTGGGGCATGGTCGTCGGTCACGTCGCGCCCGAGGCCCAGGCCGGCGGCACGATCGCACTGGTGCAGGAAGGCGATTCGGTCACGATCGACGCGCATCGCCTGCTGATCCAGTTGAACGTCGACGAGGCCGAGCTCGCGCGCCGGCGCGCGAACTGGCGCGCCCCGGAACCCCGCTACCGGCGCGGCCTGCTCGCGAAATACACGCGCCTCGTGTCGACGGCGAGCCGCGGTGCCGTCACCGACACGATCGACTGATCCGCGCGCGATGCCGCCTCGTCCCTTCCTAATGGCGCTGCTGCTCGCGGCGGTCGCTGCGCCTGCTGCGTACGGCGCAGTGGCCGCCACGGAAGCCGCACCGCGTGCCCGCGCGATCGCGGCCATCCCCCTGGCCAACGCCGGCTTCGAGTCCGCCCTTCCGGGGAAGCTCGGCGCGCCGGAAGGCTGGTGGGCCGTTCAGCATGCGGGACCCGAGTCGTACCGGTTCACGCTGGACGCGTCGGCGAAATACAGCGGCGAGCGGAGCCTGCGCATCGACAACGTCGGTCCGGAGCCGTTCGGCACGCTCTACCAGGCGATCGACGCGACGCCCTACCGCGGCCGCGTGGTGCGCTTCGCTGCCTGGATCCGCACGCAGGACGCGCTCGGCAATCGCTTCGGAACCGGCGCGGGTCTGCATCTTCAGACGCAACGGCGCGGCTTCCCGCGCGACACGGCGGCGATGCGCAAGAACGCCGTCCGGGGCACGACCGACTGGGCGCGCCACGAGCTCGTCCTCGCCGTCGCGCAGGATGCGGACCGCATCGAGGTCGGGCTCAACCTGTTCGGCCCGGGCACCGCGTGGATAGACGATGCAACGCTCGAGGTCGTCGAGCCCGCCGCCGTTCCCGCCGCTCCGGCGGCCGCGCCCGCGACTTGAACGCGGGACCCGGCGCAGGCGGCGCGCCGCTGGCGGAGCCTGAGATGCTCTATTGGCTGTGCCTCGCCGGAGCGATCGCGCTCGAGATCGCCGGCACCGTGTCGATGAAGCTGTCGCACGGCTTCACGCGGACGACGCCGTCGGTGCTGCTGTTCGTCTTCTACGCGGCATCGTTCTTCCTCATGACGATCGCGGTGAAGCGCATCGACATGAGCGTCTCTTACGCGATCTGGTCGGGCGTCGGCACGGCGGCGATCACGCTGATCGGCGTGTTCGCGTTCCGCGAGTCGCTGACGTGGATCCAGGTCGCGAGCATCGTCCTCATCATCGCCGGCGTCGTCGGCCTGCGCGCCGGCGCGCCCTGAAGCGCCGCGGGCGACGGAAGCGTTCGTCCGGCTGCACTGTTCGCGCGTGCGGGTACCATCGTTCGACGCTTTCCTCGGATCTTTGCCATGCCCGCCTGCCCTCGTGTCCCCGTCACCCTGCTCGTTTCGCTCGCCGCGCTGCTGGCGAGCGCGTGCGCCACCAACGATCCCGCCGTGGGCCGCGCGACCGGCGCCGTGGTCGCCGATGCGCCGCAGTTCCGCGTCGGCGACCGGTGGATCTACCGCGTCCGCGAAGGCTTCAGGAACCCGGTCGTGTTCGAGGAAACCCGCACGGTCACGGCAGTCGGTGCCGAGGGCGCGACGGTACGGATCGTCGCCAAGGGCCCGACGCTCGATGCCGAGCGCGTCGAACGCTGGCCGGCGCCCGGGCTGGTCGCGCAAGGCGCGCTGTTCGACATCGAGACGAGGCGCTTCGCATCCCCGCTGGTGCGCTACCGCTACCCGCTCAGCGCCGGCGAGACGTGGAACCAGAACGTTGCGAACTTCAACGAGCTCACCGGTCGCTCGGGCGTCATCAACCGCTACGTGCGTGTGGCCGGCTACGACCGCGTCACCACCCCGGCAGGCGCGTTCGACGCGGTCCGCCTCGAAGTGTTCATGCGCCTCGACGACGAGGAGTTCTGGCGCTGGCCGACGACGACGACCTACACGCTGTGGTATGCGCCCGCCGCCCGCGCCACGGTGCGCGAGCTGAAGCGCGCTTCGTATGTGGAGAAGGGTGGCCCCGACGTCGGCGCGCTGCCCGCGCAGAACACGCTCGTCGAGCTCTTGTCGTTCACCCCCGGTTGACCGGGTCCTTGCTGCGCTTCGCGCGCGGCCGGCGGGTCGCGGCGCGCAGCGCGGCCTCCTGCGCGAGGCGCAACCAGTCGCGCATCGCCTCCGCGCTCTCGAGCGCATCGTCGGGCGCGAGCCGATAGCTCGTCCTCGTGCGCATGCCGTCGCGGGACACGTATTCGAACGACGGCAGCGAGCGCGCCTCGAACGCCGGCGCCGTCGCCTCGTCGCTCTTGAGGTACAGGAGGTCGTCGATGACGATCGCCACGATCACGCCGTCGACATAGATGCCGTGACCGCCGAACATCGCGCGGGCGTCGACGCGTCCCGCCGGGCGAACGAGCTCGAGCACATGGTCGACGAAGGCGCGCGTGTTGGCCACCGCTCGTGCCTACAGGCCCAGCCGCTGCCAGATCGTCGTCGTCAGCGACGCCTGGTTCAGCGTGTAGAAGTGCAGGCCCGGCGCGCCGCGGGCGAGCAGCATCTCGCACAGGTCGGTGACGACGTCCAGGCCGAAGGCGCGGATCGACGCCGTGTCGTCGCCGAACCCTTCGAGCCGGCGGCGGATCCAGCGCGGGATCTCGGCACCGCAGGCATCGGAGAAGCGCGCGAGCTTGGTGAAGCTGCCGATCGGCATGATGCCCGGCACGATCGGGATCGTGATGCCGCGCGCCGCCGCCGCGTCGACGAAATGCGAGTACGCATCGGCGTTGTAGAAATACTGCGTGATCGCCGAGTCGGCGCCCGCGTCGACCTTGCGCTTGAACGCGTCGAGGTCCTCGGGCGCCGAGCGCGCCTGCGGATGCACTTCGGGATAGGCGGCGACGTCGATGTGGAACCAGTCGCCCGTCTGCTGCCGGATGAAGGCCACGAGCTCGCTCGCATAGCGGAACTCGCCCGCGTCGACCGTGCCCGACGGCAGGTCGCCGCGCAGCGCCACCAGATGCCGGATGCCGTGATCGCGATACTGCGTCAGCACGTCGCGGATGCTGCTCGCTGTGCCGCCGATGCACGACAGGTGCGGCGCCCCCTCGACGCCTTCGCCGCGGATCTCGAGCACCGTCGCCAGCGTCCCTTCGCGCGTGCTGCCGCCGGCGCCGAACGTGACCGAGCAGAATGCGGGACGCAGCTGCACGAGCTGGCGCCGCGCGGCGCGCAGCTTCTCCACGCCCTCGGGCGTTCGTGGCGGGAAGAACTCGAAGCTGTACTGTCGCGCGGCCACGTCAGTGCAGTGTGCCGTTGGCGTAGGGCTTGAGCGCGGCGTAGATCGTGTCGTGGATCGGCGTCGGCACGCCGTGCTGGCGCCCGAGCCGCACGACGGCGCCGGAAAGCCACGGCAATTCGAGGCGGTGGCCGGCGACCAGGTCGCGCGCCATCGACGCCGTCGCCGCGGGCGCGAGACCGTCGATGAACGCGAGCTGCTTGTCCACGAAATCCTCGGCGAGCGTGACGCCGTCCGCCCGGCCGACCGCGACCGCCTCGCGGACCGCGCGCTCGAACAATGCGCGCAGGTCGGCGTCGGCCCGGATCACGCCGATCGGCTGGCGCGTGAGCGCAGTGACGCCCGACATCGCGCAGAACATGCCGAACTTTTCCCACAGCGCGCGGCGGATGTCGTCGGGGATCTCGACGCCGTAGCCCGCAGCGCGGCCGGCGTCGGCGAACGCGTTGATCGTGCTCTCGCCGATGCCGAAGAACGCGCCGATGCGCATGCGGCTCAGCGCGCCGGTGATCGCGATCACGCCCGGCGAGGCGATGCGGGCGTTGACGTAGGCGATGCCGCCCGCGACGTGGTCGCGGCCGAGCGCGTTGCGCAGCATGTCCGGCGCGTCGATGCCGTTCTGGAACGGGATCGCGAGGCCGCCACCGGCGACCAGCGGCTCGAGCTTCGGGGCCGTTGCCTCGACGTCCCACAGCTTGGTGCAGACCATCGCGACGTCGACGGGGCCGATCGACGCCAGGTCGTCGGTCGCGTTCGCCTTCGCTATGTGCATCGGCGCGGATTCGTGCTCGACCCTGAGCCCGTGGCGCCGGATCGCGTCGAGATGTGCGCCGCGCGCGACGAACGTGACGTCGTGTCCGCCGAGCGCGAGCCTGGCGCCGAAATAGCCGCCGACGCCGCCCGTTCCGATCACCGCGATCCGCATGAGCGTCCCCTCACCGACTGCGTTCGGTCCGGCGTGCGACGAGCGCGCGCGTCGCGGTCGTCGAGCAGGACATCGCGGACGA
>Ga0307405_10001192_pt1 | contig 10744 bp, 8 predicted proteins | sample 322Cmetagenome_2_FD_203311 | JGI IMG/M metagenome (GOLD analysis project Ga0307405, IMG submission 203311) | Maize rhizosphere microbial communities from greenhouse at UC Davis, California, United States - 322HYB-C-1 | ecosystem: Host-associated > Plants > Roots > Rhizosphere > Soil | place... | reverse complement strand
GTGTGAATACCGAGCAAATTATCGGCGCACTCTGCCGCCATTACCTCAGTAATGATCGCGCCCCAATCGCCACCTTGGGCCAGAAATTTGTCATAACCAAGCCGCTTCATCAACCTCACCCAAGCGCGTCCAATGCGATCAGGCCCCCAACCTTCCGTGGTTGGCTTACCCGAGAACCCGAATCCAGGAAGCGACGGTATTACCAAATCAAAAGCATCACTCGCTTTTCCTCCAAATAGGGTGGGATTCGTCAGAGGACCGATGATATTCAGACTATGCATGATTGAAGCCGGCCACCCGTGAGTGATTATGATAGGCAACGCATTGGCATGTGGCGATTTAACGTGGATGAAATGAATGTCAAGCCCGTCGATTTCTGTGACAAAATGCGGAAATGAATTTAGTTTCGCCTCAATTTTGCGCCAGTCATACTCCTTGCCCCAGTACTTTGCCACCGATTGGATCGTGTCCAACGGCATACCTTGAGAAAAGTCGCCAACAGTTTCCTTTTCTGGAAATATTGTTGCCCGTATGCGGCGTCTGAGATCATCCAATTGCGTTTGGGGTGCGGAAATCCGAAACGATCGGATTGTTTCTGTCGCTTCCTTCGACAGGTCAACAGTTTGGACAGGGCTTTCCATCTTGATTGAATTTAATTGAAAGGGATGCGACCCGCATCGACCTGCACATGCATGCAGATCGACGTGGAAAATTGATTTTCATCATTCAAAGGCGAATGACTTGCGGAGCGGTCTGAACCCTTCGCGGATGTCCTTAACTAGAAGTTCAGGTTGTTCCCAGGCAGCAAAGTGACCGCCCTTTTCATGCTTTTTGTAATAGATCATATTAGGGTAAGCCTTTTCGACCCAGCTGCGGGGCGCCTGATAGAGCTCGTCAGGGAAAGCGCTTACCACCACTGGGATCTTCACGCCTTGTGGACTAAAGAAGCCGTACTTGTTTTCCCAATAGATACGGTATCCGGAAACCGCTGTATTCGTTAGCCAGGTGAGTGTGATATTGTCCAGAACATCATCTCGTGAAAGCCCTTCGGAAACCCCGGCAAACGATCGTGAAATCAGTGCCAAACTAGGTTGATCATGGTCAAGGAACATGGTAGCCAAGCCAACTGGGGAATCTGCTGTTGCCAGAAGCGTCTGAGGACGCGTGCCCATAAAGAATGCATACGTCACGTGCTTGTAGGAAAAGCTCAACTGGTCGTATGCCTTTTTTTCTTCGTCTGAAAGGCCTGCTGGTGCAGGTGCTCCTGAGAAAGCCCCCTTATCAATCTCAGAAGGGACTGCAACAGGAAAATTGGTAGCCATAGCTATCAAATTATCGGGCGATTGTACAGCCATCACGTCTGTGATTAGCCCACCCCAGTCACCGCCCTGCGCAACAAATTTCTCGTACCCAAGACGCTTCATCAGGGTAACCCAAGCATACGCGATTTGGGATGGCCCCCATCCGGTTGTGCTGGGCCTTCCAGAAAACCCATACCCTGGTATCGACGGTATTACAACATCAAATGCATCGTCGGCTTTCCCGCCATATGCTGTTGGGTTGACAAGTGGGTCAATGATTTTTAACTGTTCCACGATTGAGCCAGGCCATCCGTGGGTAACGATGATAGGCAATGCATTTTTATGCTTTGACTTTACATGGATAAAATGGATATCAAGTCCATTAATTTCCGTGATGAAGTTCGGGTAGGAATTGATTTTCGCTTCCACTTTGCGCCAATTATACTTGGTAGCCCAATAGCTGGCAAGCGCCTTGGTTGTCGCCAGTGGGACGCCTTGCGTTTGATCATTGACCGTCTCTTTTTCGGGCCATCTTGTTGCTAAAATGCGGCGCTTTAAATCGTCAAGATCCGCTTGCTTAGCATGAAACTTAAAAGGACGGATAGCGTCACTAGACAGCCGGGGACCAGGCCCGATCATTCCCAGAGTGTGAAATTGGACCAAGACCACAAAACAGGCAACCAAGATCACATTTGATAGGATACTTTTACCATTTTTCATCTTTTTAATGTTTATTGTTTGAATAATTCTATCTGCTCAAACTATTCTCATGCCATGATATAACTATTTAACAATCAGCACTTTAATTTCCATATTGACCACAAAAAGTGTCTACATTTCGCAATTTTGAGGGCAGTAGCGTCGGCATTTCGCTATGCCCATGTCCGCCACCCCCGCAGAAGGCTGTCGGTTCTTTTTTTAATACGAAAAATATCTCGACCTTTAGACCAGGTTGGTAACCACCTATCAGTCAGTTCGATATCGTTATTCTACAAAGGTTTGGTCTTCGGTACGAGTCACGTGCCATTCCATCTTTTTTGACGTCTATAAAGCGACGTTACGGCACCGGCCGCGTTTGTTGAATCATAGAAAAGTATACATGGATCTTTCAATTGGTTTTAAAAGGATCCGGCTCATACTAATTGTAGTTAGTACCGCAAAATGCTTCAATCGATGGCTTGCAGGTATAAGTTAATAATGGTTGGCCTCGTTTTGCTGTTGTTCCTTCAAAAGGGCAGAGCCCAATTCCATCCAGTCGAATTTCCAAAAAAAGCGCTTCTAGCCCTTCAAAGCAGCAAGCCCGATACCAGTCGCATCAGGCTGCTGTTGACGTTAGCGAGTTACTACCTCGATCAAGAACATTATGTCAAGAAGGATTTGGACAGTGGCTATATCTTAATCAAACAGGCAAATCAACTATGCGTTAAGCTGAACGATGTAAACTTGCAATACGAAGTCTTTGCCAAAACAGGCCAATATTTTGTTAAGTCAGGTTATTTGGAACGTGGCGTCCAGTATGCGAAGCGGGTGATTAATTACCACCACAAAACCCGCAATTTGAATAAGGAAGCAGATTCCTGGCAAGACCTGGGACAGCTATACAACAACAATGGTCACCTGGGGCATGAGGCGGATCAGATAGCCGCATATCAACACGCGCGCTCCATCTACATGCAAAACCATGAGCCGGTCAAGGCGGCGACGGCTCTAATTGAGATCGCTTATGTCCACACAGACTTGGGGCTGCTCGACCTAGCTGGGAAAGAGCTGAATCAAGTTTTGGAAGAATACAAAGCCTCGGGATATAAAAAGTTGCAAGACGTCTACCGTCACATCTCGTCAAACGCACTGGCCAAGGGGAATTATTATCGTGCCCTTTCCTTTGCATCAGAGGGGGTAAAAAGCATGCGGGCCAGTGGTGACACACTTTGGGCAAGTCAATTATACCATCATATGGCTATGATCAATTTTGCAGTGAAAAATTATTCCGACGCATTGGAATGGATTCGCAAAGCAGTAATAGCTGAAAAGGGCGAATTTTCATTCGCATATAAGTGTGTATTAGTTCAGACTCTCTTAGAATTAAACAAGACAAAGGAAGCGTATCTTGCTCTCAAAGGTCTGCTAAAACAAGAATCACGTCTTAACTTGTATGAATCTTTAAATTTATACCGCGTGACGGCACTGTATTACAATAAAGTCAATAACAGCGATCGCGCCGTCCATTATAATTTAAGGATTTTAAATCATCCCAAATTGAAGGATGTTAGTGACGATTACTTTAATAAATGGTCTGTGATTTGTGACAACGAGATTGCGGGAATTTTCATTAAGAGCAACGAGCCAGCCAAAGCTGGAAAGTATCTTATTCATGCAGCATTGATCTTCAAAAATGCGCAATCGCCCCTTGAACCGCGCCATTTGGCAACTTTTTATGGTCATAGCTATAAATATAATCTTGCGATGGGGCAGTATCGGGCAGCCGTTGTCGATTTAGAGAATCGTGACAGGATCCAGGATTCTCTTTTTACCGCCGATAAGGATAAACAAGTTGCAGAACTCAACATACAATATCAAAGTGCTCAAAGGGAACAGTCGATAAGGAATCTGCGCAGTCAGCGAGATGTTCAACAAGCCAGACTAGAAACGGCCAACCTTCAAAGAAACATCACCATTGCGGGTATCCTCTTAATGATCGGAGTAAGCGCATTTATATACCGGACCTATCAGCATAAGCAGCAAGCAAACAAGATCATTACGGAAAAAAACCAATTGCTACAGCATTTGGTCACTGAAAAAGAGTGGCTCCTTAAAGAAGTCCACCACCGCGTGAAAAACAACCTTCATACTGTCATCAGCTTGCTGGAATCGCAGGCAAGGTATCTTGAAAATGATGCACTAAAAGCAATCGAAACAAGCCAAAACCGCATTTTTGCCATGTCGTTGATACATCAGCAATTGTATCAATCGGAGGATATTAAAACGATTGAAATGGCCAGTTACATCGCAGAGCTGGTTAGCTCTCTACGAGATAGCTTTGACACAAGTAGAATCGAATTCACCCAAAGGATTGATCCCATAAATCTAACCATATCGTATGCCATCCCACTTGGGCTGATCATCAATGAAGCGGTGACCAATTCGATCAAATATGCCTTTCCTGATAATAGAAAAGGGGAAATCCGTATTTCAATGATTGGTAATACTGATCTGATAAGTTTGGAATTAGCCGATAACGGTATCGGCATGCCAGAAATTAAGAATGATAGCGAGCATGACTCGATGGGATTGCGCCTGATGAGAGGGCTAAGCGAAGATATAGATGCCGAAATTCATTTTGAAAGTGCAAATGGCACTAAGATTACAATCGTATTTAAACCAGATGCATTCAATGACGTTGATAGCTTTGTGAAACCCGCTGAACACGAATGGACATAACCCATGAACACCAAAATCCTAATTGTCGAAGACCAATTCATTGAAGCGGACAACCTTAGATCGATACTGCGCGCTGCCGGATATGCAGTTTGCAGGATTGCCCGCTCTGTAAGTGAGGGGTTGCAAATCGTTGAAAGTGAAAAACCGGATTTGGTATTGGTTGATATCAGGCTGAAAGGAGAGTTAACGGGGATCGATCTGGCGAAAATCTTGCGAAAAAAAAATATTGCATTTGTCTTCTTATCGGCTAATTCAAGTAAACCTATTCTGGATGCAGCAAAAGCCACCAGGCCATATGGATTTCTTGTAAAGCCGTTTCGTGAACGGGACGTGTTAGTGATGTTAGAAGTTGCCTGGTATTTGCATCATCAAAACCAGGAATCAATAAAAGAGAACAAGCGTTCAGCAGGTTCATCGACAAGCAGCGAGCTTAAAAGAATCATCGGGAGTAGTGAAAGCATGCGTGAAGTGCTCGAAAGTGTTAAAGTTGTCGGTTCGTCAGACCTTTCGGTTTTAATATTAGGGGAAAGTGGTACAGGGAAAGAACTTGTTGCTCAAAGTATTCACGAGATCTCTTCTCGCAAACAAAAGCCGTTTGTCGCAGTCAACTGCGCTGCAATACCAGCGACTTTAATAGAATCAGAGTTATTTGGCCACGAGAAAGGTGCCTTCACAGGGGCAACCGAAAAGAGGATTGGCAAATTCGAGCAAGGAAACGAAGGCACTGTTTTTTTGGATGAAATCGGCGAAATGCCCCTGGAATTGCAGGTGAAATTGCTTCGGGTATTGCAAGAAAAGGAAGTTGAGCCAGTTGGCGGACAAAAAAGAAAGGTCAATGTGCGAATCATTGCGGCAACAAATCGCAACTTGGAAGAAGAAATTTCAATGCACCGCTTCAGACTTGACCTTTACTACCGTTTAAATGTTTTTCCGATCGCCCTGCCGCCCCTGCGCGAACGCAAGGAGGATATTATACCGCTTGCCAAACACTTTGTGAACATCTTCTCACAAGCCGAAAACAAAGTAATTACCGGGATTGCTGACCACGTCATTAAATCTATGGTCAACTACGAATGGCCTGGTAACATTCGCGAGCTTGAAAATTTAATGGCAAGGAGCGTTTTGCTAACTAACGGGCCGGTTATCGACCTACTGAAACTCCCAAATCAAAGCAAATCTTCCCCCGCAAGCCCGCAAACAGCCATAAAAACCATGGTCGAACTTGAACGTGACCATATCTTGTCGACGCTTGAATCATGTAATTGGAAAATACATGGATATGGAGGCGCCGCTGAGCTTCTGGATCTGCACCCTTCAACCTTGAACTCACGCATGAAGAAACTGGGCATTGAGAAAAAATATTTGCGCAATGACTAGATGTGACCGACACCAAATTGTATTTGAGAACAAGGATCTTGCTAAAACATCTGCCATTAACAGATGCTAATTCACTGGGATTGTGGTTAATGAAAGGCTCATGTAGTGACATTGATGCTCATATCAGCTTTGAAATCTGCAATGGTACCCGGATCTGAATCACAGTTCATCTAGACAAATTAAACGACACGGAAACGTTTATAAAGAGGTCGGCAGGTATCCAAGCTATGCCAAAAACCGCAGCTGACGGATCATTCGTCAAGGGCAGAGTGAAGCCGCCGTCTAAAATCAGTGAAGTTCGTCCCGCTATTCGCTTTAAAGAACTTACTAAAATGGGCAAAATCTTCATAACCGAGTGTCAAGGCAATTTCCTTCATTCGTACCTGAGAATCTATTGCAAGTCTTTTAGCTTCGAGAATAATTCTTTGCTGTATATGATAACTTGCCGTAAAGCCTTCAACGCCCGCTTAACAGCTCTGACATTCTAAGCCACCTTAACACGCTCAAATGTAGGTAGCTCGGACGGACTCCATTTTTCCTCCGAAAAGGTTGGGACAGCACCAATATACCTTGTCAGTACCTCTCGCATAACCTTCCTGACTACAGGCACGTACTGCTCGGTAGTTACAATACTGTCATGGATTGTATACAAGGGTATTCGACTGTTTATTCTGGCCACCTCTTTCGTTATAACTTGTAGAAAAAGGTATGCTTCAATGCTCTGCAACAAACGAGGGAGTATTGTCCGGTCTTTCCGTTTGATAATCGAAAATATTTTGGTCACAACGGGGAATAGCTTCTTAAACAACTGTTTCACTTCATCCTGGTAACGGTTATCCGTAAAAAAGACAGTGAAGATAATTGACTTAACAGCTCTTTTATTTTTGAACGCAGATCCTAATACAACCGAAAACTCATCTTTTAAATATTCATAGAGGGAGCCATCGCTCGTTAATTTCTTGTATTGTTCAACCTCAGAAAGGATTTTTTCTTCATCAAACTTAACCATCTCTATATCAATAAGTTTGCTCATTTCTCCTAGAATAATGAGGGGTGTGCTGTTTGTTTGTGGTAGTTTGTGGTTGTTGGTGTTTAGTAGAAATTTAAAAGTAGCTTTCATTGACCTGAAATCCACTTTATCACTGTTTTTCGCCTCATTTTTGGCGATTTTCTCTTCTGATACTGACCAAAAGGCGGGATTGAAGAATATGTTGCTCAGATACGGTTGACTGTTCTTCAAGTCAATTGATACAAGCCGCTCTTTACCATGCGTGATAAAATGACGTAGCTCACTTTTAGAGTTTGTTAAAGGTGTATGAAGCCTACCTACGTTTACATCCACCTGCGAGTAGATCGCCCTTTGATAGATCGTCAACGCATTGATATAAGCATAGTCGAACTGTACCCTAGGATCCTTCGGCACGGATATCTTTTTAGATTTCCCCTTACTTATCTCCAAACGAAATTTTACGTTCTGCTCAGCATTCAGTTCAGGATTGTTAAGCCAAAAGTCACGCAGTTCTTCTAAATACAGCATGGCTGCCGGCAAATCTATGGTGAGAAGACTTTTAGCACCTAGCCACTTGGTTAAATGAGAATATTCCGGATCCGCATTTTCCTTAAGCTCCCTGAACAAAGTTCTACGTAATTTACGGTCAGTTATAGGTTTGAACTTAAACCCTTTATTTTCGCTCCTGTTTGCTAACCTGTACCCCCGGCTTTTGCCACTGAATCCCCATTTACTTGATATAAAATAATTGTCCGACTGAAGAATGCCGGTATGCAACAAATAATCAAGATAGGTACGATAATCCTTCTTCCCACATCGCTTTTGAAGCAGCTGCGCGTTCATAGGTACATAACCATCAACAATGCTCTCTGCGAGCTTTTTATTATGCGCAGGAATTTGAAAAATGAGCGTTACTAAGTATTCAGCAAGTTCAATTCTAAATTTTTTTATTCCGTAGTTCGCGGGAGGGTGTAGCCGGATATGCTGCGCTAAATCCAAGCCTTCTGGTAAAATCAGGATCATAATGGAAAATTAAAAAAGGGAGCTTTGCTCCCTTAAAATTACTTTTTGCCACCCTTTTTAACCGTCATGGTAACCGTTGTCTTGGGATGTCTCTTCACAGTTGCAGCACTGACAAATTTACCAGTAATTGCGGATTTGTTCACTTTCATATTTATCTGCATAATTGGGATATTGTTATTAGCAAAAAAGCCTATCCCTTAGATCTTTAAGCCATATAAAGATACAAAAAACAATCCATTTCTTCAAGTCTTTCAAGCAAATAAATATCAATTACATGATCTCCAAAATATCATTTTGTGTGTCTATTTGAACGCCGTATGCTGCCTGAATATCCCCAAACAACTCCATCCTTCAAGGAGCGCCATTACATTACACTGGTCTACTCTTCCCAAATCTTTCGAACGGCTGGTATATCACGCTCATGAAGTTACTTCAATCACCGATCGCGTGGCTTCGGCATTCTCCACTCGGTAGCAGATCAAGCAATTTTGATCACCACGCATGTATGTGGTCAAAATCATTTTCAAAAATCACCTACGGGCTATTGCAACTTTCCTAAAGTCTCCGGGTGCGTATTATGAGCTTTGTATCGTAGTTGTTGGCACTGTCGAAAATATTTCGCAGCACCTACGGCTATTTTGTTTGCCGAGTTCGGTTGATGGGCACACCTCGCTTGTCCCACGGATCCGGACGAGCAGGCAGTAATTTCAAATCGACTTAAACGAATACTATATGACCAGGAGCGCGCCAAATAAATCAGATCACATGAAGAATGCCAAAATCGACATTCTTGGAAACTCTATACAAGCCGAACAAATCCCCAATGCAAACTACTGGGGCTTCCTGGCCTATTCAACACTTTGTACGCTTCTGATAGGCGCTATCCTGATAACCGCAATCATTGTCGCGCCGACTTTAGGAATATCCGCTGCCGTAGGCGTAATAACGACCCTGTTGATAAGACGCAAACTTGCCACACATAAGGAGAACAAAGCCACAGACCCATAAAATTATGTTTACGCTCGGGGCGGACCAGGTAAAAACATCCAGCAGAAATCAGCTATGAATGTAGCGTTGAATTTTCACTTACACTGACTCGCATCTCCCAATTGGCACCGACACCACATTAAAATTATGCTATAATAGTCCGCAAAAACCGGTTTCAAAAATGAATGAAAAAAAGTTATATTATTTTTGTATTAATCACTCAATTTACTAAAAAAGCATCTATTTATATAAGACAATAATGTCAAACACACTCAAAAATTCCAAACACATGAGTAGAAATAGTACAAATCGAAATGAAGACTTCATTTCAAAATTCGACAGGTTCGGACAAGCCTTGAAACATTATGAATGGTTACTCAATAACCCCTTCATTATCTTCCTTCTCATCCTGACCATAGCCCTAGCGCTTGGTTACCTCGGGATTTCAATCGACCCCATCGTTCATATAACGACTGCATTAATCAAGTTGTACCAAATGATAAAAAGTGGGTAAAACACAGCGAATAGCAGACCACGAGGGAATTCATTCATGCAGCAGCGTTATCTGTTTTGTTTTCAATCTTCTGCTGAATTTCCTGCAACTGCCTTAGGATCGTGTCCATGGTCTGCGAAATATGCTGCACCTCCGACCCCCTTTCCGGCACATCCTTGGAAAAATAGCTGTGAAACTTCCAGATCTCAATCACATCCCCGGCGCTGACCTCATACGGTTCATAAGCCCGGTTGAGCGACTCCAAAAGCAGTTTTTTCCCTTCTGGCAAAACAGTGACTTTCTTGAAAACAAAGTCCTGCTCGCCATCCAGGATCACAATGCACAGCGTGCCTGGTTTCAGCATCGTCCAGTCTTCGACATACCGGCAGATCACGTCCGCACCTTCGGGAACCGGCAGCATCGAGTCGCCCGTCGTGGGAAACATCCGGAAGGTGCCTGTTTGCGGAAGGCCTGGCACTGAAAATTTGGGCAGCGAAGCAATGAACTCCGGATTGGCATACCCGCTCCGGTAACCCGCCTTGGCTTTGATGGGCACATACTCGACATTCTCCTTATTGGCTTTGTCGGTCGAGATGGCCAGCACCCTAAGGTTGGTGCCTTTCATGTAGAGCTGGTTCCCCGCTTCCAGCTCGCGGAGCGGCAGCTCCCCTACCCTTCTGAGGTCAAGGCGGAAAAGATTGTCGATCGAAAGCCCAAAGAAATCCGAGAATTTGATTAGGTCTACCGCTGACGGATTTTCTGTCCTTCCGCCCTCTATGGCAGCCAGTTTCACCCTGGTAATGCCCAGCCGCTCTGCGAAATCTTCCTGGGTAAGTTTCCTACGCTCACGCAGAAACCGGATGTTGCTACCAAAAAAAAGTTTTGCGCTTGTCATGGCATAATGTTATTATTGAAATCACATCATTGGTACTATCAATACCAAAGATAGTAAAACAATTAGATTATGGAAACTGCATTGAAAAAAAGTGAGCTGGTTGCCAGGCTGCGAAGCGATATCCTCTCTTTGCAGGGTTTCCGTGCGCCAGCGTTGGGCGTTAAACATGACGATTTCGGCCTGGGGCCGGTAATGAAAGCTTTCCCGGAAGGGGTATTTCC
>Ga0307405_10001191_pt1 | contig 10744 bp, 10 predicted proteins | sample 322Cmetagenome_2_FD_203311 | JGI IMG/M metagenome (GOLD analysis project Ga0307405, IMG submission 203311) | Maize rhizosphere microbial communities from greenhouse at UC Davis, California, United States - 322HYB-C-1 | ecosystem: Host-associated > Plants > Roots > Rhizosphere > Soil | place... | reverse complement strand
CGCGATCACGTCGTCACCCTGCGCTGGGACCGCAGCGGCCAGAACGAATTGCTGCGCTATGGCGCCCGCAGTCATCCGGACCTGCTGTTCCAGCAAGTGATGCTGCGCTCGGACTTTTTGTTCATCGGCGCATTGCTGGGCAGCACGGCGCTGGGTCACTACGCCATGGCGAGCGCCGCGGCGGAACTGCTGCTGATCGTGCCGGAAGCGGTCACCACGCCGTTGATGAAACGCCTGCTGCAGCAAGACTCCGACATGCAACGCTTGACCCCGCTGGCCTTGCGCCTGACCGCGACGGTGATGCTCGGTGCCTGCCTGGGCATGGCGCTGATTGGCGAATGGCTGATCGTCATCCTGTTCGGCATCGCCTATCAACCGGCCTACCCGGCACTGTTGGCGTTGCTGCCGGGGCTGTTCGGCCTGTGCTACGCGAGCATCCTGCGCCTGGACCTGCTGGGCAAGGACCGTCCTGGCACGGTTTCATTGCTGATGGGTGGCGGCGCGCTGCTGAACCTGGCGCTGAACCTGATCCTGATACCGCGCTACGGCATCGTTGGCGCTGCCGCCGCATCCTCGATCGCGTACCTGAGCGTGACCCTGGCGCTGTTGGCCATGTACTGCCGCCTCAGCGGCGTGGCGTTGTGGCAGACCCTGATCATCCTGCCCAGCGATTTGCTGCCGATGCGCCAGATGCTGTCGGGGAAATCAGCTTGAACACCGCCGCCCACCCAACCGCCATCGCGAGCGGCGGCATTTGTAGGCATCACAGATCCGCTGTGGCGGCGGGGCTGGGTCTTGTGTTCTTGGCAGTCTCGGCCCATGGCGCATCCATGCAGTGGACCGGGATCCGCGACGGCAGCTTATACCTGCAAGCCGACCGCCCGGACCAGGTGACCGTCCGCTGGGTTCCCGCCTGGCAGGCCGAGGCCAATACCGAACACCTGTACCTGCTCAACGGCCAGGGACGGTTGGTGGGTGAGCGCCTGGTCGAGGCGGCCCAAGTGCGTGGCGAGCAGCAATGGCCGCTGTTGCCCGGGGCAGCCAGCTATCGGTTGGAAATTCCCGGCTACAGTTTCCGGCGCTATACGGTCGAACACGATGCTCGGACCCGGGCGCTGTTCGCCCCGGCCAAAGTGCATTTCAGCTCGGAAACCCATGAGGGCGACGAGCTTTATTTCAAAGTCGCCGCTGGCGAACAGGCGGTGCTGGCAGGCAAATTCCACGGCGGCGTCCGCGCGCTGCAAGCCCGGCGCGTGGCTGATGGCAAGCAGCTGCAGTTGAACCTCAAGCCCTACCGCGCTTATTGGCAGTTCGACAAAGTGGGCCTGCCGGTGGCGGACACCGACCAGGTCTGGCGCCTGCACCTGCAAGGCAACGGCAAGGCGGCGTTCTGGCTGGACGGCACCGCCAACCTGTTCGCCCAGGACCCGGCGCAACTGCAGCCGCTGCGCCAGGATCCGGGGCAAACCCGCCTGACGCTGCACCCCGATGTACTCGGCACGACCCCAAAGCTGGGGATGTACCTGCCCTACGTGCTACCGCCGCCCTCCAGCTACGCCGTGCTCGATGCGCTCAAACCCCAAGCGGCCAGTTACTACAGCTTCGTCGATGTGACGGCGTCCAAGGCTGATCATGAGGACGCCTTTCGGCGTCTGTACCAGGATCGCTTCGGCATCACCCAGGACATCACGTTGCTCGCTGGCAGCCAACGTCGAGCCGACTTGCAGGCCGACCGGACCAGCCACAGTGGCTTGCAAGCCTGGCTCGATTCGACCCGCGCCCTGGGCGGCAAAGGCATCCATTACCTCAGTTTCGCCGATGAGCCGAACCTCAATTACCCCGACTTCGACAGTTTCCAGCACATATTCCAAAGCCTGTCTGCCCAGGTCCGCGCCGATCATGCCAACGCCCGCGCAGGTGTTCGCATCGCCATACCGGCCAGCTCACGCTTCACCAACGGCCCGCTGGCGGAGAACGCGGCGGACAAACGTGGCATCGATTGGGCACGGCGGCTGCTGGAAACATCGGGCGACCAGATCGATGCCCTGGCCTGGCATGAATGGATGATCCGCGACCTGCTGGCGACCCGGGTCTATCGCAACAGCGTTGGTCGGGCGGCCGGCCTGGTAGGGTTGGACAACCACGGCCGGCCACGCAAAGCCTTGCTGCTGGACCAGACCAACATCTCCAGCGGCTCGAGCCTGAGCCCTTACGATCAGGAAACCCACTACGCCGCCCTGTGGTGGACCTCGGTGGTCATCAATGCCTCGGCGGACGGTTGGCTGGACATGCTCAACTGGTTCATGTCCGCCGACGAACCGGAATACCCCAAGGGCATGGTGCGGATCCTGGACAACCAACGCTTCGAGCTCAAGCCGGTGGGGTTGGCCCAGCAATTCATCCAACAGCATTGGCTCGGCCAGGTGCTGCGCCTGGACAACGATGCATTCGAAGTCGATGCGCTGGCCATGGCCAACGGCATGCAGCGCAGCCTGTTGGGCGTGAACAAAAGCGTCCGGGCCCACCAGGTCAGCCTCGACGGCATGCCCTGTCCGCAGCCCGGCGCCGCCCTTGTGTATTTCGGCCCGGACAACATCAGCCGCAGCGCCCCATTCGACTGCAAGGCCGGCCAGGTCGGTTTTCTCCTGCCAGGGGAAACCGTGTTCGCCCTGAACTGGAAAGCCCCACTTCTCCCCCAACCTGCCATCCCTGAGGAGGCTCCATGAAAGCTCTGCAAAAACTGCGTGATCGCATTCAGAAAAAAGGCCTGCGCTCCGTGATCAAACTGCTGATCCGCCGCTTCGTGTTCTTTCATTCGCGCCTGGTGTGGCTGGAGCACGATGTGAGGATCCCGTTGAAGCCGCATAACCTCAGGCCTTACCCACCGGTCCGTCGGGAGTTCATCACCGTCGAGAATGCCGATGCTTTCTCCAGGCATTTCGGTGACCGCGTCGAAACCATGCGCGAGCTGGCAGCCGAAGGCTATACAGGGTTCATGTACCTGGACGATAAAGGCGACACCGTAGGTTTCGCCTGGGCCAGTACGCGAGACTACTTCGACCGTCACTTCTATGGCTGCCTGTTCCCGATCAAGCCAGGCGAGTACTTTCAGTTCGGCGGCGAGACGATCCGCGCCTATTGGGGGTCGCAGCTGACGGCGGATGTCCAGGCGGATGTCTGGAAAGTCATGGCTGACAAGGGCTGCGACAAGATGGTCGATGTCTGCGACCTGGAAAACACCCCGGCGATCAAGATGCACATCCGCATGGATTTCCAGGAGCGTGGCCAGATCACCCACGTGTATCGCCTGTTTGGACGCTTCCGGTTTTTCCGTGACACGTTCTACACCGGTTCGGTACTGGACCCGTTCCGTAAACCGGCCCAGCCGGTTGCATCGACCGCGACGGCCTGACGCTCATGGCGATCCGGTTCCAATGGTGTCGCTCCTTGAGCGCGGCGGACTTTCCTGCAACGGCTTTTGAACAGCTGCGAACCCAGGTGCCCGACGCAACGCCGTTCAACACCTTGGCCTGGCTGCAAGCGGCGGAGTTTGCTCTGGTGCCAGGCCAGCAACTGCACGTGCTGCTGGGCTGGCAGGACCAGGACTTGCTGCTGTGCCTGCCATTGGTATCCGGACGCGAGCGTATCGGCGGCCTGCGGTTCAGTGTCTTGCATCACTTGGGCTACCCCTTGGCCGACCGCATCGCTTTGCTGGCGCGCCTGGACGCCGAAGGCATGGGCCAGGCACTGGCGCAGATCCGCCAGCAGTTGCCTCACGCCTTGCTGCAATTGAACGAAGTGGTCGAGCCGGTCGGCGAACAGAGCGTCCTCAGTGCGTGGATGGCGATGAGTTCCACCGGGGAACGGCGGCTCAGTTGCCGGGTTCCAGTGCACTTGATCAGCGACAGCGACCATCAGGAAATCTCCGGCGACCCACGCTACAAGTTGCGCCGGGCGCGCAAGCGAATCGCCGCGTGCGGTGCCCAGATCCGCCGGATCACGCCGGACGCCATCAGCATGGGGCAGCTGTTGCGGACCCTGGCCGATGTCGAAGCCGCCAGTTGGAAAGGCGAGGAAGGCGTCGGCATCTTTGCCGATCCCGGGCGCCGGCAATGGATGAACCTCGCCTTCACCGCCCTGGCTGCCCAGGGCCTGGTGCGGGTGGTGACGCTGGAGCTGAACGGCGAGTGCATCAGCTATCGCCTCGGCCTGTTGGACCAAGGGCGGCTGTACGACTACAACCTGGCGTTCCTGCCGCAACACGCTGACCTGGGCAGCGGCCGCGTCTTGCTCGAAGAGTGGATTCGCTGGGGGCTGGACGAAAACTGGCGCTGGATCGATGCGTCACGGGTCAGCCTGGAAAACTCCAGCCATCAACTGCACGAACGCATGACCGGACAACTGGAACACTGGCGTTGGAGTTTCTATTCCTGGCAACCCGGCGGCCTGCTCATGGGATTCGCCTTGCGGCTATGGAAAAGCCTGAAGCCCTGGTTCGGCAAGCGTCGGGGCAAACCGACCGCAACGACGGCGTCACCCTCTTCCAAGCGCCAGGACAACCCACATGCCTCGCCAAACGATCATCAACGCTGACGATTTCGGTCTCAGCGCCAGCGAAAACGAACTGATCCTGCGAGCCTTTGAAGCGGGCATCATCAGCTCTGCCACGGCGATGGCCAACATGCCGGGATTTGACCAGGCGTGTGAACTCTCCAGGCACCCTTTGCTTGAAGGGCGCATCGGCCTGCATTTCAATCTCAGCTATGGGCCGCCGTTGAGCCAGGCGATCAAGTCACGCCCGATATTCTGCAATGCCGCCGGCGAATTCGATCTCAAGCTGTCGCGTTACTGCCTGCGCCTGGGCGCGAGCGATCTGGCTGCGGTGCGAGAAGAACTCCAGGCGCAGTGGCAACATTGCCTGGACCGAGGGCTGCGCCCCAGCCACCTGGACTCGCACCAGCACGTGCACAACATCTGGCCTGTCGGAGAGCTGGTGGCACGCTTCGCCGCTCGACACGGTGTCCCCGTGCGCCTGGCACGCAACCTGGGGGCAAACCTGAGTGTCTCCAAGCGCATCTTCAAGACCTTGCTCAACCACCGCCTGCGCCGACTCTGCGGCGCAACCGCCAACTACGTCTGTACCCCTGCCGATCTGCACCACGCCGCACCACCCAACCACGGTTCGCTGGAAGTGATCGTCCATCCGCTGGACCTCGATGGGGATTTTGGTGATGCCAGCCTGGCGCCAGGCCATTCCCTGAGCCAGGTGCTGTACCAGCGCCTGGCGGGGGTGCCGAAGGTGGGGTATGGGGAAAATGGGCGAAGGTTCGTACTGGTCGAAGTGGGAGTGTCCAGTTGTCAGGATCCGCCGCAGTCCCGTGGCGAGGGAGCTTGCTCCCGCTGGGGCGCGTAACGCACCCGATGGCCTCGCGCAAGCGACGCGCCTGAGCCTGCCACACGTCGGTTTGCCCTGGCCCTGCGGCGAGGAGTTTCACGACCGTGCCGGGACCTCGGCATGCGTCCCGTCATCGAGGATTTCTTCATGGTTGCGCCCCGGCAACCGACTTTTCACCCAAAGCCGATACTGTGCGCTACTGCGTCGCATCCCGTTGCCCTCCCCCTGAGGAACAGGGAGTAAGGCACACGGGCAACGCATTTCAGCCGCGAAAAGTGCGCTCCGGACGAATGACCGCGTCGTCTATCGGTCGAGCTTTTTTTCCACCTGGGCGACCTTGTCCTGCAGTTTTTCGGCATCCTGTTCGTGGCCCTTGATCGACTTGGGCGTGATCGTCCTGTCCACCTTGTCAGTTGCAGGATCGGGCTGATGGACGTCGCGCTCCACCACTGGCACCGCAGCGCCGGTGGCATCCTTGGCGGGTGCAGCGTTGTCGACTGGGGTATGCCCTTTGGAATGCTCGTTCGTCATGACGTCGTCCTCGATCGGGATGGATATTGAATTTCGAGTAGGACGAAACGGCGAGAGTTCGATCGGGTTGCACCACTCCCCAACAGCTCCCTCGCCACGGGCAAACTGTCCGAAATCCCTGCGCTCGATCCGGAGAATCTGCTAAAAGGCAGCTTCTACCCCAGTAGCGAATCGCATCGATGTCCGCATTTTCATTTTCTCGCTTCAAACGGCGCTGGCTCGCCTGGTCGCTCATGGTCGCCATGGTGGCCGGCCTGCCAGTGGGCTGCGCGGTGTTGCAGCACAAGGAGCGCGAGCTGGTGTTTCGCATCGAGCCGGGCACGGCGAGCTGGTTCAGCGGCCTTCCCAGCGGCGTGCAGGAATTCGATCTGAAACCTAGAAGCTTCAAGACCGGGGAAAATATCCATGGCTGGTGGTGGCCGGCCGAACGCAAGAACGCGCCGGCCATCCTGTACCTGCACGGTGTGCGCTGGAACCTGACGGGCCAGTTGTTCCGTATCCAGCAATTGCGGGCGCTGGGCTATTCGGTGCTGGCGATCGATTACCGTGGCTTTGGCAAGAGCCAGGGCGACCTGCCATCGGAAGCCAGCGTCTACGAGGACGCGCGAATCGCCTGGGAGCGTCTGGAAATGCTGCAACCGGACCCGGCCCTGCGATTGATCTACGGCCACTCATTGGGTGGCGCGGTCGCGGTGGATCTCGCCGCCGAACTGGGCCAGAAAGCCGCGAGCGATGGCGGCACCGTACCGGCCCGAGGCCTGGTGATCGAGTCCACCTTCACGTCGTTGGGCGATGTCGCCACCGCGATGGCGGACACGTCCCTGCCGGTGCGCTGGCTGCTGTCGCAGAAGTTCGATTCCATCGACAAGATCGGCGAGATCAACATGCCGCTGCTGATAGTCCATGGCGCCGCCGACCGCTACGTACCGCCGCGCTTCAGCGAACAGCTGTTCAATGCCGCCCGGGAACCCAAGCGCCTGTTGATGGTGCCGGGCGCCACGCATAACAACAGCATGAGCCTGGCGGGCCGGACGTATCGGCAGGCGCTGGATACGCTAATGAAAACCACCCCCCCTCCGGTTGCCGAACACGCTGGTGCCCGTCCGGCCAAGGCAAGTTGACCTTTTTCGCTTGATTAACCTTGTAGGAAAAGACATCCATCTGCCGCTTAATATCCCCTGCAAACGCAACGTACGGGACGCCAGACCACAACATTTGAAGAAAACACTCGCCGTTCGTTTCGCATCTTCCTACTCGGCGAGTGATTAGACCCTACATCCAATTCCCATCCATCGCCCACGCGCGCGTCCCCGCACCAGCAGCCAATACCGGATCAAAACCTTCAAGCACGACAGTGAAAGCGAATGTGTTCGCCCATGATTCGTCCCCGCCTGGCTTACAAAACGTCATGTTTGACCCTGCCCAACGGCCTCAATAACGTTTCCCTGCGCCGCGAGAAACGGCGCTCCCTAACACCTTCAATCAATAAAAAAAGGAATGACTCATGGGCTACATGTCTAGCTGGAATGCCAACGAACTGACCGACCTGGGTACCGACCTGGAAAACCTGGACGCCCTCGCACCGGAACAGATGTTGGAGGACCTGCAGTTGAACCCGGCTGAACAAGCAGAACTGGACGCCGAGTAACCAAGAACGGGGGCACGCGGTGCCCCCGTTTCAGGAGTGACGACACATGGACGCATCCCTCACACCAGAGCGCGAACTTTCCCTGGCCCAATCAACCCGACAAATCGAAGCCGAGCTGCAAGCGTTGGGATTGCAAAGCCGCTTGCGCACCTTGGGCAACCGGGTCGTATCCGTCCAGGCTGAAATAGGCGACTCACGGCGAAAAGCCTTGGGTTGCGGAAAGGGATACGCCGAACAGGCTCGCGTCGGCGCGCTGTATGAGGCGCTGGAGCATTATCTGAGCGACCCGGCCCTCGCCATGGACCTCACCCTCGCGACGCCCACCGACCTGAGCGCCGGCGTGACCGGCAAAGACGATCTTTTGGACACCCTGCGGGACCAACCCGACCGCCGGATCGCCTGCCGCTCGTACACGACCCTCGATGACGGTGCCTCGTTTCTCTACCCCGTCGCCTTGACGATGCCCCGCTACGCGGATGATCCCGCGCCGGACGATACGACCGATTACCGCGCGTTGCGCCGCTACTCCAGCAGCAGCGGGACCGCCATCGGAGCAACCCTGGACGAAGCCGTCCTCCACGGTCTCAACGAATGCCTGGAGCGTGACGCGGTTTCATTGTTCCTGCTTGATCATTTTTTCTACCAGAACGCCACGCCCCTGCGGATCGTCCAGCGTATGCCCACCGACGAGGCAGTGGGCCGACTGTGGGTCGACGCCGAAGCCGAAGTCGGTGCGCAAATCGTGCTGCTGGACATCAGCAGCCCATTTTGCGCCACGACTTGCCTGGCTTTCGCCGACCTCTCGGACAGGCCGGTCAACGTCTTTGGTTCAGGCACTTCGCTGGACGCCCTGCATGCCGCTTCACGGGCCCTGACCGAACTGGTGCAGTTGCACCTGAACGCCAGCGAAGCGCCGCTGCGCCGACATCTGTCCAACGCCGAGCGCCATCTGGCCGGATTTGCCCGACTGCAACGTTGCATGCGCTTTGAGCCCGATCACCTGCTCGATACCCGGCCGCAGGAAATCATCACGCTGCCAAAAACCGTGGAGGCCCGCCCGTTGAAAGCGCAGATCCGACAACTCGCCGATGATCTGCAACAACACGGATACGTAGCCGGCGTATCGACGCTTTATCGTTCTGAAGTGGGCACAGCGCTGGTCAATGTGGTCGTGCCTGGGCTGGAGCGTTTCTACATCGTATCCAGCGGCAATGTCGTCGTCCCCATGGCCCGCGGAAGACAGCGTGCCCTCGCGGGGACCGCGGCCCATGCCTGAGCAGATGACGCGGCAGCGCTTGCAGCGCGAACTTGGCCTGGAAAGAATCTTGCGAGCCGAACCTGTAGCGCCCGGCTCCTGGGAGCGTTTCGTCGAGCCCTCGGGCGCCGGACTCAATCACCTGTTCGTCCTGCGTTGTCGGGGACGCGATTGGGTCGGCCGCAAGACGTTGCAAAGGGACAAACGGGAACGCCTGCGCTCGGACAGCCGAATCGCGCCCTGGATGTTGCTCGGCCCGCTCGGCCAGTTCCATTGGGGCAATGGCGGCCTGCAGTTGGACTATCAAGCAACCCGGCGCGTCGACAAGGTCAGGGCGTTCGCGGATGCGCTGGAAGATCCTGACAGCGAAATCCACTTTCCTTTCCCCGCGCTTCAAAGCAATGGTCGAGAATTCGTCTGCCCTGAAAGCCACTGGGCATTCGCTGACACGCTGGCCCGTGGACTCGACGATGGCGAGGCGCACTTGCGGCACCACTGCTCTACGTTACTGCGGTCATGGTTGAAGCCTGGCGCGGTCATCCACGACCCGGCCTGCTCCACCGGGACGTTTATCCATCATCTGGCCCAGGCCTTGCCTGGCAGCCGTTGTATTGGATCAGATCGTTCGCCCTCGATGATAGAAGCGGCCCGAAAGCGCTATGGGCGTTCGGTTGACTTTCGGCTGGCCGATGCCGGCGATGCCAAGCCCGTCATTGAATATTGCGACTTGCTGGTGCTTCGGTTTCTCAATGCAGAAGTCATGACCCGCGCCCAAGCCGAACAGTTGCTGCGCCGGCTCGTGTCGACACTGGTGCCCGGCGGCAGGCTTATCGTGTTTGGCCACACACCCGTGCTGCCGGCCATGCGCTATCTGGCCCAACAATGTGAACTGACCCTCGTCTCCAGCCTCGCGTCGTGCAGCGCCACCGGACAGCTTTTCCAGTTCTATGTCCTGACGAGGGACCCGCCATGACAGGTCCGCTGGACAGCGGTTACTACCCCACCGACGACGGCCAGTTGCTTTATTGGGAGCGGCACGGCAATCCAGGCCGTGAGCCATTGGTCGTCTTGCATGGCGGACCCGGAGGCCGTTCGAGTCATCGATACCTGGAGTTGCTGGATCTGCAGGGTTTCGACGTCATTGTGTTTGACCAGCGCGGCTGTGGTCGCTCGACGCCGGAAGGGGATCGCCTGCTCAATGACACATCGCTGTCGGTTTCCGACATCGAGGCCCTGCGCAAGCATTTCGGTTTCAAGCGCATCAGCCTGCTCGGCGTTTCCTGGGGCAGTTGGCTGGCGGTCCAGTACCAACGGCGCTTTGCCCACGCGGTGCACAGGGTGCTGCTCGCTTCGGTATTCGTGCCCTGCGCGGCCATCGTCAAGGCGTATGACCGCGACCTTTGCCAACGGCTGGCGAGTGTCGGGCCAGTCAGCTGCGCCACGAACCCGAGACAGGTTTTCGACGAATTGGGCCATGCGAACCCGGACCGCCAACGACAAGCCGCTGTGCATTGGCTGCTGGCCGTGCTCAGTCCCAGCGGTGTGGTCGTGCGCCCATCTGCCTTGGCGCGATGCGTCGACGACAGCGTCCTGCGGGCCCTGCGTCTGGAACTTCACTTTCATCTAGAGGGCTATTTTTTCGAACCTGCCGACACTGGCCTGGATCCCCAGGCCAAGGTAACCGTGGTGCAAGGACTGGAGGATTGCTACGGCATGCAGAGCCTGCGCTGGCTCGAGCTGCACCTGAACGTGCGCGCCATCATGGTCGAGGCCGGCCACAACGCCTTGGCGCCCGCCGTCGTCAAGGCGATGCGCCGCGCGTTGCCGGCAGAGAAATAGAAACGGCACCTCGCGGTGCCGTCCCTTACCTTGCGGATGCCACGTTACTTGCGCGCCGCTTCCCACGACTTCAGCA
>Ga0307405_10001190_pt1 | contig 10746 bp, 10 predicted proteins | sample 322Cmetagenome_2_FD_203311 | JGI IMG/M metagenome (GOLD analysis project Ga0307405, IMG submission 203311) | Maize rhizosphere microbial communities from greenhouse at UC Davis, California, United States - 322HYB-C-1 | ecosystem: Host-associated > Plants > Roots > Rhizosphere > Soil | place... | reverse complement strand
TGCAGCACCGGTATCGATTACCACATCACCTTTGCCCAGCGTGCTGACGAGCGGCGCGTGACGGTTCAGAACCTGAAACTGTCCTTCGGTACCCGGTAATGTTACGGCATTCGCCTCGCCGGCAAATACCTTTTTATCTGGGGTAATGATTTCTAAATGCATGATTCGAAGTTTATGAGTTTACAGTCCATAAGTTCATGAGTGCTTTTGACCGCGCGGCGGCCGCTCATAAACTCATGAACTCTACAACTTATCTTGCCGCTTCCGCCAGCATTTTTTCTCCTTTGGCCTGAGCGTCTTCGATGGTTCCAACGAGGTTGAAAGCCATTTCGGGAAGGTGGTCGTAAGCACCGTCCATAATCAGGTTGAAGCCTTTGATGGTATCGTTGATATCAACCAAAGTTCCTTTCAAACCTGTAAACTGCTCTGCCACGAAGAATGGTTGAGAAAGGAAGCGCTCAACGCGACGTGCGCGTGATACAACCAGCTTGTCTTCCTCAGAAAGTTCTTCCATACCAAGGATCGCAATGATGTCCTGCAATTCTTTGTAACGCTGAAGAATGTTTTTTACACGCTGTGCGCAGTCATAGTGAGCTGCACCGAGTGTTTCTGCATTCAGAATACGTGAAGCGGAGTCAAGCGGATCCACAGCAGGGTAGATACCTTTCTCAGATACTTTACGGCTCAATACGGTCGTAGCATCCAAGTGAGCAAATGTTGTTGCCGGAGCCGGGTCAGTCAAGTCATCCGCAGGCACGTAAACCGCCTGTACGGAGGTGATAGAACCACGTTTTGTAGATGTGATACGCTCCTGCATTTGGCCCATTTCAGTGGCAAGCGTAGGCTGGTAACCTACCGCCGATGGCATACGTCCCAAAAGAGCGGATACCTCAGAACCTGCCTGGGTGAAACGGAAAATGTTATCGATAAAGAAAAGAATATCGCGGCCTTGACCTTCACCATCTCCGTCACGGAAATATTCAGCCATTGTAAGACCTGACAAAGCTACACGTGCACGTGCGCCAGGAGGCTCGTTCATCTGGCCGAACACGAATGTTGCCTGCGAATCTTTCAGTGTATTGTAATCTACTTTGGAAATGTCCCAGCCGCCTTCTTCCATGCTGTGCTTGAACTCTTCGCCGTATTTGATGATACCTGCTTCGATCATCTCACGCATCAGGTCATTACCTTCACGTGTACGCTCACCCACACCGGCGAATACCGAAAGACCGGCATATGCTTTCGCGATGTTGTTGATCAGCTCCTGGATCAATACGGTTTTACCTACACCCGCACCACCGAACAAACCGATCTTACCACCTTTTACATAAGGAGCAAGAAGGTCGATTACCTTAATACCTGTGAAAAGTACTTCGGTAGAGGTTGCCAATTCTTCGAATTTCGGGGCTGAGCGGTGAATGGAAATACCGTTTGAAGTATCAAGGGGTGTAAGACCGTCGATCGCTTCACCGATTACGTTGAAGAGACGTCCTTTAATACCTTCGCCGATTGGCATTTTGATAGGTGCGCCAAGCGGAGTAACCTTCATGCCGCGTTGCATACCTTCTGTACTATCCATCGCGATAGTACGGATACGATCTTCACCAAGGTGCTGCTGACATTCAAGAACAACTTTCTGACCGTTTGGTTTGATGACTTCCAACGCATCCAGGATTGACGGGATAAGTCCGCTGTCCTCAAATGATACGTCTACAACCGGGCCAATTACCTGCGTAATTTTTCCTACGTTTGCTGCGTTTGCCATTATATAATTTTGATTATCTCGGATGAGGTTTTTTTCAGACCGCAAAAGTAGGAGATAATTTGGTCAGTACCAATAGTTGACAAAGTGAATTATTGGATATTTTTTAGAAAATCACCCGTTTTTCCCGAAAACTGTGTTTAATATTTCCGGAAATTGAATCTGGACGGGCGATGCGGGAACTTTTTGAGAGATTTTCTTAGACGATACATTACAAACAAGGTGGATTAGTCGACACTATTTCCACCTAAATTCTCAATCTTCGCACAGAAAATAGGACTGACTGCGCTACACATAACAATATGAACGATTTACTTTTCTGGAAGGTATGGTCGCCGTCGGAGCGGCGGATGGCTGTTGGTGCTTTCCTGACCCTGATTTTGGGGCTTGCTTTTCTGGTTTGGCAATGTATTGATCCACTGGGCAACGTGGTGCGGTGGAATGTCGTGAGCGAATTGTCGGAAACGACTGCGGCGGTGGATGTGTTGCAACTCGGGCAATGGCAATATGGCATTTCGACGCCGACGCATCTGGTGACGGAAAGTTTTATGTCGTCGGTGATGGAGGTCAATGTGGTGACGGTCCATCTGTTCTGGATCGGGGCGTTGATCGGCCTTTCGCTGGTGCTGGCCGCGCTGACGACCATGTCGCGGTTCTGGTACCTGGCCGGGACGATCCTTTTCATTTTGTTCCTGGCATTTGCCAGGTTGGAAACGTTGCGCGTTTTCGGAGCGGAAAACCGGCTGTTGTTTCTGACGGCAACTGTCTTGTATGGAGGCGTTTCCTATTATTTTCACGCATTCCGGCCCGATCTCGGCATTAGCACTCGCATAGCGGGCATCACGGGTGTATCGATCGCATTGGCTGTGCTGGTCGCATTCGGCTCGGCGTCGTCGGTTCCCGCATTGACGGCCGCAGCCTATTCTTTTCCGCTCTGGTTGGTAGTAACGATGCTTTTTCTCCTTGTTTCCGCAACCGAAATAATGGCGGGCCTTGTCTGGCTTAGCACGAGCGGTCAGGCCGGAAAGGGTCGTTCGGGACTCGTGCAGTTCATTGTTGTAAGCGTGCTGTATTTGCTGCTTTTATTATTGATATACCTCCAAAACACCCGCCAGATAGACTGGAACGTCACCCTGATCAATCCATTTTACCTTGCACTGGCGTCGGGAACACTGGGGATTTGGGGATTCAGAAGGCGCGCGGATTCTACCCAGGGCGTAATCCCGTTCCGAAGCACGGGTTTCTGGCTTTATATTGGACTATTCGTGGTTGCAGCTTCTTTTGGTGGCTTAGTGGCCGGTACGGCAAACGACCCGGTGCTCGAAACCCTGGAAGATACGATAGTGGGAGGGCAGCTGGCAATGGGCTTGCTGTTTCTATTTTATGTGCTGGTTAATTTTTATGAGGTATTTCAGCAAAAACTGGCGGTTTACAAAGTTTTGTACAAACCGCTCCGCTTCGGCCTGACGCAGACACGGCTCTTTGGTTTCGCAGGAGTAGTGGTGCTGTTTTCAATACAAAGACTTCTTCCCATTAATCAGGCGATTGCCGGTTATTTCAATGGATTGGGCGATTTACATTCCGCAACTGAGGAGTTTCCCCTTGCCGAGCAGTATTATAAGCTCGCATTGCAGCAGGAATTTCAAAATCACAAATCCAACTACGCATTGGCGTCTATTGCGTTGAAGCAAGGCGATCGCAATGCAGCCGCTTACTATTTCAGACAAGCATTATTAAAAAATCCCTCACCTCAGGCGTACGCGGGCCTGAGCGGCATTCTTGTTCAGGAAAGCTTGTTTTTTGATGCCGTATACAGTTTACAGGAAGGCCTCCGCCGCTTTCCGTCGAATGGCGAGTTGCTGAATAACCTTGGAATGCTCTATTCCAAAACCAATGTGGCGGACTCGGCCTACTATTACCTGGATTTGGCCCAAGCCAATGCAATCCGCCCGGAAATACCGGCCACAAACTTGCTCGCGATCCTGGCCAAAAGCACCGATTCCGGCTTGCTCGATTCCCTCGCGGCAGGTACCGACAAGCGCGATTACCTTTCCTGGCAAGCCAACTGGCTGGCAGTTCAAAACCTCAGACAGCAGTTTCACAAAGAGGATTTTAATAAAAAGTCTGTTCCAACTGATTCACTTTTAAGCGTTTCGTCTTTGGCCTATTTACTCAATTATGCGACAAACCAGTCTGCATTTGACTCCTTGCCGGCTACATTGCTACCAAAATTGGCCGTGAAAAACGCGGTTCTGTCGCAGGACCTCTCCCTGGCGGCATTATATCCGCAATTTTATAGCGGAAATAAACTGAAAGCATTGGAAACACTCACCGCCTGGACGGCAGAGGAGGGAGAAAAGAGCGATTTGTACCATAAGATATTAGGTCATTGGCTGTTGCAACTCGGATTGTATGACCAGGCGATCGAAGCGCTTTCGGGGGTGGAAGGTGTTGAGGGTACAATCGGGATGGCGGTCGCTAATGCATTGTCGGGGAAAAAAGAAGTGGCGGTGATATTGCTGGATAAAATGCAGGATAAGGAGCAGAACGCCGCGGTGGAGCAGTTGAAACAGGCATTGTTTTCGGGCGTCAAGCCCAAATCGGTAACGGACTCTTTGTTCGCAGTGGTTTCAAAATCGCCTTCTATCCAAAATATTCAAAATGCTGTACGTGCCAACCCGTTCGACGCGCGCATTGTTTCGGCTGCGTCGGAGTTTTACAGGGCCAAAAAGCAACAGAAGCAAGCCTATCAGCTCGTGCTGGATGCATTGCGGTACAATGAATTCGCGCCCGAACTTTGGGAACAATATGCGTTCCTGAACCTCGAACAAGGACTACTCGGACAGGCGGCGGAAGGCGAAGAGAAGGTAAAGCAATATGCACTGGCTGCCGGTTATCAGCGATTTCTGACGCGCTATCAGCCGATGCGGGCACTTATCGAAAAACAAAGGGCGGAATTTTGATGATTTGATATTTTAGCCATCTCAAAATTACACTTCATCAATGACGGCTTTGTCCTGGAAATCCAATTTCACTGAAACGGAATGCCGGATTTTCCGGGGTAAAGTCATTGCCGGCATTCTAAAAATTTCTTTCTGGAAAACCGATGGCCGCGGCGAGCTCGACGGCTATATGCTCAGGTTCAAAACCAAAGGTTTTTTCGTCCGGCACACGGAAATATGCGATATTGAAGGAGCGAAAGTGTTGGGCAGCATTGACTACAATCTTTGGAGGAGTTCGGCCTGGATCGTGTATGATGAAATCCGTTACCAATGGCAGTTTGAATCGTGGATGCGCCGGAAGTGGCTCGTGAGTGGTGGGGGCGGGGAAGCTGTTTTTGAACCCCTTGGCTTCTGGAAACGTGAGGGGCGGGTTATCAATGAAGAAATTCCACCGCCGGTAATATTGGCGTCATTCTTTGTACAAGCTTATTTTCGTAAAATGTCCGCCGACTCGTGAAGCTTCACGGCCGTATTCCTAACCGAAATATTTGTTTTAAATGAAAATCATAGAAACCAGCGAGATCGCCAAACGTTACATCATGGGTAGCGAGATCATCCAGGCGCTTAAATCCGTTACAATTTCGGTGAATAAAGGGGAGTATGTGGCGTTTATGGGGCCGTCAGGCTCCGGAAAATCGACGCTGATGAATATCATCGGATGTCTCGATACCCCTACGACCGGGCGATATATCCTCAACAACAAGGATGTTTCCGACATGACGGAAAATGAGCTCGCCGAGATCCGGAATAAGGAGATCGGGTTTGTGTTTCAGACATTTAACCTGCTTCCCAGGATGTCGTCGCTCGATAATGTGGCCTTACCGCTCATTTACGCAGGATTGAGCAAAGCCGACAGAACGGAAAAGGCAATGCTTTCCCTGAAAAACGTAGGCCTTGAAAACCGTGCAGGGCACAAGCCTAACGAACTTTCCGGCGGTCAGCGTCAGCGTGTTGCGATCGCCCGTGCGCTCGTAAACGATCCCAGCATCCTGCTCGCCGATGAACCGACCGGTAACCTGGACAGCAAGACTTCCTACGAAATCATGGACCTTTTCGACCAGCTTTACAGCAAAGGCAACACGATCGTGATGGTAACGCACGAAGAGGACATCGCCCATTACGCGCACCGCGTCGTACGCCTCCGCGACGGGCTCGTCGAGTCGGATACCATCAATCCGAACCCTACGAAGGTTAGTGCGTTGGTTTGAAGTCCGATTTTGGCTAACTTTAATAAATTTCAAAAAGGACCGCGTTATGAAAGGGATTAGCTATCTGACAGACGAAGTAGGCCAAAAAAAGGCCGTCGTCATTGATTTGGACTTACTAAAACACCGCGAAAATCTCGCTGATATATTCGAAGATATTGAAGACGCCGTCGCTATCGAGACCAGGAAAGACGAAGAGTCGGTTGATTGGGAAGCGGCGCGGAAAGACCTTTTGTCGATGGATTGATTGAGTTTTATATTTACGAAATCGAAGATCGTGAGCTGATCGTGGAGGTTGTCAAAGTAGGGAACCGCAAAGAAGTTTACAGAAACAAATAACATAATTATCTTTGTAACGGATAAAGGCCGATGGCCGAGAGGATCCGGATGAATGGCCCGATGAGGCGCATCATCCGGATTATTTTTATAGAAACTTTATGAAGATCAATTTCAAGGACATTATCATATTCGAAGACGAGGATTTTTTGCTGGTGAACAAGCCTCCGCATCTGGCAACGCTCGATGAGCGTACGGCCGATCGCGGAGGAAGCGTGCTTCGTCTTGCCAAGGAACATAATCCTGATCTGCAAGCCGCCCACCGCCTCGATAAGGAAACTTCCGGCGCATTGGCATTCGCTAAAAATCCGGCTGCTTACCGGCATTTGGCCATGCAGTTCGAGCATCGAGAGGTTACGAAGCGTTACCATGCGGTTGTGAACGGCATCCATGATCTGGAAGGCGTGTCGGTTTACCTGCCGATCCTGCCATTGAAAAACGGAACGGCGGTGAAGATCGACCGGGCGGAAGGGAAGGAAGCGGAGACGATATTCAATACTTTGCAGGTTTACCGCGGCTATACTTTAGTGGAATGTATCCCCATTACCGGGCGCATGCACCAGATCCGCGTACACTTGTCGTGCCTGAAAGCGCCGATCGTCTACGACCCGCAATATGGCGGCGAGCCCATTTTTCTTTCTAGCCTGAAACGGAAGTTCAATTTGAAAAAGGATACCGAGGAACAGCCTCTTATTCAGCGGGTTGCGCTACATGCGCGTTCGCTCTCCTTCGCGGTCATGAACGGTGATCCTATACGCGTGGAGGCACCTTATCCGAAAGATTTCGAAGTGCTTGTGAAACAGCTCAATAAATTCGGAGTGTAATAGCATGGTTTTTGTTGAATGTTAAAAGTTGTGTACGTTTAAACCATCTTTTACATTCAAAAAACCTAAAACTATGCGGGCACACACGTTACGAACTACCTCTTTCCTGCCACTGGCCCTGCTGTTTGCATTGGTGAGCACGGTTGCCAGCGCACAAACCGGCCGGAAAAATGATGTGATCATCAAGCGCGACAGTTCGCGCATCCAGGCGCTCATTACGCAAATGAGCTACGAAAAGATTAACTATCGTGACCTGGGCAAGGCCGATAGCGCTGCTACCTACATTTACATGGATCAGGTGGCGCGGGTGTTGCTGAAAAACGGTAAGACTATCAATGTAAAAGATTCCATCCCGCCGGGCCGGATCCCGCCCGACAGCGTCGGCCAGTATGCGGATAGGAACAATCTGCCGACCGATCCGTTCGAGAAAAGCGTGGTGATGGCGAACTCGGATCAGCTCCGGGACAAATATGAATACCATCACAACCGGGCAATGGATGGCAAGCAAGGCGCCATTATATTTACTTCTGTGGCCGTGGCAACACTGGTGTCCGGTATTATCGTTGCCAGCACGGGCGACAGTCCGGATAACAAGACCATAGGAACTTCGCTTGCGATCGCGGGACCGGCTGTGGGTGTTGTTTTTGGGTTAATTGGCTTTAAAAACTACAAAATTCACAGTAAGAAGGCCGACAAGATCAAGAACGAACTGCAACGCAGGAACCAGCCGTTGCCGACATTCAGCATTATGCCGCGCGTCGATCCGTTCAATAAGTCGGCACAACTGGGGCTCAGGTTGTCGTTCTGATTGCGGTAAAATGATTACTTTCATAGGTTGAAATCAGTTACAAAAAGTCCTTCCCTCATGAAAGTAATTCTACCCAAGCTGAAAACCCAGCTTTTAGCCATGCTAATGCTACTGTTTGTCATTCAGGCAAATGCACAAACGCCGCGTAAGGCCGATATCATCCGAATGCGCGACGAATCCAAACTGGAAGTTTATATCCAGGAAGTGGATGATCAGGTTGTGAAATACAAGAAAATCAGCGACCCGGAAGGGCCGCTTTTTTCCATTAAAAAGTCCGATATCGCTTCAATCCGCTACGGGAACGGTGAGGAAGAAACGTTTGAAGCCACGCTCGAAGTCCAGAACTATTATGCTCCCTCGAAACCGGCTTCAACTACCAGGCCACAGCAAGCAGCCCCTGCCGCGCGAAAGGTTACAAACGGTCCGGTAAAACCGTCCGTTCAGTTCGCAGAGGACGTCAGAAATTCGTCGCCCGACCATTTGCGGAGCATGTATACCTATTATAAGACACGCTCCAAAACGGGGATGATTATGGGCATTGCGGGTACTTCCGTGGGCGTTATTGTGGCGGCAATTGGTACAGGCATTGTGGCCAGCGCGCTGGACGACAATGGCAATTATAAAAGTTATCAGGACGAGCTTCGGGCACGCAAGGGCGCGTATATGATGTTTGGAGGCTTTGCCGGAGCGATAACGTTCGGTACAGTTGGGTTTGTGAAAGGTGGTAAGAATGGAGCCAAAGCCAGCCGTATCCGCCGGGAGCTGATCCGCCGAGGAGAGCCTTTGACGATCAGCATCAGACCGTCTTTCAACCCGTCGCAAAGGGCGGGAAGCCTGACGTTGGCAGTGAATTTCTGACCAGTCCGGATATAAAAAAGCGGGCCCCGAATCCTCGGAGCCCGCTTTTTTATGTATTGGAATTTCTTAGAACTTGAATGCGATACCTGCTTTTAAAGGAGATGCATTGTAACCAACTTCTGCGAATACGCCCATGTTAGGCTTGAAGTAATAACGTGCGCCTGCGAATACCCCGAAGAAAACGCCGCTTCCATAGCCATCATCGTAAATCCCTGACCAGCCGTCCGGATCGCTGAAAGAAGAAACGCGGTAACCGAGTGAAGGCCCTGCGTACAAATCAAGGTTGTCCATTTTCAGGAAATGCTTACCATAGTGATATGAACCTCTTGCCGCAATTGTGAAGAAGTTGTATCTCCATTTGTAGCCAACGTAGCCGTAGTTCCAGGTCGTGAAGTCAGCCTGGCCACCAACGCTGATGAAGTCGTGGATACCGCCTTCGAATGATGCACCTACACCGACGCCGCCGCCGCCGTACGTACCACCAAGGTTGATACCAGCATTCAATAATTTATCTCCTTTTTCAAATTGGGCAAACGCCTTCTCGGAAGCTGCGCTGAAAAGAGCGGCAACTATCAACATGAATAGAGTCTTTTTCATCGTAATAGATTAGTTATTGTTAAAAAATAATGGCACAAATTAAAGCCTTTATTTCAATGCTTCAAAACTTGTGCCATTTATAGTTATTAACCGGAGATTACTACTTTATATGTGGTTCCGGCTTCTTTATTTAATCCTAAATCAGATGTGCTTGCGGAGCTTATCCTTAAAGACCTTTTTGAATTTGTCCAGTTTTGGTGCAATCACAAAGGCGCAATAGCCCTGGTCGGGATTGTTGGCAAAATAATTCTGATGGTAGTCTTCGGCAGGGTAAAACTTCTGGAATTTAGTGATTTCGGTTACGATCGGATTTGAATATGCACCCGATTTATCCAGTTCCGCCTTGGCCGTTTCCGCCAGCTGTTTCTGCTCGTCGCTATGGTAAAAAATGACTGAACGGTATTGCGTACCCACATCATTTCCCTGACGGTTCAGAGACGTAGGGTCGTGGCTCCGGAAGAATGCTTCCAGCAGGTCGGCGTAGCTGATCACCTTGGGATCGTAAGTCACTTCCACACATTCCGCATGGCCGGTTGTGCCTGTGCAAACCGCTTTATAGTTGGGATTGGGGTCATGCCCGCCCGAATAGCCGGAAACCACTTTCTTAACTCCGTCGAGTGATTCCAATACGGCCTCGGTACACCAGAAACATCCCGTACCAAATGTTGCGACTTGTGTGTTCGCAGTATCGACGTTGCTTTCGTCGAGTGCGGTTGAGGCTGCTTCTTTGTCCATTTTGTTCTTCTGTTTTTTGTCCGATTGTGCGCACGACACGAGGGCCATACAGCACAAAAATATAAACGTGAAAATAGGGATGGTGGTTCTCATCTTAACAATACGGGTTATCTTGTTTCGGTAACGATTACGGGGCCAATAAAGTTTTATCACCGTAATCGTATAATATTTACGAAATTTGAAGGCCAAAAGATCGGGATCGTGTCAAATCCCGGCGGCACCAAATCTCCGGTAGTTTATGACCTATCTTCATTTCAAAGCGCTTCACATTATATTCGTAGTGAGCTGGTTTGCAGGGCTTTTTTACATGCCCCGGCTGTTTGTTTATCATACAGAGGCTAACGACAAGCCCAGCCCCGAACGCGAAATCCTTTTGGCGCAGTTTACCAAAATGGAGAAATTACTGTTCAACGCGATCATGACGCCGGCGTGCTGGCTCGCGTTACTGTGTGGTACGGCAATGCTCTACATCACACCCGCCTGGCTCGACCAAGGCTGGATGAAGCTGAAACTCATATTTGTGCTCGGCTTACTGGCTTACCATTCCATGACCCGCAAGATATTACTCGAACTCCGGGAGGGTAAATTCCGGTTCAGCTCGTTCCAGTTGCGGCTTTTC
>Ga0307405_10001187_pt1 | contig 10756 bp, 7 predicted proteins | sample 322Cmetagenome_2_FD_203311 | JGI IMG/M metagenome (GOLD analysis project Ga0307405, IMG submission 203311) | Maize rhizosphere microbial communities from greenhouse at UC Davis, California, United States - 322HYB-C-1 | ecosystem: Host-associated > Plants > Roots > Rhizosphere > Soil | place... | reverse complement strand
GCTCGAACGTTACGGGATGACGGAGATCGGCATGGCGCTGTCCAATCCGCTGCACGGAGAACGCCGCCCCGGCTTCGTCGGCACGCCGCTCCCCGGAGTCGAGGCGCGGCTGGTTGACGAACACGGTTCGGAGGTGCCTGATGGCAGCTCCGGCGAGCTCGAGGTCCGCGGGCCGAACGTGTTTTTGGAATACTGGCGGCGGCCGGAGGAAACGGCGGCCGCGTTTCGCGCGTCGACGCGCGCTCCGGGCGACGGCGAAGAGCGAGGCCACTGGTTCCGGACGGGCGATATGGCCGTGCTCGAGCAGGGCGCGTTTCGGCTGCTCGGGCGACTCAGCGTCGACATCATCAAGACGGGGGGCTTCAAGGTCTCCGCGCTCGAGATCGAAGAAGTGCTGCGGACGCATCCGTGTATCGCCGAATGTGCGGTCGTCGGAGTGGCAGACGACGAGTGGGGTGAGCGAGTGTCGGCGGCAGTTGAATTGCGCGACGGCACAGCTCTCTCGCTCGCCGATCTGCAAAGCTGGGCGAAGCCGCGGCTGGCGCCCTACAAAATTCCGCGCGATCTACGCCCGCTGCCCGCGCTGCCGCGCAACGCGATGGGAAAGGTGACAAAACCAGAGGTTGCCGCGCTGTTCAAATCACGATAACCTCCGCCCATGCCTTCGCGACGCGTTCGCCTGCTGCTCGCGGCGTCGATCACCGGTGCGGTGATGCTGCTGGCCAGCGGTGCGGTTGACGCACAGCGATTTTTTCGTGAAGGGGGCTTCGCGGCGCGCTACGCGCCCGCGCAGATGCCGGACGGCAGCTTCGTGATCTGCCGGCTGGCGTACGGCCAGGTGCGGCGTGAGCAGTCGGGCATCGGATGGGAAACCGACTATCCGTACGCCGAAATCAACCTCTCGACGCGCTTCTCCGAGTTGACCCGCACGCGGATCAGCCGCGATACCGACGGCACACCCAACTATTACGTCGTCCGGGCCGGCGACGATCAGCTGTTCAACTGTCCGGTGATTTTTGCGTCGGACGCGGGCACCATCGGGTTCACCGAACCACAAACCGTCCGGCTGCGGCAGTATTTCCTGAAGGGCGGGTTCCTGTGGGCGGACGACTTCTGGGGGAGCGCGGCGTGGGAGAACTGGGAATATCAGATCGGCCGCGTGCTGCCGCCGGAAGAATATCCGATCGAGGACATCCCGCTGAATGACCCGATCCTGCGCAGCCAGTTCGAGCTCAAGGAAGTTCCCCAGATCACGAACATCCAGTTCTGGCGGCAGTGGAGCGGCACGAACACGTCGGAGCGTGGCGACGATAGCGCCGAAGTACACTTTCGAGCCATTCGCGATTCCAACCGCCGCATCGTCGTGCTGATGACGCACAACACGGACATCGCCGATTCATGGGAACGTGAGGGCGAAGACCCGGACTTCTTCTATCAGTTTTCCCCGCGCGGCTACGCGCTCGGCGTCGACGTGCTGCTCCACGTCCTGACGCACTGACCTGCGTCCCTCTAAATAGCTGATCACACACGGGTTGAACCTCTCCGGCTAAAGGTCGACGCGTTCGCGGCCGATTTCTAGGTAGCGACGTCTCCGCCGATTTGTGCGGCGACTGACTGATCGGAGGATCCGTGCTGCTTCGTCGATTCGGGCTCGTCCTGGCGTTCTGCCTGGTTTCTGTGAACTCCGCGCTCGCGCAGAACTGGTCGTTCGACGCGCGCAGCATCGCGCTTGGCGACGTCAGCGGGAAGAGCAATCTGGCGTCGCGGATGGTGGAAGAACAGCGCCGCTATCGCACGATCGTGATCCCGTTCGGTCTGTTCCAGGTGCTGAACAATCTCGACCGGTTCAAGCCGGAGTCGGAGGAATTCGATTTCGTCCGGGCGATCGAATACGCTGCCTCACCGCTGCACTATCAGTTCAACAGGCACGAGGAGTCGGAGAGCGGACGCGAGCTGTTCACCGATATCCGCAGTGCCACGCTCAGCCGCGATCTCAGCGACTACCGCGGTTACGACCTGTCGAACCAGCCGGTGGCCGAAGGTCTGGCCAGCCCGAGCTGGGGCGCAACGATCCGCGTCACCGGCGACCGGGACGGCCCGTTCCACGGTGCGTATGTCGGCGCCGGACCGTATCTGTCGATGCGGGCGCTGGGCACGATCGATGAGCGGGTCATCGAGATCCTCGCGAGCGACGATCCGCTTCGCTTTCCCAACACGCAGTATGCGCTCGGCAGCGATACGCAGGGTCAAATCGCCATGGCGATCACCGGCGGATATCGCGGACGCTTTGCGCTCGCCAACCCGCGATCGGACCGTGACGGCATCTACACGGCGGTGAACTTCAACTACCTGAATGGATTCCGCTACGAAGCCGCCGCCGCGAATCTGCGGCTCGACACCGATTCTGCCGGCATGCTGACCATTAACCCGCTGCTGCCGTCGCCATTGGCGATCGTGCGCACGAGCGCGGAATCAGGCCGCGGCTTTGCCATCGACTTTGGGATCGCCGCCGTCGTCAGCGGCTTCGAGGTCGGGTTTGGCGTGAACGGCATTGCCAACCGGATCACCTGGAACAATGCCGAGCAGACGACGTACCTGCTGGGCAACCTTTTCCTCGGGCAGGATGATTTCGTCGAGAGCGGTCCGTTTCCCGCTTCCGACGTCCGCGTTGAACTGCCGAAGGACTATCACGTCAACGGCGGCTATCACGCCGACTCGTGGTCGGTAATGTCCGAATATGCGCACGGTTTTCAGGGCGACTCGCTGCGCGGCGGCGCCGAGTACCGTGCCGGCCTCGTCGAGCTGCGCGGGGGCGGTGTGTATTCGCGCGAGATGTGGAACCCGACCGGCGGTGTCGGGCTGAACGTCTCGCCGCGCGTCGGCCTCGACGTTGCGCTGTACAGCACGGCGGCAAATGCCGCGCGCGAACGCCGCGCCGCGGTTGCAGTTTCTCTCCGAATCAACGCTCGCTAGTCTTAACCACGAAGGACACGAAGCGTCGAAGATCACGAAGAGACCTTTTCCTTTCGTTGTTCTTCGATCCTTCGCGATCTTCGTGGTTAGGCGAGGCTTCGTGTTCTTCGTGGCTAAGGCCGGTGAATGTCGGCGATGACGGGATGATGATCCGACCCGTACTGGTCCTCGATCACCCGCCGCTTCACGGTCCATCCGTCCGGTAGATCGAAGAACAGGTGATCGAGCACGAGCCGATCGCGAAAGGTCGGTTCGGGGCGATCGGGCGTATCCGGAAAACGCTGCTGCAACATGCGCCACGCGGGCTCGTCCGGGCCGAGCATCGTATTGAAGTCGCCGCCGACGATGCCATGTCCCGTCGGCAGCCCGTCGATTAACGCCTCGGCTTGACGTCCCCGCGCGCGGTCGCCAAAGAGCCCGCGCAGCCATCCGAGCCGGTTTTCCAGATGCGTCGACACGAGAAACAGTTCCTGTCCGTCGGCGCGCACGGTGGCGGCAACGGCGGCCCGCGGCTGCCGCTCACGCGGCAGGTCAAGCGTTCGCGGACCTTCGAGCGGAATGGTTGACACGATTGCGTTGCCGGTTCCGTCGCGAACCGGACTGGCGAACACCGTCAGGGCGTGCGTTCGCGAGCCGACCTCGCCCTCGTTGCGGCTCGGAAACTCCTGGAGGAGGAGCACGTAATCGCGAGGCGGCGCGTCCGTCAAGACGCCCGTCTCCAGATCACCAATAAGGCGCTTCACATCGCCGCGGCCCCCATGCATATTCCAGGTGAGGACGCTAAGGAGAGACGGACCGGATGGAACGACGGCCGGCGACGTATGCGCGCAGGCGAACAGCGCTGCGTTTAACGCCAGGGCGACCGCGAACCGTTTCCGCACCTCCTTGCACCGACCCGGATCCACTTCGCACCAACCAGGATCTACTTCGCACCGACCAGGATTACGATCGCACCTCTCGCACCGACTCGCGTAAGTACGGAATCGTCTGCGGACCCTGCGGCAGCACACAGAGCGTCGCGTCGCTGCCAGCGCGTGCGAGTGTTTCATGCACCGCCCGCGATACGTCGTCGATCGGCGTGAAATGCGCGGCGCTGACCTCGTCTGCGCTCAGTCCGTTCGTTTTCACCAGCACCTGCGCCTTGAGCTGAATCTGCGACTGCACCTGCACTTGCCATTGGTCAGGTGCCGAGTAGCCGGTGCTGCTGATCATCGCCAGCAGTGCCTCCGGTGTCGGCTGCGACCTCAGAATCGCTCCGTAGGAGCCGTGGGTCGGCAGTCCGTCCCTGCATTCCGACGCGCAGACGATGGTCCCGCCGGTTTTCACTATCTTCGCCGCGGCCGACATCCCCTTGACCGCCTGGTAGAGGTTCTGATCGAGTGGATAACCCGAATTGGTGGTCAGGACAACGTCGAAGGGCTGCGGGACAGCACGCATCGCCGTGTCCTTCGCGTAACGGCAGGCGGCGCGGTGCTGCTCGAGGATGTCGCCGGCAAAGGCTGCGGTGATCTGCTGCTCGCGGTTGAGCGTTACGTCGAGCGCGAAGTGCACGCCGACCATCTTCGCGATCTCGCGGACATCGTCATGCACCGGGTTCCCTTCGATGATGCCCCACGTCGCGTTCGGATGTCCGATTCTGCTGGCGTCGTGCAGCGTCATTACCGTTTCGAGACCGGCGAGGCCCGGCGCCACCATTTTCGGACCGCCGCTGAAGCCGGCGAAGAAGTGCGGCTCGACGAACCCCGCCGTGATGCGGATGTCGGCCTGCAGGAACTCGCGATTCAGGAAGACGGAGACACCGGTCGAGGTGCGGCCGACGCGGGCGAGGGTGGCCGCGTCGCGGCTGTCGTGATTGATGACGCGGCAGGTCGAGAGGATATCGCGACCGAGCATCCGCTCGAGCTCGGCATCGGTGTTGGCCCGGTGGGTGCCGGTGGCGATCAGGATCGTGATATCCGACCGCGGGATGTCCGGCATCTCGTCGAAGAGCGCCTGGAGTTGTTCGCGCCGCGGCTGCGCGCGCGTGATGTCGCAGACGGAAATCGCGATCCGCTGACCTGTGCGTGCCTGCTCGCGCAGAGGCGCGATGCCGAGCGGCTGTCGGATGGCGGCTTTCAGCGTCGCCTGGGGATCGGGCACCGCCGGACGCGGGACCGGTTCGATGACCGTGACCCGTTCATCGGGCAGGTCCACATCAAGGCCTTCGGTGCCGTAATCGAGGCGGACTCGCATAGTGGTGGCTAGGTGGCTGGGTAGCTGGGTAGCTAGATAGCTGGGTAGCTGGGCAACCCACCCAGCTACTCAGCCACCCAGCTCCCCGGCCACCCAAGTGGCGCAGTGTACCATTGCCGTTGTGACCGATCAGTTCGTGCAACGGCTGCGATCGATCTGTGGCGACGCGGCGGTCCTGCGCGAGCCCGTGCAGCTGCTGACGTACGAATGCGATGCGCTGCCGCATCTGCGCGAGAAACCGGCTGTCGTGGTCCTTCCTGCCTCGACGTCCGAGGTGCAGCAGGTCGTGCAGCTCTGCAGCGCGGACGGCGTTCCATTTGTCGCCCGCGGGCACGGGACCGGATTGTCCGGCGGAGCACTGCCCGTTCCGGGCGGTGTCGTTATCAGCCTCGCGCGTCTCAACCGCGTGCTCGACATTGACATTCCGAACAAGCGTGTCACGGTGGAACCCGGGGTCACCAACCTCGAGATCACGCGTCAGGTCGCTCCCTTCGGTTACTACTATGCGCCGGACCCTTCGAGCCAGCAGGTGTGTTCGATCGGCGGCAACGTGGCGGAAAACTCCGGCGGCGCGCACTGTCTCAAGTACGGCTTTACCGTCCACCACGTGCTCGAAGCCGAGGCGGTGATGCCCGACGGCGAGATCGTGCGCATTGGCAGTTCGCTTCCCGACGCGCCGGGTCCCGATCTTCTTGGCGTGCTGATCGGCAGCGAGGGCACGCTGGCGATCGTGACGAAAGTCGTCGTCCGTATCCTGCGCAGGCCCGAGACCGTGCAAACCCTCCTGGCCGCATACAACAGCACGAGCGATGCCGGCGCGGCCGTCTCGGAGATCATCGGCGCCGGGATTGTTCCAGCGGCCGTGGAGATGATGGATGCGCTGGCGATCCGCGCCGCCGAAGCGGCCGTGCATCCGAACTTTCCGCCGGCGGACACGGTGCTGATCGTCGAGCTCGACGGTCCGGCCGCCGAAGTGAGGGAACTGTTCGCGACCGTGGAAGCGATCTGCCGGCGAACCGGATCAACGGTGGTGGAGGTCGCGCAAAACGACGAGCAGCGGATGCGCATCTGGCGCGGCCGCAAGGCGGCGTTTGCGGCGATGGGACGGGTATCGCCGAATTACTACGTCCAGGACGGCGTGGTGCCGCGCACGAAACTGCCGGAAGTGCTCGGGCGGATCCGCGCGCTGTCGGAGCGGTCCGGCCTTGGCATCGGCAACGTTTTCCACGCCGGCGACGGCAACCTGCATCCGCTGATCTGCTACGACGAGCGCATTCCGGGGCAGTCAGCGCTTGCCGAGGAGGTCGCCGGCGAGATCCTGCAGTACTGTGTCGAGGCGGGCGGGTCGATTACTGGAGAACATGGCGTCGGCGCGGACAAGAAGGACTATATGCCGCGGATGTTTTCCGCAGACGACCTCGACGTGATGCAGCAGCTCCGCGACGCCGTCGATCCGCAGCGCCTGTGTAATCCCGGCAAGGTCCTGCCCACCCCGCGCCTGTGCGGAGAGGTGCCAGGGCCCTATCGCGAGCACCCGGTCGAGAAGGCCGGTCTCGCCGAACGTTTTTGATGACTGCAGACTGCCTGCGCCCCGGCACGGCCGGGGATCGTGTCGACGGGGAATTGCCGCCGCAGGTGGCGGAGCCCGATTCGCCGCAGGCATTTGCCGATGCGCTCAAGCAGGCGTCGGCCGGGCGGATGTCGACGGTCATCCGCGGCGGGGGGACGAAGCTCACGTGGGGACGGCCGCCGGCGGCGGTCGATCTCGTCGTCAGCACCTCGCGCCTGAACCGTCTCATCGCGCACCGGCACGGCGATCTCACCGTGACCGTTCAGGCCGGTATGACCCTGCGCGAGCTGAACGTTGCGTTGAGCGGCGAGCGGCAATGGCTGCCCATTGACAGTGCGTTCGACGAGGCGACGATCGGCGGTATCGTCGCCACCAACGACTCCGGTCCGTCGCGGCATCGCAACGGCACGCCGCGCGATCTGGTGATCGGCATCACGCTGGCGCTGACCGACGGCCGCCTCGTCAAGGCCGGCGGTACCGTCGTGAAAAACGTCGCCGGTTACGACCTCGGAAAGCTGGTGAGTGGTTCCCACGGCACGCTCGCCGGAATCGTCGACGTGACATTCAAGCTCGTGCCTATCCCTCAATCGTCGGCCACGCTGGTGGCGATCTACGACGATGCCGCGGCGATCGCGCGGGACGTTGCGGCGCTCGATGCCAGCCAGATCGAAGCGGCGGCGTTCGACATTCGCGCCGATAGGGAGCGCACGTATCAGCTGTACCTGCGCATCGCGACGAGTCCTGCGGCGCGTGATGCCCAGATCGCTGCTGCGCGGACACTGGTCTCCGGCGACGCCACGGTGCTGACCGACGTGGCCGAACGCGCGGCGTGGGCGGCGCAGCTTGAAACGATGTTGCATGGAGACGCCACAGTCCGATTCAGCTGGCTGCCGTCGCGGCTGCCGCAGGTATTGGCGCTGCTGGAGGAACTGCGGCGCGCCGGCAACGTCGGCGTCACCTTTACCGGCCGCGTTCTTGGCGCCGGCGTCGCACGGCTGACAGGTGAGACCACCGCGCTTGCCGCCGCCGTCGGGCGGCTGCGATCCAGTGCGGACATCGGCAACGTCGTGCTGCTGCGCGGCTCGCAGGACCTGAAAGAGCGCGTCGAGGTCTGGGGACCCGAGCGGACGTCCGACCGCGTTGTCCGCGCGGTAAAGAACAGGCTCGATCCCGCCGGCATCCTGAACGCCGGACGTGGGCCTATTTGACCGCTGAACCCCCTGAACCCCGTGAACCCCCTGAACCCCGTGAACCCCCTGAACCCCCTGAACCCGATCAATCCCCCGGCCGCCTTCCAGGAGCCGGACGCCCCTCCATCAGCGCTCATCGATACGTGCGTGCACTGCGGCTTCTGTCTGCCGACGTGCCCGACCTACGTCCTGTGGGGCGAGGAGATGGACTCGCCGCGCGGGCGCGTCTACCTGATGAAAGCCGGCGTCGAGGGGCGCGCGGAGATGACCCAGTCGTTCGTGCAGCACTTCGACCGCTGTCTCGGCTGCGTGGCGTGCGTGACAGCCTGCCCGTCAGGCGTGCAATACGGCCCGCTGATCGAAAAGACGCGCGCACAGATCGAGCGGCGCTACGACAGATCGGCATCGGACCGTCTGTTCCGTTCGGCGCTGATGGCGCTCATTCCGTACCCGGAGCGCATGCGCCTGGCGATGCTCCCGCTCGCCCTGATTGGTCCAATCGTGCGCGCGATCGGCCGCGCGTTGATGGCGCCCGCGCAGCCAACGCCGCAGACCGCGGAATCCAGCCATGTCGAGTCCGGCGTCAGTCGGATTGACGGCGACGTCCGCGAGCCGCAGCCGTCTGCCGAGCCGGGGCTGCTGCAGCGCATTGGGGCGGCGCTCGCGTTGTCGCCGCCGGTTTCGCTGTCCTCGATATTCGGCCGCATCGCGGAACACACGCCCGCTGCCGGCGAGGCGCGCATGAAAGTTGCCGTGCTCACCGGATGCGTGCAGCGCCTGTCGTTCGCCGACGTGAACCGTGCGACGGTGAACGTGCTGGCGGCAGAGGGTTGCAACGTCGCCGCGCCCGCGGCACAGGGCTGCTGTGGTGCGCTGCCGCTCCATGCGGGGCATATCGACCAGGCACGGCGGCTGGCGAAGCACAACATCGAGGTCTTCGAGGCAGCGGGTGTCGATCGGATCGTGGTCAACGCCGCCGGCTGCGGGTCCGCGATGAAGGAATACAAGGATCTGCTGGCCGCCGATCCGGCATGGGCCGCGCGCGCGCACGCCTTCAGCGCGAAAGTGCGGGACGTGTCGGAACTGCTGTCCGAGTTTGGAGAACCGCGCGCCCCGAGGCAGCCGATTCGCGCACGGGTCGTCTATCACGACGCCTGTCACCTCGCGCACGGGCAGGGCGTGCGCGCGCAGCCGCGGGCGCTCCTTCAGGCGATTCCCGGAATCGAGCTGCTGACGCCGGCCGAATCCGAGATTTGCTGCGGCAGCGCCGGCATTTACAACCTCGTTCAACCCCAGCCCGCGGCGGCGCTTGGTGCCCGCAAGGCGCGGCATATCGCCGCCCTCGACCCCGACATGATTGCCACCGCAAATCCCGGCTGCACGCTGCAAATCTCGGCGGCGGCGCGCGTCCTGGGGTATAAATGGCCCGTCTTTCACCCCATCCAGCTGGTGGACGCATCTATCCGGGGCGTCCACATCAAAGGGCAAAGGCCGAAGGCCTAAGGCCCAAGGGCTGGTCCAGGAATAATTTGCGCCCTTCAGCGAAGAGGATTCATGTGGCAGCACAACTATGAACCGATAGGCGGCAGTCTCGGACTCTCGGCGCTCGTCGCCGCCATCCCCATCGTGGTGCTGTTCGTGATGCTCGGCGTCCTCCGGAAGGCGGCATGGATTTCGGCGCTGTCCGCGCTCGTCTCAGCGCTCATCGTCGCGCTCGCCGCCTACGGGATGCCGGCCGACCTGGCAGTGATCTCGACGATTTACGGCGCCGCGTATGGCGTGTTTCCGATCGCCTGGATCGTCTTCGCGTCGATCATGCTGTATCGCCTGGCGGTCGACACGGGCAAATTCGAGATCATCAAGGACTCGGTCGGCAGCCTGACAGACGATCGCCGGCTGCAGGCGATGTTCATCGCCTTTTCGTTCGGGGCATTCATCGAAGGCGCTGCCGGCTTCGGCGCTCCCGTCGCGGTCTCCGGCGCGATGCTGGCAGGGCTCGGGTTCAATCCCTTCTACGCCGCCGGGATATGCCTTCTGGCGAACACAGCGCCCGTGGCGTTCGGATCGATCGGCATTCCGGTGACCACGCTTGCCAACGTCACCGGCCTGCCGGTGCTGCCGCTGAGCGGAACGGTCGGCATGCTGTGCGCGATGATTTCCATCGTCATTCCCGGCTACCTGATCGTCGTCATGGCCGGGGCAAAGCGGGCGCTCGAAGTGCTGCCGGCCATCGTCGCCTGCGGGGTGTCGTTTGCGGCCGTTCAGTTTTATGTCTCGCGCACCAAGGGACCGGAGCTGACCGACATCCTGAGCTCGCTGACCTGCATCGTCGTCATGGTCGCGGTGCTGAAGTTGTGGAAACCCGCAAGCATCATGCGTCTCGAGGGTGATCAGCCGGTTTCAGTGACCAAGCCGAGGCATACGGCGGGGCAGGTGTTCATGGCCTGGATGCCCTACCTCCTGCTCGTCGTGTTCGTGCTCGCGTGGGGCGAACGCTCGATCAAGCCAACGATCAATGAGCTTGGCAACTCGGTTATACCGGCGACGCTGCCAACGACGGCTGGCTCCGCCGACGGCATGGTGGCAACCCGACTGACGGTGCCGGGGCTGCATAATCAGATCACGCGTGTCGAGCCGGTCGTGCCGAAGCCGACGCCGTACGCCGCACTTTACGAGCTGAACTGGCTGAGTGCATCAGGGACTGCGTGTTTCCTCGCAATCATCGCCACCGCGCTCGTCCTGCGGGTCCGCCCCCGGCAGGTCGTCAAGACCTATGTCGACACGTTCAAGC
>Ga0307405_10001184_pt1 | contig 10761 bp, 10 predicted proteins | sample 322Cmetagenome_2_FD_203311 | JGI IMG/M metagenome (GOLD analysis project Ga0307405, IMG submission 203311) | Maize rhizosphere microbial communities from greenhouse at UC Davis, California, United States - 322HYB-C-1 | ecosystem: Host-associated > Plants > Roots > Rhizosphere > Soil | place... | reverse complement strand
ACACGATTTTGCAGTAGAAGCGGTCGCATGGACGAAAAACTGAGCCGCGTCGATCCCAAGCTTCTGGAACTGATGGTCTGCCCGCTTACCAAGGGGCGGCTCACCTATGATCGCGAGCACAACGAGCTCGTCTCCGAAAAAGCGAAGCTCGCCTACCCGATCCGCGACGGCATTCCGATCATGCTAGTGTCGGAAGCGCGCGAGATCGAGGAATAGATCAAGCCCCTAAATCGCCTCACCCGCCAGCAAGCGCGGGTTGTCGGCCGCCGTCGTGCCGGCGGCCTGGCCGATGAAGTAGGATTTGAGGCCCGGCAGGCGGTCGACGAGGCCGAGGCCGAAGTCGCGGGCGATTCGGATCGGCGCGAGGTCGTTGGAAAACAGGCGGTTCAGCACATCGGTCGTCACGCCCATGCGGAAGGTGTCGAAACGGCGCCAAGCCTGGTAGCGTTCGAGAATGTTAATCGAGCCGATGTCGAGGCCGAGGCGATCGGCTTCGACGATGGTTTCGGCAAGGGCCGCCACATCCTTGAAGCCGAGATTGAGGCCCTGGCCGGAGATCGGGTGGATGCCGTGAGCGGCGTCGCCGGCGAGCGCCAGGCGCGGGGCGACGAAGGCGCGCGCCAGCGTCAGGCCGAGCGGGAAGGCGCGCTTGTCGCCCACCACCTTCAGCGCGCCGAGCTTGTGGCCGAATCGGCGCTCCAGCTCTTCCTCGAAAATCAGGTCGTCGGAGCGCACCAGTCGGTTGGCGTCCGCCGTCGTTTCCGTCCAGACCAGCGAGGAGCGGTTGTCCTTCAGGGGCAGGATGGCGAAGGGACCTGACGGCAGGAAGTGCTCCTCGGCGCAGCCATTGTGCGGGCGCTCGTGCTCGACGGTGGTGACGATGCCGGACTGGCCGTATTCCCAGTGGACCGTCTTGATGCCCGCGAGATCGCGCAGATGCGAGCGCACGCCATCGCAGGCGACAACGAGTTTGGTCTCGATCGTGCTGCCGTCGGAGAGCGTGATCTCGGCGTGGGTGTCCAGCGTCTTCAGGCCGGTGGCACTCAGCCCGTGGGTGATCTCGATGCCGAGCCGTTCGCAGGCGCCGCGCAGCGCGCCGACCATGGCGACATTCGGGATCATGTGGGCGAAGGGCTTGCCGTCCTCGACCTCGCCATCAAAGGTCAGGAAGACCGGGCGGACGGGATCGGAGGTCTTGGAATCGGTGACGATCATCTTGGTGATCGGCTGAGCCGTCGGCTCGATCTCGTTCCAGATGCCGAAAACATCGAGCATCTTGGTCGCGGCGGCGATGATGGCCGACGCGCGCGGGTCCTTGCGCCAGACGTCCGCAGGGGCTGCCTCGACCACCGCGACATCAAGATGCGGCGCCGCCTGCTTGACCGCGACAGCCATGGAGAGCCCGACATAACCTCCGCCAACCACAAGCATGTCACGCATAACGCCAGTCCCGTTCTTTTAGAATATCCTCTTGATCTATATAGATCATCATCGCCACACTTCCTACCTGCCGGAGCCATACAAAATGACGCGCCTCACCGAAAAGCCGACCGCGATGGAAACCCTGCTCGCAACGCTCGATCTCGAGCCGATCGAGGTCGATATCTTCCGCGGCACCAGCCCGCAGGTCGGTTGGCAGCGTGTGTTCGGCGGTCAGGTTATCGCGCAGGCGCTGATGGCGGCGCAGCGCACCGTGGATGCCGAGCGGCTGGTGCATTCGCTGCATGCCTATTTCATGCGGCCGGGCGACCCCTCCGTGCCGATCATCTACCAGGTCGAGCGCATCCGCGACGGGTCGAGCTTCAACACCCGCCGCGTTGTCGCCATCCAGCATGGCAAGGCGATCTTCGCGCTGTCCGCGTCGTTCCAGATCGAAGAGCCCTGTTTCGAGCACCAGGTAGCCATGCCCGATGTGCCGATGCCCGAGACGCTGATCGACGAGAACGAGATCGCCAAGCGCTATCTGGCGCATGCGCCCGAGGCGATCCGCAAATATTGGGGTCGCGAGCGGCCGATCGAAATCCGGCCGGTCTCGCTCACCCACTATTTCTCCGACAAGAAGCTCGATCCGCTGCAGCATGTCTGGGTGCGCGCCAACGGCCCGGTTCCCGATGACCGGCACGCCCAGGCCGCGGTGCTCGCCTATATCTCCGACATGACGCTGCTCGACACGTCGCTCTATCCGCACGGCACCTCGATCTTCGACCAGACGATCCAGGTCGCCAGTCTCGACCACTCCATGTGGTTCCACCGCCCGGTCAAGCTCGATGACTGGCTCCTTTATACACAGGACAGCCCGTCCGCATCCGGCGCGCGAGGTTTGACGCGCGGTAGCCTCTATACGCGAGATGGTGTCCTGATTGCGTCGGTGGCGCAGGAGGGCTTGATTCGTAAAAGGGCAAATGACTAATTTGGGTGCAAATTTGTCGGTTTGTGTATTTTTTGAGCGATTATTAGGCAATCATTTGCCTGTTTATTGGCGCTCATAAATATACCCCTTATTTTTCAATACCTTAACAAATCGTTTCGAATCTGGCACGGCCCTTGAATGTAAGAGGACGGTCGCTGGTCGCAAACGGCAGTGGCAAGGAGAGTCGGCTCCGTGCCGAGGGTAACGAAGGATGGGAAACCAGATGAAAATTGTGATGGCCATTATCAAGCCGTTCAAGCTGGATGAGGTGCGCGAAGCCCTCACCGCGATCGGCATTCAGGGCCTGACCGTGACCGAAGTGAAGGGTTACGGGCGCCAGAAGGGACATACCGAAATCTATCGCGGCACCGAATACGCGGTCAGCTTCCTGCCGAAGCTCAAGATCGAGATCGCCGTCGCAAGCGAGATCGTCGACAAGGCTGTCGAAGCCATCGCCTCGTCGGCCAAGACCGGCCAGATCGGCGACGGCAAGATCTTCGTTTACTCGATCGACCATGCCGTGCGCATCCGTACCGGCGAAACCGACGCAGAAGCGCTGTAAGTAACGGTAGAGCCAAGGAGCTTTTCTCTATGTCAATTTCGAAGTTTTCTCCCACTCTGGCGCGCCTTGCCACTGCGTCCGCAGCGCTTCTCGCGCCGGTCGTCGCCTTCGCGCAGGATGCCGCCACGACGGCTGCTCCGGCTGCTGCCGCCGCTCCGGTTCCGGATAAGGGCGACACCGCGTTCATGTTCATCTCCACGCTTCTCGTGCTGTTCATGATCCTGCCGGGCCTGGCGCTGTTCTACGGTGGTCTCGTTCGCGCCAAGAACATGCTGTCGGTTCTGATGCAGTGCACGATGGTCGCCGCCGTCATGATGCTCATCTGGGTCATCTACGGTTACTCCTTCGCCTTCGGCGGCTCCGAGAGCGCCTATTGGGGCGGTACGGCGAAGATGTTCCTCGCCGGCGTTACCAAGGATTCGACCGCTGCGACCTTCTCGCAGGGCGTCGTCATTCCTGAGTTCATCTTCGCGATGTTCCAGATGACCTTCTCGGCCATCACGCCTGCTCTGATCGTCGGCGCGTTTGCCGAGCGCATCAAGTTCTCGGCCGTGGTGCTCTTCTGCGCACTGTGGGCAACCTTCGTCTACTTCCCGATCGCTCACATGGTCTGGGATGCAAACGGCCTGCTCTTCAAAATGGGCGCGCTCGACTTCGCAGGCGGTACCGTCGTTCACATCAACGCCGGCGTTGCCGGTCTGATCGGCGCGATCATGGTCGGCAAGCGTACGGGCTTCGGCAAGGACATGATGGCTCCGCACTCGATGACGCTGACCATGGTCGGTGCCTCGATGCTCTGGTTCGGCTGGTTCGGCTTCAACGCCGGCTCCAACCTGGAAGCTTCTGGCGGCGCGATGCTCGCTACCGTCAACACCTTCGTCGCCACGGCTGCAGCCGTCGTTTCGTGGGCTGTCGTTGAAACGCTTACCCGCGGCAAGGCCTCCATGCTCGGTGGCGCTTCCGGTATGGTTGCCGGTCTGGTCGCCATCACGCCGGCTGCCGGCATCGTCGGTCCGATGGGCGCGATCATCATGGGTCTGATCGTTTCGCCGCTTTGCTACTTCTTCGTCTCCGTGGTGAAGAACAAGTTCGGCTACGACGATACTGCTGACGTCTTCGGCGTTCACGGCATCGGTGGCATGTTCGGCGCGATCTTCACTGGCATCTTCGCCAGCGCATCGCTCGGCGGCGTCGGCTATGCCGAAGGCGTTACGATGGGCGGCCAGGTCATGACGCAGATCACCGCGATCGCCATCACCATCGTATGGTGCGGCATCGGCTCGGTGATCCTCTACAAGATCGTCGACGTCATCGTCGGTCTGCGCGTTCCTGTCGAAGCCGAGCGCGAAGGCCTCGACCTCGCAACGCACGGCGAAGCCGCTTACCACTCCTAACCAAGGCTTGCGGCGCTCAACCATGGGCGCCGCTCAACAGCCCGTTGCGGCTTAATCAACACTTGAGCCGCTTTTGGCCCGGACCTCAAAAAGGTTCGGGCCTTTTTATTTTCCGGGGCATCGGCCAGATGCCGCATGGTTAACATCGCTTTAACCGTCCTTTGGTTAGGTGGAGCGGACGCATTGGGCGCGAAGCGCATTGGCGATTCGCACGCATCAGGCATTGGACGGGTACAACACATGGCAAGAAGCACATCGCCAGCAATGGATGGCCGGCCGGACCGTTTCTCCCTCTCGGGGTTCATTTTCCGGCAGGCGCAGACCCTTTTGGGGTTTGCCATCTTCATTGCGCTGGCACTGGCCGTCGCGGCTTTGGCAACCTGGAACGTCGCCGATCCGAGCTATTCCTACGCCACCGGCAACGAGCCCACCAATGTGCTCGGCTATAGCGGTGCCGCCTTCGCCGATATCCTGATGCAGTTTTTCGGGCTTGCGAGTGTGGTTGCGTTGCTGCCCGTCGTCGCCTGGGCGCTGGCGCTGATCTCCGGCCGCCGCTTCACCCGCATTCCGGCGCGCGCCGCCGCCTGGGGCCTCGGCTCCGTGCTCTCCTCAGCCGTTCTCGGCTGCTTTCCGCCGCCGCTTACCTGGCCGATCCCCAACGGCATTGGTGGCGTCGTCGGCGACATGATCCTGCGCTTCCCGGCGCTATTCGTCGGCGCCTATCCGACCGGCACCTTCGCCACCGCCGTCGGCTGCATCTTCGCGGTCCCCTGCGTGTGGATGATGCTCTTTGCCGCTGGCATCGTCGGCCGCACCGAGGAGGAAGAGGCCGAAGAGGAAGAAGAAAACTACGCCGCCAGCCGCTCCAAGCTGCGCTCGGTGGGCGATGAGGACGAGGAAGACGACGAGGGCGGCTGGCTTGCCTTCGGCGCGCTGACGCATGCCTGGTACATGAGCCAGGCCCGCATGCGCCGCATGCTCGGCATGGGCCCGCGCAAGCGCAAGCTTGATGATTACGACGCGCCTTACGATTTCAACGATGACGAGTTCGGCAAGCTCAACGAGCCGGTGCGCGCCAAGGCGCCCGCCCGCGGCGAGCGCATGGATCCCTCTATGGATCCGTCGATCGCGCCCCGGGCCGGTTCGCCGCGCCGCGTGGTGTCCGCGCCGTCGATCTCGCTCAACGACGATGACGACGACGACATGGGCTACGATAGCGACATGCCGCCGCGCCCGGCCGATATCCTGCCCGACGACGAGGACGACAATGGCTGGATGATGCGTGCGCCCGCCAAGCAGGCCGGCGGTCGCGCCGAGCCGCGCGTGCAGCAGGCGGCCGCCCGCCCCAAGCTCGGCGCCCGCATGGAGCGCGAGCAGCAGGGTTCCTTCATCCGTCCCGAAGGCTTCCAGCTGCCGTCCATGCATCTTCTCGCCGAGCCCAAGGCCGTCGTGCGCGATTCGACGCTGTCGGCCGATGCGCTTGAACAGAACGCCCGCATGCTCGAAGGCGTGCTCGAGGATTTCGGCGTCAAGGGCGAGATCATCCATGTTCGCCCCGGCCCCGTCGTCACGCTTTACGAACTGGAGCCGGCGCCTGGCATCAAATCGTCGCGCGTCATCGGCCTTGCCGACGATATCGCCCGCTCGATGAGCGCGATCGCCGCCCGCGTCGCCGTCGTGCCCGGCCGCAACGCCATCGGCATCGAACTGCCGAACAACATCCGCGAGACCGTCTATCTGCGCGAGATGATCGCCTCCAGAGATTTCGAGACCTCCAAGGCCAAGCTCGCCATGGCGCTCGGCAAGACGATCGGCGGCGAAGCCGTCATCGCCGACCTCGCGAAGATGCCGCATCTGCTCGTCGCCGGCACCACCGGCTCGGGTAAATCGGTCGCCATCAACACCATGATCCTGTCGCTGCTCTACCGCATGACGCCGGAGCAGTGCCGCCTGATCATGATCGATCCGAAGATGCTCGAACTCTCCGTCTATGACGGCATCCCGCATCTGCTTTCGCCTGTCGTTACCGATCCGAAGAAGGCCGTCGTGGCGCTGAAGTGGACGGTGCGCGAGATGGAAGAGCGCTACAAGAAGATGTCGAAGATCGGTGTGCGCAACATCGACGGCTTCAATTCCCGCGTCGAGCAGGCGCTCGCCAAGGGCGAGGCGATCTCGCGCACCGTGCAGACGGGCTTCGACCGGGAAACCGGCGAGGCGATGTACGAGACGGAAGAGTTCGACCTGAAGCCACTGCCCTATATCGTCGTCATCATCGACGAAATGGCCGACCTGATGATGGTCGCCGGCAAGGATATCGAAGGCGCCGTGCAGCGCCTGGCGCAGATGGCACGCGCGGCCGGCATCCATGTCATCATGGCAACGCAGCGCCCGTCCGTCGATGTCATCACCGGTACGATCAAGGCCAACTTCCCGACCCGCATCTCCTTCCAGGTGACGTCGAAGATCGACAGCCGCACCATTCTGGGCGAACAGGGCGCCGAACAGCTGCTCGGCATGGGCGACATGCTCTACATGGCCGGCGGCGGCCGCATCCAGCGCGTCCATGGCCCGTTCGTGGCCGATGGCGAGGTGGAAGACATCGTCGCCTATCTGAAGACACAGGGGGCGCCGCAATATCTCGATGCCATCACCGCCGATGACGACGAGGATGGCGATTACGGCGGCGGGCCAGCCGGCACCGGCAATCTCGCGGATTCCGACGATCCCTATGACCAGGCCGTCGCCATCGTCCTGCGCGATGGAAAGGCCTCGACCTCCTACGTCCAGCGCCGTCTCGGCATCGGCTACAACCGCGCGGCCTCGCTCATCGAGCGGATGGAGCAGGAGGGCATCATCGGCCCGGCCAACCATGCCGGCAAGCGCGAGATCCTGGTTCCCACCGAAGGCGATATTCTCGACCGGTAAGGGCGCCTGCGCCCTTGATTCCGGCATTTTCAGCGCGATTTATGTCGCATGGGCCCGAACCTCACGGAAACCTGATCGGCGCGAAAACGTTACCTTTGGCCGGTCGTGCGAACACGCCATGAAGACGCCGCGTTTCGGCAGCATGCAGACTGCATAAAGGAGACTTTCATGAACCACTCCGACACATTCCTGGACCGCTTTACGCTGACACGGCGCCACATGCTGGGCGCGCTTGCTGTCGCGGCTGCGTCCACGGCGCTGCCGTTCAACGTCTTCGCCCAGGCGGCCGCGGCTGCTTCCACAAGCGGCACCGCGCAGGCGATCGCCGACCACTTCTCCTCGGTCGGCACGATGCAGGGCGAGTTCGTGCAGTTCGGCCCCAAGGGCGAGCAGACCGGCGGCAAATTCTTCATTCAGCGCCCCGGCAAGCTGCGCTTTAACTACGACGACCCGTCGCCGATCCGCGTGATCGCCGATGGGAAGAACGTGGCGATCGGCAACATGAAGCTGAAGACCTGGGACCTCTACCCACTGTCGAAGACACCGCTCAGCCTGCTTCTGGCGCAGAAGATCGACCTGTCGGCCGGCTCGGTGAAGAGCGTCAAGGAAGAGTCCGACCTGACGACCATCGCGCTCGGCAACAACACCGTCTTCGGCAATTCGACCATCACCATGATGTTCGACCCGAAGACCTATGACCTGCGCCAGTGGACGATCACCGACAACCAGGGCAAGGACACCTCGGTCATGGTTTTCAACGTGAAGACCGGCGTGCAGTTCGACGACAAGGTGTTCAAGGTGCCTTACGAGGTGATCCCGGGAACGGCGGCCTATCGCGATTGATGTGAGCCGACGGTGTGGTGGCTTCGCTGCCGCACCGGTGGGCTTGGTGCTTGCGCAACAAAAGCCCGCATAGAAAAAGGCCCGCACGAGGCGGGCCTTCCAAACGAAATCAGCAAACGCCGATTACTTCGACAGATTACGCTTGCCCAGCGTGCGCAGGCGCAGCGCGTTGAGCTTGATGAAGCCGGCGGCGTCCTTCTGGTCGTAGGCGCCCTGGTCGTCCTCGAAGGTGACGAGGGTGTCGGAGTAGAGCGACTTGTCGCTCTCGCGGCCGATGACCATGACATTGCCCTTGTAAAGCTTCAGCGTCACTTCGCCCTCGACATGCTCCTGGCTCTTGTCGATCAGCGCCTGCAGCATTTCGCGCTCCGGAGAAAACCAGAAGCCGTAATAGATCAGCTCGGCGTAGCGCGGCATGATCTCGTCCTTGAGGTGCGCCGCACCACGGTCGAGCGTGATGCTTTCGATCGCGCGGTGCGCGGACAGCAGGATCGTGCCGCCGGGGGTCTCGTAGACGCCGCGCGACTTCATGCCGACATAGCGGTTCTCGACGAGGTCGAGACGGCCGATGCCGTTGTCGCGGCCGTAGGTGTTGAGTGCTGCGAGCAGCGTTGCGGGGCTCATCCGCACGCCGTTGATCGAGACGGCATCGCCCTTTTCGAAGCCGACCTTGATGATGGTGGCCTTGTCGGGTGCCGCTTCCGGCGAGATGGTGCGCATGTGCACGTATTCGGGCGCCTCGACGGCCGGATCTTCCAGAACCTTGCCCTCGGAAGAGGAGTGCAGCAGGTTGGCATCGACGGAGAACGGTGCTTCGCCCTTCTTGTCCTTGGCAACCGGAATCTGGTGGGCTTCGGCAAAGGCGAGCAGGTCGGTACGCGACTTGAACGACCAGTCGCGCCAGGGAGCGATGATCTTGATGTCGGGGTTCAGCGCATAGGCGGACAGCTCGAAGCGAACCTGGTCGTTGCCCTTGCCGGTGGCGCCGTGAGCAATGGCGTCAGCGCCGGTTCTCTTGGCGATATCGATCAGGTGCTTGGAGATCAGCGGACGGGCGATCGAGGTGCCGAGCAGGTAGACGCCTTCATAGACGGCATTGGCGCGGAACATCGGGAAGACGAAATCGCGCACGAATTCCTCGCGCACATCCTCGATGTAAATCTCCTTGATGCCGAGCATCTCGGCCTTCTTGCGCGCCGGCTCGAGCTCTTCGCCCTGTCCGAGGTCGGCCGTGAAGGTGACGACTTCGGCGTTAAGCTCGGTCTGCAGCCACTTCAGGATGATCGAGGTGTCGAGACCGCCGGAATAGGCGAGGACGACTTTCTTTACGTCTTTGTGCGATGCCATGATGATGAGATCCGTTGTGCCAGGAGGGTCGCGGCCAGCCGCAAGACCCGGTATCGCCGGGCACTTTTAGCGAGATTGACGCCGGACGCAAGGGCAAGGACGTCGAGAAACCGGGTCGCTAGAGGTGGTTTCGGCGTTCCGCCCGTTTTCGCTCGAGAAACGCATCGAAGTCAAACTCGACCGGCTCGCCCGATTGCTCACCCTCGATGATCGCCGCCTCAATTGGATCACGCTCGGCCTTCTGCTGCAGCACACGCAACGCCGCATCGACGACCTCGTCCACGGAAGCGTAGTTGCCGTCCCGCAGCTGTGCGTCGATAAACTCTTCCATCTGCGCGTCGAGGCGAATGGTCTCCACCCTGCCCATGCTGGAGCTCCTAGCGGACATATTGGCGATGCACCTCTTTCAGGAATTCCTCGCCATCAAACTCTTGCGGCTCGCCTGACTGCTCGCCCTCAATGATGGCCGCCCGGATCGCCTCAATCTCGGCCTGATCGCGCAGATGCTGTAGGCCCGCATCGATGGCTTCATCGCCGAGCTGCTCTTCGATGAAATCTTTGCGATCATCGATCGTTACCGACATGACCTTGGTCATCTAGGCTCCCGCGATCCGCTTTGCCCGTGGTTTGACTTGCCCTCCGAGATTACCATATCTGGCTGCGAGCGAACAATCCCAGGCGAAAGGCCCAAGCCGTGACCGATCTCACCGACATCATCAAGCCCTCCAACGTCGCCGTCATCACCGGTGGCGCCTCGGGCATTGGCCTGGCGGCCGCCAAGCACTTCGCATCCAAGGGCATGAATGTCGTCATCGCCGATCTCGGCGCAGAGCGTCTGGCGGCAGCGGCAAAGGCGATCGCGGCCATTTCCGGCGACGACCGTATCTTGGCCGTCGAGACCGACGTCTCCGACAAGGCGGCGCTCAAGGCTCTTGAGCGGCAGGTCGTCGAGCGCTTCGGCAAGGTCCATGTGCTGATGAACAATGCCGGTATCGGCCCGGAGACGTCGATCTTCAGCGACGACAGCGGCTGGGACGCGATCCTCGGCGTCAACCTGATGGGCGTGGTCAACGGCACGCGCGCCTTCGGCCCCAATATGCTCGCCCATGGCGAGCCGGGCCTGATCATCAACACCGGCTCCAAGCAGGGCATCACCACGCCTCCCGGCAACCCGGCATATAACGTCTCGAAGGCGGGCGTGAAGGTCTTCACCGAGGCGCTGGAACACGAGCTGCGCAACACCGAGGGCGGCAAGCTTTCCGCCCACCTCCTGATCCCAG
>Ga0307405_10001183_pt1 | contig 10762 bp, 8 predicted proteins | sample 322Cmetagenome_2_FD_203311 | JGI IMG/M metagenome (GOLD analysis project Ga0307405, IMG submission 203311) | Maize rhizosphere microbial communities from greenhouse at UC Davis, California, United States - 322HYB-C-1 | ecosystem: Host-associated > Plants > Roots > Rhizosphere > Soil | place... | reverse complement strand
CGTCCGACGCCCCGCGCCCGCCGCACGCGGCGAGGAAGAGGGCGAGCAGCGGCGCGAGCCGGGCGGACGGGCGGAAGGAGGAGAGCATTTCCATCCTCCTACGCACGGACGGCGGCCCGCGTTCCGGACTGGTGGTTAACGGTCCACGGTCTTACGCCCTTCGCCAGTCCACCTGCGCACCGGCCGTGCTGTCCTCCTGGCGGGCGGCCCACTTGAAGAAGACGAAGCTCATCACGACGTAGAAGAAGAGGCCCCCGGGGATCCACATGATCAATCCCCCGAGCTGCTGGTCCTCGAGAGGAGACATGCCGAGGATGCGCGGCGCGCTCGAGTAGGCGGGGTAGAGCACGTGGTCGGCCATCGCGACGTAGATCGCGACGATGGACATCGGGAGGCTCATCAGGAACGAGTAGAGCATCTGCCCCGGGTAGGCGAGGCGCGGCAGCTCGGGGAGAGGGCTCAGGTACGGCCACCACATGATCACCGCCGAGGCCATGAACATGAGGTGCTGCGCGATGTGCACCGGGTGGTAGCGCATCGCCAGGTTGTAGACCGGCGGGAGGTGCCAGACGGCGACGACGAGGTTGAAGATCAGGAAGCAGGCGATCGGCCGCGTCAGCCGCCGGGCGACGGCGTAGACCGCCGGGCGGCGCAGCGCGGGGCGCAGCATCCCGCCGGGCACGGAGTAGACGAGCAGCGGGGGCATGACGAGGGTGAGCAGCAGGTGCTGCACCATGTGCCCGCTGAACAGGTAGTAGTCGCTGAGGTCGTGCAGCGGCCCGTTGAGCGAGACGAAGACGACGAGCAGCGCGGCGAGGAACGCCGCGCGCTGCGCCACGCTCGGCACGTCCCCGGCCGGCCCCGTGCGCGGCCGCGCCGTGCCGCCCCGCGCCGCCGCGTCGCGCTCGGCGACCCGCGCTCGCCAGAAGTACAGCGCGCCGAGCGCGGCGAGCCCGACGACGGTGCTCGGGTGCACCGTCCACCGGGTCAGCGAAAGCTGCTGGGCGGGGTGGAGGAGGGAGAGGACCAGTAGCATGGGGAGGGGAGACGAGAAGCCGACGGCGTGAGAGGTGAGACGGAATGGCGGAGGGCGTGAGCGGTGAGAGGGAGGGCACCCGTCTCACGTCTCACGCCCTTCGAGTGTCGCATCCCGTCCTGCCAGCCGCCTACGACGGTCGGCGCCTCACGTCAGGAGCCCGAGCCGGAGGGCCATCTTGCCGAAGAGGAAGAGGAGGATGATGAGCGTCGTCGCGGCGATGACGAAGGGGCCGGCGAAGAGGGCGCGGAAGATCTTGTGGTCGTACTTGAGGTGCATGTAGAACAGGACCACGGTGGCGAACTTCACCGCCGACATGATGAGCAGCAAGGGGACGAACGCCCGCGAGGCGACGAACGACGGGATGTAGTAGGCCCACACCTCGAGGACCGTGATCGCCGTCAGGATGACGCCGACGATGAGATACGTCTTCGCCGTCGGGTGGTGGGCGTGGGCGGCGGCGTCGTGCGCCGCGGCGGCGGGCGCCGCGTGGTCCGAGTGCTGAGCCATGTCCGTCGTCCTTACTGAATCAGGTAGACCAGCGTGAAGATCGCGATCCAGACCACGTCCACGAAGTGCCAGTAGAGGGCCGCGAGGTCCACGTTGAGCGCGTCCTCGGGCATCAGGCCGCGCCTGTAGTCGATCGCGAGCAGCATGCACAGCCAGATGACGCCGGCCGTCACGTGCGCGCCGTGGAAGCCCGTGAGCGTGAAGAAGGTCGAGCCGAAGAGGTTCGTGCGGATCGTCAGCCCTTCGTGCACGAACGAGGTGAACTCGTAGGCCTGGAACATCAGGAATCCGAGGCCGAGCACGATCACCATCCACAGCCAGAGCTTCGAGCTGCCGAGCACGCGCTCGCCCGTCGTGCGCTTGGGCAGGCGCTTGTTGACGACGGCGTTGTGCGCGAGCACCATCGCCAGCGACGACATGAGCAGGAAGAACGTGGACGCCGACGTGACCGGGATGTTGAGGATCGCGTTGTATGACTGCCCGGTCTGCGGGTTCGTCCACGTCTCGTGCGGGTAGGGCCCGACGACCGACCGCCCCTTGTAGATCAGATAGGTCGAGATGAGCGAGATGAAGAGCATGCACTCCGAGCCGATGAAGGCCCAGATGCCGACCTTCCGGCTGTCGAGTCCGGTCGAGGTGTAGTGATGCCCGGCCACGTCGGACTGGGGCGCGGACGTCATTGTCGTTTCCAAGGGGAGCTATCTCCGGAAGTGTCGTGCGGGTGCTGGCGGTCGGTGCGCCGGGCGGTTGCTGGCTATTGGTTGCTAGTTACCGGTAGCACCGTCGAGAAGCTTTCCGCGCGAGGGCCGTTACTAGCGACCAGCAACTAGCGACCAGCGACCGCCCTCGCGAGCGTGGCTAGTGTACCTCGTGCTCTTCCAGGGGACTCGTCAGCCACGCGACGAGGGTCGTCACGAGCAGGAGCGCGCCGCCGAGGACGAGGGTGAAGAAGAGGGCCTTCTTCTCGAGGTGGATGAAGAGCAGCCCCGAGATCATGATCGTCATGGCGAGCGCGGCGAGGGCCGGCTTGGCGGTGTTCGACGGCATCGGGATGCCGAGCTCGCGCGCTGTGTAGCGCTCGGTCTCGATCTGCATCGAGCCCTGCGACGGGACCTTGCTGCTGCCGATCGGGTTGACGTGGGGGCGGGCGCCCGTGTCCTTGCCGCCGGCGTCCACCTCGAGCTCGCGGTCGCCCTGCTTGCTGTGCGGGATGTCCGCCGTCAGCTCGGGGTGGGTGAGGTCCCACAGCGGGTAGCGCGACGTGACGTACGGCAGGCGGGCGAAGTTGTACTCGGGCGGCGGCGAGGGGATCGACCACTCGAGCGTCGGGGCGTCCCACGGGTTGTTGCCGGCGACCGGGCCCGACTTCCGCGACTTGAAGAAGTTCCAGACGAAGACGAGGGTGCCGAGGACGAGGATCACGGTGCCGGCCGTGGACCACCAGTTGAAGCTGTCGTAGCCCTGGCCGGCGTCGTACGTGTAGATGCGGCGCGGCATGCCGAGCATGCCGGCGAAGTGCATCGGGAAGAAGGTGATGTTCATCCCGATGAAGTAGCTCCAGAAGTGGACGTTGCCGAGCCGCTCGTCGAGCATGCGGCCGAACATCTTCGGGAAGTAGTGGTAGAGCCCCGCCATGATCCCGAAGATGGACCCGCCGAAGAGCACGTAGTGGAAGTGCGCGACGATGAAGTAGGTGTCGGTCTGCTGGAGGTCGGCGGGCGGGGACGAGTGCATGACCCCGGAGATGCCGCCGATGATGAAGAGGCTGACGAGGCCGGTCGCGAACTTCATCGCCGTCGTGAAGCGGACCGCGCCGCCGTGCATCGTGGAGATCCAGTTGAAGATCTTCACGCCGGTCGGGATGGCGATCAGCATCGTCGTGAGGCTGAACATCGTGTCGCCGATCGGCCCCATGCCGACGGCGAACATGTGGTGGGCCCAGACGCCGAAGCCGAGGAAGCCGATGAGGATCGTCGCGTAGACCATCACCGGGTAGCCGAAGACCGGCTTCCGGGAGAAGGTCGGGATGACCTCCGAGATCAGCCCGAAGGCGGGGAGGATGAGGATGTAGACCTCGGGGTGCCCGAAGATCCAGAACAGGTGCTGCCAGAGGAGCGGGTCGCCGCCGGCCGCCGTCGTGTAGAAGTTGGTGCCGAAGAAGCGGTCGAACTGGAGGAAGACGAGGGCGATCGTGATCACCGGGAAGGCGAGCATGATCAGGAACTGCGTGACGAACGCGTTCCAGGTGAACAGCGGCATGCGCATCAGGTTCATCCCCGGCGCGCGCATGTTGATGATCGTCGTGATGAAGTTGAACGACGCGGCGAGGGTCGAGACGCCGAGGATCTGGAGGCCGAGGACCCAGAAGTCGATGTTGATGCCGGGCGAGTACTGGCGCGTCGTGAGCGGCGTGTAGCCGAACCAGCCGCCGTCGGGCGCGGCGTGGAAGAGGATCGGCAGCGTGATGAAGATGCCGCCGAACAGGTAGACCCAGTAGCTGAACGCGTTGAGCCGCGGGAAGGCGACGTCGCGGGCGCCGATCTGGAGCGGGATCAGGTAGTTGAAGAAGATCGCCGAGAGCGGCATGATGGCGAGGAACACCATCGTCGTCCCGTGCATCGTGAAGAGCTGGTTGTACGTCTCCGCCGAGACGACGTTCATGTTCGGCCCGCGGAGCTGCCAGCGCATGATGAACGCCTCCGCGCCCCCCCAGATGAAGAAGAAGAGGGAGGTGTAGAGGTACAGGATGCCGATGCGCTTGTGGTCCGTCGTCCCGACCCAGCTCCAGAAGCCGGAGCGCTCGTCCGCCTTCGCGGGCGCGTAGATGGGGGCTGCGGCGGTGGTTGCCATGCGGTGGAGATCTCCGGAGAGCAGTTACTCGTTACTAGTGACTAGTCACTAGTGACGGCTTACTTCAGGGACTGCAGGTAGGCGACGACGTCGGCGATCTGCTGGTCGTCGAGGCCGCCGGGCGCCCGCTGCTTGGTCGTCGGGTCGATCTGCCCCTTGCCGAGCGTCGGCATGACGCTTCCCGGCTTCATGAGGCGGGAGTTCTTGATCCAGCGCGCCATGTGGCGCGGGTCGTTCGGGTACTGCGCGCCGGCGATCGTGTAGCGCGAGCCGATGTGGGTCAGGTTGGGCCCGATCCGCCCCATCGCGACGGGGTTGCCGGCGATCGCGTGGCAGCCCACGCATCCGCCGATGAGGAACGCCGTCTGGCCGCGCGCCGGGTCGCCCTTGAGGGCGTCGTTGAACGCGATCTCGGCCGGGAGCGGCGTGTTCGGCACGTTGTACTTCTGCAGCCGCTCGCGCGGGAAGGCGTAGGCCGACGGCTGGGCCGGCGTGCGCGCCCCGGTCTGGCCGGCGGCCGCCGCGCCGAGCGGGTTGTCGCGCGTCTCGCCGGTGCCGGGCTGCGGGACGTCCTGCTGCGTGCCGCGCACGGGGGGCGCGGGCGTCGCGCCGCGGGCCGGGCCGCCCGGCGGCTGCTGCTGCCGGCTCGGCGTGGCGACGACTGCTGCGGCCGTCGCGAGGGCGACCTCGCCGCCGCTCGTCGTCGGCCGGTTCGCGGCGCCCGGTGCCGCCCCCGGCGCCGCCGGGGGCGTGGCGCCGAAGGCGGCCGGCGTCAGCTGGTGCGCGGTCCAGGCGGCGAAGTCGTCGGGGGAGACGGTGAAGACGCGGAACTTCATGTTCGCGTGGCTCGCCCCGCAGTACTCGTTGCAACTCCCGTTGAGTGGCGTGCCGCCGTCCGCGGCGAGCGAGTCGTGCACCGTGAACCAGAGGTAGTTCGTGTGGTTCGCGACGAGGTCGCGCTTGCCGCCCAGGCGCGGGATCCAGAAGGAGTGGATGACGTCGGCCGTCTTGAGCGCGAAGTTCACCGTCCGCCCGACCGGCAGGTAGAGCTCATTGGCCGTCGTCAGGGTGTCGAGCGTGCCGCGGGCGTTGCGCGTCGTGTACTGCGGGTAGCGGAACTCCCACCACCACTGGTGGCCGACGACCTCCACCTGGAGCGCGCTCGCGACCGCCTTCGCCTGCGTCCGGAAGATCGTGCGCACCGTCGGCACGGCGATGAAGAGCAGGATGACCGCCGGGATCGCCGTCCAGAGGATCTCGAGCGTCGTGTTGCCGTGGACGTGCTTCGGCGCGCGCTGCCCGGGCCGGCTCCGGAAGCGGATCACCGTGTAGATGAGCAGCCCCTCGACGAGCACGAAGACGAGCGTGCCGAGGAAGAGCAGCTTGTCCCACAGCACGTCGATCGCCTGGTTGAACTCGGTCGTGTGGTGGAACGTCGAGTTCGGGTACGTGTCGCGCGTGCACGCGGCGAGCGCGAGGGTCAGCGCGGCCGTCAGCGCAGCGGGGGCCAGCCGGCGGCGCGGGCGGTGATTCCTGGGCATGCCAAGTCCTGGTTACCGGCGTAGTAGCGCGCCGACGTCGCGGCGCCTCGGGGTCTGGGCGGAGCACCGGCAACCTAACCGGCGCGCTCCGACGAATGCAAGCGAGTTTCCCGCGTCGGCGCGCACGCCGCGCGCGGGCGTCGCCGCATCGCGTCGCGCCTCGCGCCGCGAGCGGCGGCGCACGCCGCCGACGGACGCCGCCGGCGCGGCGCACGGCGTGCGCGCGGCGCCGACGCCGCGACACGCGGGCGGGCGGGACTCGTTGGGGGCGCAGCGAATTACGGGCCAGCGCGCGCGCGGCGGCGCGAGCGGCGCGCCGCGTCGGGGATCACCCGACGGCGCGCGGGCGACTAGGCGGCCGGCGCGGCCGGCGTCCCCTCGCCGTCGTCGTCCACCGTGTGCTTCTCCTTCACCTTCGTCGCGGCGATGTCCAGCGCCGTACGGATGTGCGCGATCCCCTCGCGCAGCGCGCGCAACTTGAGCTGCTCGTTGCCGCCGCGCGTCGCGACGAGGAGGAGCGCCGTCACCTGGTCGGCGATCATCCCGAACTGCCCCTTGAGCTGCCCGACGAGCGGCGTCCCGGCGCGGCGGATCTGCGAGCCGTAGAGCTGCGTCGGCTCCCCCGACCGCACGGCGACCGCCATCCGCTCGACGAGCCCGTGCAGCCGCTGGAGGACCACGGTCGCGTCGTCGATCGTGCTCATCTTCGCCGCGCCGGCGCCGTCGAGTTTTGAAGCCATGGGAGAGTGGGGAGTCGGGAGTGGGGAGTGGGTCATTCGATAGACGCCAGAGTGGAGGCCCTGTCACTCCGACTCCCTACTCCCCGCTTCCTTACTTCACTCGCTCGAGCCTCCCCGTCGGCACCTGCGCCACTCGCCCGGCGCGCGACTGCGGAGCGCCGTCGAGCGCGATCACGTCCACCGAGAAGCCGTGCTCCCCGTCGAGCAGCGCCGCGCCCACGCCGTAGGCGTCCACCGGCACCCCGTCCTCCTCGAAGGCGCGGATCTTCGCCACCGAGAATCCGCCCGAGGCGAGGATCCGCACGTCCCCCAGCCCCTCGGCGTCGAGCGCGTTGCGTACGTTCCAGACGAGCGGCGCGTTCACCCCCGCCGGCGGGAAGGAGCCCATCTCGGTGAGGATGGAGTGGTCCACCATGTGCTCGGACGTCGCCAGCTGCACCCCCCAGAGCCGCGCCTCCAGCCCCGCCTCGTCGAGCGCCCGCGCCACCTCGAGCGCCGTGCGCGGCGAGTCGTTCTCGTAGTCCACCGGGACGACGACCTGCGTCTCGGCCTCCGTCCCCTCGGCGAAGCGACGCGCCGCCTCGGCCGTGTTCCCGCCGTAGGCCGCGATCAGCGAGTGCGGCATGACCGCCGCCGCCGGCCCACCGCGCCCGCTCAGCCGCAGCGTACCGTGCACCGGGGCGAGCGCCCCGCCGACCGCCGCCGCGTAGGCGTCGCCGGCGTGCACAAGCCAGTGGTCGTGCCGCGCCGGAAAGACCGCCACCGGCTTCGGGCGCGCCGCCTCGATCAGCCGGCGGGCGTTCGTGCAGACGCGCGTCCGCCGCGCCAGCACGCCGACGCCGAGCAGCGCGAGGTGCGCCACCTCGGCGTGCGCCCCCTCGATCGTCATCGCGACGTCGCCCGCCTCGATCCGGTCGCCGTCGAACAGCGCGTGCACGAGGAGGGCGCCCCAGTCGCGCGTCCCGACCTTGAGCAGCGCCACCACCTCGTCCACGCCGCACACCCACCCGCTGCGCTCCGAGGCGATCTGCACCGTCACCCGCGGCGCCCGCCCCTCCGCCGAGAGGATCCCCTGCGCCACCGCCACCGCCCCGTCAGCCTCCGCCGCCACCTGCACCTGGTCGGCGGCGATGCGGAACGTGGAAGGATCGAGGCGCTTCCTTCTACGCGGAGGCATGCGTCAGCGTGGGGTTTGGAAAGAGCGAAAGCAGAAAGACTGAGTGGCGCAGCGTTGCGTCGCACAGTCCCTCTTCTTTCGCCCGTGCCACCGGCGAGACGCGCGCTCCCGGCTCACTCCACCACCCGCGGCGCCGTCATCGCTCGTGGGTTGAGCAGCCGGTCGAGCTCCTCGCGCGTGAGGAGCTTGCGCTCCATCACGAGCTCGTAGACGCCGCGCCCCGACTCGAGCGCCTCCTTCGCGATCTCGGTGGACGTCTCGTAGCCGAGCACGGGGACGAGGGCGGTGACGATGCCGATCGAGTTCTCGACGAACCAGCGCATGCGGTCCGGGTTCGCCGTGATGCCGACGACACACCGCGTACGCAGCACGCCGCACGCGTTGCGCAGCGCGCCGATCCCGCCGAGCAGCCGGTAGGCGATGATCGGCTCGAAGACGTTGAGCTGGAGCTGCCCCGCCTCGGCGGCGAGCGTCACCGTCACGTCGCCGCCGATGACGTCGAAGCAGACCTGGTTGACGACCTCGGGGATGACGGGGTTCACCTTCCCCGGCATGATCGAGGAGCCGGGCTGCATCGGCGGCAGGTTGATCTCGCCGAGGCCGGCCCGCGGCCCCGAGGAGAGGAGGCGCAGGTCGTTGCAGATCTTCGAGAGCTTCACCGCCGTCCGCTTGAGGACCCCCGAGAGCAGCACGAAGGCGCCGGTGTCCACCGTCGCCTCGATGAGGTCGGGGGCGGTGATCAGCTCGAGCCCCGTGACCCGCGACAGCTGGCGCCGGACGAGCTCCGCGTAGCCCGGCGGGGCGTTGATGCCCGTGCCGATCGCCGTCGCCCCCATGTTGATCTCCCGGATCAGCGCCTGCGCCTCACCCAGACGGTCCACGTCCTCGAGCAGCGTGTGGGCGAACGCCGCGAACTCCTGGCCGAGCGTCATCGGCACGGCGTCCTGGAGCTGCGTGCGCCCCATCTTGATGTGCTCCGAGAATTCGCGCGCCTTGGCGAGGAAGGCATCGCACAGCTCGCGGATCGCCGTCTGCAGCCCGCTGATGCTCGTGTGGAGCGCCAGCTTCACCGCCGTCGGGTAGACGTCGTTCGTGGACTGGCTGAGGTTGACGTGGTTGTTCGGGTGGACGTAGTGGTAGTCGCCGCGCGGGTGGCCGAGCATCTCGAGGGCGCGGTTGGCGATCACCTCGTTGGCGTTCATGTTCGTGGACGTCCCCGCCCCGCCCTGCACCATGTCCACGAGGAAGTGCTCGTGGTGGCGGCCGGACCGGATCTCGCGCGCCGCGCGCACGATGACGTCGGCGACGTCGGCGGCGAGGAGCCCGAGCTCGGCGTTGGCGAGGGCGGCCGCCTCTTTCACCGCGGCGAGGGCGTCCACGAGCGCCGGGAACTCGCGCAGCGGGACGCCGGAGATCGGGAAGTTCTCGAGCGCGCGCAGCGTCTGGACCCCGTACAGCGCGTCGTCGGAGACCTCACGCTCGCCGAGCAGGTCGTGTTCGACGCGCGTCCTCCCGCCGCCGAAGCCGAGCCGGCGCCCGCGGCCGACGATCGTCGCGTCGGTCGCCTGCAGGCGGCGCGAGATCGAGCGGGCCGCGCGAGCGACGAGGGCAGCGTAGAGCGTTGGCCGCTCACGCACCAGCACCTCGAGATGGCGCGCGTCGAGGATGAGTGCCGTCGTCGGCTCGAGCGCCCGCGCCGTCGTACCGTGGGGCGAGTCGTCGAGCAGCAGCCCCTCCCCCACCGCCTCCCCCTCGCCGAGCGTGGACAGTCGCACGGGCGCGACGGCGGCGTGCTTCTCGATCGCGACGCTTCCCGAGAGCAGAAAGGCGATACGCGACCGGGCCTTCCCCTCCTCGAAGAGGCGCTCGTCCACCCCGAACTCGACCGGCGCGACGCAGGTACCGAGGTAGTGGAAGTCACTGTCGGTCAGCCCTTCGAGGAAGCTCACGCCGCGCAGCTGGGCGCGGATCTGCTGGGGCTTCAGGGTCGTCGTCATGGCACGGGGAAGGTACTCGCCGCACGGGGTGTGGGGAGTGGGGAGCGGGGTGTGGAGGAACTGCGAAGTGCCTGAGAGGTGAGACGGCTCGGGCCGATCTTACCTCGCACGCCTTTCGCTCCACACCCGACACCCGACACCCACCCGCCCGCTATAGCCTCCTCGTCCCCTCTCCTCTAGCTTGGCCGCATGGCCTCCGACATCAGCGCCCAGCTCCAGGCCACGATCGGCGAGGGCTACACCCTCGAGCGTGAGCTCGGCGGCGGGGGCATGTCGCGCGTCTTCGTGGCCCGCGACAACGCCCTTGGGCGGCGCGTCGTCATCAAGGTCCTGCCGCACGAGCTCGCCGCGGCGGTGAGCGCCGACCGCTTCCGGCGAGAGATCCACCTCGCGGCGCAACTGCAGCACCCGCACATCGTTCCGCTCCTTTCGGCGGGCGCGGCGGGCGACCTCCTCTACTATACGATGCCGTTCGTCGAGGGGAGCTCGCTGCGCGCCCGCCTGGCCCGCGACGGGGCGCTGCCGGCGGCCGGGGGGGTGCGCCTGGTGCGCGACGTCGCCGACGCCCTCGACTACGCCCACCGGCGGGGCGTCGTTCACCGTGACATCAAGCCGGACAACGTCCTCCTCTCCGAGGGACACGCCCTCGTCACCGACTTCGGGATCGCCAAGGCGCTCAGCGCGACGCCCGCGGCCACCGGCGCCTCGGGGAGCCACGGCACCTACGGCGCGCTCACGGGACTCGGCGTCTCGATCGGGACGCCCGCCTACATGGCCCCCGAGCAGGGGGTCGCCGACCCGGCGACCGACCACCGGGCGGACATCTACTCGCTGGGCGCGGTCGCCTACGAGGTCCTCGCCGGCGCCCCGCCGTTCGGTGACGGGCGCACGGCGCACCAGCTCCTCGTCGC
>Ga0307405_10001182_pt1 | contig 10763 bp, 8 predicted proteins | sample 322Cmetagenome_2_FD_203311 | JGI IMG/M metagenome (GOLD analysis project Ga0307405, IMG submission 203311) | Maize rhizosphere microbial communities from greenhouse at UC Davis, California, United States - 322HYB-C-1 | ecosystem: Host-associated > Plants > Roots > Rhizosphere > Soil | place... | reverse complement strand
CCAGGCCCTGAAGGCGCAGATCCTGCCGCTGGCCACGTTCGTGACGCCGAACCACTTCGAGGCGGAGTCGCTGTCCGGGCTGGAGATCGCCGACGTCGAATCCCTCAAGGCAGCCGCCGTCCGCATCCACGAGCTCAGCGGCGCGGCAGTGCTGGCCAAGGGCGGGGTGCGGCTGGACGGTCCTGACGCCGTCGACGTCTTCTATGACGGCCACACGCTGGAGGTCCTGAGCGCGCCGAAGGTGGGCGATGTGGCCGTGTCCGGTGCCGGCTGCTCGCTGGCCGCCGCCGTCACCGCAGAACTGGCCAAGGGCTCGTCCCCGCTGGAAGCCGCCCGCGCCGCGAAGGAATTCGTGACCGCCGGAATCCAGAACCGCGTGGCGTCCGGGGCGCCGTTTGACGCCCTCTGGCAGGGCGGCCCGCGCTAACCACCGCACACGGGGCCCGGGGCACGCCCGGTCACGAACGCGGGTCCGCCACCTTGCCCATAAAGAGCGGCAGCCCCGTCCCGCTGTGGACGATCTGGTAGTGGAACGGCCGGTCGAAGGCGATCGAGATGGCGGGCTCGGGCGGCGCACTGACCGCACGTCCGTTCAGCTGCGTGACGGCCGCCGCCACGGTCCCCTTCTCCGCCACCGTGATGTTTGCGGCCTGGGCGGCCTGCGTCAGCTTCAGCCCCGGCTGGATCGCGTCGAAGTCCGTTTCCGTGGTGAGCGTGCGGGACAGGCCCATGGCTTCCATGACCTTCCGCAGGTCGAAGCTGCTCTTGTGGTCCCAGCGGGGCAGCGTGATGCGGACGGGTTGGACCGATGCGGACTCCAGCGCCGCGCCGATCCGGGCCAGCTGATCCGCGGACAGTGTGGCGGGGGCGCCGGGCGCCGGCAGTACCAGGCGCATCACGGCTCCTTCCGCATAGGGAAGGTCCACCGCCCGCCACCCCTCCCCCTCGGCGTACTTCGCTCCCCCTGCCTGGCTCATGGTCGGGACACTCGCCACATCGCCGCTTCCGGTGGTGAATGGCCGGTCCGTGGTGTCGGCAGGGTCGAAGGGGGTGTTCCAGGCGGCGGCGAAATAGAGCGCGTTGAGGAGGCTGAAGGTGTTCCTGGTATCGAACTTGGCCGGGGCTTTCGTGATGCGCCCGCCCGTGTTCCGGTCCACCCACGCGTCGATGGCGGGTTCCGCGGCGGCCCGGTCACGGAAATCCACCAGGTGGACGCCTGCGCCGTAGTGCCGTGCCAGGCCGGCCAGGTAGCCCTCGCCCACCGGGGTGTTCCTGTCCAGGAAGAGTCCGTTGGCCAGGTGGATGACGGGCTTCCGTGGCGGGTTGTCCTCGTCGACGGCGCCGGGGTCGCCGTCGTACTTTTCGACGGCAGCGAGCATTGCGTTCGCCGCCTCATCGCGGGTGGTTCCGGGAAGGGCGAGGACGCGGTCAAGTTCCGCGGCCGCCCCGCCGCCCGCTCCGGACCGCAGCATCAGCAGCGCTGTCAGCAGGCTTCCGGGTGATGCGACGACGTTGCCGGCGGCGCCGTCCCCGCCGTCGGCGAGGAGGGCCGCACCCAGCGTGTACGCGGAGCTGCGCAGGGCATCGATTTCAGCCGGATAGGCGTCCGCATCCAGCGAGACCCGCTCCACCCCCGGCGCCGTCACCAGCTCCGGGGGCGCGGCCGCGCAGGCGGGAAGCACTGCCACAAGGCCGAGCATTGCCAGCACCGCGCGCCGTGGAACGTTCATCTCTTCCCCTGTGATTCCCCGGCAGGCAGGGCCGCCGCCGTACCGCCATCCAAGGACCGGATGGTTCCAGTGAAGCAGCGGGCCGGCCGCCGGGCGATGCCGGAAGGGTTACGGTTTGCGGTCGTTTCGGTCACACCGCCGACGGCGGCACGCGGCGCCGGCGTCGAACCCCACCGGCGCCGCCGCCCTGCCTGGCGCTTGGCACCTTGCCTAGCGGTTGGCACTTGGCCTAGCGGTTGGCACCTGCCAGGGTGCCGGCGTCGTCCGTCTTGGACGCTGCCCAGGCGTCGCCCTGTTCCCTGTCCAGGTGCGTGGCCTTCTTGTTCTTGAGCGCGAAGATGTAGACGACCAGCGAAATGGCGATGGCGGCGGTGACATAGGTGAAGAAGAGCTCAACCTGGCCCGCCTTCTGCAACGCCGCGCCAATCAGCGGGACGGTGCCGCCAAAGAGCGAGTTGGCGATCGCGTAGCCCAGGCCCACGCCCAACGCACGGATGGAGGCCGGGAACAGTTCTGCCTTCACCAGGGCGTTGATGGAGGTGTAGCCGCCCACGATCAGCAGTCCGCCCATCATCAGCAGGAATGCCGTGAAGGGGTCCTTGGTGCCGGAGAGCGTGGAGAGCAGCGGCCAGGTGAACAGGACGCCGGTGACGCCGAACCAGACGAGCAGCGGCTTGCGTCCGATCTTGTCCGAGATCAGGCCGTAGACGGGCTGCAGCAGCATGAAGATGAACAGTGCCCAGAAGTTGATCACCGAGGTGTCGGTCTTGGCGATGCCGGACGTATCGTTCATGAACTTCAGGATGAAGTTGGTGTAGGTGTAGAACGCCACGGTGCCGCCCAGGGTGACGCCGATGCAGACCAGCAGCGGCCGCCAGTGGCTGGTGAACAGCAGCTTCAGGGTTCCCGGCTGGGCTTCGCCCGCAGCCTGGACGTGGGCCGCGCGGATCTGGTCCGCGGAGACGGTTTCCTCCATGGACCGGCGGAGCCAGAGAACCACCAGGGCCGCCACGCCGCCGAGCGCGAACGGGATGCGCCATGCCCACTCGTTGAGCGCGTCGCCGCCCAGGGTGTTTTGCAGGATCACCAGGACCAGCAGGGCCAGCATCTGGCCGCCCACCAGGGTCACGTACTGGAAGCTGGAGAAGAAGCCGCGGCGGCGCGATGTGGCGGCCTCGGACATGTAGGTGGCGCTGGTGCCGTACTCGCCGCCCACCGAGAAGCCCTGCAGCAGGCGGACCAGCACCAGCAGCACCATGGCCCAGATGCCGATCACGTCCTGGGTGGGCAGCACGGCGATGGCGAACGAGCCCGCGGACATCAGTGTCACGCTGAGGGTCAGGGCTGCCTTGCGGCCGTTGCGGTCGGCGTACCGGCCGAAGAACCAGGCACCGATGGGCCGCATGAGGAACGACGTCGAGAAGACAGCCATTGCCTCCAGCCCGGCCTGCAGATCGTCCTTGGAGTTGAAGAAGTGGGCCTGGAAGTAGGCTGCGAAGACGGTGTAGACGTAGAGGTCGTACCACTCCACCAGGTTGCCGGCGGAGCCTTTGAGGATGTTGCCAACGGCCCGGCGGGTATGGGCTGCTTCGGTGAGGGGTGCCCCGGGGTGGGCCGCACTGTTCGGCGGCGCTGCTTGTTCGGTGCTCATCAGTGAACCTTCCTTGCGTGAACAGTCATCCGAAAGCGCGGAGGACCCCCACCAAACTATGGGTGACGCACGGCACAACCAACGCGGCGGGCGCTTTCCTAACACTTCCTTAGGATTCAGGCCCGCCGGGGAAAAAATATCCGCCAGAAGGTAGTCTCCAAAGGCGGGGGACGGCTCATCCCCGGCTCAAGGACAAGGAAGATGGCAATGGACGTGCTGATCGTCGAGGACGACGACGCCATGGCCGGCGCCCTCACGGCCGGCGTGGCGACGGCGGGCCTGAAGGCGACCAGGGTGTCGCGTGGCGCGGACGCCCTGCTGGCCCACCGGGATTTCCACGTGATCCTCCTGGACCTGGGCCTTCCGGACATGGACGGGCTCGAGGTACTGCGGAAGCTCCGCCAGGTCACCGACTGCCCCATCCTGATCCTGACAGCGCGCGACGACGAACGCAGCGTGGTGCTGGGCCTTCGCTCAGGCGCTGACGACTACCTGGTCAAACCGGTCAAACTCGTGGAACTGCTGGCACGGATCGAAGCGGTGACCAGGCGCATGCGGCGCGGCAGCGGAAGCACCCCGCACACCATCATCCTGGATGACCTGGAGATCGACCTGGACCGGCGGACCGCGGCCAAGGACGGGTCCCTGCTGCCGCTGACGGCCACCGAATTCGGCCTGCTGGCCCTCCTCGCCCGAAATGCTGGATCGGTGGTCACCCGGGAGCAGATCCTGGATGCCCTGTGGGGTGACGCGTTCCTGGCTTCCTCGCGGTCTCTCGATGTCCACCTCACCGGGCTCCGCGCCAAGCTGCAGAAACCCGGATTCATCATCAACGTCCGAGGCGTCGGTTACCGGGTGGAAGCGGAGGGCCGGTGAGGCTGCGGGTTCTCGGCGTCCTCAGCGTGCTGTGCCTGCTGGTGGTCTTCCTGGTCTCCGGCACCATCCTGGGATCCGCCGCCCGCGAACTCACGCAGGAAGTCCAGATCAACAGGGCCGCATCCCTGAACCGGCTGGCCCAGGTGGCTTTCGATGCTGCCGCCGACGGGGACACTGTGCGGCTCCAGCGCGAGATGGACACCTACTCCGGCCTTTACGGGGAGGGGGTCGTGGTGCGGCTGCAGCAGGGAATCCTGGCGTCAGGCGGCCTGGAGGGCGACCGGCCCGATGTGCGGGACGCACTGTCCCGGGCCGGACTCAACGTCACGGACACTGCCCTTGCCCCGCTGCAGCCCTTCGGGTCCGGCTCTGAACTGATCTTCCGGCCGTTCGGCAGCGCCAGCCAGGTCCTGGGCGGGGTGGTCCTGGACGTCCACCTGGACACGGCGCGCCAGAAGCTTCGCGAGCGCTGGCTCCTGGTGGGCGCTGCCGCCGTCGCGCTGGCTGCGGTCCTCCTGCTCGCCGCCGCCCGGGTCACCTCCTGGGTGCTGCGGCCTGTCCTCCGGCTGAACTCGGCCGTGACCGAGCTGGCACGGACGGGACGTGCGGGCCGCCTGCCGGAGGATGGTCCGCCCGAACTGCGGGAACTGAGCCGGTCCTTCGGCGCCATGGCGCGCACGGTGGGCGCCAGCATCGAGTCGCAACGCCAGCTGATTGCGGACACCTCGCATCAGTTGCGGAATCCCATCGGGGCGCTGCGGCTGCGGCTGGATGTGCTGCAGCTCGAGCTCCAGACCACCCGCGAGCGCGAAGCCGCGGAGAATGTGATGGCGGAGCTGGAGCGGGTGGAGGACATCCTGGACGGGGTGCTGAAGCTGGCGGCCGCGGAACACCGGGCTTCCGAGGATTCGGCGCGGCCCTTCAGCGGTGGTTCCCGGCCCGCCGCGCAGCCGGCCGACCCGTTCCCGGTCCTGCAGGGGGAAGTCGAGCGTGCCGCTCCTGCCGCAGGGCGTGCCGGTTGCCGGCTGCTCCTGGCCGAGGCGCCCGTGCCGCCGGCGGAGGTCGCCTGCCACCCGGCGGAACTGGGCCAGATGGTGGGGGAACTCCTTGCCAACGCCATCAAGTACGCCCCCGGGGCCACTGTTACCGCAGCTGTCCGCCGGCATCAGGACACGGTCCTGGTCGAAATTTCCGACGACGGGCCGGGCCTTTCGGAGCAGGAACGAACCAATGCCGCGACGAGGTTCTGGCGCGCGCCACGCCATGCCCCGGTGCCCGGGACGGGGTTGGGGATGACCATTGTGGGCGAACTCGCCGCAGCCAACGGCGGCCGGCTGGTGCTGGCCGAGGCTGCGCCCCACGGCCTGTCCGCCCGGCTGGAATTCCCTGCCGCTCCTTCGGTTGCTGACCGACCGGTTTCCGGCGCGGAAAGAGGGCTGGCCGATGGGTGACAGCATTCCCGCGCTGGTTCCTACCCGGCGGGCGCTTTTTAGGACCGTCCTGGCAGCGGCGGCGGCCGCCGGACTGCCTACAGCCCTGACCGCCTGCACCGGGCAGCGTCCCGGGCTGCTGACCGTGGCCGGCGGCGAGCCGGGCGGGTTCTACCTTGAGTTCTCCACCCTCCTGGCGGCGTCCCTGGAGCGCCACGGCGTGGCGGACAGGGCCGAGGCGGTGGCCACCGGTGGCAGCCTGGACAACCTGGCCGAGCTCCGTGGCGGCAGGGCCACGTTCGCGGTTGCTCTTGCCGATGCGGCAGCCGCAGCCCCGGAACCCGGCACGGAGGCGGTACCGCTGGCGGCCCTGGGCAAGGTCTACGAGAACTACGTCCACTGTGTGGTGCGCCGGGACAGCGGAATCGTGGACCTGTCCCAGCTGGCCGGCCGGACCGTGGCTGTCGGGCAGCCGGGATCCGGAACGTCCCTGACCACCCCGCGGATCCTTGCGGCAGCAGGCCTGGACGCCCGGACGGCGGGTGGCGCAACCGCGGACGGGACGGTCGCCGTCGTAAGCCTTGGCCTGAACGACGGCCTGGCCGCCCTGAAGGCGGGCACAGTTGATGCCCTGTTCTGGTCCGGCGGCGTGCCCACCGCCGCCGTTGCCGCCGCCCAGCAGGAGGTGCCGCTGGCACTGCTGGACCTGTCGGCGCTGCTGCCAGAGCTGCGCAAGCGGCACGGGGCGCAGTATGACCGCGTACTCATTCCAGACGGCAGCTATCCCGGCGTGCCAGCGGTCTGGACGGTCGGCGCCGCGAACCTGCTGCTGTGCCGGGCGGACCTGGACGCCGCCACCGTGGAACGGACCGTCCAGCTGCTGGTGCATCACGCCGGTGAACTGATTCCGCAATCCAGCCTGGGCGTCCAGTTCCTCAGCCCGGAAACCCTGATCAACACGGCCGGCATCCCGCTCCATCCGGCCGCGGCCGACGCCTACCGGAAGCTGCACGGCTGAACCAAACGCCCCATCACCTATGGCTGGTCTCCCTCAAACGCCCGCTCACCTACGGCGGCTCCGGCGCGGACGCCCGCTCACTTTCTTCAGGATAGCGAGCGGGCGTTCCCGGGCTTCCCGCCAGATTTGCGCAGGCGTTCGGCTCAGAGTCAGGGGTCTTATCCACATACGTGCTTCCGGCCTCGCAGGCCGGGACGCTTTCTCCCTACTGTTTGGTTATCCCGAACAGTGAGCAAAGCGAGGAGCAAGGTGGGAAGGAACCAACGCCGACGGGCGGCACGAACGAAGTCCATGCGGAACCGGCATGGAGGCTCCTCCATAGCCGCCATCCCAAGAGTGGCTATCCCCCCATCCGCAAACGTTCGCGAGTTGGAGGCGCTAACTCCGGCCTTCATGAGCTGGTATGTCCAGCACCCATTCAGCACCGATGCGGACGAGGTGCTGGCGGGCCTGAAGCTCTTCTTCCGCTTCTACCCGGAGATTGGTGAAAACCGTTCCATCGCTGCCCTCGACCCGGCCGAGGTGGCAGCAAGACTGGCGTCCCTCATCATCCATACCGTCCACGAAGGCGTCATCGCCACCTACTCGCTTATGCAATTTATGCGCTTCCTTGAGGATTCCGGCCTGTGGTCCGGCAACCCGGAGTCGTACCGGGCAGTGACCGGCGTCCTAACCGACATCATCTGCCTGGACATGCGCGCGCGAGTCAGCGGCGGCACAGAGACGGCTGCCATGGTCACGGCTGCCCCTGCCGACTAGGTCAGTTGCGCGAGTGGGCCTGCAGGAAGCTGTACACCTCTGTCTCGTCCACGCCGGGGAAAGCTCCGGGAGGCATGGCGGCCAGGAGGTGCGAATGCGCGCGGGCCGAGGGCCAGGCGTTCCCGGCCCACTCGGCGGTCAGGGCCTCCGGCGGACGCTTGCAGCAGGTGGGGTCGGGGCAGTTGGAGGTGGCGCGGGCGGTGGTTTCGCGCCCGCGGAACCACTTCACGTGCTGGTAGGGCACCCCGATGCTCAACGAGAACTCACCGGAGGCTGAGCGCTCGGTGCGGGCCGTGCACCAGTAGGTGCCGGAGGGAGTGTCGGTGTACTGGCTGTAGGCGCTGAACTTGTCCGGCACGTCGAACACGGCGCGCGAGGTCCACGCCTTGCAGGACGGCTGGCCCTCGATGGCGCCGGTGTGGTCCTGCGGGAAGTTCACGCCGTCGTTCTCGTAGGCCTTGTAGATGATGCCGCTCTGGTGCGTCTTCTGGAAATGCGTGGTGATGCCCAAGTGTTTTGTGGCGAGGTTGGTGAAGCGGTGGGCAGCTGTCTCATAAGAGACGGCGAAGGCGTCACGGATGTCCTCCACGGCGATTTCCTTGGCGGCCTTGGCTTTTTGCAAAAATTCCACCGTTGCCTGCTCGGGCAGGAGCAGGGCGGCGGCGAAATAGTTGGTCGCCACCCGCTGGGCCAGGAAATCCCCGTAGTTGCGGGGCGTTTCATGGCCGAGAACGTAGTGGCCCAGGGCCTGGAGCAGCACCGAGCGCGGATCGTGGTCCTGCCGCTGGCTCTGCGTCAGGTAAATTTTGCGGTTCTTCAAATCGGTCACGGAGCGCGTGGAATGGGGCAGGTCGCTGACGTGGTGCAGGGTAAAACCAAGGTGCGCGGCGATGTCGGCAATGACGTGCTGGCTCAGCGGACCGGTGGTGTAGCCCACCTCCTTGAGGACCTTCTGCGCTTCGGCTTCATACTCCGGGAAGTAGTTGCCGCGCTCCCGCATCATCGCCCGCAGTTCCCCGTTCGCGCGGCGCGCTTCCTCCGGGGTTGCCACCTGCTCATTCATCTTGCGCTCGAGCTCCTGCAACAGGCCCACCTGGGCTTCCAGGACATCCAGCGGCAGCCGCGAACTGATGCGGATTTTGGGCAGGTCCAGGGATTCATACAGGGGACCGCGCTGGTACCGTTCCAGCTCGATTTCCAGCGCCGCGCGGCGGCTCGGGGGCTCCGCCCCGAGCAGCTGGTCGATGCTCACGCCAAGGGCGCCGGCAAGGTGCTGGAGCAGGCTGAGCTTCGGTTCGCGCTTGCCGTTCTCGATCAGGCTCAGCTGGCTGGGCGCGGTCCCGACGGCGGCGCTCAGGTCATCGAGCGTCAACCCGGCCTGTTTGCGCAGATGGCGGACGCGGCGGCCCAGCGAGATGACGTCAAGGTCCGTCGTGGCGGCGGAGGATGGCTGGGAAACGTCCCTGTTCCAGCTTGAAGGCGACATTTCTGCAGAATACGCGAAGAAGTGCATTTCTTTCCACCCTTTTTCTCTAGAAACGGGGTTGAAAGTGCTGAAAAGTAGTTCACACGGAAAGAACACCGCACCGGAAAGCCGGTGGGAACCTCAACGACGCGGTTCCCACCCACCAACTCCGGAGCTCAATCAAGGAGATCAACGATGACTGCAGCATTTGAGCCCACCTCGCAGACGCCCGAAGAGCAGGCCGCCGCACTGGAGCTCGAGTGGGCCGCCAACCCGCGCTGGGAAGGTGTGACCCGTGACTACTCAGGTTCCGACGTCGTCCGCCTCCGCGGCCGCGTCTCCGAAGAGCACACCCTGGCCCGCCGCGGCGCCGAGAAGCTGTGGAAGCAGCTCACCGACGAGCACAAGACCGGCGGCTACACCAACGCCCTGGGCGCCCTGACCGGGAACCAGGCGGTGCAGCAGGTCAAGGCCGGCCTGCGGGCCATCTACCTTTCCGGCTGGCAGGTCGCCGCGGACGCCAACAACTCGGGCCACACCTACCCGGACCAGTCCCTCTACCCGGCCAACTCGGTCCCCACCGTGGTCCGCCGGATCAACAACGCCCTGCTCCGCGCCGACCAGATCGAGTTCGCCGAAGGCGTCCAGAGCGTCCAGGACTGGCTGGTCCCGATCGTCGCCGACGCCGAGGCCGGCTTCGGCGGGCCGCTCAACGCCTACGAGCTGATGAAGTCCATGATCCAGGCCGGCGCGTCAGGCGTGCACTGGGAGGACCAGCTCGCCTCGGAGAAGAAGTGCGGCCACCTCGGCGGCAAGGTCCTGATCCCCACCCAGCAGCACGTCCGCACCCTGAACGCAGCCCGCCTGGCCGCTGACGTCGCCGGCACCCCCACCGTCGTCATCGCCCGCACCGACGCCGAAGCAGCCACCCTCATCACCTCCGACGTCGACGAACGCGACCGCGAGTTCATCACCGGTGAACGTACCGCCGAGGGCTTCTACAAGGTCCGCAACGGCATCGAACCCTGCATCGCCCGCGCCAAGGCCTACGCCCCCTACTCGGACCTGATCTGGATGGAGACCGGCACCCCGGACCTGGAACTGGCCCGCAAGTTCGCCGAAGCCGTCAAGGCCGAGTTCCCGGACCAGATGCTCTCCTACAACTGCTCGCCGTCATTCAACTGGCGCAAGCACCTGGACGACGCCACCATCGCCAAGTTCCAGCGCGAACTCGGCGCCATGGGCTTCACGTTCCAGTTCATCACCCTGGCCGGCTTCCATGCCCTGAACTACTCGATGTTCGACCTCGCCCATGGCTACGCCCGCGAAGGCATGAGCGCCTACGTCGAACTCCAGGAAAAGGAATTCGCCTCCGAATCCCGCGGCTACACCGCAACCAAGCACCAGCGCGAAGTCGGCACCGGCTACTTCGACACCATCTCTACGGCGCTCAACCCGAACGCGTCGACCCTCGCCCTCGTGGGATCCACCGAAGAGGGCCAGTTCCATTAACAACTTCCGCCCAAGGTGAGCCGTTCGCTTCGCTCACCGATGAGGCACGACGGCGGTACGCACCTGAGGTGACCGTCGCCGGGTCGGGAGGGGGAATCCGGAAGCGTGCGTAAAGGGGCCCTGTCCCCGGCGTCGACCGAGCTCTGCGAGGTCTTACGACGGGGATGGGGATAGCACGCGGAGGATTTCCCTTCCTGGCCCCAACCAGGCAAGTCCCGCCGTCGAACTTCCCTTTCGTCTTTAAGGAGACTGAAATGAACAGCTTTACTGACAGCTTCACGATCAATGGCATCACCATGACCGCTCAGCCTGTGTGCCGGCA
>Ga0307405_10001181_pt1 | contig 10768 bp, 6 predicted proteins | sample 322Cmetagenome_2_FD_203311 | JGI IMG/M metagenome (GOLD analysis project Ga0307405, IMG submission 203311) | Maize rhizosphere microbial communities from greenhouse at UC Davis, California, United States - 322HYB-C-1 | ecosystem: Host-associated > Plants > Roots > Rhizosphere > Soil | place... | reverse complement strand
GCCGACGCCATAGCCGCTAGGGACGCGGCACGAGGTCAGAGGGACGAGGTGCCCGCCACGACGGGGGCGCTCTCCGCGTGCCTCCCGCCTCGTCCCCCGTCCCTCGCGCCTCGCCCTTTCTGCTGATACAGCCCGGCGTCCGCCTGCTCGAGCGCGGTCGCCAGCGCGTCGCGCGCGGAGCCGTCGCGGTGGGCGGGGATGCGGCAGCCGCCCAGGCTCGCCGTGACGGCGCCGACGGGAGGGGCGGCGGGCGTGGCGGCCAGCGCCGCGCGGAAGCGCTCGGCGAGCGCGCCCACCTGGCGCTCGTCGGCGCCCGCGCCGTACGCGGCGCCCGCGTCGTCTGCGACCAGGGCCACGAACTCGTCGCCGCTCCACCGCGCCACCACGTCGCCCTGGCGCGCCAGGCGGCCGAGCGCGCGCGCCACCGCGCGAATGGCCTCGTCGCCGGCCGCGTGGCCGAACGTGTCGTTGATGCGCTTGAGCCCGTCCACGTCGGCGAAGAGGAGCGTCGCCCCCCGCCCGCCGATCCGCGCGCGCTCGAGCGCCACCTCCGCCTGCGCCAGGAAGCCGCGCCGGTTCGCCACGCCGGTCAGCTCGTCCACGTGCGCCATCTCGCGCAGCACGGCCTCGCGGTGCAGCTCGTCGCCGATGTCGCGCAGGATCACCACCGCGGCCGGGCGGTCGTGGTAGCGGCAGGCGCTCTTCGTCACCTCCACGTCCACCGCGCGCCCGCCCTCGGCGGTGACGCGCGCGCGCACCGTGGCCGCGCCGCGCACGTCCGTCGGCGTGAGCGCCGGCAGCCCGTCCCCCGCCACCACGAGCGCTTCGGGGGCGTTCGCGTGCGTGAGCTCCGCGACCGCGCGCCCGGCGAGCGCCCGCGCGGTGCGCGCCCCGAACAGCCGCGCCGCCGCATCGTTCGCGAACAGCACCACGTTGCCGTCGTGCACGAGCACCGGGGCGGGGGAGAGGGCGAGGAGCTGCGCGTACCGCGCCTGCGTCTCGCGCAGCGCCCGCGCGCTGCGCCGCGTGATCGCCCGCGCGATCACCAGCGCGAGGAGGGCGCTGAGCGCGACCCCGAGCGCGAGCCGCCCGGCCGCCGCGTACCAGCGCCGCGGAATCCCGATCGTGCGGACGTCGGCGGCGGTGCGCGGGATCACCTGCCACACCACCGGGTCGCCCTCGTTGTCCTGGTAGGCCGCCACGATCCCGGTGACGTCGATCCGGTCCCCGACGGCGTGCTCCTCGAAGCTCTCCCGGTGCGCGTGCGCCGCGGGGATCCAGAGCGTGAGCTCGTCGGCGGCGCCCTGGTGGGCTGCGCGGTGGCCGCTCTCGCCGCCGGCGGCGTGCTGCTGCGCGAGCGAGTCGGCGCCGCGCGCCACCTTCCCGCCGTCGTCCGCCGCGAGGGCGTACCAGCGCCCGCCCTCGCTCCCGCCGGCCGCGCGCACCACGCCGCGGGTGCGGACCAGGCGCCCCTCCAGCGCCGCCCCGGCGCTCGGCCGCTGCAGGTCGATCGGGGGGACGAGCCGGCGCTCCCCGGGCACGACCCGGACGTCGCTCACGAGCAGCTCGGCCATCCCGCGGTAGCGCTGCACCACCCCGGTCGCCACCACGCTGTCCCCCTCCTGCACCGTCACCGTGGACTTCCGGGCGAAGATGCGGATGGCCCCCGTACCGTCGTCGACGGCCACGTCCAGCCCACGCTCGTGCAGCCGCCCCGACTCCACCGTCGCGCGACCGGCCACCCGCACCGTGTCGCCGGTGCCGATCGCCGCGCCGAGCCAGACGATCGGCAGCAGCGGGTGGCGGTGCTCGCCGGCCGCGACCGGCGCGGGCGCGCCCGCCGCCTGCGCACGCGCCGCGGCCGCGACGAGCGGCACCAGGGCGAGCGCGGCGGCGGCGCCGCGGGCGCCGCGCGCCAGTCGGGCGACGTGCGCGGTCGGATGGAGGAGGCGCGACGGCGTGGACGCGCGCGCGGCGCGGCGGACGAGGGTGGATCCCGGCATGTGGAGGCGGTGCGCTCCGGGCGGAGCTGCGGGCGGGAGGGAGCGGAGGGGTGCCGGGCGTGCGCCGCGGCAGTCGCACGCTAACGGACGCCAAGATGCCGAACTTCTTCTCACGCCGAAAGGGCCGATCGCGTTCCGCGTCCGCCGGCCGGGCGCGCCGCCGCCCCCCCCGCGTGCAAACGCACGGCGGCCGGCATTTCGGGATGCCGGCCGCCGTGCACTGCCCAGGGAGGTTTTCGCCCCTATGACGATCGCCCCCCGCGCCGCGTAACACGGGCGGCGCGAGGGGGGCACCGGCGGGGAGCCGCGGCCCGCCTGACGGGGCGGTGACGACGCGCCCGCACGTTCGCGCCGACTCGTTCGCTCCGACTCTCGCCGGAGGCTCACGTGAAGGGTGCGCGCGTCGGGCTGCGCTGGGCCGTGGTGCTGCTGGATGCCGACGCGCTCGGGCGCGCCCGCGCGGCGTTAGGTACCGCCGGCGTCTCGGACACGATCCACCGGGCGCTGGCGCTCGCCGCCGGCCGGCCGCAAGGCGCCGCCCGGCCCGCCGGGCGCGGCGCCGCGCCCGGCGGCCGCGCTACCGCGCGTGCACCGTCATCCGCATCCCGTGCTTCGGCCGCAGGGTGATGATCGGCTGCAGCGCCACCGGGTGCCCGGGCACCAGCCGCAGCCGCCACCGCCGGGCGAGCGTCGCCAGCACGAGCGTCCCCTCCATCCACGCGAACTGCTCGCCGATGCAGACGCGCGTCCCCGCCCCGAACGGGAAGTAGCTGAACCTGGGGCGCTCGGCCACCCGCTCCGGCAGCCAGCGCTCCGGGTCGAAGCGCTCCGGGGCCTCGTACCACCGCGCGTCGCGGTGCGTCACGTACTGGCTCATGAGCACGATCGTCCGCGGCGCCACCGCGTAGCCCCCGATCTCGACCGGCTCCACCGCCCGCCGCCCGAGGATCCAGGCGGGCGGGAAGAGGCGCATCGACTCGGCGAGCACCATCCGCGTGTACGGCAGGCGCGCCAGGTCGCCGGCCGTGGGCAGCCGCCCGCCGAGCGCCGCGTCCACCTCCGCGTGCAGCCGCGCCTCCGCGGCCGGGTGCTGCGACAGGAGGTACCAGCTCCAGGCGAGCAGGTTCGCCGTCGTCTCGTGGCCGGCGAGGAAGAGCGTCATCGCCTCGTCGCGCACCTGCTCGTCGCTCATCCGGTCCGCCGCGCCCCCCGCCCCCTCCGGGTCCTGCGCGAGGAGCAGCATCGAGAGCAGGTCGCCGCGGTCGGTGGGGCTCCGCCGCCGCTCCTCGATCATCCGGTAGATCGTCGCGTCCAGCCGGGCGCGGGCGCGGCGGAAGCGCAGCGTCGGCGGGATCGGGAGCCGGTCGAGCAGCTCGCCGAAGGGGAGCACGGCGTAGGTGAACGAGCGGAAGCTCTGCGTCAGCGCGTCGCCGATCTCCCGCGCCTCCCCCTCGACGTCGGCGTCGAAGAGCGTCTTGCCGACGATGGCGAGCGTGAGCCGCGTCATCTCCTCGGCGACGTCCAGCGTCTCGCCGTCGCGCCACCGCTCGCCCGTGCGCGCGGCGTGGTCGGCCATCACCCCCGCGTAGCCGGCGACGCGCTCGCGGTGGAACGCCGGCTGGACGAGCCGCCGCTGCCGCAGGTGGAACTCCCCCTCGCTCGTCAGCAGCCCCTCGCCGAGCAGCCGCTTGGCGCGCTCGAGGCCGCGCCCCTTGTGAAAGCTGCGCTGCCGCGTGACGAGCACCTCGCGGATCAGGTCGGGCGCCGTGACGAACAGCATCGGCTGCGACCCGAGGCTGAAGTGCGCCACGTCGCCGTGCTCGCGGGCGAGCCGCGTCAGGAAGCCGATCGGGTCGCGCGCCAGGGCGACGGTGAACTCGCCGGGGTAGCGCCGGCGGGGGCCCGGGCGAGGGAGGGGGCGCGAGAGGGTCACGAGTGCCTGACGGCTGGAGCGGCGCCGGTGCCGGCGCGCGGGGTGCGACGCGGGCCGCGCGGAACAAGAGCGGTCCCCGATCCCCTTACATCTTACGGCTCAGGCGTCGGCTAGAGTAGCCGACGTCCGCCCGCGCGCGCTGGTGACCGGCGGCCGCGAGAGCCAGAGGGGCCCGCCGCGGGGCCCGCCACGGCGAGCCGTTCGCGCGCGGGACGCGCAGCATCGCTCGCCGGCGCGATCATTGATATAAATCGCTCCTGTGTGTCGTTCTGCGACGTTCCGGGGGCGTCGAGGCCCTCAAGCGCGCCGCGAGTCGAGGCACTGTTGCTCGTGGTTGCAGCAACTGTTGCATGGAAACGCATGCGTACACGTTAGAACGAGCTCATCTCGACAGACGAGCCGCCGCGTGCTACTATGGGCGCGGCAATTCACATAACGATCACGGTCGCGTATCGGTCCGGCCACCACGTCGATTCGGGGTGACGGACGGCGGAGCGTGAGGCATCGGGAGTCGCCGCCGCGGCGTGGCCACCACCGCCCGGTGACCCCGACGGCGGGCGGGCGCGACGGCGCGCTGGCTCGCCTTGGGAGTCGCGGCGCGGCTCCGCCGCCAGCGGGCTGACGGATCGGCAAGGAAGAGCTGCCCGACGCGGGGCTGATGTGGTTACACGGTAGCTGCGGGATATTCACCTATGCTCCGCCCCATCGGTATTCTGAGCGCGCTCTGCCTGGTCGCGGCGTCGGCCACGGCCCAGCGGGCGTCGGTCGACTCCGGCCTGCGCGCCGCGGACGCGAGGCCGCAGAGCGTGCTCGACACTGCCGACGTGCTGCGTGCCGGGGACGCGGTGCGGCTGCGCATCTGGCGCGAGCCCGACCTGTCGGGCGACTTCCCCGTCGACGAGACCGGGACGGTCGTGTTTCCCATGATCGGCGCGATGCGCGTCAACGAGGAGTCGCCGGCGTCGCTCAAGGCGCGGCTCGTCTCCACCTACCAGAGCTATCTGAGCCACTCGTCGATCGACGTCACCTTCCTGCGGCGGGTGCAGGTGCTCGGTGCGGTTCGGAACCCGGGCCTCTACCCGCTCGACGCGACGATGACGATCGACGACGCGCTCGCCCTGGCGGGCGGCACCACCCCGCAGGGGAACACCAAGAAGCTGGAGCTGATCCGCCGCGGCGAGCGCGTGGTGCGCACGCTCTCCCGGCAGGCGCGGGTGTCGGACACGCCCATCCGCTCCGGGGACCAGCTCTACGTTCCCGAGCGCAGCTGGATCAGCCGCAACCCCTACTTCGTCGCCGGGGTCGTGACGACGATGCTGAGCCTGGCCGTGCGGCTCTGGACCAACTGAGGACGCCATGACCGACGTCGTGGCCCGCCGCCACCGTGACCAGCTCACGCCGCTGACTCCCGAGACGCAATGGGAGCCGGCGCCGGAGAGCCACGAAGACCCCAAGCTGCACCAGCTCCTGGGCACGCTCCGCCGCAACGTGTGGCTGATCGTGGGCTGCGTCGCGCTCGCCGTCGGCGCCTCCAGCTGGGTCACCTCCCGCCTGCCGCGCGTCTACCAGGCGTCGGCGTCCATCCAGGTGAACCGCACGCAGCCGGGGCGCGTGGGGCTGGACAACCTGCAGAGCCTGGCCGCGGAGAACGACATCAACACCGAGATGGAGGTGCTGAGCAGCCGCTCGCTCGCCGCGCAGGTGGTCGATTCGCTGGGGCTGCAGCTCCGGGTGGTGAAGCCGGCGCAGCCCTCGCAGCGGGCGCTCCTCTCGGCCGTCCGCGTGGACACCGCGGCGGCGGCGGCCAGCTACACGCTGCGGCGCCGGCCGGACGGGCGCTTCACGATCATGCCCCGCGACGGTGGCGCGCCGCTGGGCGAGGCCGTCGTCGGGCAGCCGGTGGAGCTCCCCGGCGCGACGATCGTGCTCACCCCGCTGGCGGCGGAGCAGCCGGAGATCGACATCGACGTCCGGCTCCGCGACGACGCCGTGAACGCCGTCCACCGCACGGTGACCGTCGAACGCCCGAACCGGAGTGCCGCCATCGTCGTCGTGCACTACGAGCACACCGACCCGGCGCTCGCCCGGGACGTGGTGAACGCCCTGACGACGGGCTTCCTCGCCCGCCGCCAGCGGGTGCAGCAGACGGAGACGCGCAGCACGGTCACGTTCCTGCGCGACCAGATCGAGAACCTGTCCGCGCAGCTCGCCTCCGCGGAGAACGCGCTGCGCACCTTCCGCGAGGGGCAGCGGGTCGTGGACCTCGAGGCGGAGGCCCGCGCGCGGGTCGGGCGCGAGGCGCAGCTGCAGGCGCAGCGCACCGACCTCGAGAGCGAGCGGCAGGCGCTCGCGCAGCTCATGGAGGAGGTGCGCACCGAGGCCGCGCGCCGCCAGCCCGGCGACCCGTCCCCGTACCGCAACCTGCTCGCCTTCCCCACGCTCCTCCGCAGCCAGGCGGCGTCGGACCTCCTCAGCACGCTCTCGAGCGTCGAGGAGCGGCGCGCCGAGCTGCTGAACCGCCGGAGCGAGCGCGACCCCGACGTGCAGCGCCTCTCGGAGCGCTCGGCGCAGCTCGAGCTGCAGCTCCGCTCCGTGGCCGAGACGTACCTGAAGGGGCTCACCAACCAGACGTCCGCGCTGGACGCGGCGCTCGCCCAGTCGCAGCAGCAGCTCGAGCGCTTCCCGGCCCGCGACATCGAGTTCGCGCGGCTGAAGCGGCAGGCGACGGTGCTCGCGGAGATCCACACGCTCCTGCTGACGCGCCTGAAGGAGGCGGAGATCTCCGAGGCCGTCGAGGACGCGAGCGTCCGGCTCATCGACGCCGCCACGCTGCCGCGCGTGCCGGTGCGCCCGGACCCGGTGATGAACATGATCTTCGCCATCGCCGCGGGCCTGCTCGTCGGTGTCACGGCGTCGCTCGCCCGCGACTCGATGGACACGTCGGTGCGCACGCGCAAGGACGTGCTGGTGGCCGGCCTCCCGGTGCTGGGGATGGTGCCGCGCAGCCGCCGCCGCGGGCTCGCCCACGGGCGGAACGGGTCGCCGATCTCGAAGTGGCTTCCCGGGCGCGGGGGCGCCCACGCCGCCGGCAACGGCGGCCGCGGGCTCCCCGCCGGGGGCGCGGCCGCGGGGACGGACGTGGTGGAGGTCAACAGCGACCGGTCGCTCGTCGAGGCGTACATCCGGCTGCGCACGAACATCGCGTTCGCCCACCCCGGCCGCCCGCTCAAGACCGTGGTGTTCACCAGCCCGCTCCCCGGCGAGGGGAAGACGACGACGGCGGCCAACGTCGCCCTGACGCTGGCGCGCCGCGGCGACCGGGTGCTGCTGGTGGACGCCGACCTGCGGCGCGGGGCCGTCCACCGGCTGTTCAAGGCCCCGCGCGAGCCGGGGCTCTCCACCGTGCTGACCGGCGCGTGCACCGTGCAGGCGGCGCTGCGCGGCGTCATGGTCGGCGAGGGCGGGCGGCTGGACTTCCTCACCTGCGGGCCCTTCCCCGCGGACCCCGCGCACCTGCTGGCGTCGCCGCAGATGCAGACGCTGCTCGGCGAGATGCAGCTGCACTACGACACGATCATCATCGACTCGCCCCCGCTCAACGTCGTCAGCGACGCGGCGGTCCTCGGCGCGCGGGCCGACGGCGTGATCGTGGTGGCGCGCGCGGGCGTCACCGCGCACAAGGCACTGATGTACACGATCGAGCAGTTGCGGAGCGTGCACGCCCCGGTGCTGGGTGCCGTGCTGAACGCGGTCGACGTCGACCGCGACGCGGGTTACTACGGAGCATACGACGCCGACTACGGCCGCGAGAACTCACGGTACGCCGCGTCACCGGGTTGAACCGGGCGGCCCGCGGCCGGCGCGCCGATCGCCCGGTCGCGGCCGAGTCGCCGCCGACTCCCCGCCGACTCCCCGTTTACAGCAGCACTCATCCCCGCCGAAGCCGGTGGGCGCCTCCCGGGTCGGACCGGGGGGCGAGCAGCGGTCTATCGTTTAGTCACGAACGTTTGGTGCGGCACGCTGTGCCGCGCCGGGGAAAGGCGGGCCCATGGGCGTCGATCGCGAGCACGAGACCCACGCGTCGGGAGGGGTGGCCGGGATGTCGGGCGAGACCGTCGCCGGCGTCGCGCGCGCGCTCGCCGACGCGCTGGCCGTGCTCTTCAGCTTCGCCGTCAGCTACCACCTGTACCGCTGGGTGCGCCACACCGAGCTGCTCTACCGCGGGCAGTCGCAGACGGGGCGCTACGTCGCCATCGCCGCGGTGTTCAGCGCGCTGTGCGTGCTGATGTTCTGGCAGCTCGGCCTGTACCGGCGGCGGGTGAGCGTGCTGAACCTCTGGGAGCTGGAGACCGCGATCAAGGGGCTGGTGCGCGCGGCCGCGTACTTCTTCGCGCTGCTCTTCTTCCTCGAGCTGAAGGACTTCTCCCGCCCCATCGTCGTCGGCGCGATCGTGTTGAGCGGGATCGTGATCGTCCTCGAGCGGCGCCTGCTCGTGGCGCTGGCGGGGCGGCTGCAGCTCCGCGGCCAGCACGGCCGCCGGATCATGATTCACGGCTGCGGCGTGACGGGGCGGCTGCTGATGAAGAAGATCGTCCAGTCGCCGAGCATGCGGTACCGCGTCGTCGGCTTCCTCGACGACTCCGCGCCGATCGGCAGCCTCGTCTCCTGCCGCGTCGCGCAGACGGGGCAGCTGCTCTTTCAGGCGCCCGTGTTCGGGCGCTGGAAGGACTGGCAGCGCGTGGTGGACGAGCAGGGGGTGGACGAGCTGCTCGTGACGGCGCCGGGCTTCGACCCGGACAAGCTGAGCGAGCTGCTGCGGGTGGCGCGCCGGCGCGGGCTCGCGGTGGGCGTGGTGCCGCACCTCCAGGACGTGCGGGCGGACCAGATGCACGTCGAGGACCTGAGCGCGATCCCCGTGCTGCGCCCTTACTCGCCGTCGCCGCGCCGCCTCTACTCGCTCGTCAAGCGGCTCATCGACGTCGTCGGCGCGAGCGTGCTGCTCGTCGTCACGGCGCCGCTGTTCGCGATCGCCGGCCTCCTGGTGCGGCTCGAGACGGGGAGCTCGTTCCTCTTCGTCCAGGAGCGGGTGGGGCTGAGCGGGCGCCGCTTCCGCATGCTGAAGTTCCGGACGATGTGGCCGAACGCCTCCCCCTACGCGCCCTCGCCCAAGGGGGACGTGGACCCGCGCATCACCCGCATCGGCCGGCTGCTGCGCGTCGGCGGGCTGGACGAGCTGCCGCAGCTCATCAACGTGCTGCGGGGCGAGATGAGCCTCGTGGGCCCGCGCCCGGAGATGCCGTTCATCGTCGAGCGCTACACGCCGCTCGAGCGGCAGCGCCTGCAGGTGAAGCCCGGCATCACCGGGCTCTGGCAGCTCAGCGCCGACCGGCACCTCGAGATCCACGAGAACATCGAGTACGACCTCTTCTACATCCACCACCGGTCGCTCGTGATGGACCTGGTGATCCTGCTGGAGACCGCCTTCTTCACCCTCGGCGTGGCCGTCGGCGGGCTGCACCGGCGCACGGCGGAGGACCGCACGCCGGCGCTGCCGCCGCAGGACGCGCGCGACGGCGATCAGGGCTACGTGCTGGTGGCGCTCGACCAGCGGGGCAGTGGGGTGACGCCGGTGAGCTGGCAGACGTTCGTGCCGGCGGCGTACGCGCTCGCCGACCGGTGGCCGGTGAAGATGCTGGTGGCCGGCGACAACATCGCCGCGTTCGACGAGCTGCTCGCCGAGCCGGCGCACCGGCAGGAGCGGCAGCGCTACCAGATGGAGTACGTCTCGTACGCCGGGCGGGCCGGCCTGCGCTCCCTCCTCTCCGGCGCGCGGCTGGTGATCACGGACCTGCCGCACGTGCTCGCCGCGGCGGAGGAGCTCGGCGTCGGCGTGATCACCGTCAGCGAGGGGCGGGCGCACTGGACGGCGGGCGCGCGCGACGCCGACGAGATCCTGGACGCACTCTGGGCGACGCTGCCGAGTGACACGACTACCGAATCGGGTGCAGCGCCGCACGCGTTCGGACGCGTCGGCCTTGGCGGCTGACCGGTCCCGCACGAGCTCGAACCTTTGTCCGCAGGGAGGAGTTGAGATGTCAATGGAAGCGACGTCGGGCCGGAGGGCGCTCGTCACGGGGGCCGGCGGGTTCATCGGCCACCACCTCGTCACCTTTCTCAAGGGGCGGGGCTACTGGGTGCGCGGGGTGGACCTGAAGCACCCGGAGTACGCGCCGTCCGACGCCGACGAGTTCCGGATCGCCGACCTGCGTCTGGCGAACGAGTGCCTGGAGGCCGCGCGCGGGGTGGACGAGGTGTACGCGCTCGCCGCCGACATGGGCGGGATGGGCTTCATCTCGGCGCACCACGCCGAGATCCTGCACAACAACATCCTCATCAGCACGCACACGCTCGAGGCGGCCCGCCGCAACGGGGTGAAGCGCTACCTGTACACGTCCTCCGCCTGCATCTACCCCGAGTACAAGCAGACCGACGCGAACGTGACGCCGCTCAAGGAGGAGGACGCCTACCCCGCGCAGCCGCAGGACGCCTACGGCTGGGAGAAGCTGGTCACCGAGCGCCTCTGCCTGCACTACCGCGAGGAGTACGGCATCGAGACGCGGATCGTGCGCTTCCACAACATCTTCGGGCCGCTGGGGACGTGGGACGGCGGGCGCGAGAAGGCGCCGGCCGCCATGTGCCGCAAGGTCGCGATGGCGAAGCTCAGCGGCGACCCGCTCATCGACATCTGGGGGGACGGCGAGCAGACGCGCTCCTTCTGCTACATCGACGACTGCATCGCCGGCATCTACCGGCTGATGCAGTCGGACCACGC
>Ga0307405_10001180_pt1 | contig 10768 bp, 10 predicted proteins | sample 322Cmetagenome_2_FD_203311 | JGI IMG/M metagenome (GOLD analysis project Ga0307405, IMG submission 203311) | Maize rhizosphere microbial communities from greenhouse at UC Davis, California, United States - 322HYB-C-1 | ecosystem: Host-associated > Plants > Roots > Rhizosphere > Soil | place... | reverse complement strand
GGAGGTCACCCGCGTGCTGCCGATGACGTCCGCCGTCGTCTACCGGCTGACCGTGGTTCGCGGCGTCGACCACGTCTCGGCGGTCTTTCCGGGCGCCGAGGAGCTCGGGCGAGGCGACTGGGCGGTGTCGGCGGCGGGGAGGAAGGGAGTGCGGTCGGGGGACGCGCTCGTCGGGGCGGCGTGGATGCTCGCCTACGGGGCGGCGTGCGTCGGCGCGTCGCTCTTCGTCCTTCGCCGCCGCTCGATCAGCGCCTGACGCCGGGCGCCCCGCGCCGCCACATTTCTCCCGGCTCGACCTCGCGCGCCGCGAATTCCCTCGCGCCGCGGCCGCCGCTCGCACATCGTCTCCGTCCGCATGACCTCGACCTTCGCCCCGCCCGCCGCCACCGGGTTCGACCCGGAGAGCGTTCGCCGCGCCGTGCTACCGAACGGCCTCACGGTCCTCGTGCGCCGCGACGCCTCGGCCCCCGTCGTCGCGATCGTCACCTACGTGAAGGCCGGCTACTTCGACGAGACGGACGACGTCGTCGGCATCGCGCACGTGCTCGAGCACATGTTTTTCAAGGGCACGCAGCGGCGCGGGGTCGGCGAGATCTCGAAGGAGACGAAGGCGGCCGGCGGCTACCTCAATGCGCACACGATCTACGACCACACCAGCTACTACACGGTGCTCCCGGCGGCGAGCTTCGAGACGGGGCTCGACATCCAGTCCGACGCCTACGCCCACTCGCTGATCGACGCCGAGGAGCTGGCGAAGGAGCTCGAGGTCATCATCCAGGAGGCGAAGCGCAAGGCGGACAACCCGTCGGCGCTCGCCGTCGAGACGCTCTACGAGCTGCTCCACGACCGGCACCGGATGCGCCGCTGGCGGATCGGCCACGAGCCCGGGCTGCGCGCGCTGACGCGCGACCAGCTGGTCGGCTTCTACCGCAACTTCTACCGGCCGTCGAACACGATCCTCTCGATCGTCGGCGACGTGGACCCGGACGCGGCGCTGGCCGAGGTGGAGCGGCGCTACGGCGCGCTGGAGGGGGGCGAGCCGCGGCGCACGCCGGGGCCCGAGGAGCCGCACCGCCGCGACTTCCGGTACCGCGAGTGGGCGGGCGACGTCGCGCAGACGCAGCTCGTCCTCGGCTGGCGAACGGCGGGCACCCTGCACCCCGACACGCCGCTGCTCGACCTCGCCGCGTCGGTGCTCGGCAGCGGGCGCGCCTCGCGCCTCTACCGCGCCGTGCGCGACCGCAAGCTCGTCTCGTCCATCGGCTCCTACAACTACACGCCGTCCTCGCTCGGCGTCTTCGTCGTGCACGCCGAGGGAAAGCCGGAGACGGCGGCCGACGCGGCGTGCGCCGTCTGGACGCAGCTGCGCGAGCTGCGCGAGTCGGGCGTCGCCGTGCTCGAGCTGGAGCGGGCGCGTCGCATCTTCGAGTCGCGGTGGGTGCGGCGGCTGGAGACGATGGACGGGCAGGCGAACTACCTCGCCGAGTGGGAGGCGGAAGGGGACTGGCGGCTCGGCGAGCGGTACCTCGAGCGGCTACTCACGGCGTCGCCCGACGAAGTGAGCGACGCCGTCCGCCGCTACCTCGACCCGCACGCCACGGCCGTCGCACTCTACCGGCCCGCCCAGGCGCCCGCGGTGGCGGCGGACGCCGCGACGATGCGCGCGCTGCTCGTCGGCGGGGAAGCGCCGGCACTCCCCTCCACGCCGCCGCGCCGCGCGACGCCGACGCCACGGTCGGCGGCCGCGCCGGTCTTCGAGCGCGAGGAGGCGGGGGTGCGCGTCTACCGCACGGCGGGCGGCGTGCCGATCCTCGTCCGCCGCAAGCCGGGCGCGCAGGTCGTGCACCTCGGCGTCTACTTCCCGGGGGGCGCGGTGCAGGAGGAGGTGGCGCGGGCCGGGCTCACCACGCTCACGTCGCGCACCTCGGTGAAGGGGACGGAGCGGCGCAGCGCGGCGCAGATCGCCGAGGACGGCGAGCTGCTCGGCGGCAGCGTCGGGGTGAGCGTGAGCGGCGAGAGCTTCGGCTGGTCGCTCTCCGTGCCGGCCCGCCACACGCCGGCCGCGCTCGACCTCCTCGCCGACGTCGTGCAGCGGCCGACGATGCCGGAGGCGGCGCTGGAGACGGAGCGCGCGGTCGCGCTCTCCGAGGTGGCGACGCTGCGCGACGACATGTACCGCTACCCGATGCGGCTGGCGACGCAGGCGGCGTTCGGCGCGCACCCCTACGGCGTGCCCGTGTTGGGGACGGAGGACTCGCTGTCGAGGATCGACGCCGACGAGCTGCGTCGCTGGCACGCCGAGCGTGTGCTGGGCGGCGCGCCCGTGATCGGCGTCGTCGGCGACCTCGACCCCGACGAGGTGGCGTCGCTGGCGGCGCGCGACTTCGCCGCGCTCGGCGCGGGCGCCACGCCGGAGGTGGAGGAGCCACGCTGGCCGGCCGAGCCGGTGTCGGCGAGCGACGCGCGCGACAAGGCGCAGACCGCGCTCGCCCTCGCTTTCCCGGGGGCGCGGCGGGGCGACGACGACCGCTTCGCGGCGCACCTCATCGCCGGCGTCGCGAGCGGGCTCGGTGGGCGCTTCTTCGACGAGCTGCGCGACCGGCGCTCGCTCGCCTACACGGTGGCCGCCTTCTCGAGCGAGCGCGTGCGGGCGGGCTCGTTCATCGCCTACATCGCGACCTCGCCCGAGAAGGAGGAGGAGGCGCGCCGCGGGCTGCTCGACGAGTTCGCGAAGCTGCGCGACCGGCCGGTGACCGACGCCGAGCTGGAGCGCGCGCAGCGCTACGCGATCGGCACCTACGCGATCTCGCAGCAGAGCGGCGCCTCGGTGCTCGGCGACGTGATAGACGCCTGGCTGTTCGGGCGCGGGCTCGCCGAGCTGGAGGAGCACGACGAGCGCGTGCGGGGCGTCACCCCCGCCGCGATGCAGGCGTTCGCGCGCCGCTACTTCGACGAGTCGCGGCTCGTGCAGGGGATCGTGCGGGGGACGGGAAAGCGCGTCTGACGGAGTGGAGATCGCTCGGCGAGAACGGCGTGAGACGTGAGATGGCGTGGCGCCCATCTCACGTCTCACGCCGTTCTCGCTACTGCTCGCTCGCCGTCGCCGCCGTCGCCGCCGTCGCCGCCGCGGCCTCGCGCAGGCCGCGGGTGGCGCGGAGGACCGCCCACCCGGCAGGGCGGACGCGGCCGCCGGGCGCGCGGAGGCCGGTGACGGCGTCGTAGTCGGCGGCGTCGGCGACGACGAGGCCGGAGAGGGTCGGCCGGCTCGTCGCCCAGGCGAGGGCGCCCCAGATGGCGTCCTCCTGACTCCGCTCGCCGTGGACCGCCGGATAGCCGCCGGCGGCGAACACCCAGTGCGGCTTCGCCGGGCGCGGCAGGGCGCGCATCCAGCGGTCGGCGGCGCGCGTGCGGCTCTCGAGCGCGAAGCCGCCGCGGAACGACGGGAAGACGGTGAAGCCGACGACGTCGATCGGCGAGCCGGCGGCGGCGGCCCAGGCGTAGAGGGTGGAGTCGCGCGCACCGTAGGCCGACGCGGCGACGCCGATCCGGATGCGGCGGTCCACGCGCCGGGCGGCGACGGCGGCGCGCGTCAGGTAGTCTATCCACTGCTCCGGGGGGAGCGTGCCGAGGGCGCGCGCTCCGCGGCCGTACGGCTCGTCGGCCGGCAGGAGGACGTCTGGGCGGAGGCGCTGGGCGACGCGGCGCACGTCGGCGAGCCGCGACGCGAAGTACGCCGGGCGCGAGTGGCGGAGGCGCTCGCCGGCGTCGCCGTCGTAGCCGAGGGCGACGATGAGCAGCGTGCTGTCGCGGCGCGTCTGCTCGAGCGACCGGGCGAGCGAGTCGAGCGCGGTGGCGCGGGCGCCGGCGGGGTTGACGACGACGAGGATGGCGCTGACGCCGGTCGTGTCGGCGAGCGCGAGGTCGCTGCGTAGGGCGATCGACGGCGGCGGGCCGTCGAGGTCGGGGAAGACGCGCAGTCCGACCGTGAAGTCCCCCTCGGGGTGCTCCTGCAGCAGCTCGCGGCCGTAGCGGTCGTAGCTCGCCACGGCGCGCACCGAGGGCGGAATCTCGAACAGCGTGAGCGCCGTCGATACGCCGGCGAGGAGGGCGAGGGAGGCGCGGAGGCCGCCGCTGGCGCGCCAGCGGGCCGGGTAGGCCGGGGCGAGGATCGGGATCTGGATCGCGAACGGCGAGGCGAGTGCCGCGGCACCCGTCACGAGGCCGAGCGTGCTCGCCTGCGCCGCGGTGAGAGCGAGGAGGACGGGCGGCGCGTCCAGGCCCAGCGATCCCGCGTAGCGCACGAGGCCGGCGCTGGCGAGGAGCAGATCGTAGATGGCGATCGGCACGCCGATGAGGGGCGCGACGAGGCCGCGGCCGGTGGCGTACCCCGCTTGGAGCGCGAACAGCACCAGCACCGCGGGCCAGATCCAGGTGACGAGCAGGATCGTGCGCGCCGTCATCAGTGAGCCGGAGGCGACGGCGATGACGAGGCCCGGCGCGACGAGCAGGCCGACGAGCGCGGTGAGCGTGCGAAAAGCGCGGGGAACCTTGCGAAGCTGCGCGATCTGGCTGGCGAGGAAGACGTCCCAGGCGACGATGAGCAGCGAGACCGCGATGAAGGCGGGGGTGAGCAGCGAGAGGATGCGCACCGGGCCTAGCCCCTCGCCCGCTGCTCCGTCCTGATCTCGCGCGCCGCGAGGCGCCGCGCGAACACGTCCAGCGCCTTGCGTCCGTCGTGCGTCGCCAGCGAAAGGACGTCGAGGAGCAGCAGCTCGCGCTCCGGGAACGTGTGCAGCGACATGTGGCAGCCGTCCACGAGGAAGAGGCCGGCGACGCTGTCGTCGGGGAGCTGGCGGACGATCGGCGAGCCGACGGCCGTGAAGCCGGCGGCGCCGGCGGCGGCGATGAGGAGCCCGCTCAGCGTTGCCGTGTCGCGGAGCTGCGCCGGCGGGACGCCGATGAAGTCGGCGACGAGGTGCGAGAAGGCGGCGTCGGCGTCGTCGTCGCCGGTGGGCAGGGGGCGGCGGTCGGGAAGGGACACGCGCGGATCATATATGAGAGATGATCTCAGGGATAGGGCGGGTGTGGGGCGTAGGAACGACGAAGGGCGTGAGGACGTGAGATGGCCCGCGCGATCCATCTCACGTCCTCACGCCCTCGAGATCTATCACACCCCACACCCCGCACCCTCCAGCTTTGCGTCACGTCGCGCGCACGATACTTTCCCGCCCATGGACCGTGGCGCGCTGTTCAGCCTTCCCAACGTCGTCTCGATGTCGCGGCTCGTGCTCGCCGCGGGGTTCGTCGGCGCGCGCGGGCCGGAGGAGCGGCTGGCCCTCATCGGCGCGGCCTCGGTCACGGACTTCCTCGACGGCTGGCTGGCTCGGCGCCGTAACGCGTCCACGCGGTGGGGCGCCCTCATCGACCCGATTGCCGACCGCGTCTTCGTGCTCTCCGCGGTGGCCGCGTTCGTCGTGTCGGGCGAGCTCACAGCGCTCCAGTGCCTCGTGCTCCTCGCGCGCGACGTGATGACGGCGGTCGGGTTCGGCGTCGCGCGCCTCGTGCCGCGACTGCGCCCGGTCGAGTTTAAGGCGCGGCAGCTCGGCAAGGCGGTGACCGTGCTCCAGCTGGCGACGCTGGCCGTCGTCATCGTCGCGCCCCACTACGTGCCGGCGCTCGTCGCGGCGGTCGGCGTCCTCTCGGCGGCGGCGATCCTGGATTACACGCTCGCCCTCTGGCGGGCGCGCGCGCGGTGACCGGCCGAACGGCCGCCGGCACACTGCTCTCGCTGCTCGTCTTCACCGCGGCCCGTCGTCCGGCGGGCGCGCAGGAGGGCGCCCGTCCGGGGCCGCGGCTCGTCGTGCGCGCCGACGCCATCCTCGCCCGGGCCACGGCCGTGCAGGGGGCCGTCGGGCTCACGCTCCCGCTCGGGAACTACGTGCGGCTCGATGCGGTCGGCGGCGGCGGAGTCGAGCGCTCGTCGGGGGCGAGCCGCGGCAGCGCGCGCGCCGATCTCGTGGCGCGGTTCGTCTTCGACCCCTTCCGCCAGGCGCGGCGGGGGGCGTACGCGGGGGCCGGGCTCGGTGCGCTGCGCAGCGAGGGAAGCTGGGGCGCCTATCTCCTCGCCGTCGCCGGCGTCGAGGGGCCGCCGGCGGGGCCATTTCTCCCCGCGGTCGAGCTCGGGCTGGGCCGCGGCCTGCGCTTCGGCGTTGTGCTGCGCGGCGCCGTGCGCGGGCGTCGCTAGGCTCCCGGCGCTTGGCTCCCGGAATGACAAACGCCCCGCCGAGGCGGGGCGTCGCTACGTGCGCGTGGCGCTGCTGCTACTTCGGCCGGTCGAGCGGAGGGTCGGCGCGGCGGCTGGCCGATCAGGCGGCCGAAGCCGCCGCGTTCTCGGGCTCGGCCGTGCTCGCCTTCGGCGGCTGGACGAAGCGCTCGCCCATCGCGCGCAGCTCGGCGATGTCGGCGGGGGCCAGCTCGTGGTACCGGTCGGCGAGGTAGCTCATCGTATCGTTGAACCACTCCGTCTGGTGCTGCGCGTCGGCGCCGACGACGCCGCAGCGCATGACGTGCTGAAACATCTCGTCGCGCGCCTGCTCGAACGGGGTCGGCTGCACGCTCTCCTTCCGACGACGAATATTTTGTTTGGCCATGTAATCCTGATTTAAGTGAGGAACGTACCGAAAAATAACGACTTCGGGACCCGGTTCCTAGGCGGCGCCGCGGCGTCGCGTGGTCGATCGTCGTATTGCACCAGCCATACCACGCGGCCGGTCATCTGTTCCGAATTCGTTTCGAATTCTACGACGGCCTGACGTCGGCCGGCTCGGTCACGGCCACCACGGGTGTCGAGCGGCGCTCGGCGGCGAGCGAGCGCGTCTCGACGAACTCGACGATGAGGCGGGCGAGCTCGTCGGGCGCTTCCTCGGGCACGAGGCGCGCGACGCCGGGGAGCGTGACGAGCTGCGCGGCCGGGATCGTCGCCGCGAGGCGCTGCGAGATCTCGGGCGGCACCCACTGGTCGGCGTCGCCGGCGACGACGAGCGTCGGCGTCGCGAGGAGCCCGAAGTCCACCTCCTCGAGGTCCTCGAGCTCTACGGCGCGGGCGAGAGCGAGCAGGTGCGCAACCCCCTCGCGGCCGACGTACGGGGCGAGGTAGCGCGCGATGAGCCGGTCCGGCATGTGGGCGAGGCTCGCTACGCTCCCCTCGAGCAGCGATCCCAGCAGCGGGGCGACGCCGAGCATGCCGCGGCCGAGGCGGAAGGCGAAGCGCGCCGTATTGCGCTGGAGCGTGCGGATGTCCTTCGCCGGCACCTCGTCGAAGGCCAGCGAGTTGACGAGGACGAGCCCGTCCACCCGCTCGGGCCGCGTCGCGGCGAGGCGGATCGCGATCGCGCCGCCGAAGTCCACGCCGACGACGACCGCGCTGGAGACGCGGAGCGCAGTCAGCGCGCGGTCGAGGTACTCGGCCTGCGCGGCGATACCGAAGTCGGCGTCGAACGGCCGGTCGGACTCGCCGTGGCCGAAGAGGTCGACGCCGTACGCGGTGTGGCGTGCCGAGGCGAGGGCGGGTCCGACGACGCGCCAGAGGAAGCTGGAGGTGCCGAAGCCGTGCAGGAGGAGGATCGCGACGCCGCCGTGGCCGTAGCGGTCCACGTGCATCGAGCCCGGACCGACCGGGATGCGCAGGAGGTCGGCGTCGGGGGCGGGGTCTGGTCGCACGTCGCGGTGGCCGGGGGAGGGAAGCGGGCGCGAGGAAAGATACACCGCCGACAAGGGCCGCTTTTCACCGCTCCGGGCGGTGCCTACCTTTGGGAGAGGTGCCCGCCGTGCCGCTGGCGCGGGCCCTGATGATCTGCGACCCCGCGTCGGCGCGCGCCGGCCGGGCGTTCCCACCCCGACCCGCTGTGCGACGCTGGGCGTCGCCTTCGGCCCGGCCCGGAACCCTGCTCCCCGGTGGATCGTCTTAGCACAGCGACCCCGGAGGCAGCAGGATGTCCGAGCAAACGTACGACGACGGCCGAGCGCGCAACCTGGAGGCGCTCCTCATCGCCCTCGCACGGCGCATCGACGAGCTTGAGGCGCGCGGCGAGCTGTTGAAGCACGCCGGCGAGCTGACGCAGCTCATCGGGCACATCCGGAGCGAGCTCTTTCACTACGAAGTCCGCGTTACGTACGACACGCCGGAGATCGCCGAGAGTCGTCGGATCGTCGCGGAAGCCAAGGAGTCGGACGCACCGAAATGGGAAAGAACCGAATGGATGCCGGACGAGGATCCGGACGACCCGACGGCGTGAAGAAGGGCGGTGGCGCGCAGCCGGCCGGCGGGCGCTCGTCGGTGCGCCGCGCGAAGCAGGGCCAGGGGGGCAAGTTCGCGGCGCTGCTCGCCGCGATCGTCGTCATCGGCGCGGCCGCCCTCGGCTATGCCTACCAGAGCTCGCGCAAGCCGATCGCGACGGTGGACCCCAACCTGCCGCCGCTCGCCGCCCGCGGCTACGCGCTGGGCGACACGAACGCCCCGCTGCAGGTGCTGGAGTTCGGCGACTTCGAGTGCCCGCAGTGCGCGAACTTCGCGATCGTGACCGAGCCGGACGTGCGCAAGCGGCTGGTCGAGACGGGGCAGATCAGCATCCGCTACTTCGACTTCCCGCTGCCGATGCACCCGAACACTTGGCCGGCGTCCCACGCCGCGGCGTGCGCCGACGAGCAGGGAAAGTTCTGGCCGATGCACGACCAGCTCTATGCGCGGCAGGAAGAGTGGAACGGCCGGGCGACGAGCAATCCGAAGAAGCTGTTCATGGCCTACGCCACGGGACTCGCGCTCGACGCGAAGAAGTTCGAGGAGTGCTACGACGCCAAGAAGTACCAGCGTCAGATCGACGCCAACCGCCTCGAGGCCGAGCGGCGCCAGGTGAACTCGACGCCGACCTTCGTCATCGGCAAGCGCGTGATCCCCGGCAACCTGCCCTACGACAAGTTCAAGTCGTACGTGGATTCGGCGCTGGCGGAAGTGAAGGCGAGCGCCGCGGCGCCGAAGGCATGAACAACGGTTGACCGTTCACTGTTAGCAGTTGACGGTCGACGGTACCTGCACGGAGCCCCCGGGACGCCTCGCGAGGCGTCCCGGGGGCTCCGTGCTTTCACTGTGATCCGTCGACCACGAACCGTCGACCGTACGCCGCCGCCTTCACGCTCGTCTTCGCTGCCGCGCCTCCGCATCCGTGATGCGCAGCCGCGGGCGGCCGTCGTCGCCGCCGTCGTCCTGCTCGCGCGCGCGGCGGCGGAAGGGGACGAGGTCCTGGCCGAGGACGACGAGGGCGCGCGTCGCGACCGTGCTGGCGAGCGGCTCCGGGATTCCCATGACGCGGATGTAGCTGTCGATCGCACGGTCGAAGGAGAGGTCCTCGGCCAGCGTGTCCACGAACATCAGCGCGTTGTCCACGTGCGCGCGGATCACCGACTCCTCGGCGCGCGCCTGCGCCAGACGCATGCGCCGCTCGGCGTTCGCGTTCAGCTTGCGCGGGAAGATGGACTCGGGGAGGAGACGGCCGAACATGGGGACGGGGTCGAGTGAGTGCTGCTGAACAGTAAGTCGTTCCGGGACCGGCCACTACCTCGAGGCGGTCACTAGTTGCTGGTTGCTGGTTGCTGGTTTCTGCCAACGGCCCCGCGCTGCGAGAGGCATCCCGAGGGGCTACCAGTCACGAGTGACCGGCAACCAGCCACCGCCCCGCTCCAAGTGGCCGGTGATAGCGCGCACCCGGTTCAGCTGTCCTGCGCTTCGTACTGGTCCTTCAGCGCCGCGACGACGCTCGGGTCGGCGAGGGTGGTCGTGTCGCCGAGCGCGCGGCCTTCGGCGATGTCGCGCAGCAGGCGGCGCATGATCTTGCCCGAGCGCGTCTTCGGCAGGTCTCCCGAGAAGAGGATGTCGTCCGGCCGCGCGATGGCGCCGATCTTGTCGGCCACGAACTCGCGCAGCTCGTCGCGCAGTGCAGGAGAGGGACGCCGGCCATCGCGCAGCGTCACGAAGGCGGCGATCGCCTGCCCCTTCAAGTCGTGCGCCTTGCCGACGACCGCCGCCTCGGCGACCGCGGGGTGCTCGACGAGCGCGCTCTCGACCTCCATCGTGCCGATGCGGTGGCCGGCGACGTTGAGGACGTCGTCCACGCGGCCGAGGATCCAGTAGTAGCCGCCGGCGTCGCGCTTCGCGCCGTCGCCGGGGAAGTAGAGGTCGGGGCGGCTGGGCCAGCGGGAGAAGTAGGTCTGCACGTACCGCTCGTCGTCGCGCCAGATGGTGCGCAGCATGGACGGCCAGGGGCGGGTGAGGGCGAGCAGCCCGCCCCCGACGTCGATCTCCTTGGCGTTCGAGTCGAGCAGCGCCGCCGAGTAGCCGGGGAGGGGCACGGTCGCGCTGCCGGGCTTCGTCGCTGTCACGCCGGGGAGTGGCGAGATGACGATCGCCCCCGTCTCGGTCTGCCACCAGGTGTCCACGATCGGGCAGCGCCCCTGCCCGATGCGCTCGTGGTACCACATCCAGGCCTCGGGGTTGATCGGCTCGCCGACCGAGCCGAGGAGGCGCAGACGCGACAGATCGTGCTTCGCCGGGTGCTCGTCTCCCCACTTCATGAAGGCGCGGATCGCCGTCGGCGCCGTGTAGAGGATCGTCACGCCGAGCCGCTCGCAGAGGTCCCAGAAGCGGTCGCGCTCGGGCCAGTCGGGCGCCCCCTCGTACATTACGCACGTCGCGCCGTTGGCGAGCGGGCCGTAGACG
>Ga0307405_10001176_pt1 | contig 10778 bp, 10 predicted proteins | sample 322Cmetagenome_2_FD_203311 | JGI IMG/M metagenome (GOLD analysis project Ga0307405, IMG submission 203311) | Maize rhizosphere microbial communities from greenhouse at UC Davis, California, United States - 322HYB-C-1 | ecosystem: Host-associated > Plants > Roots > Rhizosphere > Soil | place... | reverse complement strand
GTGGCCGTCGCCTCCGGGTCCTCGACCGGGTCGGGGCTCATCACCTCGATCCACTTCGGCCACTCGCTGTTGTCGACGCGGACGGCCAGGGGCGAGCCCAGGGTGCGGCCGTGGCGCAGCCCCCCGAGCACCTCGAGGCGGTCCTCCTCGAAGCGCATGCGCTTGCCGCGGCCGTAGCCGAGCCGCCGCCGGGCCAGCTCGCGGGCGATCTGGTCGCTGGTCAGGGGCACGCCCGCCGGCAGCCCCTCGAGCACGGCGACCAGCGCCGGCCCGTGGGACTCCCCGGCGGTCAGATAGCGCAGCATCGAGCGGATGCTAGCGGAACCGGCCCCTAGGCCGGCAGGCCGGACGGGTTCTGGGAAGCGTGGTTGCCGCTAGGAGCCGATCAGGGCGTGGGCGTACCAGGCGGCCACGTCGGCACCGGCCAGGACGCCGAGGAGGGCGCCAGCGACCAGCCAGGGGCCGAACGGCAGCAACGACTTGCGGGTGAGGCCAAACAGCAGGATCGCGCCCACGCCGGCCAGGCCGCCGAGCAGGAAGCCGGCGAACACCCCGACCGCCACCGTCCCCCACGACAGCCAGCCGAGGGCGAGGCCGAGGGTCGGGGCCAGCTTGACGTCGCCCAGGCCCATGCCCCGTGGCGAGATCAGGGCCAGCAGCAGGAAGAAGGCGCCAACGGCGGCGGCGGCGAGCAGCCCTCGGGCCAGCCGGCCGAGGTCACCGAGGCCGACGCTGGCCACCAGCAGCAGGCCGAGCAGGGCCGGAAAGGCCGGGTAGGTGATGCGGTTGGGCAGCAGCCGGGTGCGGGCGTCGATCACGGCCAGGACCAGGCAGATGAGGGCCAGGGCGAGGTAGGCGGGGACGGCCCAGCCGAGCCCGGCCGTGATCAGCCGCAGCGTGAGCAGGAACCACAGCAGCCCCAGGGCCAGCTCGACCAGCGGGTAGCGGGGCGAGATGGGCGCCCGGCAGGATCGACAGCGGCCCCGCGCCAGCAGCCAGCCGACCACCGGGACGTTGTCGTGCCAGGCGACCGGGGCGCCGCAGGAGGGGCAGCGCGACCCCGGCCGGGCAACCGACTCGCGCTGCGGCACCCGGTCGATGGCCACGTTGGCGAACGACCCGGCGGCCAGGCCGAGCAGCCCGGAGAGCGAGGCGGCGGCGAGTGGTGTCATGGGCGGGAAGCCTACCTGCCCGCCGGCCACCGGCGAGCGGGTTGTCAACATCAGGACGCTGAGCCGAATCCGGGCTTCGCCCGACCGGGCGTGGGCGCAGTCCAGATCCTGCTCGCCCTCCAGCCGGATCTCAGGGGCTGGCCGCGAAGTCGATCCTGCGCCGGCCCTCGGGAGCCAGGCCGGGGTCCTTGAGCAGCGTGTCCGGGGCTGGCACCTCTCCCGGGTCAGGAGGCCAGGCGCAGCAGGCGTCTGGCCTTGGCGGTCTCGAAGTCGAGGGCGGCCACCGGGTCGGGGTCGGCTCGCCGGATGAGGCGGGCCAGCGTCCGCAGCGACCCGGCCACCTCGGGGTCCTCCAGTGCCCGCAGGCCGAAGGCCAGGGCGGCCGGGGGCGCCCCGTACCGCTCCTGGAGCCGGAGGGCGCCGGCCACGGCCTGGAGGTCTCGCTCGCCGTAGTCCCGGTAGCCGGCGGCGGTGCGGGCGGGGGCGACCAGCCCGAGCTGCTCGGCGTACCACAGCATCCGGGCGCTGGTCCCGACCCGCCGGGCGGCGTCTCCCACGCGCATGGCGGGCAGCCGACAAACCTTTACATTTTGGTTGTCACGGTTGGCCCGGTGCCGCGGAAGGTAGGATTTAGGCATGCCTCATCCCGCTCCCATCGGTGCCCCGGCGGTCGACGGCGTGCCGCCGGTGCGACGCCGGACCGCCATGGTGTTCCAGGACGGCGCCCTGTTCCCGCACCCGAGCGTGGGCGGCCCGACCGTCGGCGACCCGCGTGCCGCAGAACGCCGGGCAGGTATGCCCGACGCGCGTGCGGAGGGCCTATGAAAGGTGCAGCACCAGTGAATGCGACGTGGATACGTGCCCGGCGTTCTGGCTGAGCCCGTCGACCTGGTCGTCCTCGGGGCCGGGCCGGCCGGGGTTGGGGCCGCCTACCGGACGGCCAGGGCCGGGCACCGGGTGGTGGTGCTGGAGCGGGCGCCCGGCCCCGGCGGGGCCGCGGCCAGCTTCGAGGTGGACGGGATCCGGGTCGACCACGGCAGCCACCGCCTGCACCCGGCGATCGAGCCCCGCGTCCTGGACGACCTGCGCGGGCTGCTCGGCGACGAGTTGCAGCGGCGCCCGCGCAACGGCCGCATCTTCCTGGAGGGCCGCTGGATCCGGTTTCCGCTGCGGCCGGCCGACCTGACCCGCCGGCTGCCGCCGTCGTTCGCGGCCGGGGCGGCGGCCGACGCCGCCACCGCCTGGGCGCGGCGGCCCCGGGCCGACACCTTCGCCGAGACCCTCCGGGCCGGGCTGGGGCCGACCATGTGCGAGCGCTTCTACTTCCCGTATGCCCGCAAGCTGTGGGGCCTCGACCCCAGCGAGCTGGCCGGCGAGCAGGCCCGCCGCCGGGTGTCGGCCAGCTCCCCGGGCCGGCTGCTGGCCCGGGTGGCCCGCGGCGGCGGCCGCGATGGCCCCTGGTTCTGGTACCCGCGGGGCGGCTTCGGAGCCATCTGCGAGCGCCTGGCCGCGGCCGCCGCCGACGCCGGGGCCGAGCTGCGCTACCGGACCACGGCCGAGCGGGTCGAGCTCGGCCCCGAGGGGGCCTCCGTGACCCTGGCCGGTGGGGAGATGGTCGCGGCCCGGCGGGTCTGGTCGACCCTGCCCCTGCCCGTCCTGGCCCGGATGACCACCCCGGCCCCGCCGCCGGATGTGCTGGAGGCGGCCGGCCACCTCGGCTTCCGGGCCATGCTGCTCGTCTACCTGGTGGTGGACGGCGGCCGCTACAGCCCCTATGACGCCCACTACCTGCCCGACCCCGCCACCCCGGTGAGCAGGGTGTCGGAGCCGGCCAACTACCGCGACGGCGACGACCCGCCGGGGCGGACCGTGCTCTGCGCCGAGCTGCCCTGCTCACGCGACGGCGCCCTGTGGCGGGCCGGCAACGACCGGCTGGCCGGCCTGGTCCGAACCACGCTGACCGACCGCGGCCTTCCCGACCCGGGCCCGGTCCGCCGGGTGGCGGTCCGACGCCTTCCCCACGTCTACCCGGTCTACCGGGTCGGCTACGCCACCCCGTTCCAGGCCCTGGACGCCTGGGCGGCCGCCCAGCCGGCCCTGCTCAGCTTCGGCCGCCTCGGCCTGTTCGTCCACGACAACACCCACCACGCCCTGGCCATGGCCTGGGCCGCCGCCGACGCCCTGGCCCCCGACGGCACCTTCGACCAGGCGGCGTGGGCCGCGGCACGGGGGCGGTTCACCAGCCACGTGGTCGAGGACTGACCCGACCAGCCGGGGTTGGGGACAGCGCCGAGCGCCCCTCCCGGCTGCGGGCTACCCTCCCATTCGGGGCCCCACCAGCCGGGGTTGGGGGCTGGGCCGCGCCCAGCCGAGGTTGGGGCTGGGCCGCGTCGACCGTGGCTGGGGCTGGAGCTCGCCTACCGCGGGTTGGGACTGGGGGCGTGCCCACCGGGGTGAGGGCTGAAGCGCGCCCAGCGCGTCGTGGGCGCCGGCGGGCTGGTGCCCGTTGACCTCGTGCCAGACCGCCGGGAGGACCTGGCGCAGGTAGCACAAGGGGCGGACGAAGGAGCGGCCGGTGGTGCGGAACCGGTAGCCGATGGGGACCTCGAGGTAGCGGTAGCCCTTGGCCAGGAGGTCGAGGGTGAGCACCTGGGCGTAGTTGTAGTCGTGGACGATCTCGGCGTCGGCCGCGGCCGCCCGCGACAGGGCCCGGAAGCCGCTCTGGCCGTCGCCGATCGGGGCCCTGGCCACGAACCGGAGCAGGGCGGTGAGGGCCAGGTTGCCGAGGCGGCGCTGGGGCAGCATGCGCCCGATCTCCCCGGCGAAGCGGGAGCCGACCACGTAGTCGGCCCGGCCCTCCAGGATGGGGGCGACCAGCCGCTCCAGCTCGCCCGGGTCGTACTCGCGGTCGGCGTCGCAGAAGGCGACCGCGACCCCGCCCCGCTCGACGGCCGCGGCCAGCCCCAGGCGCACCGCCGCCCCCAGTCCGCGGTTGGTTGCCGCCGAGAGCACGGTCGCGCCCGCGGCGGCGGCCAGCTCGGCGGTGCGGTCGTCGGAGCCGTCGTCGACCACCAGGCAGTCGACCCGGCGGCCCAGGACCAGCGCCGGCACCCTGGCCACCACGGCCGCGACCGTCGCCTCCTCGTCATGGGCCGGCAGGAACACCACCACCGGCCCCGGGCCGGCCGCCGAGCCGAGGCCGGGCGGCACGGGCGGTGCTGGCAGGCGCAGGGCCATGGCGGGCTGCTCACTCCTCGACTTGGACACCAGAGGACCGGCGACTAGGATTTAGGCGAACCTAAGCATGGAGGCCGGTTGCCCCGCAAGCTCGTCGTCGTCGCCGTGCCGCTCGCCCTGGTGTCGGCCGGGTGCGGCATGGCGCTCCGGGGGCTGGCCGAGGTTGGGAGGCTGGCCACGGCCCCGGCGTCGCTGGAGACGGCCCGAGCGGCCAGGCCGCGAGCCCGGTCACGGGAGGCCCCCCGGTATCGGGAGAACGAATCGGCCCTCCGGTCACCCCGCGCTGCCCGGGTCTGGTGGGCGATGGTCATGGTCGGGATGCTGGCCTTCGCGGCGGCCGCGGCCGGGATGGCGGTGTCGGCGACCCATGGGACCCGGACCACTGCCGATGAGCCGCAGTACCTGCTCACCGCGATCAGCCTGGCCGAGGACCGGGACCTCGACATCGGCGACGAGCTGGCCGACGGCCGCTGGCGGCCGTTCCACACCCTGCCGCTGCCCGAGCAGACCGAGCCGCTGGCCGGAGGGCGGCGTCTCAGCCCGCACGACCCGTTGCTGCCGCTGCTACTGGCCGGGCCGGTGGCGGTCGGCGGCTGGGTCGGGGCCAAACTGGCCATGGCGGCGATGGCCGGGCTGCTGGCCGCCCTCGCCCTTTGGACGGCGGTGCGCCGCCTGGGCGTGCCGATTGGCACGGCGGCCCTGGCCGTCGGGGTCTTTGCCTGCTCACCACCCCTGGCCGTCTACGGCAGCCAGGTCTACCCCGAGCTCCCGGCGGCCCTGGCCGTGCTGGCGGCCGTGGCCGCGCTGCTGTCCCCGGCGGCCCCAGGCGGGCGGGCGACCCTGGTCGTGGGCGGGGCGGTGGTGGCCCTGCCCTGGCTGGGGGTGAAGTACGCCCCGGTGGCCGCGGTGATCGCCCTGGTCGCCTGCTCGCGGCTGGTCAGGGCCGGGCGCGGCCGGCGGGCCCTGGTCCTGGCCGGGGCGCTGGCCACCGCCGGGGTCGCCTTCCTAGTCCTGCACCGGTGGTGGTACGGAGGCTGGACGCCGTACGCCGTCGGAGACCACTTCGTCCAAGGCGAGCTGTCGGTGGTCGGCGCCGAACCGGACTACCTGGGCCGCAGCCGCCGGCTGGTCGGCCTGCTGGTCGACCGGGGCTTCGGCCTGGCCGCCTGGCAGCCGGCCTGGCTGCTGGCCGTGCCGGCCGTCGCCGCCCTGGCCAGGCGCCGTCCCGGCGGCTGGGCCGCCCTGGCCGCCCCGCTGGCCGCCGGCTGGCTGGTGGCCACCTTCGTCGCCCTGACCATGCACGGCTGGTGGTTCGGGGGCCGCCAGGTGGTGGTCGTCCTGCCCCTGGCCGTGCTGGCCGTGGCCTGGTGGATCGGCCCCGACCCGCGCCGGCGCGCACTGCTGGCCCTCGCCAGCGGGGTCGGGGTGCTGGCCCACCTGTGGCTGGTCGTCGAGGGCGTCGCCGGGCGGGTCACCTGGGCGGTGGACCCGACCGCCACCGCCAACCCGCTGTACCGGGCCTGGCGGCTGGTCCTGCCGGACTACCTGGCCATGAGCTGGAAGACCTGGGGCCTGCACGGGGCCTGGCTGATCGCCCTGGCCGTCTGGGCGGCGTCGGCCGCCGGGGCTGGACATCGTCTGGTCGGCTTCCGTAGGCTGCCCAGGCGTGGATTTAGGGAAGCCTAAATGATGGAGGCGGGGAGCGTGCCCAACCGGAGGGGGTCCCGACTGGCCGGGCTGGGGATCGCCCTGGCGTTGCTGCTGGCCGGCTGTGGGTCGGACGACGGGACCGGGGTGCGCAACGGCGACGGTGGCCAGTCGGCCAGCGCCAGCGGCAACGCCTCCGGGAGCGGCACGGCCTCGGGCAGCGGTACCGCCTCGGGGCAGGCGGCCGCCTGCAAGCCGGTCGGCGACGCCGGCTCCAGCGACGCCACCATCGCGGTCGAGCTCAAGGAGTGGTCGGTGGCGCCGGCCCGAGCCGACGTGCCCGCCGGCACCGTCACCTTCGACGCCAACAACACCGGCGCCGACGCCCACGAGCTGGTGGTCGTCCGCGCCGACGACCCGGCCAAGCTGCCGCTGGCCGCCGACGGCACCGTCGACGAGGAGAAGCTGCCCAAGGGGGCGTTCGTGGGCGAGATCGAGCCGTTCCCCTCCAAGCAGCACTGCACCGGCACCTTCGCGCTGACGGCCGGCCGCTACGCGCTGTTCTGCAACATCCTGGAGACCGAGGCCGACGGCACCAAGGAGAACCACTACGCCAACGGGATGCGCTCGCGCTTCGAGGTCCGCGGATAGCCGGCCGGCCACGCCCGGCCGAGGGTGGCCAGGGCGACGACGCCGGCCAGCAGGTACAGGCCGGCCTGGCCGTTGAGCACCGGGACCACCCCCACGGTGTCGCCGAGCAGCCCGGCCAGCAGCATGCCGAGTGCCATCAGGCCGTTGAAGGCGCCGTAGTAGGTGGCGAACACCCGGCCCAGGTAGGCGTCCTCCGTGCGCTCCTGGACCAGGGCGGTCAGGCCGGTGAGGAAGCCGATCCCGGGGATCCCGGCGGCCACGAACAGCCCCAGGTACAGCCACTGGCTCGTGGTCACCAGGGGGCCGTTCCACATGGCCAGGTCGATCACGGCGAAGACGAGCAGGCTGACGCCGAGCAGCCGCCCCGGTTCCAGCCTCCTCGCCAGCCCGACCACCACCACGCCGCCGAGCAGCCCGCCGATCGCCTGCACGCCCCGCAGCAGCCCGACGTCGGCCCCGTCCCCACCCAGCACCCTGGTCACGAACAGCACGAACAGCACCGTGAAGATCCCCTGGGCGACCGCGGCCAGCCCGTTCACCACCAGCCCCCACACCAGCTCCCGGTCGTCGGCCACCACCCGTAGCCCGTCCACCCACTCCCCCACCACCCCACGGGGCTCGGCGGCGGCCCCCTGAACGGGGGCTGTGGACAGCCCCGAGCCCTCCGCTTCGCCACCGGCTACGCTCCCCCTCCGGGGGCCCGCGAACCGCGAGGCCGGGTTGGAGCGCGCCCGCTCTGCGGTGACGGAGGGCTCGGCGGTGAGCGCGGGGTCCAGGCTGACCGCGGGGTCCAGGCTGACCGCGGGGTCCACGGTGACCGCGGGGTCCAGGGGGACCGGACCGTTCCTGGTGGCCAGGGCGTCCACGGTCATCGGCTGCTCCACCGTGGCCGGGCCGTCCATGGTGCCCGGACCCCCCACCGTGCCCTGGCGACCCACTCCGACCGGACGAACCAGCCCGATGAGCGCCGCACCAAGGAGGAACGAGGCGGCGTCGCCGATGACCAGGCCGGGGAGGCCGGCGACCTCGACCAGGATGCCGCCGAGGGGGCTGCCGGCCAGGCGGGCGACGTTGGTGTTGAGGCCGATGAGGGCGTTGGCGCCGACCAGGTCGTCCTTGGGGACCAGGGTGGGGACCAGGGCGTTGCGGGCGGGGTCGTTGAGCTGGGCGAGGGTGGCCTCGACGGCGATCACCAGGTAGACGATCCACAGGCGGTCCTGGCCGTCGACGGCCAGCAGGGGGAGCAGGAAGGCGGCCTCGGCCAGGCTGACCGCGACCAGGGTTCGTCGGCGGTCCCAGCGGTCGACCAGGACGCCGGCCAGCGGCCCGGCGACCAGCCCGGGCAGGAGGCCGACCAGGAACACCGAGGCCGTGACCAGGCTGGAGCCGGTCTCCTGGAGGACCCAGAACGGCAGGCCGACCAGCAGGAACCAGTCGCCGGTCTCGGAGATGAGGCCCCCGGCCCACAGCAGGCCGAAGTCGCGCCGGCGCAGCAGGGCCCAGCCGGCCTTCATGTCATGGCCTCCGGGCGCAGGAAGGCCTTGAAGTCGAGGTGCACCGGCTGGGCACTCTCGGGCGGGTCGTTGCGGGTCAGCCCGATGAAGGGCCGGATGGCCGCATCCAGCGCCTTGGCCAGCGACTCCAGCTCCTCGGGGGTGAGGCGCAGCGAGTAGCTGGCCATCGAGGCGGCGTCCCGCCAGGCCTTGGAGGCGCGCGGCTCCAGCCGCAGGTACTGGCGGGCCAGGCGCAGGTGCTCCTCCATCTCGATGTTGGCCAGCGACGCCCTGGTCGCGGTGGCGGCGGTCACGACCTCGGGGTCGGGGCCGTCGAGGGTCGGGGACAGGCTCAGGCCGGTGTAGACCGACCGCCAGGGCCGCTCGCGGCCGTTGCCGGACTCCTCCCTGGCCACCAGCCCGACCCTGGCCAGCTGGCGCAGGTGGTAGCTGCAGTTGGCCGGGGTCTCCCCCAGCGCCTGGGCGCACTGGCTGGCCGTGCGCGAGCCGAGGGCGTTCAGCTGGTACAGCAGGGCGACCCGCAGGGGATGGGCCAGGGCGGCCAGCACCTTGCTGTCGGTGATCTGCAGTCGCCGCTCGGTCCTCGCCACCGCGCCCTCCGACCTGAAAGAGTTCTTTCAGGTTAGGGAACCACGGTTCCCGGAGACGTGCAACAGTTCTTTCAGATCAGCCGAAGGTCAGGCGGGAGCCGGCCAGGGGAGGCCGACGGCGGCGGCCATGGCGTCCAGGTCGGGGCGGACCCGGGCGATCTTGACCACGGCGCCGGCGGCCTGGGCGCAGAGCATGCCGAGGCCGTCGGCGGCGGCGGCCGCCCCGGCCTCCCGGGCCGCCGAGACCAGCCCCTGGCTGTCGGGGCCGTAGTTGCAGTCGAGCACGCGGACGCCAGGGCGGAGGCGGTCCTGGCCGGGGACGGGCTCGCCCCTGGCGGTCAGGGTGGTGGCCTGGACGACCACGTCGGCGGCGGCGACCAGCTCGGCCGCCTCGGCCCAGTCCGCCGCCAGCCCGTCGCCGCCGGCCAGGCCGGCCACGGCGGCGACCCGGCCGAGGTCGCGGCCGGCGACCCGCAGCGGGGGGACGGGCAGGCCCTGGTGGCGGCGGGCGGTGGCCACGCGGCTCCAGGCGAACGCCGCCGCCAAGGCGACGCCGCCCGTGCCGAGCAGGACGACCGGGCCGGTGCCGGGCCAGCGGTGGTCGCGCAGGCCGAGCTGGCTGCCGAGGGCCCACACGGCCCCGGCGACGTCGGTGTTGGCGCCGACCAGCCGACCATCGCGCACGAACACGGTGTTGACCGCGCCCAGCTGGTCGGCCGGCCGCTCCAGGGTGTCGACCAGGGCGGCGGCCGGCTGCTTGTGCGGGGTGGTCAGGTTGACCCCGGCGAGCCGGCCCGACCTGACCTCCTCCAGGGCCGCGGCCAGCTCCTCGGGCCGGGTCGGGCGGGCCTCGTAGGACCAGCCGTCCAGGCCGGCGGCGCGGTAGGCGGCCCGGTGCAGGGCCGGGGACAGGGTGTGGGCCAGCGGCCAGCCGAGCACGGCGGCGACGGGCACGGCTACCTTGACTCCGCGGGAGTGCCCCGGCCTTCAGGGCGGGGGTGCGCACTATCCGGTTCGCAATGCTGCTCGACATGGGCACGGAGCACGCTGACCGGGTCGCCGGCAATGCTGCCGGCGGAGTACGAGCCGGCCCAGGGTCGCTTGGCCCGCCAATGGTGCTGGGCTAGTTGTGGAGACTCCCGCCTCAGCCGCCGCGATGAGACACCATTGAGGGAGTCACCCATGCGGGACAGCGCCACCGTAGGCGGAAGGTGGACGAGCAGGTGGGCATGGGGGGTGAGCACAGGATGGTGGCCTGTGCGCACGTCGTGTCGCATCAGCGAGGGATACTGCTTGGCATGCAACTCCGGTACCGGTACCGCCTTGAACCGACCGCCGAACAGCGCCAAGCGCTCGCGCGTGCGTTCGGCTGCGCCCGGGTCGTCTACAACGACGCACTGCGGCTGCGGGAGGACACCCACATGGCCGGGCGACCGTTCATCCCAGATGGCGAGGTACTGAGGCTGGTGACGACTCAGGCCAAGCGCACTCCCGAGCGGGCCTGGCTTGCCGAGGTCTCGGCGGTAGTGCTGCAGCAGTCGGTCGCGGACCTCCACCGCGCCTACCGCACCTACTTCCGCGAGCTTCGAGACCTGAAGGCCGAGCGGGCAATGAGGAACCCCAAGGCGAAGCTCCGCGTCCGCAAGCCCCGGTTCAAGAGCAAGCGCGGCGAGCAGGCGGCGCGGTTCACCGCTAACAGCCGCTTCCGCATCCTTGCCAACGGTCGCCTGTCGCTGCCGAAGGTCGGGGACCTGGCCGTGCGCTGGTCCCGGCCGCTGCCCGCCCCACCGTCCTCCGTCACCGTGACATTGGACTGTTCGGGCCGCTACCATGCCTCGTTCGTCGTGGAGGTCGCCCGCAACCCACTGGCTGCGGTTGAGCGTGAGGTTGGCGTCGACCTGGGCCTGCACGTCCTCGCCGCCTTGTCGGACGGCACGACCGTCCCCAATCCGCGCTGGCTCCGGCAG